>Ga0207683_10003157_pt1 | contig 14391 bp, 11 predicted proteins | sample KBSM73metaG_FD_184333 | JGI IMG/M metagenome (GOLD analysis project Ga0207683, IMG submission 184333) | Miscanthus rhizosphere microbial communities from Kellogg Biological Station, Michigan, USA - KBS M7-3 metaG (SPAdes) (version 2) | ecosystem: Host-associated > Plants > Roots > Rhizosphere >...
CGATTGGGCCGCTCGCGTTTGTGCGAGGTTCGCGGTGATGGCGGGCCGTAGAGCGCGGCGTCGCGAGCGTCAGTCGGGAAACGGCCCCGTAGGCGTGAGTTCCTCGGCGCCGGGCGGACGTTTCCGCCCTGCGCCGTTGCCGCTGACAGGTCGCCGAGGAGCCGTTTCCCGCCGCGCGGTAGCGGATCCGCCAGCGCCGTGAACCTCGCGAATCAGGCGGCCCAATGAGAGGTTCACCAAAGGTCCATATCATGTCGACAGGCGACCTCGGTCACGTACGAGACCTGACGCACAACAATCAGTAGTTCACGTAGCCTTCCGTCAGCTCGATATACACACCCGACGGATCGGTGATGTAGGCGATCTTCAGACCGATCGCCGGCACTTCGCGATACGCCACATCGAACTTGGTGCCCTTCGCCTCGAGTTGCTTGACGAAGCCGGCGAGATCCTTCACCTCGAAGCCGATGTGGTCGATCGTTCTGCCCTTGGTCGGCCCGGTCGGAGTCTGGCTGGTCTGGAATGACAGGTTCACCGTCCCTGCATCGGCGGTCGTCTTGATCGTCCCGCGGCTGCGCTTGGTCAGCGAAAACGTGTCGGCGTACCAGTCGAGCAGCTTCTCGAAATCCGGCGTGATGAAGTGAATGTGATTCGGGATGGCCTTCGCCGACAGCGTCTTGTCCTCCTGCATCTCGACGCGAAGTCCGTCGGGACCGAGGAAGTACGCGTTCGGGAAGCCCTCGGCGCCGGTGAACTCACTCTGCACCGTGTAACCGGCGGCCCGGACGGCGGCCAGCATGTCCGGCATGCTGCGGACCTTGAACCCGAAATGGTCCATCACGGTGCCCTGCGAGGGGCCCGTTGGCGCGCGTTGCGTCAGCGCGACCAGCATGTTCGGGAACTTGACCGTCATCAGCGGTCCCTTCTGCACGTACACGCCGCCGAACATGTCGACCCAGAGCTTCTTGTGAACCTCCACGTCGGCGACGTTCAGGTGCACGTGACCGTAGGTCACGCCCGCGGCATTCATAGGCGACAGCTGCGCGCGCGCAGGGCCGGCAACGGCGAGCAGCAGCGCGAGCGTCATCATCAACTTCTTCATCAAGGCCTCCGGCCGCATACGATACCCCGAACGTCAGGCAAATAGGCAGTGCCGCGTGCGTTACACTCGGCACCTCTTCAAGGGGCTCATGATTTCGAGACAGGAACAGCACCGAGGCCACGGCCCGGCGGCCGGTTCAACACAATTGTCCGGTACGCTCGACGCCGCAGGGTGGCGCCTGGTGCTGCTTGCGAGCCTGGGCGGCACGCTGGAGTTCTACGACTTCGTCGTCTTCGGCATCTTCGCGCGCGACATCGCGGATGCCCTGTTTCCCGCGGCATCGCCCCTGGCCTCCCTGATGGCCTCATTTGCTGCCTTCGCAGCGGGCTATCTTGCCCGTCCGATCGGAGGCATCGTTCTCAGCCACTTCGGCGACAGGTATGGCCGGCGCTCCGTGTTCCTGGCCTCGGTGTTCGTCATGTCTGCCGCGACACTCGGCATGGGGCTCGTGCCGACCTTCGCCTCGTGGGGCATCGCGGCGAGCGCCACGATGGTGGTGCTCCGCATCGTGCAGGGGCTGTGCCTTGGTGGTGAACTGCCCGGTGCGCTCACCTACGTCGTGGAGACCGCGCGGGGTGTCGCGCCTTTCGCGTGCGGCGTCGTGTTCGCCTGCGTCACGATGGGCGTCGCCATCGCAACCGCCGTCAGCCTCTCCGTGCGCACTCTGCTCGATCCAGCCATCGTCGCCGTGTACGGCTGGCGCATCGCCTTCATCCTGGGCGGGCTTGGCGGCGTGGTCAGCTTCGTGCTTCGACGCTCGCTCGAGGAGTCGCCGGAGTTCGCGCGCATGAAGGCACTCGCGGTTCGCCAGCCGTTCCGCGAAGTGCTCCGAACCCGGCCGGTTCACGTGCTGATCGGCATCGCGACAACGGCTGGCACGGCCTGCTTCAACGGGCTGTTCTTCTCGCACCTGCCGGCTTACCTGTCAACCGCGTTGAAGTACGACGCGCGCGCGGCCGTGTTCTCGCAGATGGCGGGCGTGATTGTGGCGGCCGCGGCGATCCTGGCCTCTGGCTCGCTTGCCTCGAAGGTGCCGCCGCGATACCTGTTGCGCGCGGGCGTTGGCCTGCTGCTCTTCGGAGCGCTCCCGTTCTATCGCGGTCTCGAACAGCGGAGCATCAACCTCACGCTTGCGCTGGTGCTGGCAGGTCTGTGCGCCGGGCTCACAAACGGGTCTTTTGCCGTGCTGCTGACCGATCTCTTTCCGACCCACGTCCGGTTCACTGGCGTCGCCCTGGTATTCAACGTGGCGTTCACGCTGTTCAGCGGACTGAGCCCGCTGGTGGCGACCACGCTGATCCGGGAAACCGGGCAGGCGGTGTCGCCTGCCTACGTGATGATCGCCAGTTCGGTCGTGGCTCTCGCCGGCAGCCTGGCGGTGCGGCGGTACGGCTCCGGCGACCTCGAACTCACATGAGTCCTCGCTCGGCCAGCAGCGCGTTCACCTCGGGATCGCGGCCGCGGAAACGGCGATAGGCCTCGGCCCGATCGATGCTGTTGCCGTCCGACAGGATGTGCTTCCGGAACCGGCGGGCCACTTCCTGGTTCCACGGGCCTCCCGCCTCGAGGAAAGCCTGCCACCCGTCGGCTGCCATTACATCGGCCCAGAGATAGCTGTAGTACAGCCCGGAGTAGCCATCGCTGCCAAACAGGTGATCGAAGTGCGGCAGCCGGTGGCGAAGCGCAATTTCCCTGGGCATGCCGATTTTCTCGAGCATCGAGCGCTCGAACTCCTTCGGTTCGAATACGCCGTCCGGGCGCGTGTGCAGTTCGAGGTCGAGGATCGCCGCCGATACCGCTTCGACCGTCTTGTAGCCCTGGCTGAAGGTCTCCGCGGCCTTGACCTTTTCAATCAGCTCGGCCGGAAGCGGCTCTCCCGTCTGGTAGTGCCGCGCAAAGCGATCGAGCAGTTCGCGCGTGAATACCCATTGCTCGTTGATCTGCGACGGCAGCTCGACGAAGTCGCGCGGGGTGCCGGCGAGGGTCGGGTAGGTGACGTCCTGCAGAAGTGCGTGCAGCGAGTGGCCGAACTCGTGGAACAACGTCCGCACGTCGTCGAGCGAGACGAGCACCGGTTCGCCTGGCGAGCCCTTCAGGAAGTTGTTGTTGTTCGAGGCGATCGCCGTCACACCGCCGTCCATGCGGTGCTGCGTCCGGTAGCTGGAGGCCCAGGCGCCCGAGCGTTTGCCGCTGCGCGCGAAAGTGTCGAAATAGAAAAGGCCGCGATGCGCGCCCGACGGCACGTCGATCACCTCCCAGACGCGCACGTCCGTGTGAAACACCGGCACCGTGCCGGTGATTTCCCGGAAGGCAATGCCGTACCGCTGTTCTGCCGACCACATGGCGGCGTCGAGCATCCGGCCGAGCTCGAAGTAGGGGCTCAGCACCGCGATGTCGATGTCGTAATGCGCCTGCCTCACCCGCTCGGCGTAATACAAGTAGTCCCAGGGCTCGATGCGCAGCGTCGCGTCCTCCTCTGACGCGAGCGCCTGCATCTGCGCGACCTCCGCGCGGACCCGTTCCACGGCGGCGGGCCAGACCTGCATCAGGAGCGCGCGTGCCGCTTCGGGATTGCCGGCCATCGAATCGGCCATCTGCCAGTGGGCGTGCGACGGATAGCCGATGAGCGCGACGCGCTCGGCCCGAAGGCGGACGATGCGTGTGATGGCGGAGTTGGTGTCGTGCGCGTCTCCGTTGTCACCGCGCGACTTGAAGCGCTTCCAGACGGTTTCGCGCAGCTCGCGGCGCGCAGAAAACGAGAGGAACGGGTCGACGCTCGAACGGGTGTTCAGGATGGCCCAGCCTTCAAGCCCGCGCTCCCGTGCGGCCTCCAACGCCGCCGAGATGAAACCGGCAGGAAGCCCGGCCAGCTGATGCTCGCTGGTCAGCAGCGTCCACGTGTTCTCGTCGGCCAGCACATTCGCGCGAAAGTCGGCATAGAGCGCAGCCAGCTCCTGGTTGATGGCCGACAGCCGCTCGCGGTCCGGTTCCGAGAGGCGTGCGCCAGACCGGACGAACTCGTCCCAGACGCGCGTCACGAGCCGAGCCTGCTCGGGCCTGAGTTGCGCCCCTGCGAGCGACGCGTGGACGGCCTGGATCCGATCGAAGAGACCCGGCATGAACAGAATCGCGTCAGCGGCGGCAGCGAGCTTCGGCTGCCATTCGCGGTCGAGCGCGCGATAGTCCGCATTGCTCATGTTGAGGCGCATGACGTTGAACAGTGGCAGGATGCGGTCGCAGGTGCGGTCGGCGCGCTCGAGCGGTTCCAGCGTGTTCTCGAACGTGGGCGGTTCCGGGTTCCGCGCAATCCGAACGACGGCGGCATGACGTTCCGCAAGCGACGATTCGAGCGCGTCGCTGAAGTCGACCGCCTTCACGCGGTCCCATGGCGGCACGCCGCCGTATGGACCCGACCATTCCACCATCAACACATTTGTCTGCGACATGACCAACACTGTAGCCGACCGCGCGGCGCCGGTTCACGCCGCTTGCACGGAAACCCACCGGCTTTTGCACGGAGATTTTCAGCGCGCCCACTGTTAGACCTGATGTCAAGACTGGCGTGGCGTCGGGTCTTTAGACGCGACGGCGAAGGCGGGCGGACCTACAACCCAGTCCACAACGAGCGCGATGATAGAGTCCGTTGCCATGCCGATCGACCGGGGACACCTGCCACGTTCAGCCGGGCGGCTGAGTCATGCCGGCGGCGTCGTGTTTCGTGGAACCGGCGCCGCGGCTGAAATCCTGCTGGTGAGCGCGAAGCTGGCCCCGCACGACTGGGTGCTGCCCAAGGGGCACATCGAGGAAGGCGAACGGCCCGAAGAATGCGCGAGGCGCGAAGTGCAGGAAGAGGCGGGCGTCGACGCGAAACCGCTCGCGTTCCTCGGCTACGACGTATACACGACGCCGCTTGGCAAGTCGGTGGTGGCAGCCTTTTACCTGATGCGATGGGTCCGGTTCGTCCCGGCGATGGAAGAGCGCCGGGTGTGCTGGCTGCCTGTCGCCGACGCGCTGGCGCGCATCCCGTTTGGAGGAGCACGCAAGATCATCAGCGCCGCCGCCGAACGGCTGACCACCGCCGGCGGTTGATAAGATTGTCCGATGCCTGTTCACCTCACGCCCCGCGAACGTACCTCACTCAAGGGCCGGGCTCACGCCCTCGAGCCGACCGTGCAGGTCGGCCAGGCCGGGCTGACCGATGCCGTTGTTGCCGAGGCCGATCGCGCGCTCAAAGCGCACGAGTTGATCAAGGTGAGGATCGGCGGGACCGACCGCGGCGAACGGGCCGCCATGATCGACGAGTTGTGTGCCCGGACCGACGCCGCGAAGGTGCAGAGCGTCGGGAAGATCGTCGTGCTGTGGCGGCCGAGGGAAGACGCTGCCAATTAGCGCGTGAAGCGCAGCAGACCCCGCTGCGACACCAGCGCCATCGTGCTTCCCGAAATCCCCACTCGGCTCTCTCCCTCGACAATGTTCGTGTACATCGCCGCGAATGATGCGGTCGGGCACGCCGCCAGCGTGCACGCCAGGCCGGTCGGCAGGTTCAGCGAGTCCCCGAGCAGCGTGAACTCCGCGCGGCAGACGTTGCAGTCGGCCCGCAGGCCCGCGAGACCGTTCGAGAGCGTCAGCGTGTAGGTGGCACCCGCCGGCGTCAGGACAGGTTGCCCACCCAGGGGCTGCAGCAGCTCCAGCCGCCAGTTTCCGGCAAGCCCTGCCATCGAGATCGTCCCGATGGTCGGCGACGTCGAACTCGAGCACCCGCCTGTTGCCGCAAGGGCACAGGCCAGCAGTGCGGCGCGCAGCGCCTCCGCGGCTCCATCGAAACGCACTGCGTGTCGGATCATCGCGCCCGACTGTACCCGAGTCGCGCGTACGACTCCACTCGAGCGCTCAACTCCGTCAGCAGAGCGCTTGCTGCGACGCGTCGTTCGCTGAGACGAGCGGGAGTGTGTGATGCGAGTGCAGGCGTTGGTCGGGTAGCTCGGTGTGACACTGGGGAAAAATTGATGCGCGATCGCTGCGCGAGACGTGATTATCCGCGTGCGCTCGGCTGCATCTTCTGTATCATCGCGTGTATGGAAATTACGCTGGGACGGGCGCGCTCGGCGCACGACGTCGGCGAGGCCTGGACGACGGCCGATGCGACGGAGCTCTACGAGATCGCCCGCTGGGGCAAGGGATACTTCTCGATTGGCGACAACGGCCAGGTCAAGGTGCATCCCACCCAGGACTCAGCCCGCTCGATCGACCTGAAGCAGCTGGTCGACGACCTCCAGCGGCGCGGCATCAACCTCCCGGCGCTCATCCGGTTTCGCGACATCCTCCAGCACCGGGTGAAAGACATCCACGACGCCTTCCAGACCGCCATCACGCAGAACGAATACAAGGGCAATTACGTCTGCGTCTACCCGATCAAGGTCAACCAGCAGCGTCACGTAGTCGAGGAGGTGTTCGAGTTTGGCAGGCCCTTCAACTTCGGGCTCGAGGCCGGATCGAAGCCGGAATTGATGGCAGTATCTGCCATCGCCGACAACGACACCCCCATCATCTGCAACGGCTTCAAGGACGCTGAATTCATCGAGATGGCGATGCTCGCCCAGAAGATCGGGCGCAACATCATCCCGGTCGTCGAGAAATACACCGAGCTCGAGCTCATCCTCGACTACGCGGAAAAGGTAGGCGTTCGCCCCCAGATCGGCATGCGCGTCAAACTCGCCGCGCGGGGCGGCGGTCGCTGGCAGTCCTCCGGAGGGTATCGCTCGAAGTTCGGCCTGACGGTCGGCGAAATCCTCCGCGGGCTCGACGAACTGAAGAAGCGCGGGATGGAAGACTGCTTCAAGCTGCTCCACTTCCACCTGGGCAGCCAGATCCCGAACATCCGCATCATCAAGGGCGCGCTCACCGAAGCCGCGCGCGTCTACGTGGAACTGCACAAGGCGGGCGCCGGGCTGAAGTACATGGACGTCGGCGGCGGCCTGGGCGTCGACTACGACGGATCGCAGAGCAACTTCGAATCGAGCCTCAACTACACGCTCGAGGAGTACGCGGGCGACGTCGTCTACCACATGCAGACGGTCTGCGACGAAGCCGGTGTCCCGCACCCGACGATCGTCTCCGAGAGCGGCCGCGCGATCGTGGCGCACCACAGCCTGCTCGTCTTCAACGTCCTCGGAGTCTCCGGCTTCGCCGATGGCTTGAACGGCCTGCCGAAGACGCCGTCGCCCGAGTTCGAGCAGCCGCTCATCGACCTGATTGGCAGTTACGAGAGCCTGAACGCCCGCAACGCAACCGAGACCTACCACGACGCGCAGCAGGCGCTCGACACGGCGATGAACCTGTTCTCAGCCGGCTACCTGCCGCTCGACCAGCGCTCACTCGCCGAAAACCTGTACTGGGCAATTTGCCTCAAGCTGCAGAAACTCGTGAAGGACATGAACGAGGTGCCGGAAGACCTCCAGAACCTCGACGAGTCGCTCTCCGACACCTACTTCTGCAACTTCTCGCTCTTCCAGTCGATCCCCGACAGCTGGGCCATCAAGCAGCTGTTCCCGATCATGCCGATCCATCGCCTGAACGAGCAGCCGACGCACCACGCCGTGCTCGGCGATATCACGTGCGACTCGGACGGGAAGGTCGATCAGTTCATCGATAGGCGGGACGTGAAGAAAACGCTGCCGCTGCACTCGTTCAACGGCGCGCCGTACTACCTGGGCGTGTTCCTCGTCGGGGCCTACCAGGAGATCCTCGGGGACCTCCACAACCTGCTCGGCGACACGCACGCCGTGCACGTCAGCCTCGATAAGGACGGCGCGGTGGTGCTCGATGCGGTCATCAAGGGCGACACCGTCCGCGAAGTGCTGGACTACGTGGAATTCGACGGCGAGGCCCTGGCGTCCAAGCTGCGCACCGACGTCGAGGCGGCGGTCCGCGCCGGGCGTCTCGACTACGAGGAGTCGGGCCGACTGCTGCAGTTCTATGAAGCCGGACTGAACGGCTACACCTATCTCGAAGAGCGTCCGCGCTAGCTCTCCTTCTCCCACAATAGCAACCACACCGCAACCGTTTGGTCTAAAGACCCGACGCCACGTACACGAACTGGAACCTCGCGCGCGAAGCAGGCACACTATCGGGACATGAGCGAGAAGATTGTCGTGTTCACCGATGGTGCGTCCAAGGGCAACCCCGGCCCTGGCGGATGGGGCGTAATCCTTGCGACGCCGGATGGCCACGTGACCGAACTCGGCGGCGGCGCTTCGGCGACGACCAACAACAAGATGGAACTGACGGGCGCGATCCAGGCGCTGACGCACCTGCGGAGCGTCGATGGCCCGGTGTCGATCTACACCGATTCGACATACGTCATCCAGGGCATCCGCGAGTGGATCCACGGCTGGAAACGGCGCGACTGGAAAACGGCAACCGGCGGGGACGTGCTCAACCGCGAGCTCTGGGAGGAACTCTGGAACCTCACGAGCGCCCGCGGTCCGCGCGGGATTACGTGGCATTACGTCCGTGGTCACGTCGGCATCCCCGGCAACGAACGAGTGGACGTGATCGCCGATTCGTTCGCCGTGCAGCAGCCGGTCTCCCTGTATGACGGTCCGCAGGACGGTTACCGGATCCCGATACGCGACCTTCCGGACCACACCAGCGTGCCGGCTCGCAGCCAGGGGTCGGGCGCCCGATCGAGTGCCGCGGCGTACTCCTATCTCAGCGTGGTCGACGGCCAGCCCATGAAGCACGCGACCTGGACCGAGTGCGAACAGCGCGTGAAAGGACGCTCCGGCGCGCGCTTCAAAAAGGCCTCCAGCGCCACCGAACAAGAAGCGATTCTCCGGTCGTGGGGGTTTGGTCCCGCCGACGTGTGACGTAAGACCATGACGCCACGATGGTGACCCGACGTTCCCGCGACGCCATGCGCGCAGCGGCGGTGCTGGCGGTGGCATGCTGTTTCGATGGCCCTCTCAGGCTGGCCGTGTCGTTGCCGCTCGTGATGGCTTCCCTGGCGATAAGCTGCCTGGCGCTGAGAAACGGCGACGGCGCAGATGTGCGGCCATTCCCACCAACCCTCTGGATGCTGCTCGCATCGGTCGCTGCGCTCGGAATTGCGATGCCCGGAAACATCGGTCCGCTGTGGCTCGAGCTCCTGCGTCGCGGGTTCTCCTTCTTTGGCGTGGTGGCAATCGGCCTGGTGTCGGGGAACAGCCCGCTCTGGCGGCGCCGTGCGCTCGTGGCATCGGTCGCGGGAGCCACAGTGCTGGCGTTCATCATCCCCGCGGCCATTCCGAACCCGCTGATCGACGTCGTGCCGTGGACCGACACCGCCGTGCGCGCGTTCCTTCACGGCGTTCACCCGTACACGGTTCAGGCTCCCGACGTGTACCGTGGGGGCGCCGACTTCGGGTTCGTCGTGCGCGTCTATCCGTACATGCCGGCAACGCTGCTGGCCTTCGCACCATTCGTGGCCGGCATCGGGGACTTCCGCTACGCGCTGGCCGCCTGCGTCCCGGCAACAATCTGGCTGGTCCGGCGTGCGGGCCGTCGTTCAGGCGCAGATCCGCAGTTGCTCGATGCGGCGACACTGATGATTGCGCTCCATCCGACGATGGCGGTCGTCGTGCGGTCGGGATGGACCGAGCCGCTGCTCGGCGTCGCCTCCGCCGTGGTGGCCGTCGCGCTCGTCGAAGGACGGTCGGGGCTGGCGGCGATCGGAACGCTGCTGCTTCCGGCGCTCAAGCAATATGCGATTGCGCCTGTGATCCTCTGGGCGGCTGGTCCCGGACGCCGCACTCGTCCGCAGGCCTGGGCGATTGCCGCAGCGTGTGCCGCGCTGACGGTGTTTCCGTTCCTGTTGTGGAACGCGCAGGCGACGCTGGACGGCATGCTGTTCCAGGTGCGGGCGCCGGTCCGGCCTCGACTGACGTCGATATCGATTCCCGGTCTCCTCGCCAATTACGCCTCGGTGAACCTGCCGGTGTGGGTGAGCGCAGCGGCACAGCTCGTGGCGAGCGGCGCGCTGGCGGCCGCCGGCATCGGCGCGACGGTGCCTGGACTGTATGCGGGATCCGCAGTGGCCCTGCTCTTGACGTTCGTCCTCGGCTGGCAAGGGTTCGTGAACTACTACGTGTGGATCGGAACCCTGCTCGTGCTCGCGGCGGTGACCGACCGGCCGACTGGGACACCCGTGAGCGCGGGCCGATGAAGCGCGTGCTGGTTGCCGCGCTCGTCGCGCTCGCGCTGCGAGGTCTTGTCCAGCTCGCGTATTCCACCTATTTCTGTCCGCCGCGTCGTACGCTGGAAGCCGTCCGCAGCGGAGCCACGGACACGGTGCTCGAACGAGGCGAGCGGGTCGCGCGGATCGGCGACGCGATCTTCACGTGCGAAACCGAGCATCGCGCGGGCCCGATCGTCCTGCACCACGACCTCGACTGCTTCTGTGCCCCGGCGACCATGTCCGCCGAGCAGGTGGGCGACAGGGTCCACGGTTCGTGCACGGTCGATCACCTCGCTCCCTTGCTCGCGGATCCGACGGGCAGTTGCCACTTCGCGCGCTGCAATCACTATGTCACTCCATGATCGTCGCGCGGCGTGGACCAGGCCGATGCTCTACGGTCTCCTGCTCGTGGCGATCACGATTGCCATCCGGCTGCCGCTGCTGGTGCAGCACAGCGCGATCGACGACGAGGTGAACTACTCGGTCGTGGCGAGGCAGTTGATGGACGGCGGCCTGATGTACGTGGACGTGGTCGAGCGCCGGCCGCCCGCGACTTTCTGGGTGTACGAGGGCGTCTTCCGGCTGTTCGGCCGCGAAAACTGGTTCGCGCTGCACGCGGTCGCAACGGTGTGGGTGCTGCTCACGATGCTTGCGCTGTACGTCCCGGCCTCGCGCATGTTCGGGCCGCGCGCCGGTGCCGCGACGGCGCTGCTCTACGGCGTGTTTCAGCCGTGGTGGTACTGGGACAACCTTGCGTTCAATGGCGAGGTGCTGATGAACCTGCCGGTCGCTGCCGCGTACGCGCTCTGCGTTGGCGCGAAGCGGACGCGCGAATGGGCAAGGCAGGCCGCCGCTGGTGCGCTCGTCGCAGCCGCGTTCCTCCTGAAGCAGCCGGCCGCAGTGTCAGTGTTCCCGCTCGTCTTTTACCTGCTGCATCCCGAGCGAGCGCGCCGCCTCGGGCTGGTCTCGAGGGAGCGGCTGCGCGGTGTGGCGTGGATCGTTGCCGGAGCGGCGATGGTCCTCACCCTGGTCTGGGCCTGGCTGCAGATGCACGGCATCGTGCGCGAGGCGCTGTACTGGAGCATCCTCGATCACGATGTGCCTTACGTCTTCTTCGACAAGGGGATCGAGCACACCGCGGCATTCGTCGCCATCGCCTTCCCGATGCTGGCCGCGGCGTCCTGGTCGCTTCGCGGCACCAGCGGGTGGCGACTGTTTCCAGCAGAGCGCGACGCGTTCGTGTGGCTGCTCATCGTCTCCGCGGTTGCTGCAGCGGCGAGCGGGCGGTTTTATCCTCACTACTACATCGGCGTGTTGCCGGCTCTTTCGGCACTGGCTGCACCCGCAGCCGCGCACTTCGCATTTCAACGAAGGCCGTCCGGTGGACGGTTCGCTTTGCTCGCGGTCGCGTGGACCGCGTGCGTGACGATTGGCACGTTCGTGAATCAAACGATCGTTGGCGCACGGCAGATGCCGGTCACCGAAGCGGGTCGCTATATTCGCGAGCATGCGGACCCGGCCGCGCGCGTGTTCGTGTGGGGAAGGACGCCGCGCATTTACCTGGACAGCGACAGGCGTCCTGCTGCGCGCTACATCGACACCTTTCCCCTGACGGGCCGGATATTCGGCCCCTCAGGTGGACCGGTCGACACCTCGTCGAGAGTGCAGCCCTGGGCCTGGGAACAACTGCGCGACGACTTTCGCGCGCACCCGCCCGCCTTCATCGTCGACACGCAGTCGGTGCCGGGGGCTGAGTACCCGGTCGCGCTGTTTCCGTGGCTGGCGACGCTGCTCCGCCAGGACTACACCGCAGTCGCGCACGTGGCCGAAGGGACGATCTACAGGCGGCTGCCAGCGGGCGATCAAGAAACGCACAGAGCCGTTACGAACTGACCAGCGCAGCGTCGATGTCGTCCAGCAGCGAGTCGATCGAGCAGCCGCCACCTTCCAGGTAGGCGCGCTCCCATCGTTCCGGACCGAGGCGCTCACGCACGGCCCGCTCGGTTCGATCCTTCAGATCCTGCACGACGGCAATCGCCACGCGAGCGCCGCTGCTGCTTGAAACCGCGGCGGAAGCGCCGAGGACTCGCGCCGCCCACTCATCGTCTCCCTTCAGCATCGCTCCCGCTGCAAGCGGCAGCAGCGCGTGCACGAAGGAGAACCTGTCATGGAGCTCCCGGATATAGCCCAGGCTTTCCTTCATCAGGCCGATCGCCAGGTCCGCCTCTCCGCGGTTGGCCGCGGCCACCCCGCGGTAGCACAGCACGGGCGTGAGAAACCACGGGCCGGACTCGCGAAGCATGGTGGTGGCTTCATACAGCAACCGCTCGGCCTCCGCCGTGTCGCCCATCGCAAGCCTGACGCCAGCTGTCCCGCTCAAGGCGCTTCCCGTGCCCCAGAGGGTGTCGAGCGATCGGAATGCCTCGAGGCCCTGGGCGAAGTGCTCGAGCGCGGCGGCTCGATTGCCCGACCCGTGCTCCACGTGGCCGAAGAGGACCTGCGCCTGTGCGCCCACGACCCGGTCTCCACTCTGGCCGGCCAGCAGAATCGCCCGTGTGAGCATGGCCGGCGGACGCGCAACATTGCCCTGCGCGTACAACATCAGGCAGGCGCCGACCAGCGCACGCGATTCGTCCGCTGCGGAAAGCGACCGGTTGTCGAGAACCTGCTCGTACCAGCGAAGCCCCTCGACGGCATGCCCGCGGATGAACCAGAAGAAAAGCAGCCCCCACGCGATCTCGCACGCTTCGTGGACGCGTTCATGCTCCAGCAGCCAGGTCAACGCGCGGCGATGATTCTCCAGGTCGTCGCGCACACGGTGCAGCCACTCGGCCTGCCGCGGTCCAACCAGCGACTGTCCTGCAAGGCCGGCTTCGTCGACGCAGTACCGTGCGAGTCCGTCCATAGCTTCGTCGCGCTCGCCCGCCGCCGCCAGTTCGAGTGATGCGTACGCGCGCACTGTTTCCAGCATCCCGTAGAGAGGGCGCTCACCCGATCCCGTGTCCACGCGCTGCAGCAGGCTCTTGTCGATCAGTCCGGCCACCGCGCCGATGACGGCGTCGATGGTGTCCGCAGCGCCCGCAGGACTTGTACCCGCGACGACCGCCGCTGCTCCCGTCATCGTGAACTGGTGCGGGAGTGCCCCGAGCCTGCGGAAAACGTGCTGCTCGTGCGGCTGCAACAGCTGATAGCTCCACGCGACCGTGGCGGTCATGGTCTGCTGGCGCTCGGGCAGGTCGCGGTGGCCCATCGACGACAACAGCACGTTGCGCTCGAGCCGCCGCAGCAGATCCTCCGGGGCCAGGACCTTCATCCAGGGCGCCGCGATCTCCAGCGCCAGCGGCAATGCGTCCAGGTGACGGCAGATGGCGACCACGGTTGGCACCGACCCGGCGGTGAGCTGGAACGACGGCTCGACGTCGCGCACACGCTCGACAAACAGCTGAACCGCCGGAGCGTGAACCGTATCGGTTCCTGCGGAGCGTGATGTGACGTCGCCCTCCAGCCCGAGCGGCCCTACCGGGTACTCGCGCTCACCGCGCACCCGAAGCGGCTCGCGGCTCGTCGTCAACATCCGAAGCGATGCCGTGGAGCTGAGCAGTTCGGCGAGGGCGGGTGCCGCGTCCAGCACGTGCTCGCAATTGTCGAGCACCAGCAGTGTCGGCTGTGCGTTGCACGCCACCCGGATTCGCCGGGGCAAATCGCGCTCGGAGACATCCGACAGGCCAAACGACTCGGCAATGGAGGGCCCGACGAAGCTGGCGTCGCGCACGGCGGCGAGCGGCACGAACACGACGCGAGTCGGACCGGTCTGGGCAATCTCGCGCACGAGTTCGAGCGCCAGGCGCGTCTTGCCCGCGCCGCCCGGACCGATCAGCGTGAGCAGTCGTTCACTGGCCAGCAAGTTGGTGACCAGGTGGTTGCAGCTGTAGACCGCGAAGGTCAGGTCACCGCTCTCATTCGCGACCTCGAACGCGCGTCGAATCCACGCGCGGCCGGTATGGAAAGGGCGGGTCCACGGATTGACGACGTTGCCGAAGTGCAGGTACACGCGGGCCTTGAAACGACCCAGTCC
>Ga0207683_10003158_pt1 | contig 14390 bp, 12 predicted proteins | sample KBSM73metaG_FD_184333 | JGI IMG/M metagenome (GOLD analysis project Ga0207683, IMG submission 184333) | Miscanthus rhizosphere microbial communities from Kellogg Biological Station, Michigan, USA - KBS M7-3 metaG (SPAdes) (version 2) | ecosystem: Host-associated > Plants > Roots > Rhizosphere >...
AAAACCGGTTATTGAGACGCAGGAAGCCCTAGCGCGTCCGGCCGGTTTTCACGAAGTCGAGTGAAGCCTGAAACAGTTCAAGGTCCTTCGAATACTCTGTCGCATCCGCGCGGTTGATCTGGATCCATTCGCGGGTGCTCGACACGCCGCCGGGCTGAAACGGCACGACGTTGTCCCGCGAGAACTGTAGTTCGGTCGCAGTCGTGGCCGGCAGGCGCAGCCCGATGCCGTCGCCGCTGATGCAGGCGAACATCTTGTCGCTGACGAAGTAGGCGTCGAGGTTGTTGATTTTTCTGGTGCTCACACCTGGCAATGCGAGCAGCAGCGCGTCAATCTGCGCCTTGCGGTCGGATTTATTGGTATCGGTATTCAAAGGCATCCTTCGATTCAGGTTTTTTTCGCGCTGATTGCCGTTAATATTCCCTGCATGATCGCGAACGGTGTCGGCGGGCAGCCGGGGACCGCGACGTCGACGGGAATAACGTTCGACACGCGCCCGCGACTCGCGTAACTCTCGCCAAAGATGCCGCCGGTGCAGCCGCAGTCGCCCAACGCAACCACGAGTTTCGGTTCCGGCGTCGCATCGTACGTGCGCTGCAACGCAACTTCCATGTTCCGCGACACCGGCCCCGTCACGAGCAGCATGTCGGCGTGGCGCGGGCTCGCCACGAACTTGATGCCGAGGCCTTCGAGATTGTAATATGGATTGTTGAGCGCATTGATCTCGAGCTCGCAACCGTTGCACGATCCGGCGTCGACATGGCGTATGGTCAGCGCGCCGCCGAAATATTCGAGAATGTCCGCCCGCAGTCGCTCGCCCGTCGCGCGCAACGCCTCGTCGGCCGCGGGCGGCGGCTCGGTCTTGATGCCCGTGACGGCGATCTGTTTTAAGAGCCTTAACATCTACAAATCCTGCCCGCTATAGCTGAGGTTGAACGACTTGTTGATCAACGGGAAGTCCGGCACGATGTTGTTGATCACCGCGTGCTCGATGAGCGGCCAGTTCTGCCACGACGGGTCGTGCGCGTGGCAACGGGCAATGCGTCCGTCGGCAGCCGTTTCGATGGCGACCAGCACGCTGCCGCGCCAGCCCTCGATCCAGCCGATACCGGCTGCATTCGGCGCAATGGCACTCAACGTGGCGCGCACGCTGCCCAGCGGCATGAGCTCGATGATTTTACGCACCAGACGCAGCGACTCGAACACTTCCTCGAACCGCACGGCGACGCGCGCCGCGACGTCTCCGGACTGAGATTTCGCGATGCGCACGTCGAACCGGTCGTAGGGCTCGGGCGGAAATTGCACGCGCAAATCGTGCGCCTGGCCACTCGCGCGCCCGGCGAGTCCGCTCAAGCCGAGTTGCGCGGCGAGCGATGGCGAGACCGTCCCGCAATCCTGCAGGCGGTCCTGCAAGCCTGGATGCTCGTCATAGATATGCCTGAGCAGAGCGACTGCTTTCTCGAGCTCGTCCGCCTCTTCGCCGATCTGCGCCAGCGCGTCCTGCGCGATATCGCACTCAACACCGCCGGGCACTATCGCGTCCATCAGATAGCGATGGCCGCAGACCGCGGCGTTCAACCGCAGCATGTTTTCCTTCAGCAGCGAAAACTGCGCGAGGCCGAACGCCAGGCCCGCGTCGTTGCCGATGAATCCAAGGTCACCAAGATGGTTGGCGATGCGCTCGCGCTCGAGCAGCAGAGCGCGCAGCCACAACGCGCGCGCGGGCAGCGCGATATGACACATGCCTTCGACCGCCATTGCATAAGCCCATCCGTACGCAACGGTCGAATCACCGCTCACGCGCGCCGCGAGCCGCGAGCCCTCCGCGACCGTCATGGCGGCAAAAAGTTTTTCGATCCCCTTGTGCTTATACCCCAGGCGCTCTTCGAGCCGCAGCACGCGCTCGCCGATGATGCTGAAGCGGAAATGCCCGGGCTCTATCGTGCCGGCGTGCACCGGCCCGACCGGAATCTCGTGCACACCGTCTCCCGCGACGCGCACGAACGCATAGTCGTCGGCGCCCGTCGCAGCTGAGTTTGCGCCAGCGAAATGGCGGCGCAACGGAAACACATCTGCCGGCCATGCCGCGTGGCGCAGCCACGACCGTTGGTCGCCGCTGCCTTGCGCGACAATGCCGAGCAGGTCGAATGCAGCGCGTTGCATGCGGTTGGCCGCGGGAAAAATCTCTTCGATGCCCGGATATTCGGGCCGCGCCTGCGCGAGCGGCATCGCGATTACCACCAGGCCGTGGCTGGTCGCGAGCGCCGCGTGCACTGCGAATCCGGCTGCGCGTTCGCTGCCCCACAGCGCAACGAGGTGGCCGCCCTCTTCGCGCGCCTGGCGGCACGTGGTGATCCATTCGATCGCGTTGACCTCCGCGCGCCAGGCGGCAACCGCGCCGGGTATGCGCACGAATTCCAGATTGTAGTTTTCGAGCATCATCCGAACAGTTGCGTGGCCTGGCGGTACCACGCGGCAAGATAAGGGGGGATATAGAGGCCGAGCATCAGCACCAGCGCAAGATGGACGAACACCGGCACCAGCGCAGGCGGATGCGGCAGGCGTTGCGCGGTCGTGTCCCCGAACACCATGCCCTGCACCTTGCTGAATACCGCGGCGAACGCTACGCCGAGGGCGATCAACAGAAACGGCGTGGCCCACGAATGCTCGCGCATCGCGGTGGTAAGTATCATGAATTCGCTTGCGAAGACGCCGAACGGCGGCATACCGAGGATGGCGAGGCTGCCCAGCATAAGGCCCCAACCGATGGTCGGATTGGTTATGTTGAGACCGCGGATTTCATCGATCTGCTGGGTGCCGGTTTTCTGCACTGCGTGGCCGACGACGAAGAAGATCGCCGACTTGGTCAGCGAATGGACCGTCATGTGCAGCATCGCCGCGAATGTCGCCACGGGGCCGCCCATGCCGAACGCGAACGTCGTCAACCCCATGTGCTCGATCGATGAGTACGCAAACAGGCGTTTGACGTCCTTCTGGCGCGACAGGAAGAATGCCGCCACCACGACCGACAGGAGGCCGAAACCCATCATCAGGTTGCCCGCGAGCGGCGTGCCGAGCGCGCCGTCGACAAGCGCCTTGCTGCGCACCACCGCGTACAGCGCCACATTGAGCAGCAGCCCCGACAACACCGCCGATATCGGCGTCGGCCCTTCGGCGTGCGCATCCGGCAGCCAGTTGTGCAACGGCGCGAGACCGACCTTGGTACCGTAGCCGACGAGCAGAAACACAAAGGCGAGGCCGAGCACGGTCGGCTCCAACTGGTCTTTCACGCCGTAAAGGTGCGTCCACAGGAGCGCATTGCCGCCGCTGCCGAGCACCCGCTCGGCAGCGAAATACACGAGTATCGTGCCGAACAGCGCCTGCGCAATGCCGACGCCGCACAAAATGAAATACTTCCACGCCGCTTCCAGGCTCGCCGGCGTGCGATAGAGGCTCACGAGCAGCACGGTAGCGAGCGTGGCGGCCTCCATCGCCACCCACAGGATCCCGATGTTGTTGGTCAATAGCGCGAGCAGCATCGTAAAGCCGAAAACCTGGAACATGCTGTGATACAGCCGCATCATGTTGGGCGACAGCTTGCCTTTCGCCGCTTCGTTGCGCATGTACGGCCGGCTGAAAAGCGTGGTCGTAAAACTCACGAATGCGGTCAGCGCGACCAGAAACACGTTGAACGGATCGACGAAGAAAAGCTCGTCCATGGCGACGAACGAGCCGCGATCGACGACCAGCACTGCGAGCCGGACCGCCGCTGCGAGCGTTAGGAAGCTGAAGAGCGAGTTCACTTCGGCGGCGTAGCGGCGATGGCCGACCAACGCGAGGATTACGCCGCCGGCAAGCGGCAAGGCGAGGACGAGCAGGATTTCCATCGCGCGTCAGTCTTCTTTCAGTTTTTCCAGGTTGCGGATGTCGAGGCTGTCGAACGTCTCGCGAATCTGGAAAAAGAAAATACCGAAAATGAAGGTGCCCACCAGCACGTCGAGCGCAATGCCGAGCTCGACCACCATCGGCATGCCGTAGGTCGTGCTCGTCGCGGCGAAGAACAACCCATTCTCCATCGCGAGGAAGCCGATCACCTGCGGCACGGCTTTGCGCCGCGTGATCATCATCAGGAACGAAAGAAGCACGCTCGCAATCGCGATCCCGAGCGTGCTGCGCGTGATCGTCTCCGCCCACTGCGCGATCGGCAGCGCAAGATTGAACGCGAAAATCACGAGCGCGATGCCGATCAGCATGGTTATGGGAATGTTAATCATTGTCTCGACGTCCCACTTGATATTAAGCCGCACGATCAGCCGGTGCAGCAGCCAGGGGAGGATGATGACCTTCAGCACGAGCGTTATCATGGCCGAGTAATAAAGATGCGGCTGGCCGGTGCTCCACGCGACGATCAGCGTGTTGGCGCACAACACCGCGCCCTGCCATGCAAAGAGATAAATCAACGACAGGATGCGCCGCTGCGACAGCATCGCGAACGCGATCAGCAGCAGCAGCGACGCCATCAGGTTAATCAATTGCGCGGAGAATGGGAGGTTCATCTCAGCGCTCGAGCAGGAAGTGGGTCAGCATGCCCAACACGCCGAGCAGGAAAGCCATGCCGAGAAACTCCGGCGCGCGGAAGATGCGCATCTTGGCCGACACCGTTTCCAGCAACGCGAGTCCGCCGCCCGCCACCAGCAGTTTCGCCACCAACACGAGCGTCGCCACCGGCAATAGCGGCCAGCTACCCGCCGCGACGATGCCCCACGGCATAAATAGAGCGATGCCGATGGCGCAGTAAATCATCAGTTTGATGGCGGCGGCCCACTCCATCAACGCCAAATGCCGCGCCGAATATTCGAGAATCATCGCCTCGTGGATCATCGTAAGTTCGAGGTGGGTCGCGGGATTGTCGATCGGGATACGCGCGTTTTCCGCGAGCAGCACCATCACGAACGCGACCGCCGCGTAAGCAAGGCTCGGAAACAGCGCGAATTCCCGCTGACCCAGCGTGGCGACCATCGTATTGAGGCTCGTCGACTGGCTGATCAGCGCGGGCGTAAACAACACCATCAGGAGCGCCGGCTCGGCCAGGAAAGCGACGAGCATCTCGCGCCGGGCGCCCAGACTGCCGAACGCGGTGCCAATATCCATTGCGGCCAGCGCCATGAAAACGCGCGCAAGCGCGAACACGCCGACCAGCGCGATCGCGTCCGCGGCGTATGCAAAAGGCAGATTGGTTTCCACCATCGGGACGATGCTCGCGGCGAGCACCATGCAGCCGAAGATGATGTACGGGGCCATCCGAAACAGCGACGATGCATTGTGCGCGAGCACCGCATCTTTGTGGAACAATTTGCGCAGCGTGCGGTATGGCTGCAGCAGCCCGGGCGCACTCTTGTTCTGCAGCCACGAGCGGCAGTTATTGATCCACCCGAGCATCAACGGCGCGAGCAATACCGCGAGGAGCGTCTGGAACAACTGGGACAGGATCGCTTCGATCATCGCGCAAACACCAGCAGCAGGATCAACGTGGCAAAGCTGTAAATAAGGTAGATGTGGATGCGCCCGCGTTGCAGCACGCCGATCCATCCCGACAGCCGCTCCGCCACGCGCGCCACCGGCACATATAGCCAGTACCACAGGCGGTCTTCGGTGCGGCTCTGGTAATACGGCGCGCGGTCGAACGGCGTTGGCACATGCCTTTCGATGCGGAAAAACAGTTCGAAAATCTGCTTGATCGGCTGCCCGAAACCCTCCGCCGTGTCCTGCATGCGCGAAGTCTGCAGCGGAAAGCCGCAGTCCCAGGCAGCCCCGCGGCGCACGCGCCCGTGATAAAAAGCGCGCACGAGTAGGAACACGAGCAACACCACCGCCGCAATCACGACGAGGAAGATAAGCGGGCTGTAACTCGCGCGTTCGGGCACGATCGGCGTGATAAACAGCCAGCCCGATGCCACCACGCTGTCGCTGATCGTGGCCCCAATCAACTGCGTCGTCACGCTGCCCAACTGGAGGATGATGGGGACCGGCAGCACGCCGAGCAGCACGCAACCGGCCGCGAGCCACAGCAAGCCAAGCCGCTCGAAGCCGCGGGCGTCGTGCGCGTCTTTGAGCTTGTCCTCGCGCGGCTGGCCGAGAAAAATCACGCCGTAAAACTTCACCATCACGTAACCCGACAGCGCAAAGGTCAGCGCAAGCGCGGCTGCCGCCACCGGCACGAGCATATTGAGATACGAATTCGGCAAGCCGGGCGTCAGCAGGAAAGCCTGCAGCAGCAGCCATTCGGAAACGAATCCGTTCAGCGGCGGCAGTCCCGCGATCGCCAGCGTGCCGATCAACGCAAGCCAGGCAACCACCGGCATGGTGTGAATCAATCCGCCGAGCTTGCCGAGGCTGCGCTCGTTGGTCGCGTGCAGCACGGACCCCGTGACGAGGAACAGCAGGCACTTGAAAAACGCATGATTGAGGCAGTGATAAAGCGCGGCTACCAGCGCAAGCGCGGCGAGCGCATGCATGTTGAATGCGCGGAACGTGATCGCAAGGCCAATGCCGATCAACACGATGCCGACATTTTCGATCGACGAGTACGCGAGCAGGCGCTTCATATCCGTCTGCACCGCGGCGAACAGCACTCCGAAGAGTGCGGTGACCAGGCCCAACGCCAGCGTCAGCACGCCCCACCACCAGATCTGCGTATTCATCAGGTCGAACGTGACGCGCAGCAACCCGTAAATCGCGGTCTTCAGCATGACGCCGCTCATAAGCGCCGAAACCGGAGATGGCGCAGCGGGGTGCGCTTCGGGCAGCCACGCGTGCAGCGGCAAGAGGCCGGCCTTCGCGCCGAAACCGAACAACGCAAGTAGATATGCGACGGTCATCCAGCCGGCAGATGCCGGCTCGACGGCCCGCATCGTCGCGAAAGTGTAATCGCCGCCGCCCGCCTGCAGCACTCCAAAGCACAGCAGGATGCCGATCGCGCCGACATGTGCGATGAGCAGGTACAGAAACCCGGCGCTGCGTGTCTTCGCGTCGCGATGATTGCTGATGACGAGGAAATACGACGACAGCGCCATCGTTTCCCACGCGACCATGAAAAGATAGCCGTCGTCGGCGACGAATATTGTCGCGATGCTCGCGAGAAACAGGTGATACTGGACGCAGGTCAGGCCCGGCGAGTTGTCTTCGCCGGCGCGCAGGTAGCCCGCGTAAAACAGCGAAACGCCGGTGGCCGCGAGCCCCAGCAGCACCAGAAAAAAAGCCGACAGCGCGTCGATGCGTAGATGGAACGGCAGATCCGGCAGCCCCAGCGGCAGCACGCACACGGCCGCCTCCTGGCTCATAGCGGCGAACGCCGTCGCCGCGAGCGCCACGCCGGCGGCCGCCCCGGCCGGCAGCAATATGCGTGTGACATAATGCAGGTTTGACTGCGCAATCAGTCCCGCGGCACCGAGCGCAATCCAAAAGAGGATGATGCCGATGACAATGTTTAGCGGGATGAATTCAAACCAGGGCATGAATTTCAGCCGGCGCGCGGTGGGGACTGTGCCACCGGGTCGAACTTTTTCTGTTTAGCAGGCCCAATTCTAGGGCGATTCGCATGCGCTGGCTATCGCGGCGGCCGTCGGCAACGCGCCGCAATCTGGCGAACATATGCACGAGCATTGCTTCACCATCGTCCGCAGACGCCCTTGTTCGCGCAAACGGTCAGGCAGTATGCAATGCGTATTCGGTTTGCTTCGACGCGCGCATCCGCATCAGAATTCAGATCGTTTCCGCCGGTCCGGCCGGTCGCGGCGCTTCCCGGTAGCGCGCTTGTCTTTGCCCGCCGCCGCTCTTGCGAGCTCTCGGCGATTCTCCCTGCGGCGGTCGGCGAAAGCGGCTTTCTGTCCCGCTTTGGCTGCGGCGAGCCAGCGAATGCCCTCACGGTCGATGTAATAGCAATCCGACAAGTCGATCGTCACGCTGCCCTCGCGCTCGAGCACGCGGTGGTAAGTCGATTCGATTAACGGCAGGGAACCGTAATAAAAGTTGCCCCTGATCTTGAGCACGTTGCCGCGCACGCTGATATTCGGATGCGCTTGTTCCCACTTCGAATAGCCAATTGCGAGAATGGATCCGACGACCACTGCTCCGAACAAGTCGAGGAACAGGACCGACAGGAACGACGCCATGAACACGATCGCTTCGCGGCGATCCTTTAAATGGGGCTTGATGTCCTCCCAGTTGAGCATATTGGCGCCGAGCAGAATAATGACGGCGGCCATCGCAGGCATCGGAATTATGGCTATCACTTTCGCGAAGAACAGCACCAATAGCAGCAACCAGAGCGCCGAGCTGACAATCGCGAGGCGGCTGTGAATGCCGAGTTTGTGCACCAGCCACATCCGGTTGAACGACGCGCACGTGGGCAGCGAGGAGAGAAAGGGAAGAAGGCAGTTCGATACGGCGTCTGAAAAGATTGCCTTGCGGCTGTCGGTGAAGCCCCCGGCTTTACGGTTCATGCGGCGCATTGCCGCCACGGTCTGAAACAGCCCCAGCAGCGCGAGGGTAAAGGCGCCGGGCACGATCGAAATTATGTCCGGCATTGACTCCTGGTTGAACAACGGCAGCGACGGAAGTACCAGACCAACTGACGATAGATTGCCGATTTGTTCGACCATTGTATTTTGCAGACCCAAGCGGGCGTTTAAATATACTGAATACAATGTGCCGGCGGCGATGCCGAGCAAAATCGCCCAATTTCGCAACCGGTCGAACTGCTGCACGATCACGCAGGTTATGAGCGTAATCAGCCCGATCTCGATGGCGTAAAGGTTGCCAACTTCCAGAACTGCGAGCAATGAGTGCCACGCGATCCAGAGCGGCCATTCCACTTCGGTATTTAGCGGAAGTCCGCCGAAGGTGGTCAGCGACCTGAAAATGAGAAACATCCCGATGCCGCAGATCATGCCGTTAATGACCGGCTCGCTGATAAGATCGAGCATCCTGCCGAGTGGACGGATCAGATAGAACACAAGCTGGATGAGTCCCGCCATCAAGCCCAGCGTCAGCGCATAGCCCATGTACTCCGCACCGAACGGCGGCGCCGTGGGCAACAGGGTCACTCCGATGGTCGCCGACATCGCGGTGTTTGGCCCGCCGTGAAAGACGCGCGAGGGATTTAGCATCGTGCAGAACAACACCCCCCAGACGGCTGCGTAGATTCCGAAGTGCGGAGGCACGCCGGCCAGCGTTACGGAAAACGCGACGGCTTGGGGCAGGGTCACCAGCGCCAGCGTCAGGCCGACCAGCATATTGCTCTGGAGCATCGGCCAGTGCTGTCCCAGCGGAGGTTTCAGAAACGCCGCCAGCGACTTCATTTATCCCGTTCCGGCGCCGGGTCCGCCGCCACGCCGCCCTTGCGGTTTGATTCCATCAGCCGCATGAGCGGCGGCATGAACGTCATCAGCGCCTGATGCTCGAGCGCGATGATCGGTCCTTGGCGGTCACCCGCGGGCCGCGGCAGATTGCTGATGTAATACGCGATGTCGCGGCATTCCTGGTTGCTGAGCGTGTTTTCCGCGCCCAGGGGCATGTTGCGGCAGATGAAGCCGGGCAGTATGGTCGAAACATAATAGAAATAATTGCGCGATTGCGTGTTCCAGGCATTGGGACCGGCAAGCGCAGGAGCCACTAGTTGGCCGTTCGCCTCCACGCCAAATGCCTGACGGCCATGACATACCTGGCATTTCTCCTTATAAAGGAATTCGCCACGGACATAGTCGTCGCCCTGCTTTGCCGTTGCCGACGCTGGAATCTCATCGATCCCCTGCTCTTCATAATGATTGCCGATCTTGAGCGCCATAGCGGCGGACAAAAAGCGGCTATAAGCGGTGACATCTCTCAAGACGTCGTCAGCGATGTTGGGCTTGTAGCCATTGGACGAGTTGATGAAACATTGCATTTGCCGGAGTTCGAACGGCAGCAGCATGCCGGTGAAGCGGTCATACATATCCGCCATCACCCACGCGGCGCCGAGGCTCAGCGAACCCTTCAACGGGTTGCCGTGGCCGTCCTGTTTGTCGCCTAGGCTTTGATGGCAGTGATCGCAGCTCGTGTGGCTGCCTCGGATGAAGCGGGAAGCGTTCCACCGTTCCAGGGCTGGATCCCGCGCGAGCTTTCCCTGAGTATCGTCGATGATGTTGCAGCCGCGCTGAATGGCGCGAATGTCCTCGTCGCTGTAGCCGCGTACCGGAACCGCCGTACCGGTGCGTTGCAAGACATATGGCGAACGGTACCGCTCGCTGCGGACGAGCCCGTAGCGTCGCAGTTTTTCGGCGCAACCGGGCGTAAGCGTCACCGTCGCCTGACGAATGTCTTCTCTTTGCTTGTGCTTTTGTGTGGCGAGCGCATAAATGCCCGTCAACACCAGCAGAAGCAGGACGATCCTCAAGAGTTTTCCTGCCGTCGTCGACATGAGTTAGTTCTTGCTCCGTAGCGCGCCTTCGCTCAATTGCAGATGATGTGCAACCGCTCGCGCAAGCAAGCGGATATCTCGGACCGCGGGATCATAAATTGTCGGCACGAAGCCTTCCATCCCATTCGCATAGCACCATCGAACGCGGTCTTCGAAAGAAATGCGCCTGCCAAGCTTGGGATCCACGCGGTCCGAATTAACGAAACCGTAGGCGAGATCCTCGGGCGTATGGCACGAGGCGCATGAATTCACGCGGTCGGCGGCGGTCTTGCGCGTAAAGCGCGACGCGTATTTGTGCGTGTGGTTAACGAGGTTGTAGCCATTCTGGACGGCCCTGACTACCTGGCCGTCTTCGCCGAAGTAAGCGATCCCGTAATCGACGCGGAATTTTTCCCAGCCGGGCTCTGCGGTAGCTTCCGAGTGAAAGACCCGAACGCCGGACGCGAAGTGTGCCCATAGGACGAAGCTCAACATCAAGCCGACCATGAGCGGCATTTTCCATGCGGTCGAGCGTGTGCGGGCATTCTGCTTTTCTTCCGCGCGCACATTGCTGTCTGAAAGTATCTGCTGGCTCATATGCTATCCAAAACGTATTCCCTTCACATTCTGGCGGAATCCGATTTTCTCTCTCCAACGACCACTGAAATGGCGGCTTGCCAAATCTCCCGCCCTGATACGCATTAAAGTCAACTAAGCTAAACAACGCAAATCTATCAAAACGATAGATTTCATTATTAATTCGTTAGAACCGTGCCTTACGAACTATGCCTGTTGGCTTAGCTCAAAAATATTTTTGTACACCCAGCGGCGAATTGGGACCGGTGAGTATCGCAAAGCGCGGGAGCCCTGGCTTGACCTCGAGTGCCAGAAAATTGCCTGCCGGTCCCATGCTGCACTTTGAGATGCATATGAGGCCTATTTAGTGATGCCCTGTTTACCGAATACCGCGATCGTCATTTTGCGATGACGGTCGTAGTCCTTGTCTTCCGCTTTTCCCATCCCCGTAGTCATCGCAGCCTTTAAAATATCTTTACCGGCATCGCTGCGTCCGAGCTCCACCAATAACGATTGAATTGATTCGCCAAGCTTGGCCGGCATGGTGCGCTTCACCGCCCACGGCAGGAAAAGCAGCGGTTCCGTCGCTGCCAGGAGTTTCAGCTCCTGGGTATTGACGGCATTTTTTACTACCGGGAGATCGATCAAAATATCACCACCACCGGCGGCGTCAGCCTGCTTGTTATAGAGCGCGAGCGCCGCATTGGGAGGGTTGACGGCGAATTCAGTCTTGAAATCCGATTCTTTCAATCCGGCCTGCATCAACAGAAACCGCGGCGCGATGTAGCTCAGCATCGCGTCTTTTCCGCCGCCGAAAATGATCGTACGCCCGCGCAGTTGGGCCAGCTCGTTTATGCCGCTGTCCTTGCGCACGAATAGCGCGCCGGCGACCGCGTCTTTCCCGAATTCCTGATTGTGCGCGATTACCTTGTACGCCTGCGTCGATTGGATATAGTGATATTGATTGTAGTGCACGATGTCGTATTTACGCTCCATCACTCCTTTCCAGAAGGAGTCAAAATCTTTGGACGTTTCCAATATAACTTTACGCCCGAGCCGCTCGCTCAAATAATTCGCCAGCGGCGTGTACATGGTGGTGGTTTCGGTCGCTTTGTTGCGCGGAAATATCCCCATGACCAATGGATCCTGAGCAGCCTGGGTAGATGAGGTCACCACGGCCGTCAGAACGAACGAGAGCAACGCATTTACCAGGCGCCGCTTGTCATTCCAGTCGATGATAGATTTAACGTTCATTGGCAGTTTCCTTTCGAACGCATTGCCTCTTACCTGGCAGGAGGTGCACGACAAACCGGCTGTCTTCGTGTCGCGCCGATCGCGTTGTCGCCGAGCGCATCATTATCTTAAAGGTGCTGCGACTTTATGGCCGCGCGCCGATTGTTTATTCCCCCCCACTGGGCCCAGCACCGCGTTTGCCATCTTGCGATGTGGGTCGTAATCTCTGTCCTCCGCTTTCGCCATGCCAGTGAGCGCAGCCGAACTTAGGACTTGCCTGCCCGCTTCACTGTTTTTAAGATCAACCAAAATCGACTGAATCGATGCACGCAGCCTCGCGGGCATGTCGCGCTTCACCGCCACGGGTAATTGAAGCAGGGGCGCCGATACAGCCAGTGCCATTAATTCATCGGAATTGATAGCGTTTCTCACTTCCGGCAGTTCCGGGACGCCATCGCCGGCACCCGCAGCATCTGCCTGATGGTGCATGAGGGCGACTATGGCATTAGGCGGATTGATGGCAAACAGGGATTTGAAATCATCCTTTTTCAATCCCGCTTGTAGAAATAGATAACGAGGCGCGATGTAGCTGATCATTGCATCTTCTCCGCCGCCGAACATGACTGTGCGCCCTCCGAGTTGGGACAAGGCGGTAATACCGCTGTCCTTGCGAACGTAGATCACACCTGCGATTGTGTTTTTGCCGAACTCCTCGATGTGCGCGACAACTTGGTAGGTCTGCGCCGAGCGGATGTAGTGATACTGGTTGTAATGCACTATGTCGTAACGTTGTTCCGTCACGTCCTTCCAGAAGGATTCGAAATTCTTGGTAGTGATCAGCCGCACCTTGCGGCCAAGCCGTTCGCCAAGATAATCCGCCATGGGGGCGAAAGCCTTCGCGGTTTCAGCGGCATTGCGGCGCGGAAACACACCCATCAATAAAGGATTATCCGCGGCTCGTAGTACGGATGGCATAGTCACGGTCGCAATCAGCACGAGCAAGGCAAGCATTCGCCGCCCACTCGTCTTCCGATCCGTGACAGCATCAGATCCCATTTGCCGCTTCCTTTCGGAAGCCGCGCGGTCTACACGCCAGCTTCATCATGTCGTGCTTCCCGTGCGCGGCCTGCGAATTGCGGGAAATCGGAGCGACTCCAGGCCCGCGCGCTGGTCCTTAAGATAATTCCGAAACGCCTCGTCAGTCATGGGCTTGCCGAGGAGAAATCCCTGGCAATAGTCGCAACCCTGCTTACCCAGGAAATTCAGCTGGTCGTGCTTCTCCACGCCCTCGGCGACCACCTGAATGTCAAATCCCTTCGCCATTGCGAGGATGGCCTTCACCAGCAAAACGTCATCCGGATTGTCGGGCAGGCCGGTCACGAAGCTGCGGTCGATCTTCAACACGTCGAACCGGAATCGTTTTAAGTAACTCAGCGACGAGAACCCGGTACCGAAATCGTCCAGAGACAATGTCAGCCCCGCCGCACGCAAGCTGCTGAGTTCTTCGGCCACCTGACTGTGGTCGTCCAGCAAGACACTCTCGGTAATTTCGAGTTCCAGCACGTGGGGTGGAATGTTGTACGTCGCCATCAGCTCGGCCAGCCGCTTGGCAAAGCGCTTTCTGAACTGGATTCGCGAAATATTGATTGCCAGGACTCCAGCATCGATCCCGGCATCGCGCCATGCGAGCCAGCTGCGGCAGGTCTGCTCGAGTACCCAGTCGCCGATCGCGACGATTTGCCCGGACGCCTCGGCGAGCGGAATGAATACGCTCGGGCTGATATTGCCTTTTTCGGGATGCTCCCAGCGCAGCAATACTTCTGCCCCGCGATAACGCAGGCCCGCCGATTTGAAGATGGGCTGAAAGTGGAGCGTGAGCTGACCCAGCTCTACCGCCAGGTTGAGGTCCTGCTCCATCTGCATGCGTTCGCGCAGCCGTATATTCATTTCCTCCGTAAAGAAAATGGCCGAGCCGTGCCCGCTGGCTTTGGCCTGGTACATCGCGTTGTCTGCGTTCGCCATCAACGTTTGCACGTTGTCTCCGTTTTCCGGGAACAGCGCGATGCCGACGCTGCAGCGGGCAACGACTTTTCGGCCGTTCAATTCCTGTGGCTCCGAAATCGCCGCGATCAACCGTTCCGCGATC
>Ga0207683_10003159_pt1 | contig 14381 bp, 14 predicted proteins | sample KBSM73metaG_FD_184333 | JGI IMG/M metagenome (GOLD analysis project Ga0207683, IMG submission 184333) | Miscanthus rhizosphere microbial communities from Kellogg Biological Station, Michigan, USA - KBS M7-3 metaG (SPAdes) (version 2) | ecosystem: Host-associated > Plants > Roots > Rhizosphere >...
CGTACCACGCCTATCGCAAATCCTACCCGCTGTGGGAGACGCTGCTGCGCGAGACGTCGACCACGGCGGCGCCCTGGTATGTGGTCGAGGGGACCGACGAGCGTTACCGCAACCTGACCGTCGGGCGCATCCTGCTCGATGCGATGCGCGCGGCGGCGAAGCCGATATCGCCGTCCCGCGCCAAGGCGGTCAGGCACCCGGTCACGCCGATCGCGCCTTCGGCGATCGACAACGTCAAGCTGATTCGCGGTCTCGACCTGTCGAAGAAGCTCTCCGCGCGCGCCTATCCGGCGCAGCTCGAGAAATGGCAGGGTGCGCTTGCCCGGTTGTCGCGGCACAAGCGCTTCGCCGAGCGTTCGCTGGTCGTCGCGTTCGAAGGCGTCGATGCCGCCGGCAAGGGCGGCGCGATACGCCGAGTCACCGGCGCGCTCGATGCGCGTCAATACGTAACGGTCCCGATCGCGGCGCCGACGGACGAAGAGCTGGCGCACCCGTACCTGTGGCGCTTCTGGCGAAAGATTCCGCGACGTGGCGGCATCACGCTGTTCGATCGATCCTGGTACGGGCGCGTACTGGTCGAGCGCGTCGAGCACCTCTGCGCGCCCGGCGAATGGATGCGCGCGTACGCCGAGATCAACCAGTTCGAGGAGCAATTGACGCAAAGCGGCGTCATCGTCGTCAAGCTCTGGCTGCAGCTCAGCAAGGCCGAGCAGTTGAGGCGCTTCCGCGCGCGCGAGCGCACACCGTTCAAGCGCTTCAAGATCACGCGTGATGACTGGCGTAATCGCAAGCATTGGAACGACTACGAGATCGCGGTATGCGACATGGTCGATCGCACCAGCACGGTGCTCGCGCCGTGGACGCTGGTCGAAGCCGAGGACAAGCGCTACGCGCGGATCAAGGTCCTGAAAACCATCGTGCACCGCATCGAGGCGGCGCTCGAGCGATGAGCCGCGACTATGCAGCGCCGCGCTGGCTTGCCGGCGCGCATGCGCAAACCATCTATCCGGCCCTGTTCGGGCCGGCGCCGGTCGTATTTCGGCGTGAGCGCATCGAAACACCTGACGGCGACTTCGTCGACTTCGATTGGCAGGACGTGAGCGGCGCCGCACCGGGCACGCCGACGGTCGTGCTGTTCCACGGGCTCGAGGGCAGCTCGTCGTCGCACTATGCGCGCGCGCTGATGCGGCGCTTGCAGGCGATCGGCTGGCGCGGCGTCGTGCCGCATTTCCGCGGTTGCAGCGGCGAGCCGAACCGCCTGCCCCGCGCCTATCATTCGGGCGATTACGCCGAAATCGGCTGGATGCTCGCGATGGTCAAGGCGCGACTGCCGGCGGCACCGCTCTATGCGGTCGGCGTTTCGCTGGGCGGCAGCGCGCTGCTGAACTGGCTCGGGCGCGAGCAGGAGCGCGCGCACTCGACACTGGTCGCTGCGGCAGCCGTGTCCGCGCCGCTCGACCTGGCCGCGGCCGGGACGGCGATCGGCCAGGGCTTCAACCGTATCTATGCGCTGCACTTCCTGTCGACGCTGGTGCCGAAGGCGCTCGCCATGGCACAGCGCTTCCCGGGCTCGCTCGATAGCGCAGCCGTCCGCCGCGCGAGATCGATGCACACGTTCGACGACGTCGTCACCGCGCCGCTGCATGGCTTCGACAGCGTCCACGATTACTGGCGGCGCGCCAGCAGCAAGCCCTGGCTCGGCGGCATTGCAGTGCCGACCCTGGTGCTCAACGCAAAGAACGATCCGTTCATTCCGGCAAGCTCGCTTCCCGGCCCCGAGTCAGTCAGCCGCTCCGTCACGCTGGAGCAGCCTGCGCACGGCGGCCACGCGGGCTTCGCAATGTCTCCGTTTCCCGGAAGCCTGGAGTGGGTCCCGAGCCGCCTGCTACAATTCTTCGCGCCCATGCAATAGCCACCGGCCCGCCCGCGGCGCAAGCCGCGCCCTGTCGACCCACTCGATTCCCCGATGAACCTTCCCGACGACATCTTCAAGGCCTACGACATTCGCGGCATCGTCGGCAAGACGCTGACAGCGCCCATCGTGCAGGCGGTCGGACAAGCGCTCGGCACGCTGGCGCAGGAGCGCGGTCGCGACACGCTGGTGGTCGGCCGCGACGGCCGACTGTCGGGCCCGGAGCTCGCCGGCGCGCTTTCGACCGGCATCCGCGCCAGCGGCGCGAACGTCGTCGATATCGGGATGGTCACGACACCGATCAGCTACTTCGCCGCACATCATCTGAATACGCAGTGCAGCGTGATGGTGACCGGAAGCCATAATCCGCCCGACTACAACGGGCTCAAGATGGTGATAGCCGGCGACACGCTCGCAGGCGATGAGATCAAGGCCTTGCGCACGCGTATCGAGGCCGGAGAGCTGAAGCGCGGTGCAGGCACGCTGCGCAACGCCGATGTGGCCCCGGCTTACTACGACCGGATCGCCAACGACGTCCGGTTGGCGCGACCGATGAAAATCGCGGTCGATTGCGGCAACGGCGTCGCTGGCGCCTATGCGCCGACGCTGTTTCGCCGCCTCGGCTGCGAGGTCACCGAGCTTTTCTGCGAAGTCGATGGCCGCTTTCCGAACCATCATCCGGATCCGTCGCAACCGGAGAACCTTCGCGATCTGGTCGCCAACCTTGCCTCGAGTGACAACGAGCTGGGCATCGCATTCGACGGCGACGGTGACCGCCTGGGCGTAGTCACCAAGGACGGGCGCACCATCTACGCCGACCGGCAGCTGATGCTGTTCGCCGCCGACATGCTGACCCGCCGTCCCGGTGCGACGGTCATCTACGACGTCAAGTCGACGCGTAATCTCAAGCCGTGGATCGAGCAGCATGGCGGCAAGCCGCTGCTTTGGAAAACCGGACACTCGCTGATCAAGGCCAAGATGAAGGAAACCGGGGCGGAGCTTGCAGGCGAAATGAGCGGGCATACGTTCTTCAAGGAACGCTGGTATGGATTCGACGACGGCATGTACGCCGGTGCGCGCCTGCTCGAAATTCTTTCCCACGATGCCGACGCCTCGGCCGCTCTGCACGCGATTCCCGACAGCCTCAGCACGCCGGAGCTCAATATTCGCTGTTCCGATGCCTCGCCGCATGCGCTGATCGACAAGCTCGCTGCGACGGCGAGCTTTCCGGGCGCCGTCGACGTCATTCGGATCGACGGGCTGCGTGTCGAATATCCCGACGGTTTCGGACTCGCGCGTGCGTCGAACACGACACCGGTCATCGTCCTGCGCTTCGAAGCGGATGACGCGGCCGCGCTGGCGCGCATCCAGGGCGAGTTCCGCCGCGTGCTGAGCCAGGCGATGCCGGGCAGGCCATTGCCGTTCTAGGACCCGATGACGATCGACTATTCGGCTTCGCTCGAAGGCATCGACTGGGCGGCATTGATCGCCTCGCTTGCCGCCGATCGTTTCGACAACGGCCGCACGGCGCGACAGATGGAATCCTCGTTTCGCAACAGCTACCGCTGCGTCATCGCCCGCGACGGCACGACGATCGTCGGTACCGGACGCGCGCTGTCCGACGGCGTGTGCAACGCCTACATCGTCGACGTCTGGACCCAGTCCGCGTACAGACGGCGCGGCATTGGTCGGCGCGTCGTCGACATGCTCTGTCAGGCCCTGCCCGGCCAGCACGTCTACCTGTTTACCGACGATCGGCGCGATTTCTATGCCGCCTGCGGCTTTGTGCCGCGAGCTGTCGGCATGCAGCGCGTCGTCGGCGAGTGGCTGAAAAACGACAGCAAGCGCTGAACCTCCAGAGCGGAACGACGCCGTACGCGTACAGCGGCGCGCCGATCGCGGGGTCAAAACCTGAGGCCGAGGCGCCGGTACAAGTCGCCAAGCAGCCAGGCCGGCGCCACCAGGAACGAGCGCAGATCGTCGACGAAGGCCGGCTTCCTGCCTTCGATCACGTGGCCGATGAACTGCCCGACCCACGCCGCGGCGAACGTGACCAGCGATACCACCAGCAAGCGATCGCCGAGCAAGGTCAGTGTCCACGCCATGGCGGCAACGACGGCCAGCATGCCGAACGCAAGCGGCACCGACAGAAAAAGGTAAAACAAAATCATGGCGGCGATCGCCGCGCAGGCTGCCAGCGGCGACGCGGCCCAAACCATCCCCAGCACGCTCCAGACGATCAACGGCACGCATATCCAGTGGATCGCCTTGTTGATTGGATCCTGATGGTAAAGGCCGTAGCTTTCGAACAGGCGATCGACGCGCCGCATGCTGCGCCTATGTTGTCATCGGATGGTCGAAATCCTCCCATGCGCAAGCTTGCGGGTCCAGCCCGGGAGACACTGGCCGCTGCGCTATAATCGAAGCGCGCCGTTCGCGGGCGAAACAGCCTGCACGCGGCTGGGAGACCATTCCATCTCGGAGGATTCATGAGCAAGCTCCTAGTCCGTTGCGCTCTGGCACTGGCGCTTTGCGCCGGCCCCGCCGTTGCCGCGGACCAGTTCATCAACGTGCTGACCGGCGGCACCAGCGGCGTCTATTACCCCCTGGGTGTCGCCCTGGCGAACGCGATAGGCAAGGCGTTGCCGCAGGCGAAGACCTCGGTTCAGGCGACCAAGGCGTCGGTCGAAAACCTCAATCTGCTGCAAGCCGGCAGAGGCGAGATCGCCTTCACCCTCGGCGACTCCCTTTCCGACGCCTGGAAGGGTAGCGAGGACGCCGGATTCAAGACCCCGCTGAAGAAGCTGCGCGGTATCGCGGCGATCTATCCGAACTACATCCAGATCGTGGCGCGCGCCGACGCGGGGATCAAGACGCTGGCCGATCTCAAAGGCAAGAAGGTTTCGGTCGGAGCACCCAAATCGGGGACCGAGCTCAACGCGCGGGCGATCCTGGGCGCGGCCGGGATGTCGTACAAGGATTTCGCCAAAGTCGAGTATCTGCCGTTCGGCGAGAGCGTCGAGCTGATGAAAAACCGGCAGATCGACGTCACGCTGCAGTCGGCTGGCCTCGGCGTGTCGGCATTGCGCGATCTCGCCACATCGGTGGACATCGTCGTCGTGGCGATTCCGGCGGATGTCATCAAGAAAACCAACGATCCGGCGTATTTGCCTGCGATGATTCCCGCCAATACCTACCGCGGCCAGACCGCCGACGTTCCCGCGGTGGCGGTGCAGAACTTCCTGGTCACGCACGAGGGGGTCAGCGACGACGTGGTCTATGCCATGACCAAGGCGCTGTGGACCAGCCTCGACCAGCTGACCGCCGCACACTCGGCGGCGAAGGCGATCGACCTCAAGCATGCGCTGGAAGGCATGCCCGTGCCGCTGCATCCGGGCGCGCAAAAATACTATAAGGAAGCCGGCCTGCTGAAATAGGGCTCGGCCGACGAGCAGCTTGCCATGGCCGTGCCTGAAGCAGCGTCCCACATACATGCGGCGTCGGATGCCGCATTCGACGAAACCGGCGTCAAGCGCGAACTGATCGGGCTCGCAGCGAAGATTGTCGCCGGCGTCGCGCTGGCCTTCTCGACCTACCAGCTCTTCATCGCCGCATTCAGCCCGCTGTCGAGCCTGGTAACGCGCTCGCTGCATGTCGGCTTCCTGATGCTGCTCGCGTTCCTGATCTATCCGATCAGCCGCAAGGCCGCCAGGAACCGGATCGCCTGGTACGACGCGGCGATCGCCGTCCTGGCCTTCGCATTGGCCTTCTATCACTGGGTGTTCGAGGCGGACCTGATCCAGCGCTCGGGCGATGCTACCGTTCCCGACCTCGTCGTCGGCGCGATCGTGATCGCGCTGCTGTTCGAGGCGGCGCGGCGCGTGCTCGGCCTCGCTCTGCCGATCGTTTGCGCGGTATTTCTCGTCTATGGCGTTCTGGGCCAATATCTGCCGTCGGCGATCGCTCACCGTGGCTACGGTTTCGACCAGATCATCGGCCAGCTATACCTCGGCAGCGAGGGCATCTATGGCATTCCGACGCTGGTTTCGGCCACATACATCTTCCTGTTCATCCTGTTCGGGTCGTTCCTCGAGCACGCCGGCATGATCGGCTTGTTCAACAACATCGCGCTGGGCTTCGTCGGACATGCACGCGGCGGGCCGGCGAAGGTCGCCGTGATCTCGTCCGGCATGATGGGAATGATCAGCGGCTCGGGTATCGCCAATGTGATGACTATCGGCCAATTCACGATTCCGCTGATGAAGCGCTTCGGTTACTCGTCAGTCTTCGCCGGCGCGGTCGAAGCCACCTCTTCGATGGGCGGCCAGATCATGCCGCCGGTGATGGGTGCGGTTGCATTCATCATGGCCGAGACGCTGAACGTGCCCTACGTCACCATCGTCAAGGCAGCCGTCATCCCGGCCTTCCTCTATTACCTGACGGCGTTCCTGATGGTGCACCTCGAGGCAGGACGCAAGGGCCTGCACGGTATGCCCAAAGCCGATTGCCCGAATCCATGGCAGTCGATCCGGGACAAGTGGTATCTGATGCTGCCGCTCGTGGCGCTGGTGTTCATGCTGTTCGATGGATTTACGCCAATGTTCTCCGGTATCGTCGGCCTCGCGCTGACCGCGATGCTCATCCTCGGCACCGGCATCGCCGCCGGTTTCGGCTCGATACTGTTCCGCATCGTGTTCTGGGTGATCCTGGGGCTGGTGTGCGCGAGCTTCTTCGAGTACGGAGTCTGGCCGCTGATCGTCGCCATTGCGTTCCTGGTCGCGGTCAATTTTGTCATCCGGGGCGGCCGCAAAACCTTGCAGACCATGCGCAGCAGCATGGTCGATGGCGCCAGGCAGGCCGTGGCGGTCGGTCTCGCTTGCGCGATCGTCGGCGTCGTCATCGGCGTGCTCACGCTCACCGGCGCGGCATCGAATTTCGCAAGCTTCGTGCTCGACATCGGCTCGAAAAGCCTGTTCCTGTCGCTGTTCCTGACAATGGCGGTGTGCCTGGTACTCGGCATGGGGATCCCGACGATCCCGAATTACATCATCACCAGCGCGATCGCGGCCCCTGCGCTCCTCTCGTTGAAAGTCCCGTTGATCGTCTCGCACATGTTCGTTTTCTATTTCGGCATCATGGCCGATCTGACGCCGCCGGTCGCGCTGGCCGCGTTCGCCGCGGCGTCGATCGCCAAGGCTTCGCCGATGAGAATCGGCTGGAAAGCGACGCATATCGCGATCGCCGGGTTCGTGATCCCCTACATGGCCGTCTACGATCCGTCGCTGATGCTGCAGACCGGAACCTTGCTCGATACCGCGTATGTCGTATTCAAGGCGATCATCGCGATCCTTCTGTGGGGCGCGGCATCGATCGGCTACCTGCGGGCACCGCTCAACTGGGCCGAGCGCATATTCGCGACGGTCGCCGCATTCCTGCTGGTCGTCGCGATTCCGTGGACCGACGAGGTCGGATTCGGGCTGTGTGCCGCGTTCGTCGCTTGGCATCTGTTTCGTACGCGCGCGCTGCCAAAAAAGGCGTGAATGCGGTTTGCCTGATCGTTGCCGGCGTGGTTCGCGCCACGCTGCCCACCGACCACTTCACGCTCGCCTGGCAGCATTCGGTCGAGAAGACGCGTTGGGAGGAAAGCTATCGCATCGACGGCGACCGGCTGCGCCTCACCTCTGCGCGCATTCAGGGCCTCGGCGCCGGAATGGAGCCGCCGCCGGATGCCGTCCTCCGCAGCGGCTGGTGGACATGGAAACCCCCGCCGCACGCCATCGCCGTGCTGCCACTGACGCAATCCACCTACACGCCGGATTGGACGCTGTGCTGGAACCACCGCTGCCGCACGCTCGGCGCGCTCGTGCCATCCGCAGCGGAAGGCAGCGTCGTGGACCTGGCCGCCTGCCGGGCATCCACCTGCTACGACACCAGCCGCCCGAATTCAGGCGCCGCCTGCGAACCCGGCGCCAAAGACACCACGACGCGCTAGCGTCGCAACGACAATCGCGGCAGAACATTCCTCAGCCGCTGCCGATTTCAATTGACGGTGACGTTGATCGACGCCGCCGAGGCGCGCCGGTAGCGCGCTTGAGCAAGCCAGTTGGACGTGACGGTCAGCAGCAGGGTAGCCGTCATCAGCACAAAAGCCATCGCGGCGCCGAACGGCCAGTTGGAAAGTCCGGCAAACTGATTGTAGACAGTCGGCCCCATCATCTGAAACGTAGGACCGCCGAGAAGAACGGGCGTGGCATAGGCGTTCATCGCCAGGATGAAAGAAAGGATCGTGCCGGCGATCACGCCCGGCAGCGCCAGCGGAAGGATCACATGACGAAACGTGCGCCAGGGCCCCGCTCCAAGTCCCAACGCGGCTTCCTCGATCGCGCGGTCGATTCCTTCGAGCACGGCCTGCAGTGTCAGCACGACAAATGGGAGATTGACCGCGATGACGCCGACGACGACCGCGAGCTCGGTGTACATGATCTGCAGCGGCTCGCGGGTGATGCCGAGTCCCATCAGAATCGAGTTGACGAAGCCGCGATTCCCGAACAGCACCATCCATCCGGCAGCGCGCACGGCGTTGCCCACGAACAGCGGCAGGACCACGGCCATCAATAGCAGATTCTTGAAACGTGACCGTGTGCGTGCGAGACAATAGGCCATCGGAAAAGCCAGAACGACGCAAATCGCGGTGCACAGCGCCGCCACGCGTATCGTTCGGAAGAGAACGGCGAGATAGAATGGATCGGTGAGGAACTTTACGTAGTTCTCGATCGTGAAGGCGTCGACCATGACCTTGGCCGGGGTGTATTGATTCAGGCTGTAGCGAAAGAGAATGACGACCGGCAGCACGATACCGATCGTCACGACGATCGATGCGGGGGCGACCGCCGCCGCCGCGCTCCATGCGGCAGTTCCGGTACGCACCGCGGGTGCCGTCACCGCAGCCATGATCAACCCGCGTCAACTCTAAGCCGGGACCTTCAGCCTTTGAACGTCTTGTCCCACCACTCCTTCAGCGCGGCGTCGTTCTTGGCGAGGTAGCCGTAATCGAGATCGATCAAGCGCTTCCTTTCCTCGGCGCTGAAGCCGATGCGCTTCTCCGTCTCGGCCGGAATCCTCGCGTTGCTGACGGAGCCGTTGTACCCCATGTCCTCGGCGAAGGCTTCCTGTGCCGACGGCTCGAGCATCTCGTTCAGCCAGAAGTGCGCGGCGTCCTTGTTCGGCGCGTTCTTGGGTATGACGAATCCCGAGATATAAAGTGGAATCCCCTCCTTCGGCGCGACGGTTTCGACCTTCGCGCCGGCCTTCTGCCATTGCACGGCGCGCGCCTTCCACATGATGCAGATGCCGACTTCCTCGTTCTGCAGCGCCTGCGCCATTGCCTCGTTGGTGGGCAGAATCCTGGCACCCGCTTTCCGGCACGCCATCAGCCGCTCCTTGCCCGGCTCGTAATTGGTCATCGAGCCGCCCGAGGCCAGCGCCGCCGCCATCATCGTGAACTGGTACTGGATGTCGATGATGCCGAGCTTGTTGCCGTGCTTCGAGTCGAGGGCGTCGGCGAAGCTCGTGGGCGGCGTTGCTATGAGCTTCGGGTTGTACAGAATGACCTTGCCCGAGTAGATATGCCCGACGCCGTACGGATATCGCATTTGCGGCAGCAGATATTGCGCGTTCGGAATCTTGGCGTAGTCGACCGGCAGACAAAGGCCGGCATCGTTCATCTCGTACATCTGCGCGGCTGAGAGTCCCTGCAGGTCGCTGGTGCCGCGCGGCAGCCGCGCTTCCGCTCGCATCTTGGCCCGGCGCTCTGGATCGCCGCCGATGTCATGCACGACGTCGTATTTCTTCGGCACCATCAGTGGCGTGTCGATGTTCTTCGACAGGAGCTTCGAGTAATCGCCGCCCCAGGTGCCGATCACCACGCGCCCGCCGGTCTGTGCCCGCGCGGGCGACCAGCCTCCGACCGCTGCGACGCCTGCAAGCGCGCCGCCAGCCTTTAACAATCGGCGGCGAGTGACGTTCGAGTTGTGCTTTTCCATGATCGATGCCTCCGGAATTTCCAATGGGTTTCGTCGTTCAGCCCGTGCCGCCGCCATCATCGGCGAGTACGAGACTGGCTTGCGCCGGCCAGTGCAGATGAACCCGATCACCGACGGCGTGCGCGGTGTCGGCAGACCTGTTCGGCGCCTGCACCATCAGTCGGTCGTGGGGTGTCAAGCGCACATAATATTCCAGGACGCCGCCGAGATACGACGCGAACTCGACGATCCCGGGAAAACAGTTGTCGGCGCCGTCGACCGGAGCGGTGGCAAGCGAGAGCCGCTCGGGCCGGATGGCCAGCGTGCGCCCATGGGGCGCGGCGCCCTGGCCGCAGCGGATACCCAGGCCGCTCTCGCTGCGGAAGACACCGCCTTCGATGCGGCCGCGCAGGAAATTCGTGCGGCCGACAAAGCCCGCGACAAAGGTGTTGGCCGGGTTCTCGTACAGATCACGCTGCGAGCCGACCTGCTGCACCCGACCGTTAGACATGACGACCAGGCGATCGGCCATCGTCAGGGCCTCTTCCTGGTCATGCGTGACCATTACGGTGGTCAGCCCGAGCTTCTTCTGCAGCTCGCGGATCTCCACGCGCACTTCATGGCGGAGCTTGGCATCGAGATTGGACAGCGGCTCATCGAGCAACAGGATGTCGGGTTCGATCACCAGGGCCCGCGCCAATGCCACGCGCTGCTGTTGTCCGCCCGACAATTCACGCGGCAGGCGCTCCGCCAGGCCCTCGAGTCGAACCAGGCGCAAGGCGTCCGCCAGCTTCGACGCGATCTCCGACGGTGAAAGCTTGCGCATCCGCAAGCCGAACGCGACGTTATCGGCCACGCTCAGGTGCGGGAATAGCGCATAGCTCTGAAACACCAGGCCGGTGTTGCGCTTCCATGGCGGCTGCCAGGTAATGTCGTTGCCGCCGAGGCGGATTTCGCCGGCCGTAGGGACGACGAAGCCGGCGATCATGCGCAAGGTGGTCGTCTTGCCGCATCCGGAGGGCCCGAGCAGCACCACGAGCTCGCCCTGCCCGATGTCGAGATCGACGTCGGAGACCGCGCGGAAGTCGCCGTACATCTTGGTCAGGCCGGTCAGCTGCAGGCGAGCCATCGGTCTTACAGCACTCGCGTCAGCTTCACATAGCGGTCGGTGACCAGCATGCCCGCCCCGATGAGCAGGATCTGCAACAGCGATACCGCAGCGATGGTTGGATCGATGCGCCATTGCAGATACTGAAGAATGGCGATCGGCAGCGTCGTTTGCCCCGGCGCGACCAGGAACAGCGTCATTTCCAGATTGCCGAACGAGATGATGAAGCCGAACAATGCCGCGGCTACCACGCCGGGTTTGATTACAGGCAGCGTGACCTTGAGAAAGGCCTGCAACGGCGTCGCGCCCAGATTCAGCGCCGCCTCCTCGATCGAGCGGTCGAACCCGCTGAGACTCGCGGTCAAGAGCCGCACGGTCCACGGGATCGTGATCATGATATGCGCCAGAACCAGTCCGGCGCGCGAGCCCAGAAGCGGCCACCCGCTCGCGAGCTCGACCTCGATCTGGAAGACGTAGATCGCCGTGCCGGCTACGATGCCCGGAACCACGAGTGGCAGGAGCAGCAGCGTGTTGACGGCCTCGCGTCCGGGGAATTTGCGGCGCGACAGCGCGACGCTCGCGGGTACGCCTAGAAGCAGCCCGCCGATCATCGCCGCAATGCCCACCTGCAGGCTGGTGACAAACCCGCTGACGAAATTGTTCTGGTCGAAGATGTGAGCGAACCAGCGCAGCGTGTAGCCTTGCGGCGGGAACGTCACGATCTCGTTGGAAAAGAAGCTCAGCCAGCAGACGAACAGTATCGGCGTCAGGATGACTGCGTAGCCCAGCACCGCGGCGCTGAGCAGTGCGAGTCGACCGAGGCGCCGCGAGTCGAAGATTGGCGCACGGCCGAGAGCGAGCGCCGCCGGGGCTGCGATTGCCCCTCGCATCGTCAGGCCGCCAGGCGGTTCTTGTGGAAGCGACCGGCCTTCATGATGACCGACAGGTTCTCGCCCTGACCGGTCAGCAATTCGAGCTTCCTGATCGGATCGCCGTCGACGACCAGGAGGTCGGCGAACGCGCCGGCCTTCACCACTCCGAGCCTGCCGGGCATGCGCACGATCTCGGCACCGACGATCGTGGCCTGCCGGATGATCTCGATCGGCGAAAGAACCTCGCGGCGCAACAGGAACTCGCGGCTCTGATCGACCTGCAGCTGGCCGAGGAGATCGCTGCCGTAGCCTACGGGCACGCCGGCGCGCTTGCAGATCTCCAGCGACTTGAGGCCGCCATCGATGACGAGATCGTTCTTCGCCAGCATCTCGGCGGTCATCCCGAATTCCTTCGCGCGCTCCCTCATCGCGTAATAGGCGACCAGATTCGCGACCAGGTAGGCACCTTTCTTTTTCATCAGCGCTGCCGACTTCTCGTCGATCAAATTGCCATGTTCGACGGTGCGCACGCCCTGGCTGACCGCGCGGGTGATTGCTTCCGCCGTATAGGCATGCGCCTGAGTGTAGCGGCCGAACGCGTCGGCCTCCTCGACCGCGGTTCGGATTTCTTCCAGGGAAAATTGCCGGCTGTCCAGCGGATCGTAGGGGCTCGCGACTCCGCCCGAGACCATGATCTTGATCTGGTCGACTCCCTGCCGAAGCTGCTCGCGCACCGCTGCGCGAACGGCGTCGACGCCGTCGACGACCTCCAGGCAGAAGCGCATCGCGTTGCAGCACTTGCAGGCACCCAACCCGGTGTCGGTGCGCCGGCGAGCGTCGGAGTGGCCTCCCGTGGGCCCGATCGCGCGCCCGGCGATGAACATGCGCGGGCCCGGCAGGAGGTTTTGCGCGACGCCGTCGCGCAGGCCCCAGTCCGCGCCTCCCGTGTCGCGCACCGTCGTGAAGCCTCGGTCGATCATGGCCCGCATCAGCGCCGCAGCGCGGACCGTCATCAGGGTCAACGGGATGGCTTCGAGATAGCGGATGTTTACTTCCGACAGCATCACGTGGACGTGACAATCGATCAGGCCCGGCATCAGCGTGCGGCCCTTGCAGTCGATGACATCGGCCTTGGCTGCCTTGATCGCTTTCGAAGAGACTTCCCGGATCAGATCGCCCTCGACCAGCACCGAAACCCCGCCCTGGAGCGCATCGGCGTCAGGATCGAGCAACTTGGCGTTCTTGAACAGGATTTGCGCCATCGGAAGATCCTTCTCGTCAGGCCGCGGCCTGCAGCGCAGGCTCCCGGGGCGAACGCTTGAACAGCGCGCTGACGTGCAAGGGAAAGGCGCCTAGCTTGCGGTCCAGGAAATAATTGCGCAAGGTCCGCGCGATCGTCCGGAAGGCGATGTCGCCCCAGGGGATGTCTTCCTCGGCGAAAAGCGCGACTTCGAGACTCTCCGGGCCGGGCCCGAAATCCAGATTCAGCAGGCGGGCGCGGAACATCATGTAGACCTGGTTGATGTCCGGCAGGCTGATCACCGTGTACAGCGCGCCGATCTCGACCGTGGCCCCTGCCTCTTCGGCGGTCTCGCGCAGCGCGCCGGTCTCGAGCGTCTCGCCGTTTTCCAGAAACCCCGCCGGCAGCGTCCACAGCCCGAGCCGCGGCTCGATCGCGCGCTTGCACAGCAGCACGCGGTCATTCCATTCCGGCAGGCAGCCGACGACTGTCTTCGGATTCTGGTAATGGATGGTGCCGCAACTCGCGCACACGTAACGGGGCAGAGTGTCGCCTTCGGGAATGCGCGATGCAAGCGCCGCCGAACCGCAATGGCTGCAGAATTTCACTCGATCGACCTCAAGCCGGCTCGACGCGCTTGACGCTCCGGCCGATGAAATGCTCGCGATAATAGTTGAGCTCATCGATCGACTCGTAGATGTCGGCGAGCGCCTCGTGCTTGCCCTGCTTGACCCAGGCTTTCGCCACGTCGGGTTGCCATCGCTTGCACAACTCCTTCAGCGTCGATACGTCGAGGTTCCGGTAATGAAAGTAGTCTTCGAGCGCCGGCATCCACCGGGCAAGGAAGCGGCGATCCTGGCAGATCGAGTTGCCGCACATCGGCGAGGCGCGTGGAGGCACGTGCTCGCGCAGAAACGCGAGCATCCGCTGTTCGACCGTCGCCTCGTCGAGCGTCGATGCCTTGACCTTGTCGATCAGGCCCGATCGCGCGTGCGTCGACTGATTCCACGAGTCCATGCCGGCCAGGGTCGCATCATCCTGATGCACGACCAGCACCGGCGCCTCGGCGACGGTCGCCAGCGCCGCGTCGGTGACGACCAGCGCGACCTCGATGATGCGGTCGGTTTCGGGCTGCAAGCCCGTCATTTCCATGTCTATCCAGACCAGCAGATTGGCGTCCTGCGCCATTATTTTCACTTGGCGTAAAATAAGCGCTTATTCTCGCATA
>Ga0207683_10003160_pt1 | contig 14377 bp, 16 predicted proteins | sample KBSM73metaG_FD_184333 | JGI IMG/M metagenome (GOLD analysis project Ga0207683, IMG submission 184333) | Miscanthus rhizosphere microbial communities from Kellogg Biological Station, Michigan, USA - KBS M7-3 metaG (SPAdes) (version 2) | ecosystem: Host-associated > Plants > Roots > Rhizosphere >...
CCGATCGGTATGGATGCCACCGTGACGGCTCATAAACACAAGTGCCAACGATAACGAGGCGCTCGCTCTTGCCGCGTAACTGACGTCCTAACGGACTGACGTTACAAAGCTAAAGCGCGGTCGGACCCCACCGGGCAACAGAAGGGGATTCCAGCGGCACGGGGAGGGCCGGGCAACAGAACCTCCCCACTTCCATCACTTCCTGCTGCAATCTTCCTTGGCTATTGTTGTTCGCCAAGGGGGTTCGCAATGCATCAGTGGATCAAGCGCGTCTTCATCGCGGCAGCGCCGCTGCTGCTCACCAGCTGCCTGTGGGGGCCGGGCAAATTCAACTCGGACCTGACGCTCAAGAAGGATGGCAGCTTCGTCCTCGATTACCGCGGCGAGCTCGTGCTTCAGATTCCGGAGGACCAGGACACGCAGCCGTGGACCAACGCGAAAGCCAAGTGCGAGGATGACGGCAAGGTACGTCCCTGCAAGCCGTCAGAGATCGCGGATCAGAAGACCGCCTACGAGAAGCGGCGCCAGGATTCTGAAAACGCGGCGAAGATGTTCGGACTCCCCGGGCTCGACGACGCATCCAACCGCGCGTTCGCTGCGAAGCTGATGAAATATGCCGGCTGGCGGTCGGTGAGCTACGTCGGCAAAGGGGTCTTCAACGTCGACTATCATATGGAAGGCCGCGCCACGCAGGACTTCCTGTTCCCCGCACTGGCCGACAACAACCTCATTATTCCATTCGTGGCCTTGAGGCGGCGCGCGGACGGGTCTGTGCTGGTGACAGCGCCAGCGTTCACGGGTGGTGCGGGCCCGATGAGCGCCGCAGCGGCGGGCGCCGGCGACATGGGCAAAGGAGGGCCCGTGTCGCGCGCAAATGGCCGCTTCACGATCATCACCGACGGCGAGATCCTGACCAACAATAGCGAGGACGGCGCGGCGCCTCATCCGATTGGGCGCCAGCTTCACTGGGACGTGTCGGTGGCGTCCAACAAGATCCCCGAGGCGCTGATCCGCCTGTAGATTGGCGCAATCGTTCGTCGAAGGCGCGGTTGCGCGGACCCGAAACGATTGCCAACGCTGCGCGGGTTCACATCTGGGGGGAAACCATGCGCCGTCTGATGCTTGCCGCCTTGCTCGCCGCCACCGCGCCCGCGGCCTTCGCTGAACCGACGCCCAAGGAACAGCTGCTGGTCCCGCCTGCAGACGCAACACATTTCGTCGTGGTCTCGACGGCCGGGAAGCATGGCGACGATTATATGTGGACGCTGCCCGACGGGCGCATGGCTCTGAGGGAATCGATCCTCCTGCGCGGCCTCATCTTCGAGACCGACGAGACGATGCGTTTCGGCACGGACGGAATGCCGACCGAGGTCACCATCCGCGGCGTGACCCCGAGCGGCGATGCCGCCGAGCGTTTCGCCATCGCCAATGGCCAGGCCAGCTGGCAAAGCACCGTCGACCAGGGCAGCACGGCTTATTCCGCGCCCGCCTATTACGTCTCGGTTGGCGGTCCCAATCTCAGTAATGCGCCGCAGATCGACCGGCTGCTCGCCGCGGGCCACGCGGGCATGGCATTACTACCGTCCGGCAAGGCGACCTTCGACAAGGTGACCTCGCTCGACGTCAGCGGCCCGCAGGGCACCAAGCATGTCGATCTCGTGCTGCTCAAGGGCACAACCCAGACGCCGCAGCCGGTCTGGGTGGAGAATGGCAAGTTCTTCGCGGCGATGAATGGCCTCGGGATCCTTCCGGCGGGCTATGAAGGCAACCTCGACAAGATGCAGGCCGCACAGGATGCAGCCATCGCTGCCCTGGCCCCGGCCACTGCAAAGAAATTCCTGACGGCCGATGCCAAGCGGCCCGTCCTGTTCCGCAACGTGAAGATGTACGACGCCGACCGCGAACGCTTCCTCGACCACCGCTACGTCCTGACCGCCAATCGCAGGATCGTCAGCATCGGGGCGAAGGGGCCCGCCAAGCTTCCCGCGCGGACCCGCATCATCGACGGCGCCGGCAAGACGCTCGTCCCCGGCCTGTGGGACAGCCACATGCACGTCGGCGACGATTTCCAGACCGTCAGTGAGCTGGCGCTCGGAGTCACGTCATGCCGCAACCCCGGCGGCCCGATCGAGCTCGAAGTGTCGCAGCGCCAACGCCGCAATGCTGGCACGCTGCTGGCGCCCGAATGCTGGGACTCGGTAATCGTCGACCAGAAGGGTCCGCTGGTTGCGCAGGGCAGCCTCGCAGTCGGCAGCCTCGACGAGACGCTGGCCGCGGTCCGCAAGATCGCCGCGAACCACCTCACCGCGGTTAAATTCTACACTTCCATGAATCCGGCCTGGATCGCGCCGGGCGCGAAGCTGGCTCACCAGCTTGGACTACACGTCCACGGCCACATTCCCGCGGGCATGCGTACGCTCGACGCAATCAACGCGGGTTATGACGAGATCACGCACATCTACTTCGCGACGATGAACGCGATGCCGGATGATGTCGTGGCCAAGTCCAACACGACGCTGCGGATGTTGGGCCCGGGCAAGTACTTCAAGGACGTCGATTTCGACGCCGACCCGACCAAGACCGTCATCAGGACGATGGCCGAGAAGAAGATCGTTCTCGATCCCACGCTCGTCGTTGTCGAGGGCGTGCTGCTCGCCAATGCCGGCAAGGTGTCTCCGGCCTATGCGCCATATATCGGGACGCTTCCGGCGGCGACCGAGCGCGGCTTTCTGAGCGGGCACATTCCCTACCTTCCCGGCATGACCCGCGACGACGCCGAGAAGAGCGTCCATCATATGGGCGAGTATGTCGCGAAGCTGCGCCGCTCGGGCGTGCCGATCGTAGCGGGAACCGACGGTTTCGGGATGGAACTGGTCCGCGAGCTCGAGCTCTACGTCGACGGCGGTCTCACCCCCGCGGAGGCGTTGGCGACTGCGACCATCGCACCTGCGCGCAACGTCAAGGCGGACAAGCGGACAGGCTCCATCGCTGTCGGCAAGGAAGCCGACTTGCTGCTCGTCGACGGCGATCCGGAGAAGAACATCGGCGACCTTCGGCACGTTGACCAGGTGATGAGCGACGGCGTCCTGATGGACGGCGATGCTCTAAGGACGGAAGCGGGCTTCAGCGGCAAGCCGAAGTAGGCGCTACTTCTTCCGCAGCTCGTCCCTGATCTCGGTCAGCAGCTCCACTTCGCTCGGGCCGGCGGGCGCCGCTTCCTGTTTCTTCATCGCCTTTGTCGCCCAGCGCACCATCAGGAAGATGATGAAGGCGAGGATGACGAAGCTGACGCATTCGGTCACGAAATGGCCCCAGCCCAGCACCGGCGCGCCGGCTTTCTTCAGCGCGGCATAGTCGGTCATCGACCCGTGATAGTCTGACGGCACAGGTCCCAGCAGAATGAAATGGCTGGAGAAATCGAGCCCGCCGAAGATCTTGCCGACGATCGGCATGATGATGTCGTCGGTCAGGCTGGTGACGATCTTCGCGAATGCCGCGCCGATGATCACCGCGACCGCGAGGTCGAGCACGTTGCCCTTGGCGATGAATTCGCGGAAGTCCTTCAGCATCTCTTGCCCCCGTCGCTTGCGTCGGATGGGAGACACTAGCGGTGTTTCAGCAGCGAAGGGAAGGGAACCGCTAAACTGTGTTGCTGGATTAAGACAGCATTGAAACCCAACGGCCGTGCGTCTACTTATGCGTGCGGTACATCAAGGGGACATTCCAATGACCATGGTTCGCCGTTTGGGTTTGCTCGCTCCGCTCGCCGCGCTCAGCCTCGGCGGCTGCGGCATCAACAGCGTTCCGACCGCCGAGGAGCAGGTCAACGCCAAGTGGGGTGACCTCCAGGCCGACTATCAGCGCCGCTCCGACCTCATTCCCAACCTTGTGGCTACGGTGAAGGGCTATGCGCAGCAGGAGAAGTCGGTTCTAGTGGAGGTGACGCAGGCGCGTGCAGGCGCGTCGAGCGTCAAGCTCAATGCCAACGACCTCAGCGATCCGGCAAAGGTCAACGCATTCAACGATGCGCAGAATCGGCTCACGTTGAGCCTGCAGCGGCTGCAGGAAGCCTATCCGGACCTCAAGTCGAACGCCAACTTCATGGCCTTGCAGGACCAACTCGAGGGCACCGAAAACCAGATCAAGATCTCGCGTCGGGATTATAACGAAAGCGTCCGTGAATATAACACGCTGATCCGGACCTTCCCGTCGGCGATCGGCGCCAAGGTCTTCTATGGCGCAAAGCCCAAGGTTCCGTTCGAGGCTGCTGCTGGGGCGCAGACCGCACCCAACGTCAACTTCGGCAACGCGAGCTGAGGTGAAGCAAATCCTGGCCGTGCTGTGGCTGGCGCTGATCGCGCTGGCCACGCCCGTTGCGGCGCAGACCTTCCCGCCGCTTACTGGCCGCGTCGTCGATCAGGCGCATCTCCTTTCGCCGGAGCAGGTCCAGGACCTCACCAGCAAATCGGCCGCGCTCGAGAGCCAGAAGGGTGCGCAGTTCGTCGTTGCGACGGTCAACAGCCTCGAAGGTTATCCCGTCGAGGATTATGGCTATCGGCTCGGCCGTGCCTGGGGCATCGGCCAGAAGGGCAAGGACAATGGCGTGATCCTTCTGGTCGCGCCGAACGAGCACAAGGTGCGCATCGAGGTCGGCTACGGCGCCACGCCGTACATCACCGATGCAATGAGCGGCCTGATCATCCGCGAGAACGTCATTCCGCGCTTCAAGCAGAATGATTACGGCGGCGGGATCGAGGCCGGCGCCGACGCCATCATCAAGCAGATGAGCCTGTCGCCCGACGAAGCGCAGAAGAATATCGCTGCGGCGGAGCAGGTTCAGCAGAAGCGCCAGCATTCCGGCGGCAATCCGCTGCCTTTCATCTTCTGGTTGATGGTCATCGGCTTCGTCGTGCTGTCGCACTTCCGTCGAGGTCGCGGCCGACGTTATCGCAGCCGCCATGGCGGCATCAGCCCCTGGGTCGTGCTCTGGGGCCTCAATGAGCTCAACCGCGGCTCGCGCCGCAGCAGCTGGGACGGCGGCTCGTCGTGGGGCGGCGGAGGCGGCGGCTGGGGCGGCGGCGGCGGAGGCGGCTTCGGCGGCTTCTCCGGCGGCGGCGGCTCCTTCGGTGGCGGCGGGGCGTCGGGCTCATGGTGACGAAGCTCACCGACGCCGACCGGCAGAAGGTCTCTGCGGCCATCGCCGCTGCGGAGAAGAGCAGCAACGGCGAAATCGTCGCGGTCGCGACACCAATCAGCGATCCCTATCACGACGTTGCGCTGCACTGGGCGCTGATCCCGCTATTTGCTGTGCTCGCCTGGGCTGCGTGGCGGCCGACGGCCTTGGTCTGGTGGTTTAATTTCCTGTTCGGCGGCTGGTCCCCCGACCCGACCATGAGCCAGCTGTTCACCCTGCTGATGGTCTTCGCCGCGCTGAAGTTCACCGTCGCCCTGCTGATCCTCAAGTGGATGCCGCTGCGGCTGCTGCTTACGCCGGCCGCGACCAAGCACCGCCGTGTCCGCCGCCGAGCGGTCACCATCTTCAAGGCAGCGGCCGAAAGGCGGACTGCCGGCCGCACCGGTATCCTCATTTATCTGTCCATGGCCGAGCGTCGCGCCGAGATCGTCGCCGACGAAGCCATCCTCGCCGTGACTGACGAGCACACCTGGGGCGAGGCGATGACCGCACTCATTGCCAACGTCCGCGAGGGCCGCCCCGCCGACGGGATCGTTGCCGCGATCGAGCGCGTTGGGGCTGTGCTCGCCGAGCACTTCCCTTGCTCGCCGGACGACATCAACGAGATACCGGACAAGCTGATCGAACTATGAATCTCGATGACCTGCCTCCCGTCGAAGTCATGTGGGAGGGCAAGTTCGTAAGAGCCCTGCGGCGGGGCAAATGGGAATATGCAAGCCGCGCTCGCGACATTCGCGCTGTCGTCATTCTTGCGGAATATGACGGGAAGGTGATCCTGGTCGACCAGCCGCGTGCCGGGCCTGACTGCCGCTGCGTCGAGCTTCCGGCCGGCCTCGTCGGCGATACCGACCCCGACGCCACGATCGAGGATACAGCGATCAAGGAGCTGGAGGAGGAAACGGGGTTCACCGCCGAGCGCGTCGAGCGGCTTGGGGACTTCTACTCATCGCCCGGCATGCTCGCTGAAAGCTTCACGCTGGTGCGGTTGCACGGCGTTCGTAAGATCGGCGAGGGCGGTGGCGACGAAAGCGAGGACATCAACGTCCACCTCGTCGCGCGTGCCGACATCGCCAACTTCCTGGAGCAGAAGCGGGCCGAGGGGTTCGGCATCGACGTCAAGCTGTTGCTGCTGCTGAACTACTGACGCGGACGGCGCGTTCTCCTGCGCGTCACCATGCCGCGTATCGTCCACCTCTCAGACCTCCATTTCGGCGCCCACGACGAGCGCCTGGTCGAGGCGGTCCGGGGCGAGGTCGACAGGTTGAAGCCCGACCTCGTCGTCATCAGCGGCGACTTCACGCAGCGCGCGCGCACGGAGCAGTTCCGCGAGGCGTGCCAGTTCCTGGAAGCGCTTCGAGACAGTGGGCATGAGGTGCTCGGTGTTCCCGGTAATCACGACGTGCCGCTCTACGACGTGCTGCGTCGCTTCCTCTCGCCGCTCGCACGCTATCGCCGCTTCATCGACGATACCTTGTGCCCATTCGTCGAGCTGCCCGGGGTGGCGGTGCTCGGCGTGAACACCGCGCGGTCGCTGACCTTCAAGGACGGAAGGATCAACAAGGATCAGGTTGCCTTTATCCGCGAGACTTTCTCGCGCACGCCGAGCGAGGCCTTCCGCGTGCTGGTGACTCATCATCCATTGTTTGCACTCGAAGTCGGTAGCGAGGTCGAGCGCGCGGTGGGGCGGCAGGAGCTGGCGCTGGACGCGGTCGAAGACGCTGGCGTCGACATGGTGCTCGCGGGCCACGCGCATCACGCATCCAGCCAGGATGCCGGCGATCTCGTGACGCGGGCGGGTGGCGTCCTCGTCGTCCAGGCGGGGACGGCGACCTCCACCCGCGTCCGCGAGCAGGAGCAGAGCTTCAACTCAATCGATATCTCTGACGGCTCTGTTGCCATTACCGTCCATGGCTGGAACGGCAGCGCCTTCGCGCCGAGCGACGCGCGCGCATACAAATGGCAGGACGGCCGCTGGCGCATATTGAAATCAGTGGAGCCCGCGCACTAGACGTCACTCATGGCGCTTCCCGACGGTTTTGATCTCGACGAGTTTGTGACGCGGGTCCTCGCCGAGGATCTCGGGAAGCGCGGTGACGTCACTTCGGCTGCGACCATCGCAGAGGACGCCCGCTTCACCGCCGAGATGAATGCCCGTCAGTCGCTGGTTGTAGCTGGCATCGAGATCGCCGCGGCATTCTTTCGCAGGCTCGATAAAGAGGTGAAGGTCGAGCTCCTCGCCAGTGATGGCGACAGTGTCGAGCATGGCACGACGATGATGCGAATGTCCGGCAACGCCCGTGCAATGCTCTCGGCCGAGCGACCGGCGCTCAACACGCTCCAGCACCTCTCTGGGATCGCGACCCTGACGCGGCGTTATGTCGACGCAATCGCCGGAACGGGTGCGGTTGTGCTCGACACCCGCAAGACCATTCCGGGGCTCCGCGTGCTCGAGAAGTTCGCGACGCGGATGGGCGGCGCGCAGAACCACCGGATGCGGCTCGACGACGGGGTTTTGATCAAGGACAATCACGTCGCCGTGTGCGGCGGCGTTGCCGAAGCCGTCCGCCGGGCAAAGGCTGCCAACACCGGCCTTCAGGTGCAGGTCGAGGTTGACCGCATTGAGCAGATCGAGCCGGCGCTGGCGGCCGGCGCGGACAGGCTGCTGCTCGACAATATGGATCCGGCGACGCTGCGTCAGGCGGTGGCGCTGGTCGCGGGACGAGTGCCGCTGGAGGCTTCGGGCGGGGTCACGCTTGAGACGATCCGTTTTACAGCTGAAACCGGTGTCAACTTCATCTCCGTCGGGCGCATCACCCAGTCGGCGCCGGCCGTCGACATCGGCCTCGATTACTCCATCGGCTAGAGGCCGGTTCTTACTACCCAGTGATACCTATGGCGCCGGTCGCCGGCACAGCCCATAGCCGCGCCGGCAGGGGATCGAGGAGTCTTCCGATGAAGGCATATACGATCGCGATTGCTGCAGCAGCGCTGCTCAGCTCGGCAAGCATCTCAAACGCGCAACGTGGCGGCTGGCATGGCGGCGGCGGTGGCGGCTGGCACGGAGGCAGCGGTGGCGGCTGGCACGGTGGAGGCGGCGGCTGGCACGGTGGAGGCTGGCACGGCGGAGGAGGCTGGCACGGCGGTTGGGGCCATTACCACGGCGGTTACGTGTCGCTCGGCGTCTATCCCGGCTATTACGGCTACGGTTATGCTTATCCGTATCCGGCCTATGCCTATCCCGCCTATTACGGGTACCCCTATCCCTATTACGGATATCCCTACCCGTATTACGGTTACCCCTACGGCAATTATGGCTACCCCGGCGGGTATGGCATTAATGGCTATCCCTGCGGCAATCCGGCGGCAGGCGCTGTCGCCGGCGGCGTAGCGGGCGCTGTAATCGGCGGTGCGGCCGCTAGTGGCGGTTATCACCACGACACGGGCGCCGGAGCCGTGGTTGGCGGAGCGATCGGCGCGGCCGTCGGAGGCGCTATCGCCAGCGGCGCCTGTTAGCTCCATCGACGCGAATCCGTCGATTAGCTGACGGACACATTCAGTCCTTCGACAGGTTGCAAGGCGCAACTTGGATTCACATGGCCGTGAGTCCTCCTTGGCCAGGACGTGAATTCGGAGGTTTGAACATGTTCAAGAAAATCGCTCTCGCGCTTTCGGCTGCCGCGCTGGTCGCAATCCCGGCGACGTCGGCCGACGCGCATGGCCGCCACTATCGTAGCTACAGCTACAACAGCTACGGCTATTCCTATCCGAGCTACGGCTACAGCAACTACGGGTACGGCTATCCGTCGTACGGTTATGGCTACGGCTATCCCAGCTACGGCTACAGCAACTACGGCTATGGCTATCCAGCCTATGGCTATGGTTCCAACTATTATGGTTCGGGCTACTACGGCTATGGCAACCGGTGCAGCGGCAACACCGTCGCCGGCGCAGCCGTCGGCGGAGTTGCCGGCGCGGCAATCGGCAGCGCCGTCGGTCAGAACCACTACAGCTATCGCGGCTATAACCACGGCAACAGCGGCGCACTCGTGGGTGCCGTCGCTGGCGCAATCCTCGGCGGAGTGGTTGGCTCGTCCAGCTGCTAAGTCGAACCAGAGATTAGCCGCTTAAAGGAGCGGGGCTTCGGAACCTACCGAGGCCCCGCTCACTTTTTTAGCGCATTCGTAGCGAACCATCCTATATGGACGCCGCGAGAGGGCGTGGTGTGCGCCTGGGAGACGGGTTTTGTTCAAGGGGCTCAAGCCCATAACGTACGGCGGTCGCGAAGTCTGGCCACTGATCGAAGGCGGCAAGGGCGTGTCCGCAACGAACCACGCCAGCAGCGGCGCCTGGGCGGCTGCCGGCGGGATCGGGACCGTCTCCGCCGTCAACGCCGACAGCTACGATCCTGAAGGCCGCATCATCCCGCAGATCTATGCCGGGCTCACGCGGCGTGAGCGGCACGAGGAGCTGATCAAATACGCCATCGATGGCGCGGTCGCCCAGGTGCAGCGCGCGTACGACATTGCCAGTGGCAAGGGCGCGATCAACATCAACGTGTTGTGGGAGATGGGCGGGGCGCAGCGCGTCCTGCACGGCGTGCTCGAACGCACCAAAGGTCTCGTGACCGGCGTCACCTGCGGCGCCGGCATGCCGTACAAGCTAAGCGAGATCGCGGCGTCCTACGGCGTAAGTTACCTGCCGATCATCAGCTCGGCGCGCGCATTCAGCGCCTTGTGGAAGCGCGCCTATCACAAGGCCGCCGAGTGGCTTGCTGCGGTGGTCTACGAGGATCCGTGGCTCGCCGGCGGACATAATGGCCTGTCCAACGCAGAGGATCCGCGCAAGCCGCAGGATCCCTATCCGCGCGTCGCCGCATTGCGCGCGACCATGCGTGAGCAGGGGATCGCCGACCATATCCCGATCGTGATGGCGGGCGGTGTCTGGCGGTTGGACGAATGGGACCATTGGATCGACAATCCGGAACTTGGCCAGATCGTTTTCCAGTTCGGCACGCGTCCGCTGCTGACACAGGAGAGCCCAATCCCGCCGGAATGGAAGGCGCGGCTGCTGAACCTCGAGGAAGGCGACGTGCTGCTGCACCGATTTTCCCCGACGGGCTTCTACTCATCCGCAGTGCGGAACCCGTTCCTTCGCAACCTCGAAGCGCGCAGCGAACGCCAGATCGCCTACACGAAGGAAGCGATCGGCGATCACCACTTCCAGCTCGACGTCGGCATCGGCACCAAGAAGAACTATTGGGTGACCAAGGGCGACCTGATCCACGCGCGCGAATGGTATGCGCGCGGCTTCACCAATGCGATGAAGACGCCGGATGACACTTTGGTCTTCGTGACGCCCGAAGAAGAGAAGCAGATCCGAGTCGACCAGGCCGAATGCATGGGCTGCCTCAGCCAGTGCGGCTTTTCGTCATGGGCAGACAATGAGAAGAACTCAACCGGCCGTCTCGCGGACCCACGCAGCTTCTGCATCCAGAAGACGTTGCAGGAAATCGCTCATGGCGGCCCGGTTGAAGAAAATCTGATGTTCGCAGGCCATGCCGCGTTCCGCTTCAAAAGCGACCCATTTTATTCGAACGGCTTCATCCCTACAGTGAAGCAATTGGTGGATAGGATTCTGACCGGCGCGTGATGTTGGCCAAGGGGGCGCTTACCGGACTGCTGATCTTCGCCGCTGCAGCACCAGCCGCGGCGCAGGAAAAGCAGCCGCCTTATTGGGCGTCGATCGCTTCCGGACAGGCGATGACCCACACTGGCCCCGGCCGCAATTACCCGAACGTCTGGCTTTACCAGCGCCGCGACCTCCCGGTCCGCGTCGTCAAGAAATATGAGAACTGGCGGCTGATCCAGGATCCCGACGGGGCGCAGGGCTGGATGCTTGTCACCATGCTCTCCGACCGTCGCACGGCCATCGTAAAGCCGGGGCAACCGCGCGCGGTGCGTGTCGGCCCGTATGATGGCGCCAAGGCCCAGTACATGGCCGAACCCGGCGTCGTTGGACGGATCAGCAAGTGCGACGACGGCTGGTGCCGGATCGAGATCGGCAACCGCAAGGGCTACATCAGCATCTCGGACATCTGGGGCGTAAGTAACGGCGAGACCGTCGACGATTAAATTCGCCGACGGCGCTGAGCGCGTTCGCCGACATTCCAGCACCACCGGGCGTTTCTCTAAGGATTAATCCCCAAACAGCCGTGGGAACAAACCCGCAGACGGGCTAGTATCTCTCTGTCGGGAAGGGGACATTTTTTGGGATTGCTGAATCGCGGGGTGCTGGCGCTGGTCGCTGCTGGTGCCGCCACGGGGGCCGCCCCCGCAACCGGACACAGCCGAGAGCTCAATGTCGGCCTCGTCAAACAGGAAACGCCTTCCTGGTGCTGGGCGGCGAGCGCGAGCATGGCGCTGAAATTCCTCGGCTTTCCCGACATTAACGAGGTCAAGAATTATCAATGCGGCGTCGTCGCCGCGACGTTCCCGGAATGCGAGGACGATTGCAGCAGGTGCAACGTCGCGCTGGACCAGATGCCGAGCTTCGTTGAGCTCCTGCGGCGCTATCGGGACCGGGCCAGTCTCGACCACCCGACCCGACTTCAAGCTTCCCTGCGGCCGAATTACGTCGCCTATCCGGAATTCGCGCGGATCAAGCGCAGCATCAACCGCTCCTATCCCGTCATTGGGGGAATCTCGTTGGGGCAGGGCCCCGCTGATCCGGCGCTGGCCCAGCATGCGATCCTGATTACCGGCTACGACGACGACCACCGCGGGACCGGCGAGCCCTGGGTCGTGGTCATGGACCCTTATCCTTACGAACGGGGTGAGAGCCCGTGGGCGAATGCTGGCTTTCGCGCTCGAAAGTCGAGCGGAAGGCTGGTCGTGCCGTGGCGCTTCATTCGCGAGCGAATGAACCTGACCTCGGCGGTGTTTCTGGAAGACCGGAGCGTATGAGACGATGCGCGGGAAGGCGTGAGCCTCCCCGCGCCAATGGCCTTATTTAGGTATCGTCAGCGCTTCATAAGCGACGCGCGTAACGGTGAGCTTCTTGCCCTTGTCGCTGGTCGTATCCATCGACTCGCCGATCGCGACCGGCTTCGTCGTCCAGCAGTCTTCGCCATCCTTGGTCATCGCGCTGGTGAAGCAGGCCTTGTCGCCCTTCATCACGCTGGTGCCGTGATCCAGGTGCTTCTTCCCGTCGAGCGTATTGGCGATGTAGTTGCCATTCGCGTCGATCGATTCCTTGACCTGCGTCTTATCCTTATCTGTGTCCGTGAAGGTCCAGGTCGTCTCGTTGAGCTGGAACGCCGCCGGCGTCGCCGCAGCCGTGTTTGTCTCGGCAGCCATGCTATTGGCTTCCGTGGCGTTGGTGTCATTTCCAGCGGGCGCAGCGGCTTGCTTATTGCATGCACAAAGCGCGAGCGCGGCGGTCAGGCAAATGGTCAGACGCATCGTAATTTTCCCCGATGTTGAGGAGGGCGCCTTACCAGCCTTGCAGAGTGTCCGCGAGTCCGGCTGTTAGGCCAGTTCCACCGCAACGGCGGTCGCTTCGCCGCCGCCGATGCACAGGCTCGCGACACCGCGCTTTCCACCGGTCTGCTTCAAGGCGTTGACCAGCGTGACGATGATACGCGTCCCGCTGGCGCCAATCGGGTGGCCGAGCGCGGTCGCGCCGCCATGCACGTTGATCTTCTCGTGCGGGATGCCGAGGTCCTTCATCGCGAACATCGCAACGCAGGCGAACGCCTCGTTCACTTCCCACAGGTCGACCTCGCTCGCGCTCCAACCGGCCTTCTTCAGCACCTTGTCGATGGCGCCAATCGGGGCGACGGTGAACTGCGCCGGCTCCTGAGCGTGCGCCGCGGTCGCGACGATGCGTGCGACGGGCTTCAGGCCCTTCTCATTGGCATTGGACTCGCTGGTCAGGACGACTGCGGCGGCACCGTCGGAGATCGACGACGAGGTCGCAGCGGTGATCGTGCCCTCCTTCGAGAAGGCGGGCTTCAGCTGCGGGATCTTGTCCGGCCGGCCACGCCCTGGCGCCTCGTCCGTATCGACAACGGTCTCGCCGGCACGGCTCTTGATCGTGACCGGCACGACCTCGTCCTTGAAGCCGCCATTGTCGATCGCGTCCTTCGCACGCCGCAGGCTCTCGATGGCGTAATTGTCCATCTGCTCGCGGGTCAGCTGATATTCGTCGGCGGTGCACTGGGCGAAGCTGCCCATCGCGCGGCCTTCCTCATAGGCATCCTCGAGCCCGTCGAGGAACATGTGGTCGTAGGCCGTGTCGTGGCCGATGCGCGCGCCCGAGCGGTGCTTCTTGAGCAGGTACGGAGCGTTGGTCATCGACTCCATGCCGCCCGCGACGATCACGTCGGCATTGCCGGTGCGGATCGCCTCATCGCCCATGATCACCGTTTGCATGCCCGAGCCGCAGACCTTGTTGACCGTCGTCGCCTGAACCGACTTCGGAAGCCCGGCCTTGATCGCTGCCTGGCGCGCAGGGGCCTGGCCGAGGCCCGCGGGAAGCACGCAGCCCATATAGATGCGGTCGATGTCGTCGCCGCTGACGCCTGCGCGCTCGACGGCAGCCTTCACCGCGGTCGCACCGAGATCGGTTGCGGAAACGTCGGCGAGAGCGCCCTGCATCGAGCCCATCGGCGTGCGTGCGATCGAAAGGATGACGGTCGGGTCGGAAGCGGTGGTGGCCATCGTGAAGAGCTCCGGAGTCGGATTGTTGCAGCGCACATAAGACTGTGGGAGCGGTTGTTCAAACGCTCCAAGCTGGCGCTGGTCGAAATTGCCGTTGACGGGCGGCGCGGCGACATCATTGTGACGGCCGCCACAGATCGGGGAGGCGTTGATGAAGCCCGGAATTCCCGCACTTGCACTTCTCGTTGCCGGATCAGCCTTCGCCGTGTCGGTCGCCGCGGCGCAGACCAGCCCGACGCCTTCAGCGGGGCCGCCTGCACAGCCGCCTTTCGCGGTTCCGCCGTTCAAGAACCTCAAAGTCTTTCCCAAGGACATCAGCCGCGCTGACCTGCTGGCGAACATGAAGCTGTTCTCGCAGTCGCTGGGCGTGCGCTGCACTTATTGCCACGTCGGCGAGGAAGGGAAGCCGCTGTCGACCTTCGACTTCGCGTCCGACGCCAAGGAGCACAAGGTGATCGCCCGC
>Ga0207683_10003161_pt1 | contig 14375 bp, 11 predicted proteins | sample KBSM73metaG_FD_184333 | JGI IMG/M metagenome (GOLD analysis project Ga0207683, IMG submission 184333) | Miscanthus rhizosphere microbial communities from Kellogg Biological Station, Michigan, USA - KBS M7-3 metaG (SPAdes) (version 2) | ecosystem: Host-associated > Plants > Roots > Rhizosphere >...
GTCGACGTGGATGAACTGGCTGGTCGGGTAGAGCCCGATGCCCATGCCGCCCGGGTCCAGCGACTCGGCGTACGCGTACATCGTGTTGATCGAGACGCTGGGGATGCGGATGTCCATCGCCGAGGCGTGGAAGTGCCGGCTCGAGTTGCGCTCCGCGAACCGGAAGCCCGACACGAGATAGATCTGCTTCTTCTCGAAGTGGTCGTAGATCCGCGACAGCTGCTCGTACAGCTCGGGGCGGACCGCGCGGACCTCGCCGGTGCGCGTGCAGCGGAACAGGTCGTCGAGCTTGGCGAGCGCTGCCTCGTCGAACGTGCCGTCCGGCTTGTAGATGTTGACCGTGACCTCTTCACCGAGGTTCTCGGCCCGGATCGAGATGTCACCCGACGGCTTCTCGAGCGGCTCGCTGCGGAGCGTGCTCTTGGCGGCGTTGTGGCCCGAGAAGGCCGCGACGCGCTGCTTTTTCGCCTTGTGACTGGTGCCGGCGAAGGTCGTCCCCGCCAGACACATCGCCGTCACAACAAAGAGGGCAAGGCGGCGCATGGACGTCGAGGCTAGGGCCTCACTGGGATCGATCTCAAGAAAGCCGTCTCGAAATCGACCGAACACACTTCATCTGCTCGACACCTGTTCAGGTCAGCCCGGCGCCTGTGCAGGGAGTTTCGGCAGGTTCACCCCCGGGAGCGGGACGTGGACCAGCTCGATCCCGATCTTCTGAGCGATCTCGAAGATGCGCTCGTCTCGGTAAAACTCGCCATAGACGATGCGGGTGACTCCCGCGTTGGCGAGCTGCTTGAAGCAGTTCCAGCACGGGCTCGCGGTCACGTAGTTCGTCGCGCCCTCGATCATGACGCCGTTGCGGGCGGCCTGGATGATCGCGTTGGCCTCGGCGTGGATGGTGGCAACGCAGTGGTTGTCCTCCATCATGTGACCGACGTCCGCGCAGTGAGGCATGCCGCGGATCGAGCCGTTGTAGCCGGTCGAGAGGATGGTTCGGTTGCGCACGAGCACCGCGCCGACAAACTTGCGGGGGCACGTCGAGCGCGTCGCAACCACCTGCGCGATGCTCATGAAGTACTCGTCCCAGGATGCGCGCTCCATGCGGTCCACTATAAGTCGTTGTATGGTCCGCGTCCCATGTCGGGCCAGTCCAAGTACAAGGACAGCGTCAACCTTCCGGAAACTCCGTTCCCGATGCGAGGAGATCTCGCGACGCGCGAACCGGAGATCCTCGCCGAGTGGGAACAGTCGCGCCTCTACGAGCGGATCCAGGAGGCGCGCGCGAAGGCGCCGCTGTGGATCCTGCACGATGGTCCGCCGTACTCGAACGGCCACATCCACTACGGGCACATCCTCAACAAGATCCTGAAGGACATCGTCGTGAAGTCGCGGACGATGGCCGGCTTCCGCACGCCGTACGTCCCGGGCTGGGACACCCACGGCTTGCCGATCGAGCTGGCGGTCGAGCGCGAGCTCAAGGACAAGCGCAGCTCGATGACGCCGGCGCAGATCCGCCAGGCGTGCCGCGACTACGCGATGAAGTTCGTCGAGATCCAGAAGACCGAGTTCAAGCGGCTCGGCGTGCTCGGCGACTGGGACCATCCGTATCTGACGCTCGATCCGACCTACGAGGGTGCGATCGCGAGCGCGCTGGCGATGTTCGCGCGCGGCGGCTGGATCTATCGCGGCAAGAAGCCGGTGATCTGGTGCCCGATCGACAAGACCGCGCTCGCCGAGGCGGAGATCGAATACAAGGAGAAGAGCTCGCCGAGCGTGTACGTGCGGATGCCGCTCGTCGAGGGCTACGCGGGCAAGCCGGCCGCACTGGTGATCTGGACGACCACCCCGTGGACGCTGCCGGCGAACCTCGCGATCGTCGCGCACCCGAACTTCGAGTACGTCGGCGTGCCGTACGCCCCAACGCGCGAGCTGCTCGTCGTTGCCAAGGAGCTCGCCGAGGCGTTCGGCAAGGCGACCGGGATCGACGTCTCGGGCGCGGTGCCGATCGACATCAAGAAGCTCGATCACGCGAAGTACCGCCATCCGTTCGTCGAGGACGGGGGCGACAACTACTTCCGGCTGTGGTTCGCCGACTACGTGACCGCCGATACCGGTACGGGCCTCGTGCACACCGCACCGGGCCACGGCGCCGACGACTACCGCACCGGCGTGGCCCACGACCTGCCGGCGTACGCGCCGCTCGACGACAGCGGCCGCTACATCGCGGGCGTGCCGCTCGGGCTCACCGGCAAGAAGACCGACGAGGCGAACCCGATCATCTCGGGCTGGCTCGCCGAGCACGGCTTCCTGCTCAACCCGACCACCGACAAGATCCAGCACCAGTACGCGCACTGCTGGCGGTGCAAGAACCCGATCATCTATCGCGCGACGCCGCAGTGGTTCATCGCGATGGATCACAACGAGCTGCGCGCGAAGGCGCTGCAGGCGATCCGCGACACCGACTGGGTCCCGCCGTGGGGCGAGGAGCGGATCTACGCGATGATCGAGAACCGGCCGGACTGGGTGCTGTCGCGCCAGCGGCTGTGGGGCACGCCGATCCCCGCGTTCTACTGCAAGGACTGCGGCGGCGAGCACGCCGACGCCGACACGATGGAGCACATCGCCGGGATCTTCTCGAAAGAAGGGGCCGATGCGTGGTGGACGCGCTCGGTCGCCGAGCTCGTGCCCGCCGGTACGAAGTGCGGCAAGTGCGGGTCGGCCAATCTCGAGAAGGAGAAGGACATCGTCGACGTGTGGTTCGAGTCCGGCGTGTCGTGGCTCGCGATGCAGAAGCGCGACGCGGACTACCAGCACATCGACATGTACCTCGAGGGCTCAGACCAGCACCGCGGGTGGTTCCACTCGTCGCTGCTCGCGGGCATCGGCATCACCGGCAAGGCGCCGTACAAGGAAGTGATCACGCACGGCTTCGTGCTCGACGAGAACGGCATCCCGTACTCGAAGTCGACGATCGAGAAGGCCCGCCAGGAGGGCAAGAAGGTCAGCTACATCGAGCCCGACGCGGTCATCAAGAAGAGCGGCGCCGAGATGTTCCGGCTGTGGGTCGCGTCGACGGAGTTCCGCTCCGACATCCCGTACAGCCAGACGATCCTCGACGGCCTCGCCGAGTGGTACCGCAAGCTTCGCAACACCGCGCGCTTCTTGCTCGGCAACCTCAAGGACTTCGATCCCGACGCGCACTCGCGCGATGTCGTGAAGCTGGGCGTCGATCGCTACTTGCTCGCGCGGCTCGACGAGGTGGTGGCGCGCGCGCGCAAGGCGTACGAGCAGTACGAGCTGCATGTCGTGCATCGCTTGCTCGTCGAGCTGGTCACGGTCGACATCTCGGCGCTCTACGGCGACGTCACGAAGGACCGCCTGTACTCCGATGCGGTCGATTCGCCGGCGCGGCGCTCGGCGCAGGTCGTGATGTACGAGTGCCTGCGCGCGATCGCGACGCTCGCGGCGCCGATCCTGTGCTTCACCGCCGAGGACATCTGGAAGTACATGCCGCGCCGCAAGGGCGATCCGGACAGCGTGCACCTCGCAGTCTTTCCGGATGCTCGGCCCGATGCGCGTGACACCGACGCCTCGGTCCAGCAGGACTTCGCGGTGCTGATCGCGTGGCGCGAGCGCGTGACGAAGGCCCTCGAGCCGTTCCGCGCGCAGAAGAACAAGTCGACCGATGCGCGCGTCACACTGCATGCGCCCTCGGCGGATCTCCCGCTGCTCGAGCGCTACAAGGCCGAGCTCGCCGATCTGTTCATCGTGTCCGACGTCGGGCTCGGCACCGGCGAGGGCAGCGTGACCGTCGAGGCGCACACCGGGCCGCGCTGCGAGCGCTGCTGGAAGCACTACGAGCGCCTCGCCGCCGATCCCCCCGACGTGTGCGAGCGTTGCGCGGCCGCCTTGGCGGCGAGAAAGTGACTGCGATGACCGAAGCCCGGAAGAAGTGGATGATCCTGATCGTGGTGGCGGCGCTGTCGCTCGTCGCGGATCAGGCGACGAAGATCTGGGCGCGGCACTCGCTGCCGGTCATCGGACACGGCAGCAACAACGGCCAGTGCGTGATCCCCGAGGACATCGCCGCGGTCCCGCCGATGTGCGGTGGCCAGGCCGTGAAGGTCATCGACGGCTACTGGGACTGGCGGCTATCGATGAACCACGGCTCGGCGTTCGGACTGTTCGCGAACAGCCCGGGTGTCGCGCGCGTGTTCCTTTCGCTCGTCGGCATCGGCGCGGTGATCGCGATGCTGTTCATGCTGAAGAAGTCGCGCGACGACCAGCGGATCCTCCACTACGCGCTCGCGCTCGTCGTCGGCGGTGCGATCGGCAACCTGCTCGATCGCATGTACTTCGGCGTCGTGACCGACTTCGTGCTGTGGCACTACCACGCGAAAGAATGGCCGGTGTTCAACGTCGCGGACGTCGTGCTCGTCGTCGGCGTCGGCCTGATGTTCATCGACATCCAGAAGGAAAAGAACCGCGACAAGCGGTCGAAGAAGGAAATCTCCGCCGATCGCGACGACAAGGCCCGCAAGGCCGGCCTCGTCAAAGACCTGCGCGAGTAGCGCTTCGGGAATAACGCAGCGTCGCGCCCGGTCTCTGATGCATGTCGCGACGGGCCTGGGTGTACTTCGGTGTGATCGGTGTCATCACGACTGGCATCGATCAGGGCTCCAAGGCCTGGGCGCATGGCCTGCCACTCGGTACGCGCCAGCCGGTGATCCACGGCTTCTGGGACTGGGAGCTCGCCTACAACCCGGGCGCCGCGTTCTCGAGCTTCACGCACGGGGCGCTCGTGCTGTCGCTCATCGCGCTGGTCGCGCTCGTCGGGATCGGAATCGCAGCGTCGCGGACGCCTCCGGAGCAGCGCATGCGGCTCGCCGGCCTGGCGATGATCGGCGGCGGCGCGCTAGGCAACCTGATCGATCGGGTGCGGGAAGGTGCGGTCACCGACTTCGTGCGCTGGCATGTCCACGATCACTGGTGGCCGATCTTCAACGTGGCGGATGCGGCGCTGCTGGTGGGTGCGGTCTTAATGTTGGCCCAGCGCGGCAGGCGCGTAGAGTCAGGGCATGAGGCTGCTCCTGCTGGTGCTGCTGGTCGGTTGCCATCCAAGTGACATGGACTACCCGGTCGGTGGTGGCGGCACGCACGGCGGCGGCGGCACGCTCCTCATCGATGCGGCGACGGACGGCTCGGCGACGGGCCCGATCATCGCGACCGCGTGCGTGCTCAGCGATGCGCGCGACCTGACGAGCTGCGCGATGACCGGCGCGGCAGGGCTGACGGTGACACTCGGCGGCGCGTCGGCGACGACCGCCGCCGACGGCTCGTTCACGATCGCGCGGCCGACGACCGCGGGCGCGGTGTGGGACGTCACCGGCAGCGCTGCGGGCGTGGTCGAATCCGTCACCGCGTTCACGGGCCAGACGAAGATTCCCGTCATGGATATCGGCACGCTTACCGAGCTCCAGAGCATCAACGGACACCAGCTCGTGTCCGGAACCGGTGTGGTGCTCGCTCGCGTGGCGCGCGGCGGGATGCCCGTACCGGGCGAGACCGCACAGCTGGCGCCGCTCGCCACGTACGATCCTCTGTACGATCCCGCGACGTCGTCCACGCCGTGGGCCACGCAGGCGACCGGGACGCGCGGCACGGTATTCGTGGACGGCGTCTCGCCGGGGACCGCGACCATGAGCTTCGCTGCTGCGGGGATGACGCAGCTGACGATCAGCGCAATTCCGATCGCCGATAGCGTCGTGACGTTCGTGTTCGCAGAGCTTCCCTGACGGCACGGAAGATGAATTCAGACTCTTCCCATGAAGCGTCTGGTCCTCGCCGCGTTTGTCCTGCTCGGGGCGTGCATCAACAGCGACCCCGATAACGACTTCCCGGTCGTGCCGCAAGGCGGTGGGACCGGCGGCGGTGGCACGAGCGCGCCAGCGATCCGCGGCCGCGTCTGCCTGGTGACCGATCCGCGCTTCCTCGCGACGTGCGCGACGACCGGCGCCGCCGGTCTTTCGGTCTCGATCGGCAACAGCAGTGCGACCACGATCGCCAACGGCACGTTCGTGATGCCCCAGCCGACCGCCGGGATCACGTCGATGGTCAGCGTGACCGGCTCCGGCATCGTGCCCTCGACCACGCCGCTGAACGCGGCCGCGCAGATTCCGGTGATCAATCAGGCGCTGTTCGACATGATGGTGCTGCAGACCGGCATCATCACCACGCACGGGTCGGGATCGATCCTCGCGTCGATCACCCGCGGCGGCGAGCCGGTGCCGAACATCACCGCGGTCGCGACGCCGACGCCGGCGTTTGGCCCGTTCTTCGACGGGACCACACCGACGGGGTTCACCGTGAACCCGACCGGCACGCAAGGCGTGGTGTTCTTCTCCGGCGCTGCGACCACCGCTCCGGTCAACGTGACGTTCACCGACCCGCTGTCGCAGACCGAGACGACCGTCGGCGGCGTGCAGGTCATCGACGGCGGGATCACCTTCGTCGAAGCAAATCTACCGTAGCGGCCCAGCCGGCCGCCTTGACCTCGGTCTCGGCGAGCTCGGCGGCAGCATCACTATCGGCGACGATGCCGCCGCCGACGTGCACGCGCAGCTCGTGACCCTTGATCACGCCGATCCGGATCGCGATCGCGAGCTCGAAGGCGCCGTGCGCGCCGAAGTAGCCGAGCGCTCCACAGTAGGGACCGCGGCGCGCAGGCTCGAGCTCGTCGATCAGCTGCATCGCGCGGACCTTCGGCGCGCCGGTGATCGAGCCGCCCGGGAACGTCGCGCGCAGCAGCGCCGCGTAGCCGGTGCCGGGGCGGGGCTTCGCGCTGACGCGTGACACCTTGTGATAGAGCGCCGGCAGCTCGACGATGTAGCCGAGCTCGTCGACGCGCACGCTCGAGGTCTCGGCGATCCGCCCGAGGTCGTTGCGCTCGAGATCGACGATCATCAGGTGCTCGGCGTCGTCCTTCGGCGCGGCGGCGAGCTCGGCGGCGGCACCCTCGGCGAGCGCGCGCGTGCCCTTGATCGGCCGCGTCTCGACGCGATCGCCGACCGACGCGAGGAACCGCTCCGGCGAGCCCGACACCACGGTGACGCCGTCGGCCTCGATCAGCGCGCCGTACGGAGCGGGCGCGACCTCGGCGAGGGCTTCGTAGAGCGCGAGCGCGTCGCCGGGATGCTCGATGCGTGCGACGAGCCGGCGCGCGAGGTTGACCTGGTAGACGTCGCCGGCGGCGAGGTAGTCGCGGATCTTCTCGACGCGCGCGATGTGGAGATCGCCGGCGTCGTCGGCGACGAGCTCGCCGAGGCTCGGGGGCAGGGCGGGGCGCGGCGGCCCGTTCGCGAGCGCGTCCTCGAGCCAGCCGCCTCTCGATACCGGGACGACCTCGGTCGTGCCGTTGCGCGTGCGTGCGACCGCATCGTAGGCGCCGAGCCAGAGGTCGGGGACGTCGTGGCCGAGCGTCGGGCCGCCGGGCAGCTGCTCGACGACGCGCGCGAGGTCATAGCCGAAGAAGCCGATCACGCGCGGCTCGGGCGGGCCGTCGGTGCGCGGCTCGAGGGTGCAGCCGAACTCCGCGAGGAACTGCTCGGCAGCGTCGAACGGATCGGCGGTGAACCGCTTCGACGGCTTGCCGCGCTCGTCGAGCCGGACGATCGAGCGGCCTCGTGCGATCAGCGTCGCGCGCGGCTCGGCGGCGGCGAACGACCACGTGCCGAGGCCATCGTCGTCGCGCGCGGAGTCGAGCAGCACGCGCCCGCGCCTGCCCGCGAGCCGCGCTGCCGCCTCGATCGACCGCATCAGATCTCGTCGCGCTTGTCGTCGTCTTCGGCCATGCCGCGCGCGAACTCCGCGAGCTCGGGATCGATCTCCGGTTCCGGCGGTGGCCCGGCGGGCTGCGGCGGCGGAGGTGGCGTCGACGTCCTCGACGGCCGCACCGCGGTCGCGACCTCGACGGGCTCGCCGACCGGATCGACGAGGATCACGCCCTCGCCGGTGCACTCGACGCACACGCCGTTGATCGGCCCGCCGGCCGCCGGCATCACGGCGCGCGGGATCACGCGGCCGATCCAGCCCGCGAGCCGCGCCGCCTCGACGAACACGACACCGGCCGCGGGCAGCTTGATCCGCACGAGCGGCTTCGCGGTGCGGAGCGCGACCGCGCCGTCGCCGCGGAACTGCACGACCGGCAGCCGGCCGCGCAGGCCCGGCACGTTGCCGTTCTCCCAGCGCAGCGACGCTTCGAACGCGAACACGAGGTCCTCGCGCAGGTAGAAGATGTCGTCGTCGAGCGTGACCGCCGTGAACTGGCGGTCGCCGGGCAGCGCGATCAGGTAGCCGGCGCCGGTGACCATGTGGAGCTGCGCGCCGCCGTGATCGAACTTGTCCTCGGTCTGGTGGCCGCGCGAGCGCCGCATCGCGGGCTCGTAGGCGAGGTCGCCGCCGGTGACGTGCACGCCCTCGAGGCGCGTCATGATCCGCTCGGTCACGCGCACGACGAGCGCGCCGGTCTGCGTGACCTCGAAGATCTCGTCGCCGTCGTCGGGGCGGACGAGCGCATCGGTCGCGAGCTGTGAGAGTGGGATCGGCGGGGTACTGCCCGCAGCGACGTGCGGCACCGCGGAGGCGACGCCCGCGATCGCCGGCGAGGCAACCTCGACCGCCTTGGAGATCACGCTCTGGCCGTCCATCGCCACGACCGGTGCGGCCGTCGGCAGCACGAACTGCACGCTGTCGGACTGGCGCAGCTCGTCGGGGACGGCGGCATCGAAGCCGGGCACGTCCGGCGGCGCAGGCGCAGGCGCAGGCAGCGGGGTCGGATCGGTTTCGGGCTCGGGCTCGGGCTCGGGCACGATCGTGATCGCCGGCATGCTCGGCGGCAGCCCGGCCGGCATCTTCGAGCGCGGTTGTGGGATGCCGCTGCGTTCGAGCTGCTGGTGGATCTGCTCGCGCTCGGCGGCTGTCAGGTTGATCTCGATCTCGGTCGCGAGGTCGCGCTGGCCGGCAAGCAGGAACGCGCGATACGCCTCGGTGTAGCGACCGGCGCGCGCGTACGCGAGACCGAGATAGCTGACCGCGCGGCCCTGGCTCGGATCGAGCGCACGGCTCGCCTCCAGCGAGTTGATCGCCTTCTCGGCGTCGCCGAGCTTCAAGTACACGAGCCCGAGGTTGAGCCGGTGCGAGGCATCGGTCGGCAGCCGCTCGACCAGGTCCTCGTAGATCGGCCGCGCCTGCTGCAGCTTGCCGCCGCGGAAGTACGTCAGGCCGAGCAGCGCGAGGACCTTGGAGTTCTGATCGTCGAGCAGCAGCGCGGCGGCGAACGCCTTCTGCGCGTCGTCGAGCTTGCCCTGCTTGAGCAAGTCGCTGCCGCGCGCCACGGCCTGGTCGAAGGCTTCTCGATCGAACGCGGTCGCCACCGCGGATCATTATTGCGCAAATCGGGTCACCGCGAGCGTGCCGGACGGCGAGATCGTGACCTCGACGGCGCCGTCCAGGTCGGTGCGCGCAACCTCGGCGCCACGGGCGCGCCAGCGCTCGACGACCTCGGGCGACGGAAACCCGAATGCGTTCGCGACGCCGCACGAGATCACGGCCAGCGCGGGGTGGGTCGCGGCGACGAAGCCCGGGGTCGACGAGGTCGGACTCCCGTGGTGTGGGACCTTGACGACGTCGGCGTGCGGCAGGCCCGCGGCGACGACCGCGTCCTCGCCCTCGGTCTCGACGTCGCCGGCGAACAGGATCGTGCGCCCCGCGAACGTGACCGTGAAGACGAGCGAGTTGTCGTTGGTGGTGCGGACCGGATCGGCGCCCTCGATGCCGTCGATCTCGGGAGCCCAGACATGGAGCTCGACGTCGTCGCGGTGGATCACGCCGAGCGGCGGATGCACCGGGCGCGGCGCGAGCTCGGAGAAGCTCGGCAGGTGGCCCGGCTTCGCCGGATCGAGCCGGCTGTCGTCGGCGGCCCACACCTCGGTGACCGGCACGCCGAGCGCGGCGAGGCCGAGATAATGATCGGGGTGCGGGTGCGAGATGATCGCGAGGTCGACGTGATCGTGGCCGTAGGCGGCGAGCGTGCGCGTGATGGCGCCGCCGGGCGCGCTGGCAGCCACGAGGTCGTGCGCGGAGGCGTTGCCGCCGGCGTCGACGAGCCACACGGCGCCATCGGGGAGCTCGACGATCGCCGCATCGCCCTGGCCGACGTCGAGGAACGTCACGCGCAGCGAATCCGCCGGCGGCGCCGTGCGCGCGATCGCCCAGATCGCGCACAGCGCGAGCCAGAGCCCACCCGCCACGAGCCGCGGGCTGACCGTCACGCGATACCACTGGCCGAGCGACGGCCCCGGCGGTCCGCTCGCGAGCACGAGCGCGAGCACGACGAGCACGGCGGTGACGATCGGAGACGCGATGGCGATCGAGCCGACCGGCACGACGTGCGCGAGCAGCCCCGCGAGATCGTCGACGCGCCCGACGAGCCACGCCGCGACCGTCACGAGCACCTGGACGTGGAGCACGAGCCCTGCGAGCGCGAGCGGCAGCGCGACCAGCTCGACGAGCGGCGTGAGCACGAGGTTGCCGACGACGCCACCGGCGGCGACCTGGTGAAAATGAAAGGCCGTGAGCGGCGCGGTCGTGATGGCGACCCACAGCGACGTGCGGAAGCCGCGGGCGAGCCAGCCGCCGGTGCGGCGCGGCAGGATCGCGAGCGTCAGCGCGGCGACGAACGACAGCTGGAAGCTCGGATCCCACAGGTCCGCGGGGCGCCACGCGAGGATCACGATCGCCGCGGCACCGAGCGCATCGACGAGCCGCAGCGGCCGGTCGACCATCTGCGCGACGAGCGCGAGCAGGATGACGATCAGCGCGCGCACGGTCGCGAGCTGGCCGCCGGTGATCATCGTGTAGGCGATCGCGCTGACGATCGCGGGCGGCGCGGCCCACCGGGCGGGCCGGATGCGGCCGCCCCACGGCGAGGCGGCGGCAAGCCGCCGGAGCAGCGCGAACAGGAGGCCGGCGACGACCGCGAGGTGCAGCCCGGAGACAGAAAGCACGTGAAAGATGCCGACCGCGCGCCACCGAGCATCGAGCGAAGGCGGTACGTCGCCGCGGTCGCCCGTCGCGATGCCACGCAGCGCCGCCGCACCGCGATCCACCGTGCGGGATGCATCTGCCGCCGCGCCGCCGCCCGCGATGCGTGCTCCATCGCCGCTCGCGTCGCGCTCCGTCAGCCGATCGGCCCAGCTCGACTGCACGCCGGCCGCCCACCTCCACGCGCGATCGACGAGTCCGGGATCATTCGCGATCCGCTCCACGTGCGTCGCGCTCAGCTCCCACGCTGCGCCCCGCGCCGCCATCGACTGCGCGCGATCCGACGCGCCCGGATCCCAGAAGCCGCGCGGCGTACGCAGCCGGCCGGTGACGCGCACGACCTCGCCGGGCGCGAGCGGTTCGTCCGTCCACACCCACACGTCGTCGACGAGCGCACCACGACCGCGCTGCACCGGCGCGCGGACACGGCCCTCCACGGTATCGAGCACGCGGTCGTCGGCGCCCGTCCGCTGGGTGCGCGTCGGATGCCACGCGACGGCGATCGCGAGCGCGAGGGCGATGGCCACGGCAAGAGGCGTCGGGCGCAAGATCCGCATGTCGCCGTTATCGGCCGCTGTGCGCATAGGTTTCTTCCCGATTCCGTCAACGATTCCGGCCACGTCGCTTGCCGTCGCGAGCGGGAGGGGCCTACGCTTGCGGTCGGCATGCTGCGCGCACTGCTCGTCCTTCTCCTCCTTCCGAGCGCTGCACGCGCCGGCACGATCGTCGGCAAGCTCGAGCTGCCATCGGCGCCGGAACGCCCAGCGGCGGCCACCAAGGGCTTTCTCGAGCGCGTGGAGAACCCGCTCGCGCCCGTGCAAGCGCTCAACGTTCCGAAGCAGATCGTGATCGTCGTCGAGGGCGACGAGAAGCCGGCGACGCCGCCGCAGGTCAGCTGGGACCTGCTCGGCAACTCGTTCTCGCGGCCGGTGATCGCCGCGCCCGCCGGCGCCGAGGTCGTGATCAAGAACGCGTCGCGGACGACGCACACGCTCGTCGCGAAGGAAGATGCGAAGCTGATCCCGCCGGGGCCGATCAATCCGACCGGCCCGAAGTCGTTCCGCGCGACCGATCCGGGCAAGGTCTACACGATCAGCGATCCCGACGCGCCGTACCTCACCGGCAAGCTCGTCGTCGTGAACACGCAGTTCATCGCGTACCCCGACGACAGCGGCAAGTTCGAGATCTCCGACATCCCGCCGGGCGCCTACAAGGTGAAGATCTGGTACCGCGACGGCTGGCTCGAGCGGCCCGACGATTCGATCACGGTCAACGCGAAGGGCAAGACCGAGCTCAATCCCAAGATCACGTCGCTGGCGTCCCCCCCTGGCGCCGGGAAAAAGTGAGGCCGCCGTGTTCCTGAGCAAGATCTGGTTCTTCCTGATCGCGCTGCTCGCGGGCGTCGCACTCACCGTCGCGCTCGTGATGCCGCGCCCCGCGCAGCGTCGCTACATCAAGGAGGAGCAGGACCGCCTCGCGATCGCGTGCGGCGTCATCGACATCCTCCTCACCGACGATGCGCGCAACCGCGTCGATCTCGCCGGCACGTTCGCGCGTGCGCCCGAGGTCGTCAACGCGCTCGAGAGTGCGTCGGGCGCCGACAAGCTCGACGAGGCGCGCATGAAGCAGGTGCGCGAGACCGGCGAGAAGATCATGGCCGGCATCAGCGGCCGCAAGCCGGACTTCGCGATGCTCATCGATCGGCGTGGCCGGGTGGTCGCGCGCGTGAAGCTCGACGAGAACGACTTCGGCGATGTCGTCGCGGGCCGCCCGCTCGTCGATGACGCGCTCGCCGGCTACCTGCGCGACGATCTGTGGGCGCAGAACGGCACGATCTATCTGGTCTCCGCGGCGCCGGTGATCAAGCGCGATGCGACGGTCTCGTTCGCGGGCGCCGTCGTGCTCGGTCACAAGGTCACCAACGAGCTCGCGCAGAAGCTGGTGGCGTCGCTCGACGTCGACGTCAGCTTCCACCTCGGCGACGACGACATCGCGGGCAGCAAGTCACTGCCGCTCGATCACGCGAAGATGCAGACGGCGCTCAAGGCGGTCGCGAACGGCGACCCGGCGCGCGACTGCCAGGCGAACCATCCGTTCGATCTGCACGCCGGCAACGACGACTTCACCGCGATCGTCGCGCGTCTCCCCGGCGAGGCGCAGTCCAGGCAGGCCTACTTCTCCGTCCTCATCAAGCGCCCCGAGACGCGCGGCTTCTCCGGCACGCTCAAGGCGGTCACGCAGAGTGACCTGTCGTTCGCGAACTTCCCGTGGATCCTCGTCGGTGGCGCGTTCCTGCTCGCACTCGCGGGCGGCATCGGCCTCATGTGGGTCGAGTCCGACCGGCCGCTGCGCCGGCTCGCCAATGACTCCGTCCGTCTCGCCAAGAGCGAGAAGGAGCGGCTCTCCGAGGACGAGCACGGCGGCAAGTACGGCTCGATCGCGCGCAGCGTGAACATCTACATCGACAAGCTCGGCCGCGACGCGAAGTCCGCGCGCACGAACCTCGACTCGCTGCTGGGGCCCGCGCCCGAGGGCAGTCTCGGCACGATCGATCTGCTCGCCGGTGCGCTGCCGCCGTCGCGGCCCGGTGGTCCAGCGCCCGCGGTCGCGCCGCCGCCGTCGGACTTCCGGTTCGCCGAGCCGAGCTCGCGCCCGACGCCGCCGCCGATGCGCGCCGCCACGCCCCCGCAGGGAACGCCGCCGCCGCGCCCGGCGCCGCCGCCACGCCCGCCGACGCCGGCCCCGATCGCCCAGCAGCCATCGCCGCCGCTCCGTCTCGAGGACGACATCCTCGGCGGCGACAGCGACGGCGCGGTCGATCCGTACTTCAAGCAGGTCTACGACCAGTTCGTCTCGGTCAAGCAGAGCTGCGGCGAGCCGACCGCCGGCCTCACGTACCAGAAGTTCAGCGAGAAGCTGGTCAAGAACCGCGACGATCTCAAGTCGAAGACCGGCTGCAAGGAAGTGCGCTTCACCGTCTACGTGAAGGACGGCAAGGCCGCGCTCAAGGCGACGCCCGTGAAGGAAGAAGGCTAGCGGCACTCGACGGGGACGTCGGGCACGTAGGCCGAAGTCCCCTCGATGTGATGGTCGCCTTCCACGGCGGCGCCGACCGTGATGAACACGTTCGCGCTGCCGCACTTGTACGGGATGGCGGCCACGGCGCCCGGGTCGCCGAGCACGGTGATGGCGCCGTCGGCCGGCCAGTGCGCGTCGCTCGGGTACGCGGCGATCGGCGTGTAGACCCACGACTCGTTGCTGTCGTCCCCGAAGAC
>Ga0207683_10003162_pt1 | contig 14371 bp, 15 predicted proteins | sample KBSM73metaG_FD_184333 | JGI IMG/M metagenome (GOLD analysis project Ga0207683, IMG submission 184333) | Miscanthus rhizosphere microbial communities from Kellogg Biological Station, Michigan, USA - KBS M7-3 metaG (SPAdes) (version 2) | ecosystem: Host-associated > Plants > Roots > Rhizosphere >...
GTCTGCTTGCCATGCAGAAGGTCGAGGGTTCGAGTCCCTTCATCCGCTTAGTTTCGAGCCAGCTGCGGCCTTCGGATCGGTGGCGTGGCCCCGGATATGTCTCAGACGTGGTTTTCTTCTGCTCGAGGAATGCCGCTTTGAGTGATCGCGATCGGTTTCTGGCTTGGGTGAACTCGCGCCTTCGAGACGCCGAAGTCGCTGTTCACGAGGGAGATGCCGGCCCCCGTCGTGAGATCTGGTCGCGAAAGGAGCCCGTGAGCGTCTTGGGAGCTCTGAACAGTGCTACCGGACGTCCGCAGGTTGATGAGCTCTTCACATGGATGGAGGGCACGTTCTCCGGCTGCACGTCGTTCCGACTCGAGATCGTCGCAGCAGAGGTCATTGGCGACATCGCCTACACCGTGGCTTACGAGCACACCGAGGCAATCGTCAACGGCGAGTCCCGCGTCTATTCCCTCCGAGCAACGCAGGTCTACCGGCGCGAGGATGGCGAGTGGAAGGTTGTTCATCGCCACGGAAGTGCGATACCGGAACGCTTGCCATGACTGGCGGTTACGGGCGTCCGAACCGCTGCAGCAATTGAGGTCGGGCAGGTAGCAGGGCAACTGCCCGGGTTTTGCCCTCGAACTCAACGGGGTAATGCAAGATTGCACCGCAGACGCCATCGAAGCCACAACGCGGGAGGACGCAAGTGCTCGCACTCGCCGGAACCGGGTACGGACTCATCGGGATCCTCGTGATCATCCTGTTGATCGTTCTGATCTTCTACTTCTTGCGTCGCGCGTAGCGGGGTCGCCGGCGCTGATGCCCGAAAACGGCGCCGCCGGGTCCGATCCCCGGAACTGGCGCCTCATTGGTCGCGCTCACCGCGACCTCGTCTCAACGGGGATGACTCGGAACGACATCGGAAATTGCTCCCTCGTCTGTCGTTTCGGCGTACCGCCCAGGTAGCCACGAGAGTTCGCGACCTTCCGCAGTGGTCGCGCGCTAACCCGACCGGCGGGCGGCTGCGGTCGTAAACCTGTACACGGCGACCGCCACCAGGGCGACTCCGGCGAGGGAGACAACCGCGAGCCACCCTGCGTTCCACCCGCCGGGATCGTCGGTGGCGAAGAGCCGGCCGGGCGACGTTCCGGCCGCAGGGGCCGGGTACGGCGGCTTGCCAGCGACGGCGTCGGCGAGCAGCCGCGCGTCGTCGGCCGGGACCAGGCGCCACTCGTTCCCATCGGCGAAGCCGAGGAGAGCGTCGTCGTTGCGCCGGACGTAGACAACCTCGTGTGTCGCGCCGCGTAGGTCGACGACCCGGAAAAGGATGTACGGCCGGGCCGGAGGCGGCTCGGCGGGTTGCAGCGCCCCGGGGAGAGTGAGCAGCCCCTGGAGCGTCGCCGTCGACAGGTGTGTGCACCCGTTCGATCCGCATGCCACCGGCGTCGAGACGTCGGCGGCGAGGGCCGTGCCGCTGACGATCGCAACGCCGGCACACATCAGGGCCAGGTGCAACCTCGTCGACCGGGCTCTCGAGTTCATGGCGGAAGTCTGAACGAGGTGAGGAAGCCCATTACTACATATCTCATTATCTTTTGAGACATGTGTATTATGCGCGCGTGCCGCACAACGTGCGTCCCGTCTACGAGGTGAAGGCCGGGCTCTTCCGCGTGCTCGGGCATCCGGCCCGGGTGCGGATCATCGAGCTGCTCCGCGACGGCGAGCGCTCGGTGGGGGCGCTCCAGACCGAGCTCGGGCTCGAGTCCGGGGCGACCTCGCAGCACCTGGCGGCGCTGAGGCGTGTCGGGCTCGTCGAATCGCGGCGCGAGGGGACGAGCGTCTTCTATCGGGCCGCCGACGAGAAGGTCTTCGACCTCCTCGCGGCGGGTCGCGCGCTCGTCGCGCGGCAGCTCGAGGACCAGCAGTCGATGCTTCGCGAGCTCGCAGAGACGTGAGCTTCGCCGCATCCGTGCTGGTCGGCGGCGCCGCGGTCGGTACCGGTGGCCTCCTGACGCTCCTGCGTCGGACGTTCGTCGCCGGCCTCACCGTGCAGGCCGTCGGCTGCGCCCTCCTCGCCGTCGGCGGGATCTGGGCGCTCGTCGCGGACGAGACCGCTGGCAACGCCTTCACGAGCGCTTTCGACTTGCGCATCGGGATCGACGGCCTCTCGGGCCTCTTCCTCGGGATCCTCGGCGCCGTCGGCGTCGCAGCGCTCGTCTTCGCGACGGGCTACCTCGAGCCGTCCGCGAAGGGCCGGACGATCGGCGCTCTCACCGGCCTGTTCGTGCTCGTCCAGGCGCTCGTTCTCGTTGCGCGCGACCCGCTCACGTTCCTTGTCGCCTGGGAGGCGATGACGCTCGTGCCGGCGGCCGTGATTCTCGTCTCCCGCGCCGACGAGCCCGCGCGGCGAAGCGTCTTCTACTACGTCGCGTTGACCCACCTCGCCGGCGCCGGGACATGGGTGGCCATCCTCCTGCTCGCGCGCGAGGGCGCGATCGGCGACCCGAGCGTGATCTCGACCGGTTCCGGGCTGCAGGTCGCGATTGCGCTGGCGGCGCTCGTCGGGATGGGGGCGAAAGCCGGCGTGATGCCGCTCCACGTCTGGCTGCCGCTGGCTCATCCGATCGCGCCCGCGCACGTCTCGGCGCTGATGAGCGGCGTGATGATCAAGATCGCGATCTACGGGCTCGTCCGCGTGCTCGTCGACTGGCTCGGCGTGCTCCCGGAGTGGCTGGGCCTGTTGGTGCTCGCACTCGGCGTCCTCTCGTCGGTGGCCGGGGTCGTGTACGCGCTGTTCCAGCACGAGCTCAAGCGGCTGCTCGCGTTTCACTCGATCGAGAACATCGGGATCATCGTGCTGGGACTCGGCGCATGCCTCGTGCTCCGCGCCCGGGGGGAGGACGAATGGGCGGCGCTCGCGCTTGCGGCCGCGCTGCTCCACACGGTGAACCACGCGCTGTTCAAGTCGCTGCTCTTCCTCGGCGCGGGATCGTTCGAGAAGGCCGTCGGCTCGCTCGAGCTCGACCGCCTCGGTGGGCTGGTGCGCCGCATGCCGTGGACGGGCGCCGCCTTCCTGGTGGGCGCTGCAGCGATCGCCGGGCTGCCGCCTCTCAACGGCTTCGCGTCCGAGTGGGCGACGCTTCAGTCGTTGCTGCACGTGCCCGCCTTCGGCGGCGTCGGGGCCGGGATCGCGGGGGCACTCGCGCTCGCCGCGCTCGCCGCGACCGCCGCGCTCGCGGCGCTCTGCTTCGTGAAGGTCGCTGGGCTGACGCTGCTCGGCCCGGCACGGCGCGAGGCCGTCTCGCACGCGGAGGAACGTGCGGCGCCGATGGTCTCCGGGATCGTCGCGCTGGCGGGGATGTGCGTAGTGCTCGGGGTCGCGCCTGGCCTCCTGCTCGGGTCGTTGGTGGGCCTCGCGCCCTGGTCGGACGCCGCTCCGACGACGGTCGGCCTCGACCTGCCGGGAACCGGCGTATTGCGCTCCGGTGGGATCGCGCTCGCGCTGGTCGCGTTCGCGGGCGCCCTCTTCTTGCTCCGCGGACGCCGCGTCGCCGCTCCCGTGCCGACGTGGGCCTGTGGACAGCTCGTGGAGCGGCCGCTCGACTGGACGAGCGCGGGTTTCACGAAGCCGCTCCGTCTCGTGCTCGAGGACGTGCTGCGGCCGGAACGCGAGATCGTCGTGCGAGCCGAGGGCGGCGTCGTCCAGGAGGTCTCGTACGAAGGCCGCGTCCCGCACCTCTTCGAGGAACGGCTCTACCGCCCGGTCACGGCCCTGGCGATGGAGGGCGCGCACCACGCGCGGCGAATGCAGAGCGGGCGTCTCGGGACCTACGTCGCGTACCTGCTCGCTCTCGTGCTCGTCGTCCTTGCTGCTGCGAAGCTGGGGATCCTCGGATGACCGGCGCCGAGGCAGCTTCCACCGCCGTCCAGCTCGTCGGCGGCATCGCGCTCGCGCCGCTGCTCGTCGGGCTGGTGCAGCACTGGAAGGCGCGGCTCCAGGGCCGTCGCGGGCCGACGCCGTTTCAGCCGTACCGGGAGTTGCGCCGGCTCTGGGGGAAGAGCACGGTCGACGTCGCCGGCGCCGGCGTCGTCTACCGGCTCGCTCCGTCGGTCACGGCGGCGAGTGTCGCGGTCGCGGTGCTGCTCGTGCCGGTTGCGTCGGCGGCCCCCGATCTGGGCGTTGGCCGCGACGCGCTCGTCCTGGCCGGAGTGCTCGCGCTCGCGCGCTTCGCCGTCGCAATCGCCGCGTGGGAGGTCGCGAACGGGTTTGCGCTGATGGGGGCCAGCCGCGATCTTACGATCGCCGTCTTCGTCGAGGCGGCTCTGGTGCTCGCGCTCGCCGTCGCCGCCCTCGTCTCGGGCACCACCGACCTGGTGCTGATGGTCGCCGGGACGGCCGGGACCGAAGCGTGGGCCGATCCCGCCCTGGCGCTCGCTGCCGTCGCCTTCGCGCTCGTCGTCGTGGCAGAGACGGGACGGCAGCCCGTCGACAACCCCGACACCCACCTCGAGCTGACGATGATCCACGAGGGCCCGCTGCTCGAGTACGCGGGGCGTGACCTCGCGCTGCTCCAGTGGGCCGCGGCTGCCCGGCACTGGCTCGTCCTCGTCCTGGCGGCGCAGGTGTTCCTCCCGCACCCGACCGATCCGTGGCTCCAGCTCGCCGTGCTACCGGTCGTCCTCGTGGCGCTGTGCGGTGCCCTCGCCGTCACCGAGACGCTCGTCGCGAAGATGCGGATCCTGCTCGCGCCGCGACTCCTCGGCGTCGCGGCGCTCCTGGCACTGCTCGGCGTCGTCGTGTGGCTCGTGGAGGCCGCGTGAGCGGGACCCTCGCCTGGGCGGTCGTCGCGCTCGGCCTCGCGGTCGTGGTCGTCCGCCGGCGCTCTGTTGCGGTCGCGCTCGTCACGGCGCAGGCGCTGCTGCTCGGGGGCGTCGCGTTCGCCGAGGCGGAGAACGCGGACGACGCGACTGCCGCGCTGGCGCTCGCCGTCCGCGGCGTCGCGCTCGCCGCGCTCTTCCTCGTCATCGTCTCCCGCACGCGCGAGCCGCGCCCGGTGCGTGCTGGCGTCACCCCGTTCGCCCGGGCCGGCCTCGCGATCGGGCTGGCGCTCGCGCTGACATGGCTCGTGCCGTCGATCGGGCTCGAGTCCGGGCAGTCCGAGCGCGCGATGCTCGCGCTCGTCGCCTTCGGCGCTGCGGTCGTCGCGACTCGCCGGGCGACGCTTCATCAGCTGCTCGGGATCGTGCTGGTCGAGAACGGAATCGTGCTCGGGGCGATAGAGCTACCGGGCGGGGCCTCGCTCGGGATCGAGCTTGGCGTGGCGCTCGACCTGACGCTCATCGCACTGGTCGCGGCCGTCTTCCACGAGCGGATCTTCGCGGAGTTCGGCTCCGGCGACACCGCCGTCCTGGAGAGCCTGCGTGACTAGCCGCGAGACGCTGGCCCTCCTCGCCGTCGGACTCCCCGCCGTCACGGCGCTGGGCGTGATCATCGTGCCGCGACGCGCCGTGCAGGCCGTGGCGCTCGCCGGGCTCGCAGGCTCGGGCGCCGCCGCGATCGCGCTGGCGGTCGTCGCGCTCGCCGACCCGGCGGCGCTCGAGGTGTCCGACTGGGTCGTGATCGACGCCGCCGCCGGGCTCATGGTCGGCGTGATCGGCATCGTCGGGCTCGCCAGCGCGCTCGCCTCGCCGGCGTTCCTCGCCACCACGACGTCGGGCCTGTTCGGTTCCGTGCACGGGACACGTGCCTACTACGCGGGGCTGGCGGCGTTCGTTGCGGTACTCGTCGCCGTGCCGCTCGCCGGAAACCTCGGCGCCGCGTGGCTGCTCGTCGAGGCGACGACCGCTGCTTCGGCGATCCTCGTCGGCTTCAGCGGCAAGCCGCGCGCGCTCGAGGCAGGCTGGAAGTACCTCCTGCTGACGTCGCTCGGCCTCGGCTTCTCGCTGCTCGGGATCGTGCTGCTCGCGTCCGCGACGCCAGGCGGGACGCTCGACCTGCTGTCGTGGCGCTCGCTCGCGGCCGACGTGCCTGCCGGGGATACGACGCTCGTCGCGTTCCTGTTGATCGTCGTCGGGCTGGCGGCGAAGATCGGGTGGGCGCCGGTCCACAACTGGCTGCCCGATGCGCATTCCGAGGCGCCGCCACCCGTCTCGGCGCTGCTCTCTGCCGCCCTGCTGCCCGCCGTCCTGCTCGTCGCGTGGCGTGTCGAGCGGGCGCTGGAGCCCGCCGTCGGCGAGGACACGGGGAGGTCGGTGCTGATCGGGTTCGGGCTCGTCTCGCTGGCAGTCGCGATCCCATTCCTCTGGCGTCCGCTCGCGTGGAAGCGTCTCCTCGCCTACTCGAGCCTCGAGCACATGGGCGTGATCGCGCTCGGCGTCGGCTTCGCGACCCCGCTCGCGCTCGCGGGCGTGGCGGTGCACATCGTCGGCCACGCGGTGGCGAAGGCCCTGGGCTTCTACGCAGCCACCCCGCTGCTCGGGCACGAGCCCCGCGCCGCGGGTCACGCGGTCACGGGGATCGCGCGGACGCAACCCGGGCTCGGAGCGACGATGGGAATCTCGCTCGGCACGCTCGCCGGCCTGCCGCCGTCACCGCTGTTCCTGAGCGAGATCCTCGTGATCGCGGGCGGGTTCCAGGCCGGCCGCTCCTGGGCCGCGGCGGGCACCGCGGTCATGCTCGCGCTCGGCTTCGTCGGGCTCGCCCACGCGCTCGTCGAGACGACTGGAGGCCGCGCACGCCGCCGCGACCGGGAAGTCGCCCCTGGCTTGCGGCCGGTCATGGCGCTCGGCGCGGCGTCCACCGTGATCCTCCTGGCTCTCGCCGCCGCCGCCTTCTGGCTCCCGGACACCGACATCGTCGAGGCGCTGGCGCGGGGTATCGGGTGACCGTCCGCGACGACCGCGGGTACCGAACGGCGCTCGAAGCCGCTCTAACGGACGGCTATCGCGCGGCCGGGCTCCACGCCTCGGCGGGCGGGTCGATCGTGCGGGTCGCGCTGCAGGCGCCCGACGGCGCTCTCCGGCTGGAATCGGCCGCCGTCGAGGACGGGGCCGTTCCCACGATCGTCGACCTCGCGCCGTCGCTCGCCTGGGACGAGCGCGAGGCGCACGACCTGCACGGCGTCCTCTTCGACGGGCACGAGCCGCTGCGGCCGCTCGTCGACCACGACCTCGTGCTCGGTCACTGGACCGTGCCGGTGCACGGCGACGACGCATACCAGGTCGCCGTCGGCCCGATCCACGCCGGCGTGATCGAGTCCGGGCACTTCCGCTTTCACGTCGTAGGCGACCGGATCCTCCACCTCGATGCGCGTCTCTTCTACAAGCACCGCGGTCTCGAGCGGGCAGCGGAGGGAAGCACCCTCGCCGAGGGCGCACGCTACGTCGGCCGCGCGTGCGCGGCCTGCGCCGTCGCGAACGGGCTCGCCTACGCGCATGCGTGCGAGGAGAGCCTCGGGCTCGAGCCGACGCCCGAGCTTGCGCGCGTGCGGACGGTCCTGCTCGAGCTCGAACGCGTGTGGAGCCACCTCAACGACATCGCGGCGGTGTGCGCCGGGGTGGGTCTCGCTGCCGGGAACACGTTCTTCGCCGCGCTCACCGAGCGCGCACGGCGCCTCAACGCACGCCTTACCGGCCACCGCTTCCTGTTCGGTGCCGTCGCCGTGGGGGGAAGCTCGCTCGAGCTCGACGCCCCGTCGGTGGCGGCCGCGCGAGAGGAGCTCGAGGGGATCGGGCGTGAGGCTGCACGCGGCTGGCGCGAGCTGCAGTTCAACACCTCGTTCCAGGACCGACTGCCGGGGATCGGCGTCATCGCGGCGGAGGACGTCGAGCGGCTCGGGACCGTCGGTCCGGCGGCGCGCGCCGCCGGCGTCGCGGTCGACACGCGCTCGGCGACGCCGCGGCTCGCGTACGAGGCGTTCGAGCCGCGCGTCCCCGAGCGGCCCGAGGGCGACGTCCGTGCGCGGCTCGAGCAGCGCGCGCTCGAGCTCGAGCAGTCCCTCGACGTGCTGACGACGCTTCTGGACGGCCCGATACAGCCGGCCGCGGCGACACCAGGCTCCGTCGAGTCGATCGTGGGCGCCGCCGTCGTCGAGTCAGCCCGCGGGGCGACGCTCTGCGTCGTCGAACGCGACGGCGGCCGCCTCGAGCGGGTGCGACTGCGCACGGGCTCCTACGCCAACTGGCCCAGCGTCGCGTATGCGGCCGCCGACAACCTACTGCCCGACTTCCCCCTGATCAACAAGAGCTTCGAGCTCTGCTACGCCTGCGCCGACCGCTGATGCTGACGCTGCTGCGAGACCTCCGGCGGCTCCGTCTCGACATCGCGTTGCCGCGACCCGAACGCGGTCGAAGCCTGGCGATTCGTCACGTCGACGCGGGCTCGTGCAACGGATGCGAGCACGAGCTCACGCTGACATCGAGCCCGTACTGCGACCTCCAGCGCTACGGGCTCGGTGTCGTGGCCTCGCCGCGGCACGCGGACGTGCTGCTCGTGACCGGGCCCGTGACGAGAAGGATGCGCGACCCGCTGCTCACGGCGTACCAGTCGATGCCCGAGCCGCGGCTCGTCGCCGCCCTCGGCGACTGTGCCCTCGGCTGCGGCCTGCTCGGCAGCCCGGACGAGCTTGTCGGGCCGGTCGACGCGCTGCTTCCCGTCGACCTTCGGATCCCGGGCTGCCCTCCGACGCCTGAAGGGATCGCCACCGCGTTGCTCGAGCTGGTCGACTGCGCTCGCACGACGTCACGGTGAACCTGCTCTTCGTCGCTCGTTACGACTACCCGTGCATGAATCCCTTGGCTTAGCGTAGGTGGCCGCGGAAGCCGGGCCGAACTCCGGCGCGTTTGGGGCTCGACCATGAAGGGAACCCCTCGACGGTTCCGGGTTTCGACGGCGACTTGCATGGAGGGGGACTGGTTTGTGGGAGCCGGGTCTCCACACCCCAACGGGGAGCGAGGCGCAAGAAACCCGGAGCCCTTATTGCTGAGCTTCCACCCGTTGATAGACGCGCTGCTCAGGGGTTAGAGGCGGTCTTTGGCGCCCTGTAGTCGTCCGGAGCATTGTTCGGAATGCGTTTCATCGGCCGCATCGCTGGGAAAGACAGCGTTCCATCGAAACGAAAGGGAGATACATGGGGATCATTGCGTTTGTCATTCTGGGCTTGATCGGCGGCGCGATCGCAAAGGCAATCCTCCCGGGCGACGACCCGGGTGGGTTCATTGTGACCGCGATCATCGGGGTCGTCGGCGCCCTCCTCGGCGGATTTCTCGCCGCCGCGCTGTTCGATGCTGACCCGCTCGACGAGTTCTTCGACATATCGAGCTGGCTGACCGCGATAGTCGGCTCGCTCATCCTGCTCGGTATCTATCGCCTCGTCGTGAATCGAGACCGCGGAGCACTTCGCGCGTGACCTCGAATTCGCTCGGACGCCCCGGCTATCGGGGCGTCCGAGCGACGTGCACGGCTAGTTCTCGACGTCCCCTCGCCAGCCACCGGTCTCGTGAGCGCGAGACTCGATGAACTCCTTGAACGACTCGAGGTCCCCCTTGACCCGACGGCTGTCCATCCCGACGGCGCTTCCGACTGACTCCTTGAGTCCTTCGGGTTCGTAATCCATCTGCACCATCACCTTGGTGCGGCCCTCGTCGAGCTTGTGAAAGGTCACGACGCCATTTGGACCGTCCTGGTCGAGCGCCTTCCAGGCAACGCGGTGCTCCGGGTGCTGTTCGGTGATCTCCGCGTCCCACTCCTGCTTTGCGCCACCGATCTTCGCGACCCAATGCAAGCGCGTGTCGTCTTTCTGCTCGACACGCTCGACGCCCTCCATGAACTGCGGGAACGACTCGAATTGCGTCCACTGGTTGTAGGCCTTCGAGACTGGAACATCGAGCTCGATCGACTCTTCGATCGTTTTCACGGACACCTCCTGGCTCCCTGAGCCTGGTTCGACAGGTTGCAAGCACACGCCACCGTTCCGAAAGGAGAACGGCCTTATGGCATTCCCGCCGCGGCGAGCCGCAAACACCCATCAGCCCGTGCGCTGCCAAGGCTCGCGAAGGCGCGCGTCGGAAGGCTGTCCCAGCTTCACGCCGGCGGCTCACCGCGGACAGACCCAAGAAGGCGGGTTCCTCGACGCGCCGGGCGGGGCATCCGATGGACCGCCGTCCGTCGGATGCCCCGCCCGCGTCCTCGAGTGCCGGTCAGCCGGCGTTCGGGACGTAGTACGGGTAGACCGCCACGCCCGGCACGAGGTCACCGACATGGTCGACCCAGTACCCGGCGTAGACGAACCCGGGCAGGACGTCGCACGAGGTGCCGAGGCCTGCGTAGAAGATCGCGGGAGTCACGAGGCCCTGCTCGACCAGAAGCACGCCCTGGCTCTCGGTCAGGTTGAGCGCGACGCCCGGGTGCTCGTCGTTTCCGCGGTCGACCAGGCCCTTGGTCGAGCAGTACAGCGACCCGCTCTCCCCCGGGGCCTACAAGGCCGACCCGGTCTGAAGCACCAGAGAAGGTCGGTGCGGGGTCGTTCTTCGAGTTGTCCTCGTCGTCCGGCGTCTGCCCTTCGTCCTGGCCCCCGTCGTCGCCGCCGGCCGGGGAAACCTCGCAGGCGCCGAGGTAGTCGCCGTGTTTCAGGTGCGCCTGCACGGCGTTGTCGTCGACGACGAGCGTCGTCGCATCCCCGTCGGGCTTGTGGCAGATCGTGACGGGCGTACTCCCACCGCCGCTGCCGCCCTCGCGGCCGTTGCCGCCCTGGCCACCGTTGCCACCGTTGCCGTCCTGGTCGGCGCTTCCGCCGTTGCCGCCCTGGCCGCCCTGGGCGCCCTGGCCACCGTAGCCGCCCTGGCCACCGTTTCCGCCCTGGCTCTGGCCGTTGCCCTTCCCATTCCGTTGCCGTTCGCAGCGATCGAAGCGGTCGCTCCGAGCAGCATGAGCGCTACGACCGCGAGCAGCGGCACAGCCAGCCTCAGCTTGCTTCCCATGTCCACCCTTCCTTCTTTCAGCTGCGCCCCGGACGTGGAACCGCACGGAGGCGTCAGCGCCGCAGTTGCATCTCACCGCAGTTTGGGGGGCATCGGACGCCGGGCGCCCGTCGGTGGTCTAGGGTCGAACCAGCCACCTAGCCGGGGCATCTGTGCGGCGTGACGCGCGGCACCGCGAGCGTGGCGAGGACAGGCTGTTGCAGCCGGCAGCGATCGCTTCCACCGACGCGCGCTAGGGTCCGGCACATGTCGGACGAGCCGGAGGGCTCCGACGACAGGAGGCAGATGACCGCGTTCACGACACGCCCGGAGCTCCAAGGCACGTTCGGCATGGTCGCCTCGACGCACTGGCTGGCAACGGCTGCCGGCATGGCGGTGCTCGAGCGTGGCGGGAACGCGTTCGACGCGGCCGTCACGACGGGCTTCGTCCTCCAGGTCGTCGAGCCTCACCTGAACGGTCCCGGCGGTGACCTGCCGGCCGTGTTCTGGTCGGCGGAGCGCGGCGAGCCACTCGTGCTGTGCGCGCAAGGAGTCGCGCCCGCCGCGGCGACGATCGAGCGGTACCGCGCCGAGGGCCACGACCTCGTCCCGGGGACGGGGCTGCTCGCCGCGTGTGTCCCCGGCGCGTTCGGCGGCTGGTTGCGGCTGCTCGCGGAGTTCGGCACCTGGAGACTCGCGGACGTCCTCGAGCATGCGATCGGTTACGCAGAGCACGGCTACCCGGTCGTGCCGGGCATCCCGTTCACGATCCGCGCGGCCGAGCCGCTGCTGCGCGGCTGGCCCGGCTCCGCCGCGCTCTACCTGCCGCCGCCCGAGCCCGGGTCGCTGTTTCACAACGCAGCACTCGCGGCCACGTACCGTCGCATCGTCGACGAGTCGCGCGGCGGATCGCGCGAGGACGAGATCGAACGGGCGCGTGTGCTCTTCTACGAGGGCTTCGTCGCCGAGGCGATCGACCGCTTCTCGGGCGCGAACGGTGGGCTGCTCGCCGGCGACGACCTGGCGTCCTGGCGGGCGACCATCGAGGCACCTGCGACCCACGACTTCCGGGACCTGACCGTCTGCAAGACCGGGTCATGGGGCCAGGGGCCGGTCTTCCTCCAGCAGCTCGCACTCCTGGACGGCTTCGACCTCGACCAGCTCTCGGAGGCCGAGTACGTCCACATCGTCGTCGAGTGCGCGAAGCTCGCCTTCGCCGACCGTGAGGCGTTCTACGGCGACCCGTCACGGGTCGACGTCCCGCTCGAGCGGCTGCTGTCCCCGGAGTACAACGCCGAGCGGCGGCGGCTCGTCGGAGACGATGCGTCGGGCGAGCTGCGCCCCGGCGGCGGCCGGCTCCCGACCCTCGTGGCGGCCGACCGCGAGCTGGGTGCCGGGGAGCCGACCCGGGCCGTCGCGAGCGGAGACACGGTGCACCTCGACGTCGCCGACCGCTACGGCAATCTCGTCTCGGCGACGCCGAGTGGCGGCTGGCTGCAGAGCTCACCGCTGATCGAGGAGCTGGGCTGGCCGCTCGGCACCCGCGCGCAGATGTTCTGGCTGGAGGAGGGCCTGCCCTCGTCGCTCGTGCCGCGCACGCGACCGAGGACGACGCTCTCGCCCTCGCTGGCGCTGCGTGACGGCATGCCGTATCTCGCGTTCGGCACCCCCGGCGGCGACCAGCAGGACCAGTGGACGCTGCACGTCTTCCTCCGCCACGTCGTGTTCGGCGACGACCTGCAGGCGGCGATCGACGCGCCGAGCTTCCACACCGACCACTTCCCCTCGTCCTTCCACCCGCGCCAGGTGGAGCCGCGCTCGCTCGCGCTCGAGTCGCGGTGGGGAGGCGTCGTCGCCGACGAGCTGCGCCACCGCGGCCACGACGTCCGAGTGACCGACCCCTGGTCGCTCGGGCGCGTGAGCGCCGTCTCGCGCGGCGCGGACGGCATCCTGCGCGCCGGTGCGAACCCGCGCGGGATGCAGGGCTACGCCGCCGGCCGCTGAGCGGCGTTGCCGTCAGCCGACGGTCAGGACGAGCTTGCCCTGCGTGCGGCCCGTCTCGATTGCCTCGTGCGCGCGCGCCGCGTCTGCGAGAGGGAACGTCGCCGAGACGTGAGGTCGAAGGGCCCCCTCGGCGACGAGCTCTGCGAGCGCCTCCATCCCGAGCCGATCGGGCTCGACGAGGATCCCTTCGAGTCGTACCCGGCCGGCCGCCTGCCCGCGCAGCTCGTCCGCCGCGCCGGTGACGGTGACGAACGTGCCTCCGTCGCGGAGCGTCGAGAGTGCATCCGCGGCCGCCTCGCCGCCGACGAGGTCGAGGACGACGTCGACGTCGTGGATGCGACCCGCCACGGGGCCCGTCGTGTAGTCGACCGCCTCGTCCACCCCGACGGAGGCGAGAAACGCGTGCTTCTCCGCGCGCGCCGTGCCGATCACGTACGCCCCTCGTGCCTTCGCGATCTGCACGGCGAGGTGACCGACGCCGCCCGCGGCCGCCAGGACGAGCACACGGCTCTCCGACCCCACGTCGGCCGTCTCTACCAGAGCCTGCCACGCGGTGAGGCCGGCGAGGGGCAGCGCCGCGGCCTCGACGTCGCCGAGGCCATCAGGGATCCGTGCGAGCTGGCGCGAGGGCGCGGTGACGTACTCGGCGTAGGCCGCGGCCTCGCCCGGGAACCTCGGCATACCGAAGACGCGGTCGCCAGGGGCGAAGCGCGTCACGCCGCGGCCGAGCTCCTCGACGACGCCCGCGACGTCCCAGCCGAGGGTGAACGGAGGCTCCCCGAGGAATCCGCCGCGCGCGCGGACCTTCCAGTCGACGGGGTTCACGCCGGCAGCTGCCACCCGGACGAGCACCTCGGTGGGGCCTGGCTCGGGGCGCGGGACATCGACGAGCTCGAGGACCTCAGGCCCGCCGAGCGAGCGCTGGCGGATCGAGTGCATCGTCCGACGTGGCACAGGTGCTGTATACAGGCCAGGGTCAGCGCCGACCCAGGAGAGGACATGGCCGCCTCCACGGAAACCGCCTCCGCGTTCCCGAGCCCGTACGCGATCGAGACCCCGCCCGGCTGCGAGGGCTGGGAGGAGATGTACCCGTACCACGCGCTCTTCCACGAGGCGCGCCGCGACGCCGATGAGGGCCGGTTCTGGTTCTGGAACTCGATGCACTTCCCGCTGCCCATGCCCGCCTTCGACATGGTTTGCGTCGACAGCCCGTATCAGGCGCTCGGCGTGTGGCAGAACCGGGTCTTCGCGGTGCCGCCGGCGATGGGCATCGACTACCGCGTCGTCAACGGCTACGTCTACATCACAGGCAACCCCGTCACCGATCCGGAGAAGATCGCAGAGCGCGCCGCGTTCTTCCAGAAGCGTGCGGGCTACTACTACGAGAACTGGGACGAGCTCTACGCCAAGTTCAAGACGAAGATGC
>Ga0207683_10003170_pt1 | contig 14356 bp, 12 predicted proteins | sample KBSM73metaG_FD_184333 | JGI IMG/M metagenome (GOLD analysis project Ga0207683, IMG submission 184333) | Miscanthus rhizosphere microbial communities from Kellogg Biological Station, Michigan, USA - KBS M7-3 metaG (SPAdes) (version 2) | ecosystem: Host-associated > Plants > Roots > Rhizosphere >...
ATGCCAAATGGTTTGAAAATATTTTGCTGCGCTAATTCTTCAAGTTTCTTTCCCGTTATTATTTCAATTACCATCTGCAATAATTCAATACCTTCTCCGGAATAAGAATAAAACTGGCCCGGTGTAAAAAATATTTCCAGTTTCTTATTGTTATGCGGGTTATTATATTCTCTCCAGTTTGGAAAACCCGTTGTATGACCCAGGCAATGGCGGGCGGTGATCAATTTCCATCGCTCATCACCGGCAAGGTCTTTATAGTTATTGTATTCAGGCAATGGTTTGGGAAGATATTTATATAACGGCTTATCCAGGTCGATTACGCCTTTATCCACCAATTGCATCACAAGGTATGCAAACAATGATTTTGCCAAAGAGGCAGCATAGAAACAAGTGGCTGTATCCAGTTTTTGATTCTGTGGTTTGTTTTTGTATCCATAGGTTTTAATATAAGCCGGCTTATTATCGTTCACAATTCCCAGGCAAAGGCCGGTTACTTCGCCCTTCTCCATTAAACCGTTAACAAGATGATCGATAGAAGAAACGGAAACGATGTATCCATCCGGCCGTTTTACCTGGCTTTGACCGGAAAAATAAATGAACATAAATAGGCTGATGATTGAAAAACGTGCAGTATGCATAACCCGGTTTTTAAAATTTTTCTGTAACGTTTAAACGAAATGATTGAGATCCAAAACTCTTTATTAACAGGGAAATGAACGCAGGCAACAACTCTCAAATCCGGATTTGAGAACGATTTTACCATAAATGAATAAGTGATTAGCCCAGGGCAAGTGCGGTTTTCCTGAATTCTGAAGGTGATTGCCCGGTCAATTCTTTAAAGGTGCGTTGAAAAGTGGCCTGCGAATTAAACCCGCATTCAAAAGCGATACCGGCAATCGTAAGATTATTCATGTCGGGGTTTAGTATTCTTTCTTTGAATTCGTTCACACGATAACCATTCACAAACTCATTAAAGCTTTTTTGTAAATGCTGATTGAGTACTGCAGAGATAATTCTCGGAGTAATACCTGTGTGTTCTGACAATATGGCAACGTTAAGGTTGGGATTGAGAAAAATTTTATCGTCGCCCATTGCCTTTAACAAAGAACCTATAACCTTGTCGGCCAATTGAGAAGATATTGAGCTTGCAGCATTTATTTTCTTATCAGCTACTATTTGTCTTTGCGATATGATATACCCTTTTATACCCAGCCAGTAGATAAGAATTGCCATGGGTATATAAATCGGGTACCAGTCAAATGTATCCAGGATTTTGTCCGTGTATTGCGGAATAACGTATGGAACAAGGTATACGAACCATACAGATTGAAAAATTATAAATGCAAGCACAAATTGCCGCAGCCATCTATAATTGTCCGTTTGCCCGTTTAAATTTCCATTGAGTTTTGTTTTATATGCCTTTAAATATTTCCATGATAGCCAGACATAAATTGTTATGGACGACCACCGGGGTATATCTGCATATACATTATACGTATCAATAAAAATTCCCCAGGGACCTGGTTTGCCTCTTATTAACCCGGTAAAGTAACCGATGATATAAATAATAACCGTTAGTGATGGGACAAGATCAACAAGTACAGGATAAAAATGAATACGTTGTTTTTTCGTGATTTTAAAAGATGGATCGAGCACCGATTGCACATAAAACCAAAGCAAAGGCCCGAAAGGCATAACGACCACCAATGGAATAATATCAGCCGTTAAACGGAGAAACGATGAGCCGAACCAATTTTCATAATTGCCGTATAAATTAAAGCACGCCAGTGTGATCAGGAAAATGAGCAGGCTCAATACCCGGTTGGAATACCTGTTCTTCTTAGAAAAAAATAATAAACTGCTGACGATAAATCCCTGGATTGATCCTAATAAAAGAATTGTTTTAAAAGCGCCGGATAAAGTAATTGTAAGCATGTCGGATCGGGATTATAACAGTAGTACACCTAAGTTAAGTCAACCGGCGAAGAAGAGGAATTAAGAAATCATAAAAAAAAGAAAAAGTGATGTAGAAATGCTACATCACTTTTTATGATAATGTTGGAAAATTTATCAGTTGATGTTCTCAATAATACCTGCAATGCCCTGTCCGCCTCCCACACAAGCCGTCACCATTCCGTATTTTTTATTCAGCCGCTTCATGTCGTAAAGATTTTGAATGGTCAATTTACAACCAGTACAACCCAGTGGATGGCCAAGTGCGATCGCGCCGCCATTAATATTTACAGTATCGGGGTTTAATCCTGCTTCGCGAATGACAGCGATCGCCTGCGAAGCAAAAGCTTCGTTCAGCTCTATCAAATCAATCTGCGATAAATTCATTCCAACCTGTTTCAGCGTTTTTGGTATAGCCGCAACCGGACCGATACCCATAATACGGGGATGCACACCCGCAGATGCACAGGCAACAAGCCGGCCGATCGGTTTTAATCCCAATTCGTTCATCATCTTCTCACCCATTACAATAACAAATGCTGCACCGTCACTTGTTTGCGATGAATTACCGGCGGTAACAGAACCACCGGCAGCAAAGGCAGGTTTCAATTTTGCCAATGCCTCCATAGATGTATCTGCACGTGGACCTTCATCTGTATCCACTACATAACTTTTTTTCTGCTTTTTCCCTTTCGGATCAACAAATACCTCTTCAACCGTGACAGGTAGTATGCCGTTTTTGAAATAACCGTTCTTTATTGCATTGATCGCTTTCTGATGCGAGTTGTAGGAAAACTCGTCCTGTTGTTCGCGGTTCACGTTGAATTCCTTTGCAACAGCCTCTGCTGTCAATCCCATGCTTAAATAATAATCCGGATCTTCTTTGGCAATAGAATACGCAGGCACCGTTTTCCATCCTGCTGTTGGTACAAGACTCATGCTTTCCGTACCACCCGCGACAATACAATCGGCCATGCCCATACGAATTTTTGCAGTGGCAATGGAAATCGTTTCAATACCACTGGCACAATAACGATTCACCACCATACCCGGCACATCAAAACCCAATGCCCGCGCAGCGATGATTCGTCCTACCTGCAATCCTTGTTCCGCTTCCGGTACCGCATTTCCAACAATTACATCGTCCACTCTTTTTGCATCCAGCTGCGGCACAGATGCCATCAATCCTTTGATCACATCCACAGCGAGATCATCGGGGCGATAAAAACGAAAGCCGCCGCGCTTTGCTTTCCCTACTGCGCTGCGATAACCGGCGATAATGTATGCTTCCTGCATAATAAAATGTTTTATAGGTTAACTTATTAGTTGTTTCAGTTACCGATATTGTTTTAATATTCCATACAGCATTGCACAAATCAAACCCCCGACTGCGGTATAAAACAAGTAGGAACCATTTTTCCTCGACGATTCGTTATAAGTGAAATACTCTTTATTCGTGTAACGGCTCTTTGTCTTTGAAAATGTATACCGGTAGCCCATATAGATTCCAAAAAGGCCGAGGACCGTTACCCACCCCACTATAAGACCCAATGTGCTGGCGTCTCTCCCCGCTGCTAATAGTTTATCTTCCTTCTGTACCAACTGCCATTTCCTTTCATTTATATCGGCGGGCAAAATGTTACGCTTTGAAAGTTCCACCTCAACAGTCTTAAGCATATCCGGACTCCATTCATCAAACTCATAAGCCATTTTGAGCAATTCGTCGTTGGTTTTGATTCCGACTATTTCGTCAAATTTGTTCATGGTTTTATATTAAAAATCAAGTTTACCGGAACCACTTGGTTGTTTATGCAACTTTCTAGATCAAAATTAATAAATTGCTTTCAATTTGTATTTTTGTAAAAACTGAGGGATGGGCAATACATTAACAATCAATCTGCGGAACAAAAAAGCCAGGAAGGTTCTCCAAAGCCTTGAAGAATTGAAGCTGATAGACATAATTTACGATAGTACAGTTAACTGGACTCCCAAAAAAAAGAAACAGGCAAAGGATATTCTGAACGCATATAAAACTGCAAGGCTTGCTGAGGTCGGAAAAGTTAAATTAAAATCGGCTCAATCTCTGTTGAATGAGCTTTGAAATTTTAAGAACAGAAGAATTTTCCCGCCATTTCAAACAATTGGCTAAAAAATATCCGTCCGTTAAAACAGATTATGCTTCGTTATTGGAATCGCTGGAGCAAAACCCGCTGCAAGGCACACCATTAGGCAAAGACTGTTATAAGATCCGAAGGAGGATCAGTTCAAAAAAAACAGGTAAAAGTGGGGGAGCAAGGGTAATAACATACGTCAAAATTCTAAAAAAACGGATTACTCTGCTCGATATCTACGATAAGTCCGAAAAGGATTCGTTGACCGAAAAAGAATTAATGGCATTGCTGAAAAAAGCGGAATGATCTATGTACAAACTACTTCGCAGTATCCTCTTCTTATTTCCGACTGAATCGGTGCATTATTTCTCCATGAACTGCCTGAAGATTTTGTGCAGTGTTCCGCTGATACGGGCACTTATCTCATGGATCTTTATTCCCAACAATAAAAAATTATCAAAGAAGCAGGTCGGCTTGAATTTTAAAAATCCCATCGGTCTTGGTGCCGGTTTTGACAAAAATGCGCGTTATCTGAGAGAACTGGAAAGTTTGGGTTTTGGATTTGTAGAAATAGGCACGGTGACTCCATTGCCACAAGCCGGAAATGATCAACCACGCCTGTTCCGTTTACCAAAAGATAAAGCGCTCGTCAACCGGATGGGTTTCAATAATGACGGCGTAAAAGTGATTGCAGAGCGGTTGCGACAATGGTCAATAAAGAATGGTCATTCAGAAGACGGCCATTCACGTCTCACCTCCCACGTCCCGCGTTTCATCATTGGCGGCAACATCGGCAAAAACAAAATTACGCCCAACGAAGAGGCCTGGAAAGACTACGAAATTTGTTTCAAAGAGTTACATCCTTACGTTGATTATTTTGTAGTGAATGTAAGTTCACCGAATACACCCGGCCTGCGCGAATTGCAGGAAAAGGAATCGTTGCGGAAAATATTAATGCACCTGGAGATGATCAATAACGGTAAGGCCCATTCTAAACCGATCCTGCTGAAAATAGCGCCCGATCTTACCCGCGAACAAATTGATGATGTGGTTGACCTTGCGCTGGAAATACAATTAGATGGCCTGGTAGTTGCCAATACAACCATTGATCGCAGTAATCTCACCACATCAGCCGCCGAACTTGATTCTGTAGGCGCAGGTGGCCTGAGTGGCTTACCGTTAAAACAAAGGTCAACCGAATTAGTCCGGTATATTTTTGAAAAATCGGGTGGAGAAATACCCATTATTGCATCGGGCGGCGTATTTACCGCGGCAGATGCAAGAGAAAAAAAAGATGCCGGTGCCACATTGGTGCAGGTGTGGACGGGTTTTATTTATGAAGGACCAGGTATTGTAAAAAAAATATGCAGAGGTTTGTAATGGGTGTAAATCCGGATTTTTATCAGCACATTTGCAGCTCTGTCAAATGACACTATGGAACATCTTTTAACCAGCGAAAGTATAATCAGTTTTTTTGTACTCGTAATACTTGAAGTTGTATTAGGAATTGACAATGTCATTTTCGTAAGTATTATCCTGAACCGCCTGCCGGAGAAAAGTCAGAAGAAAGCCCGCACCGCGTGGATGATAGCCGGTATAATTATCCGGAGTCTCTTATTGATGGCATTGGGTTGGTTACTCTCACAAAGAGGAAAGCCTCTGTTTACACTATTTCACAAGGGATTCGATATCGCCAGTCTTGTAATGCTTGCCGGGGGTATCTTTCTTATCTATAAATCAGTACGCGAGATCCATCACAAACTGGAAGGAGAAGATCCGAATATCGCTGCCGGTAATAAGCAGTTGCTTTCGCTTGGCCAGGCCATTTTCCAAATCATCCTTATTGATACCGTATTCTCATTTGATAGTGTGATCACTGCCGGCGGCACGGCTAAGCATGTGGAGATTATGATTGCAGCGGTCGTTATTGCGATGGGTGTGATGTTTTTATTCAGCCCGAAAATCTCAGCATTTATTCATAAACATCCTACATTAAAAATGCTTGCTTTGTCTTTCCTGGTTATGATCGGGCTCAGCCTGGTTATTGAAGGATGGGATTCTGAAAGTGCGGAGAAACTGCACCTGAAAAATTACATTTACTTCGGTATGGCGTTTTCATTCGTGGTTGAAATTCTCAACATGACAATGATGAAAAGGCAGGCAAGAAAAAGAGTAGTGCAACTAAATGAGCCGCGGTTAAAAGAAAAGACAGACGATCATTCTGATATGGCTCACTAGCCAGTTGAATTGAACCACATAATTAAACAGAAATCGTAGGCGATGTCATATACTATGTCAGCTATGCACCAAATGTGGTTCACTATTTTCAGCTAAAAATGTTTAAGTAGAGTTGCCGCGACAATACCTGCAGTTTCTGTTCTTAATCTTGTACCTCCCAATAATACGGGTACAAATTGATGTTGCAATCCAAGATCGACTTCTTCTTTTGTAAAATCTCCTTCCGGGCCAATCAGGATTATCTGCGAATTCGCTGGATTAACCAGAAGATCTTGCAAATTTTGCCTTTCATTTTCCAAACAGTGAGCGATAAACTTTTGCTGTTGTGTTGAATTATCCACGATTGTCTTAAACAAAACCGGTTCGTGCAGTTCGGGCAGCCTGCATTGCTGCGATTGCAGCATGGCACTGACCAGGATATTTTTCATGCGGTCGCTGCGGAATTTTTGTTTTTCGGTTCTTTCACAAATAAGCGGAATTATTTCGTTAATGCCGATCTCTGTTGCTTTTTCCAAAAACCATTCGAAGCGGCTGCTGTTTTTTATTAATGAAATTCCAATCGAAACGCTGCGATCATCTTGTGCAATAAATTTTTTCTCAATAACCTTTACACGGCAATGTTTTTTATGATCATCTTCAATTTGTGTTGTGATTAAATACCCTTTGCCGTCAGTCAGGTTCAATTTCTCTCCCTGCTTCATACGAAGCACCTGCACGATATGCCGCGATGTATCTTCGTTCAGCTCAATTACCGGCTGTGCCGGGTCAAACTGTTCGATATAGAAAAAGGGCAGTGACACAAAATATTTTTATCAAACATAAATCAATTCAAAATAAAAAAACTCCCCTTGCGGGGAGTTGCTCTTACTGGTACCCACATTAATATTTTAAAAAGGAGTTTCTTCTTCGTCAGAAAAAGGAAGGTCATTCATCCGGCTGCCGGTTTGTATAAATACCCTTGCTCCGTTGTCCGCATCAGGCACCGGTTTCCAGTTGCCTTCCGGCAAACCCATACCATTATAGGCATCCCCGGTATCTTCAATAAATTTCTGGATATGCAGCAGCGCTTTCAGTTTTATTGTTTCCAGTGAACCGTTACGATGTTTAGCTATGCGCACATGCGTCTCGCCACGGTTACTTTCTCCCATTTCATTGGCCGTTATATCATAATACTCCGGTCTGTACAGGAACATTACCATATCGGCATCCTGCTCGATAGCACCCGATTCACGCAGGTCACTCAATTGAGGCATCTTATTGCCTTCCTTTCTTGTTTCAACAGCACGGCTCAACTGCGACAGCGCAATGATCGGGATACTTAATTCTTTCGCCAATCCTTTCAGGTTACGGGAAATGTTGCTGATCTCCTGTTCACGATTTCCATTCCTGTTATCACCGGTACCACTCATCAGTTGCAGGTAGTCAATAATAACAAGACCGATGTTGTGCTTATTTTTCAACCGGCGGCATTTTGCTCTTAACTCAAAAATATTAAGGGCCGGTGTATCATCAATAAAGATGGGCGCTTGTGCTAAACGCTGAATTCCTTTTGCGTACAACTGCTTCATTTCATGTTCTTCCATCTTTCCCCGCGATATTTTCTCCAGCCATATCTCGCTTTCTGCAGAAAGTATACGTTGTACCAGCTGACCTGCACTCATTTCCAATGAAAAGAATGCGATTGGCGTTTGTTTGGACGCATTCAGTGCTGCATTACGGGCAAGATTAAGCGCAAATGCTGTTTTACCCACCGCGGGGCGGGCAGCAAGAATAATAAGATCCGTACTCTGCCAGCCATAGGTTACCCTATCCAAAGAAGGGAAACCACTCGGTACACCGGTCACATCTTCATTGCGGTGGCGCAAATCTTCTATCCGCTGAATTGTTTTTACCAATACCGAGTCAATCGTATCAAAGTTTTTACGAAGATGGTTATTGGTTATTTCAAACAATTTGCTTTCTGCATCGTCGAGCAGATCGAACACATCGGTGCTGTCTTCATACGCATCGCCGATAATTTCGCCGCTGATCCGGATCAGTTCCCGCTGAATAAATTTCTGCAGGATGATTCTCGCGTGTGCGTTGATGTTAGCCGCTGAAACAACCGCGTTTGTCAACCGGGTCACATAGTATGGCCCGCCAACCATTTCCAGCTCTTCACGGAAACGCAGTTCTTCCACCACGGTTAAAATATCAATCGGCTGGCTTTTTTGCGCCAGGCCCTGCATCGCTTTAAAAATCCGCTGATGGCCTTCTACATAAAAACACTCGGGTTTCAGTATTTCGACAACAGTGTCGAATGCACTTTTTTCAAGCATAATCGCCCCCAATACGGCTTCCTCCAAATCTTTGGCTTGTGGAGGAACTTTCCCATATACCATTGTGCTCAGGTCGGGGGAAGACTTGCGTCTTTGCTTGCGATCTCGGTTCAGGTTAGTAAGATCCATTATCGTTACATAAATCAAAATGGGTTAAACAATCAGTCCCGACAGGGTCAGGATGACCTTGGGTAAATATTCCAGTCTTGTCTTAAGAAATTATTATCTCAACGTTATCGGAATGTTGCCCTGTAGTCAGGACGGCGAATATAAATTGAGAAATTGCGCAGAAAAAAATTTTTCTTGCTCCCACTTGTTTCACAAGGTTATTCACCGGATTACAAGGCTTATTCACATTTACCCAATAGTCATGCACAATTTAAAAAAGTTTTTAGCACCATCGCCAAAGAAATACACACCGTTTGTGCTAAAAAAAAAGAACCCTTTTTTTTGGTCAGCAACTCAGAACCCCAGAATGGACTTTTACGGGATTTTACGGAGAAAAACGCGTACCAGATTAGTTGAAATGCCGCCTGAGCAAGCTTTAACCAAAATTCAGTAAAGTATATAAAGCATTAAAAACTGCACTCCTCCTTTGTTTCACAAGATTTTTTTAGACTTATAAAACAGTCAATACCCTGAAAGTCGCCATAGTTATGCATTGTGCGGGAAAAAAACATTTGTTTCTTAAAAAATCATGCCAGCACACCGTGAATAAATAAAGACAACCAGGAACAATAAAGAGGTATAATATTAGTTATAAAAAATACACAAGACCCACTGCTGCATTCTTTCAATTTTTAAAAATTTTAGTGAATATGGAAACAATGAAAAATGCAAGCACCATCCGTTCTATTTTAAGCCAGACAAGAAATAACACGACTACCTGGATCGGTCATTTACAGAATGAAACATTGGATCACTTCAGCGGACAAACCTTCAGGTGTCCTGATGACGGGTATTTAGATAATATCCAGGTATATGCTGCCATGGTGCAACGGCCAGGTGAAGTATTGTTAACACTTCATGAGTTTAATGACGACCGTAAAAGCTGGGATTCTTCTATTGCCGGCAGTACTTTATTTGTAAAAAGAAAAGATGAAGGAGAGTGGTTGACATTTCCTTTAACCAATGCTGTTTTGGAAAAAAATAAACTATACGGCTTTCGTCTTCAAAGTCAGGAGGCAATGGTAGGTTTGGGTGAATTGGCGAGAGCGAACGACGAACCTTGCACATATGGCCAGGAATGGAATGCCGACTCCAACAACAGGGCAGGTGTATTTTTTAATTGGTTTAGTCTCGCCTTTAAAGTGGAAATGGTGGCTTGATATTTCATTTGCTTTCCGGGAGGCAGTATATCAATTTGCATTCTGCATTTTTTATAAATACAATAAGTAATTATCAAAAGCATACCGGGGGCAAATAAGATAAAATAAAATTCAAAAAATCTTTCGCCCGGAAAAACCTTTTATTCCTGGTACTTTTGAAAGGTTTAAAAAATATCTGCCGAAAGTCTTGATCTCATATCAACAGCAAATAAAAACCTGCAATGAAACATTGCAGGTTTTTTGAGTTTGGTTTGTTTTAATAAATGTGACTCTTTAATAGGTCCACTCTTGTAATTCGAATTAAGATCAAATTCGCAGGTAAACACTCAACCCGCTATCTTGAATATTGAGAATTGCTGCCATGTGCTATCAGTATTCCATTCCAATCGCTATACCCGATAGCATACAAAACGTTCAGTTCGCCCCGATGTGGCGGGGTAAACGATTAACAGAATACCAAAGCTTCTTAAAAAATTAAAACTTCAGCTCAGCCGGTAAATACTTTGCAATAAGATCTTCGTAGTAAGGACGCAACTTATTCCAATCCGGCGGCGTTGGATTTTTTGAATAGAGATCGTATGGATTAAACAATTTGACCCATTTTAACATCTTACGGTCATGATCGTCGAGAAGGTGACCATATTCGCCTTCACGGTGCCAGGCATAAAACGAATGATAGCGAAGCATGTACAATCCTTCTTCGGGCAAGCTATCCTTCACCATATGATATACATACTCGTCATGTCCCCAGCTCATATGTACATTGCGTAAGCCACAACCATCAGCATACACGCCATTCTTTGTATTGTAACGCCCGTCGCTGTAATCAGGATTATTCGCAAAAAATTCAGGATATACTACTTTGTTTGAATAACCACAACCAACAGGAAAGGTATCGCCCACAACGGCCCATTGCGGTTCACCAAACAAACAAAGCACTTTGCCCATATCGTGCAACAAACCTGTCAGCACCATCCAGTCGGGATGACCATCATTCCGTATGGCTTCTGACGTTTGCAATAAATGTTGAAACTGGTCGAGATCAGTATCGGGATCAGAATCATCTACCAGTTGATTCAAAAACTGAAACGCATCCCATACAGGCATACTTTTCTTATCAAACCTGAGGTATTGATCTTTTTTACCGACAACAAAATCGTAGGTCTGGTAAGTATGATTCAGGCGATAGAATTCGCGAACGGTATCCCTGCCCGGTTCTTCATAATTCCTGTATTCTTCTTTGTTTTTTGATGTAGCGATCACGTCCGGCTCCGGATAGCGTTTCAACACATCATCTTCCCATTCGTCGAGACTACCCAATGGATTAATTTCTTTTTCGGAAAACTGGTTTTGAGCCGTATTCATGGCAGGCATTTTTGATTTTAACAATAATTGACAATGTAAATTCTGCATTTTTAATAAAATCCCGGTACAAAGAATGATCTTTATTTACGAAACCGGTTTCGTGAAATAAATTGGTGATTTTTGTTTGTAAACAAGCTGCATCACCCTGATTAGGCTTTGGTTGCGACGCTCCGTTCATCTTTGCACTACTATTGAGCAATTGATTTGCGAGCTCCCTGATCCAGATACAATGAATAATATCAACATACAAGTGCTTGCGGACACGCTGAAGATTTCCAAATCTACAGTATCAAAGGCTTTACGTGATAGTCATGAGATCGGTGATGAAACAAAGAAAAAAGTACTGGAGCTTGCAGCCAAACTGAATTACTCACCCAATCCATACGCCAGCAGCCTTCGTAAAAAGAAAAGTAAAACGATTGCAGTTGTTCTGCCGGAAGTAGCTGATAGTTTTTTTTCCCGCATTATTAATGGTATTCAATCAGTGGCCGAGAAAAAAGGATACCATGTTTTAATATATCTCTCCCACGAAAAGTATAACAATGAAAAAAATATTCTGAATGAAATACAGAATGGTCGTGTGGACGGTGTATTGATCTCTATTTCCCGCGAAACAAAAAACGGAGATCATATTACGCGGTTGCAATCGACGGGTGTGCCTATCGTATTCTTCGATCGTGAACTGGAAAGTGTACATACAGCAAAAGTCATCACCAATGATTTTGAATGCGGCTACGTCGCCACCAAACACTTGCTGGATAAAGGATGCATCAACCCGGCTTTCTTTTCTCACTCAGCAAGTTTGCCTATATGCAGGCAGAGAGAAGAAGGCTTCAGACATGCCATGAACGAAGCAGGGTTTAGTAAAAAAGATATACATGTTAGTTATTGTACCGATAATGAAAAAGAAAACTATGCATTGATTCGCAAAACACTTTCCGGAAAAAATAAACCGGATGGCATACTTGCGTCCGTTGAAAAAATTGCGCTGCAGGTATATGTAGTATCCCAGGAAATAATGATTGCTATTCCAAAAGAATTAAAGGTGCTCGCCTTTTCCACTATCGAAACTGCTGCAATATTAAACCCCTCCCTGTCTACCATTACTCAGCCAGCGGTGGAAATGGGCAAAACCGCTGCCACGATTCTTTTTAAGGGCATTGAAAAAAAGCAATTTGATCTTCAAAACGAAAAAGTAATTATACCTTCTGTGCTTATTGAAAGAGTGTCCACAGGCAACTGATGATAACAATAAATGCACATTTTTGCTCTTTATAAAGTTGTACAATCAATTGAAAGAAATATATTGTGTTATTATTCGTGAAAGGTGAAATGTTGAAGACTATCTCTCATGACTCACGTTTTACGTCTCACGGGAACAAAAGAAACTCTAATTATCACCTGAACGATTGCTATGAAGCTACACGTTGCCGATTACCTGGTTATACTTGTATATTTTGCCTTTGTCATTACGGTTGGTTTTATTATCAAGAAAAAAATAAAGTCAAGTAATGATTTTCTTTCCAGCGGAAGAAATATTCCCTTGTGGATTACAAGTCTGGCTTTTATATCTGCCAATCTCGGGGCGCAGGAAGTGATCGGCATGGTTGCCTCCGGTGCCAAGTATGGTATTATGACGGTTCATTTCTATTGGGTAGGTGCCATCTTCGCCATGGTTTTTCTTGGTGTATTTATGATGCCGTTTTATTATGGCAGCCGTGCACGCAGTGTACCAGAATATTTATCGATGCGGTTTGATGAAAAAACCAGGGGCTTGAATGCGATCTCATTTGCGGTGATGACCGTTTTTTCATCCGGCATTTCTTTATACGCATTGGCAAAATTGCTGGAGATAATTCTGAAATGGGATTTTGATGTTTCTATCTGGCTTGCGGCCGGCATCGTGATGATCTATACTTTTCTTGGTGGATTAACCAGCGCAGTATACAATGAAGTGCTTCAATTCTTCTTAATCGTTTTGGGTTTATCGCCTTTGGTGATCGTTGCCTTGCAGGATGCCGGTGGCTGGGCAACTATAAAAGCAAACCTGCAACCTGAATTGACACATGCGTGGAAATATATGGGACACGCAGATTCCAATCCCATGGGTATAAATTTTATGTCATTGATTTTTGGATTGGGCTTTGTCATGTCGTTTGGTTATTGGTGCACAGACTTTTTAGTAGTACAAAGGGCGATGATTGCAAGAAACATGGGAGAGGCACAACGAACACCGATTGTTGCAGCGTTACCAAAAATGCTGATGCCACTTATTGTTGTACTACCTGGTGTTATCGCCATTGCGCTGATGCAACCTGCCCTGGCTTCAAAAGGATATAGTATACCTACTACTGCGGACGGTCAATTGGATTATACCATGACCTTACCTTCAATGATTGCCCATTATTATCCAAGCGGTTTATTGGGCGTGGGTATCACTGCATTGATTGCTTCTTTTATGAGTGGTATGGCAGGAAATGTTACTGCGTTCAATTCTGTATTCACCTACGATATCTATCAATCGTATTTTGTAAAAAATAAATCAGACAGACATTACCTCTGGTTTGGTAAATTTATAACGGTAGTGGGTATCCTGATTTCAATAGTTACAGCCTATATCGCGAGAGGTTTCAATAATATCAACGACTTTCTCCAACTGGTTTTCAGTTTCGTCAATGGCCCTTTATTCGCAACGTTTTTATTAGGCATGTTCTGGAAAAGAACGACAGGACATGGTGCGTTCTGGGGATTGCTGGCCGGTACAGTGGCAGCGGCAATAACACATGGGGTAACGGTAGCAGAAGGCAAAGGCGGATGGATCGCTGAATTATACACAATACGAAGCGGCATGGGCCAGGCCTTTATCGTAGCCGGTGTATCCTGGATCGCAAATTTTGTGACAACAATTTTGGTAAGTCTTGTTACAAAACCAAAACCGGATGAAGAGTTGAAAGGATTGGTCTATTCATTGACAGAAAAACCAAAGTACATCCAGCAAAAATGGTATATGCGGGTGGTACCGCTGGGTATAATATTGCTGATC
>Ga0207683_10003174_pt1 | contig 14351 bp, 11 predicted proteins | sample KBSM73metaG_FD_184333 | JGI IMG/M metagenome (GOLD analysis project Ga0207683, IMG submission 184333) | Miscanthus rhizosphere microbial communities from Kellogg Biological Station, Michigan, USA - KBS M7-3 metaG (SPAdes) (version 2) | ecosystem: Host-associated > Plants > Roots > Rhizosphere >...
GACCTGCATCAATGTGTTCGACGCGAACCAGTGGTTGAAAAGCCGAACCATGCCTGCCTAGGGTTTGTTCACATTTTCTCTGCAAAGCACATCGCGAGCTCTTGGACGAGGCTCGACGGGAGTAGGGTTCCGTACTGCACAAAACATGCCAAATGGACCTTATCGCGGTTTATCTTCATAACATTATGTTTTTGCACATATTTATTGCATTCGCCGACGACGCGATGGTCGTCGCGAAAGCCGATCAACGGCAGACTGTGCACCCCGTCTGAAATCGCGGCGCAGGTGGCCTCCCGTTGATCTGCGACGGCCCCTGCCGCGAATAGGGGACGCCCCTCGTTCTACGCGCGCGGAGAACGTTCGAATCCGTCCGGATTCGCCTTCTGCCACCGCCATGCGTCAGTGCACATCGCGTCCAGGCCGCGTTGCGCTTTCCAGCCGAGCCGCTCGCTCGCGCGAGTGACATCGGCAAAGCACACGGCTACATCGCCAGGCCTCCTGGCGACAATATCGTAGGGTATCGCCTTTCCGCTCGCCGCCTCGAAGGCCCGCACGACCTCGAGCACGGAGTGACCGCGCCCGGTGCCGAGGTTCACGACCATGGCCCGCCCCGCAGCGGAATCGCCGAGCTTCGCGAGGGCGGCGACGTGCCCTTGCGCCAGGTCGACCACGTGAATGTAGTCGCGCACTCCCGTTCCATCGCCGGTCGGATAGTCTCCGCCGAAGATGCGAAGGCGGGATTGCCGCCCCACCGCCACCTGGGCGACGAACGGCATGAGATTGTTGGGAGTTCCCCGCGGGTCTTCGCCGATGAGCCCGCTGGAATGCGCGCCCACGGGGTTGAAGTAACGCAGCAGCATCGCCTGCTGCAACGGATCGCTCGCGGCAAAGTCGGCGAGCATCTGCTCGACCATGAGCTTGCTCCGCCCATACGCGTTGATGGGTCCCGTCGTCGCGTCTTCCGCCAGCGGCATCTTCTCGGCCATGCCGTACACGGTCGCGGACGAGCTGAACACGATCCGGTTAACGCCATTCCGCCGCATGGCATCGAGCAGCACCAGCGTCCCTGCGACATTGTTGTCGTAGTAGCGAAGCGGATCGGACATCGACTCGCCGACCGCCTTGAGACCGGCGAAGTGGATCACCGCCTCGACGGGATGGTCGCGCAGCGCGCGGTCCACGGCAGCGCGGTCGCGGAGGTCCGCTTCGACGAACGCCGGCCGGCGTCCGGTGATCGCTTCGATCCGGTCGAGCACGGCCCTCGAGCTGTTGCACAGATTGTCGAAGAGGATCGGAGTCCATCCGGCCGTCATCAGCTCGACGCAGGTATGCGAGCCGATGAAACCGGTTCCGCCGGTGAGGAGCACGGAGGGCATGCGTCAGAGCGTGAGCGTGGCGTGAAGGGCCTAGTCTACCCGCAGCGGCGCGGCCGTCTCGCGCGGCGGCTCTTCGAGCGCCAGACCGGCGAACAGGACGAGGTAGAACGCGAGCGCCACGCGAGGAACGTCGAGCAGGCTGTCGAAGGCCCCCACGACGAGGAAGCCGACGAGCGAAGCGGTGAGAAACGGCGCCATCGGATGGCGGCGCGCGTGCCCCCCCGTCAGGCGCCAGAGCGTGCCGCCGACGAGAAGGACGAAGAGCAGGAGCCCGACGGCCCCCTGATCGAAGAGGACGTTGAACGCCATGTTCTTGATGTGCCACGGCAGGTGAATCCTCTCGCTCACGATGAACCAGCGCGCCGTGCCGTTGGCGAAATCGCCGTTTTCGATGAGATTGCGCCCGCGCGGCCCGATGAGGCTCACGTTGTCGAGATCCACGCGCAAGCCCTGCGCCTCGACCGCGAATGCAAAAAAGGCGAGGCGTGGCGCGTACCAGGGTCCGCCCTCCAGGTAACGACCGTCGAGCGTTACGGCGTACGGTTGCCAGGCGTCTCCCCGCACCGTGATCTTGGGCGAAGGAACCGCGCATGCTCCGTTGTAGAGGAGGTGCTGCTGGCAGACCTCGACATGCAGGAGCGCGGGCACCGGAGCGCGGGCATCGAAGGTCAGCGTGTACGGCCCCGGCGTGATGGGCACTCGCTGCGCAATCCGGAAAAGCTCGCCGAAGCTGAATGGATGCCGCGGGCCCGACAGCACGAGATAGCCGTTGCCCCCGTCCGTCGCGACCCGATAGCTCCCGGGAAGCTGTGCATCGGGGGCGCCGAAGAAGTAGCTGTTCGGAAATCGTCCCAACCCCTTGCCCAGCATCCAGTCGGCCGGCCTGGCGAGGAGGCTCAACCCATCGCGCCAGTGCTGGATCCTCCCCTCGAAGTCCTGTTCCGACGTCGCGAATCGGTCGCCCATGTAGGCGCCGCCCAGCATCACCGCCGCCGACCCTGCGATGACCGCAGCCGACGCGAGCACGATGCCCTGTTCGCGAAGGCGAATCGGCCAGCGCGGCGTCGTCGATCGGGTTCGGGCAACGACTGCAAGCACGAGCAGCGCGATGACGATGGCCATGTCCCATTGCGCGGAATCGCCGCCCCAGTGCCGGGCGACGTGCACGGCACAGAAAGCGAGCCAGAGAAAGGACCCGAGAATGGCGATGCGTTGGAGGGCGGGACGATCGGTCAGGACGTTCTGGAAAGTAAGCCCGTAGCCGACGGCAAAGGCAACCGCGTAAACGAGATACGGGCCTTTGCCGACGACGGATCCCGCGGCCATGCCGACGAGCGCCAGCACGATGCCGACAACGGCTGCCATCGCCCACTCGATCAGCGTGGCGCCGCGCACCACCGACGAGAGCTGAAGCGAGAGGGCCAGCACGCCGAGCGCTGCCAGCAGCGACCGGTATCCGCCCGCACGAAAAACGAAAAAGCTCGCAAGTGCCACCGCTGCAATGGCGAGCCCGGCCTTGAATAGCGTTGCAAGGCGCGGCGCCGACCCGCCGTCCCGCGCAGCGGGCCGCAGCAGAAAGAGAAGCGCAAGGGAAATCGGGATGGCGAGGTAGACGCCGCGCGAAAACGTCGCGAGACACGCGTAGCTCACGAGCAACGACAGGCCCCCCGCCGCCGCCGCGGCCGCATTTCGTCCCGACGCACGCATGAAGGCCCACACGACGAAGGGAACGCCAAGCGCGAGATAGCCGTCCAGCGCCGCACCGCCGACGTGCATCTCCCAGAACATCCCCGTCGCACGGTAATCGCTCGAGAAATTCAGGAGGCCGGTGAAGGCGTACCGCTCCCAGACTACCGTCATTGCGGCCAGGCCCGCGCCAATCGCGAACCCTGAGGCGAGCAGGTTGACGGCGCGCCCTCGCGGCTCCCGCATTGCAACCAGCAGCAGCGGCGCAAAGAGAAGCACGAGCGCGAAGCTCTTGCCGATGCGAACGCTGTTGAGCGCTTCGTAGTAGCCGTCGTACAAGCCCCATCGAAGGCCGCCTGCGTCGACGACTCCGCGATAGAGGGCCCCCGCGATCGACAGGGCGAAGAGCGTCACGAAGGTGACGGCAACGACCGAAAGATGCTGCGGACGCTCGCGTACACCCGGCACCCCGGCTGCCCGCGTGCCGCCGCGGTCGCTTAGAGGCAGCCGCGCGTACGCGCCTGCCGCGAGTGCAAGCCCAACGAGATCGATCTCCTCGATGGCCATGGAGCCGGTCCACGACGCGAAACTGACGACCGGGATCAACGCGGGCAGCGCGAATAGCCACAATCGCGGCCGCACGAACGAGAGAGCCGTCGCCAGCGCAAACACAGTGACGGCCGCTATGGGCGCGATCGGATGCTGCCACGCGAGAAATCCTCCGGCCGCGCCGCAGAGAAGAGCGACGGCGAATGCGATCATCGGCGCAGCACCGCCGCCTCGAGCAGCGCTGCGAGCTCCCGGCTGCGGCCACGCCTCGACGCGCTGGCGACGTAGTCGGCATTGGGCAACGGCGCCGTTCCCGCACGGATCGCGGGAATCAGGCGCCGCAGGAGCGCGACGGTGTCGTCCACGCTGTCGAGGCGAGCAACGGCATCGATGCCGGCGGCGCGAACGACTTCGGCCGTGTCGCCGATGGGATCGGTCAGCGCCACGATCGGCCGTCCGGCGCGCAGGTACTCGTAGAGCTTCGCCGGAATCTGCTCATTGCAGTTCGAAGCCTGCAGCACGAGCAACGCATCGGCACGGAGCATCTCATTGAGCGCGGCGCGATAAGGGAGCGGCGGCAGCAATTCGATGAAGCGTTCGATGCCGTGGCGCTGCGCCAGCGTGCGCAACAGTTCGTCGTGACCGGCGGCGCGGAACCGCACGACGACCTCGCCGGCGCGAATATCGCCCGCATCGGCCATCGCCCTCACCGCCACGAAGAACTGCGTCGGATCGCGCTCGGAGGGATACACGATGCCGCTGTGCAGCAGCGTGACCGCACCCGGCGTAAGCGGCTCCGTTGCCGACACGCGAGGAAGCCCCGCGAAGCTCTCTTCGTCGAACCCGTTCTCGAGCACCCGGATGCGCTCCGCGGAAGCGGGGTAGCGCCGCCGGTATTCGCGCGCCGCGCCCGGAGTGGTGAAGGTGGCAAGACGCGCGTCGGCGATGGCCTCTCTCTCGATGTCCTTGAAGCTCTTCCACGTTGCGGGATCCGCCGGATACCCGTCCTGCGCCATCGGATCCCGGAAATCGGCAATCCAGGGGAGCTGCGTCTTGCGGGCAAGCGCGCGCCCGATCACGTGTGCGGTCGCGATCGGGTACGTCGACCAGATCGCGTGGGGCGCGTGCTCCCGGACGAGCGAGAGCCCGGCGCCGACGGCGGCGAAGCGCCACGTCATCCATCGATCGGGCCGCGCGAGCCATCCCAGATAGCGCCCGCCGATCGCGAGCTGCCGCGCCGTGTCGAGCGCGAACGCGCGCTTGACCGTGAGCCGTGCGGGAACCTCGTCGAGGAGATCGTCGCTCGTGCGTTCGTAGGCGCGCGGATGCGCCGTCAGCACGATCGGCTCCCAACCGAATTCGGGCAGTTGCTGCGCGAAGCGCAGCGTGCGCTGGATCCCGCTGCTCCCGGCGAGCGGCGGAAAATGGTACGCGACCATCAGCACTTTCTTCATCGCGGCCCGCTCGCCACCGAAGCCCTGACCCACGACAGCGTCCGCGACAGCATCTCGTCCGCAGCCTCCGCCGACGAAAACGTATGGTCGGCGTCTGGCAGGTCGTGCCGCTCGAGGCCGGCGCGCTGCAGTAGTCCCCGCCAGCGGGCGTCGGACTGCGCGTATTCCAGGAATTCCTTGGCCGTCAGATCGTCGCCGCTCAGGAGCAGAAGGATGGGGCCCGGAAAGGCCCTCAGGCCGGCAGCCATCCGATCCTGGAACGCTTCCCTGTCGCGACCGGCGACTCGCTGCGGACGCGACAGCGCGCTCAGCACGTTGCGCGCGAACCCGGCAAGCGCAGTCGCCGGTGCGAAACCTCCGTTGACGAGCTTCGACCAGAATTCCTTCGAAGCGAGCCGCTGCGCATAGTAGTGCTTGATGTGCGCCTTCGCGAGCGTGGCCTCGGAGCGTACCCACGGATTCAAGAGCGCCATCGCGGCCACGCGCGGATCCCGCGCCGACTGCCAGTAGTCGAGGGCCGCGGACGCCGCATCGCACAATCCCCAGAGCACGACGTGCGCCACTGCCGGACAATTCGCCCGCAACGCATCGATCGCCGCCGCGATGTCGGGGCCGCAATCCTCGAACGTCCGCGCGACGCCTGTGCTGTCGCCCATCCCCCGATAGTCGAAGCGCATGGCCGGAATGCCGGCGGCGGCAAGACGGCGCGACAGATCCACGAACTGGCGATGCGCGCCGGCGCGATATTGCGGTCCGCCCACGATCACGAGGACGGCGACGCGAGACGCGGCCTCGGGAACGGCAACGATGCCGACAAGCCGCTCGCCCTCGCAATCGAACAGCACGGGGCGCTCGACGAAAGGCAACGCGGCGGCTTCGTGCTCGCTGCGGTCCGCGGCGCTCATGTCTGCACCCTTGGCGCTGCGCGCCGTCCCTGGGAGAGGGACGTATTCGCGCCTTGGGGCGGCCCGGCGGCGCTCATGTGCACCCTTGGCGCTGCGCGCCGTCCCTCGGAGAGGGACGTATTCGCGCCTTGGGGCGTCGCGGCGGCGCTCATGCGCACCACCGCAACACTGCGCTCGTCGTCGCCTCGATCAGAGCGGGACACTCGGCGATCTCCTGCGTCTGCCAGAAGGGGAGACCCGCGACCGCAACGGGTATCACATCACTCCCCGCGGCTTGCCACGCGCTCACGCGCATTCGCGCGGCGGGGGAGAGCTCGGGAGGCTCGGACGACGACACTTCGAGCCACGCGACGCGGACTCTCGCCGGCAGCGGCGCGAGATCGGCCGCATCGAGCCCCATGGCCACGCCGGGGACGAGCGCATAGCCCGCGATGTCGAGCGTCGCGCCGCTTTCGAGCTTCGCGCGAAGCTCGGCGGTCCCCGTCCGATCGGCGCCCGCGCGGCCGATGAGCTCGCCCGCGACGCGAAGCCTCAGGAACTGCTGCAAATGCTGCCGGCCCGAGATCACCGGCTGCCAGAAGACGAGATCCGGCGCAGATTCGAGTGCCGCGACCGCCGCGACGGCAAGGAGGCAGCCGGACCGGAGGCCCCAGACAAAGGGGGCGAAGCCCGTGCGCGCCCGAAGCCACCGCACCGCCTCTGCAACATCGGCCACCCAGATCGGCCACGTCGCGTCGCCGAAGTCGCCGGCGCTGTCGCCGCATCCCAGGAGGTCGATCTGCAACACCGAAATGCCGGCCGCGGACAACGCGCGCGCCTGCAAGGCGGCCATCCGCCGCGACTTGTTCATCTCCTCCGCGAACGGATGAACGTAGACTGCGGCTCCTACCGCGGCCGACGGGCCGGCAGCCGGATGAAAGATGCAGAACCGCCCGCCGCCCGCGAGCGGCAGCATGAAGCCCTCGTGCGCGCGCACGGCAGGATCGCCGTCAGGCGCCAAGCTTGGACTTGACGAATGCGACCAGCGATCCGACCGTCGCAAACGTGGACCCGTCGATCTCGTCGTCGGCCACGATGAAGCCGAAGCGTTCCTCGAGTGTCGTGATGACGGTGACCACAGCCATCGAATCGAGCTCGGGAATCGCACCAAGCAAGGGCGAATCCTCCGCCATCGGTGCGCCGCCTGGCTTCAAGCTCAGGGTGTCCCGCAGCACCTTCACCACTTCCGAATGAACGTCCAAACCCGATCCCTTCCTGTCGACCACAACTTGCGGGGCCCGCGCGAGAAGCGGACGAAATGCAGCCACATGCGCCGCGCTTCGTCCGGAGGCGCAAGTATAACGAGTCGTGCGGAATGAATTGGAGCCGGGAATGTTCCTTGCTTGAGAATTGTCCCCATGCGATCCTCGACGCTCCCCATGTTTCCGGGCGGTTCGATGCCGCGCTCCGACATCTCAATCCACCGCCTGCCGCGCCTGCCAACCTTCGGCTGGGCAGCCTTCACCGGCCCGAGGCAAGCGGACCTGCCCTGCATCCTCGATCATCCGAACGTCGTGTTCACGAGCAGCGGCCGCGCCGCGATCGCGCTGGCGCTGCGTGACCTCGGCATCGGACCTGGAGATCGCGTGCTGGTGCCGACCTACCACTGCCCGACCATGATCGCCCCGGTCGCCGCGACCGGCGCACGTCCGTTGTTCTTCCCGCTCGACGACAGAGGAACGCCGCGGGTCTCCGAAATCGACACGTGGGACCTTTCCCGCGTTCGGGCAATGATTGCGGCCCACTACTTCGGGCTGCCGCAACCCATGGCGCGGATGCGTCAGTTCTGTGACGAGCGCGGTATCGCGCTGATCGAGGATTGCGCGCACGCGATGTTCGGAGAAGCCGATGGCCGGCCGATCGGGTCGCACGGCCATTACGCCATCGCGAGCCTCACCAAGTTCCTGCCGACGACGGACGGCGGCTGTATCGTGTACGGCGAGCCGCCGGCGATGCCGCCCGAGCTACCGGCGCGAACCGTTACCGACCAGATCCGCATTGTCGCCAACACGGTGGAAACGGGAGCGATGCACCACCGGCTGCCAGGAATCAACGGCGCCGTCAAGGCCGGCTTCGCGGCCGCCAATGCCTTGCGCGCACGGCCGCGCCCCGCCACTATCGGGAATGGCAACGGGAGTTCCTATTCGATCGCGTCCGGCATCGCCGAATTCGCACCCGATTCGAAGCTGTGGTCTCGGGCATCGCTGTGGTCGCGGTGGATTGCGCGCACCGCCCGCCGCGCGCGGATCGTGGCCCGGCGGCGCCGGAACTATCGTCACCTCGCCGCGCTCCTCGCCGACCTGCCGGGCACGCGGGTGATGCGCCCGGACCTTCCGGAGCACGCGGCGCCGTACGTCTTTCCCCTGTGGGTCGAGGCTCCGGCGCGGATCTACCAGCGAGTGCGCAGCGCCGGCGTTCCGGTCTTCCGCTGGGACGATGTCTGGCCGGACATACCGATGATGCCGGGAGACACGGGCTCCGACTGGGCGGTGCACGTGTTCCAGCTCGGTTGCCACCAGGACCTCGAACTGGACGATCTCGCCGTCATGGCCGATACTTTGCGCGAGATCCTGGCCACGGTGGAAGCATGACCGGTTTCCGCTGGGAATTCCAACCGGCCGGCACTTTCTCGGACATCGGAGCCGCCTGGGACGAATTCAACGCAGCAACGTTTCGCCTGCCGCTGCTTTCGGCAGCATTCACCGGGGCGGCGCTGCGGCATTTCGGCGCCGGCGACGAGCAGCTGGCCATTGCCTACGACGAGAGCGGAACGGCCGCCATCGGGCTGCTGCGGATGCGCGGCGCGTCGGTCGTCGAGACGTTCCAGCCCTCGCAACTCCCCGTGGGTCCCTGGTTGCAGCGGCCCGGCCTCGAGCTTTCCGAGCTCGCGGACTCGCTCGTCCGGCAACAGCCGGGCCACATCGTCCTCGCATCGCTCACGCAGCTCGATCCCCTGCTCGTGACGAGGCCCAAGGACGGCGCCCTTCTTCGCTCGCTGCGGTACATCGCGACTGGAACGATCGAGCTTCCGCCGTCGCTCCCCGAATACCTCGCAGGCCGCAGCGAGAACCTGCATGCCAACCTGCGTCGCCGCCAGCACAAGATCGAGCGCGAGCATGGGCCCGTGACACTCGAAGTGCACGACGCGGACGGCGGCGTGGCCGCCGGCATCGGTCACTATGCCGATCTCGAAAGCGCGGGCTGGAAAGCCAAGGGCGGCACGGCGCTCGTCCGGGGCAATCAGCAGTGGCGCTTCTATAGCGAGACCATGGAATCGTTTTGCCGCGACGGCAGGGGGCGAATCTACGTGCTGCGCCTCGGCGACGAGGTCGCCGCCGCCTGTCTCGCCGTCATCGCCGACAAGACGGCCTATCTCCTCAAGACGACGCACAACGAACGGCTGCGCAGCGTGGCGCCCGGGATGTTCCTCAGGCGCCACTTCATCGAGTCGCTCTACAGCCGCGAGCCGAACGTGAAGCGCGTCGAGATCTACGGCTCGCTCAACGAGTCGCAGCGGCCGTGGATCACCGGCGTGCGCGAGATGTACCACGCCAACGCTTACCGCGGCTCGGTGATCGCCGCGCTGCATACGCTGTCGAGGCGCGTGAAGCACCCCTTTCGCGCACTCGGGGAAGGGAGCTTCTGACTGTTTCCGCGCGACTCCCCGCGCTGCGCCGTTGCTACGCGGCGCCCTTGGCCGCGCTTTCGTCCGACATCGCCTCCGGAGCGCGCTTGCCGGCGTGCCCGAGCGCGAAGCGCAGCCGCTTCAATCCGCTCCAGCGATAGCGATTCAAGTGATAGAGCGTCCGCACGTCGCTCGTCCAGCGCAGGTGCCATTCCATTGCCTTGCCGTAGAACTCGACGCGCGTGATGCGGCCCTCGTCGAAGAGCTTATCCATGATTTCATATCGCATCAGCGTCGCCGGCGACACCACTTTCACCTTTTCGTCGTACGTGGTCTTGAGCACGACCAGCACGCCTGCGCTCTCGATGCAGAGATCCATCGCGACGACCTGATCGCCGAAGAGATAGCGAAAGATCCGTCCCTTCCCCATCCGGCAGTAGGTCTCGAACATGCTGCAGTAGAACCGGCCCTGCGCATTGTCGAGGGCGACCGCCGTCCCCCTGAGCGCCTTCCATCCCGAGCCCTCGAGCCGCCCATAGTCGGCAATCGCCGCCGCGACGCGCTCCGGCGTGTCGATCACGTCGAGCTTGAGCGGCACCGACTGCTCGTGGAGCTTGGCTTTCTGCCGCTTGACGTTGTGGCGCAGGTTCTTGCCGCGCGCCGCCCAATAGTCGTCGAAAGTCCCGCCAAGCGTCAGCGTGGCTGTTTCGATGTAGTCGAGCGTTTCGACGAGCAGCGAATCCGGCGGCCGCCCCACGAGAGCCGGATCCTGCTGGGTCAGCGCCACCGCCACGGCGAGTCCCGGCAGCGAACGGATCAGGCTTTCGAGGATGCCTTCGACGGGCGTTCCGTTGCGCAGCAGGAAAGCGCCGAGCGGCAGCTGCGAGGGCTGGAACGTTTCCCACATTCCCGGCCGCACGCGCCTTAGCATGCCCATCGCGGAGTAATTGCCGTCGCCGGGACCGAACGTCACCAGCATCTCGCTTCCCGTCCCGAATTCGCGCAACGCCGGAACCAGGAACTCCGAGCGCAGGAACGGCAGATCGCCGGAAGTCGCGTTGAGCGCGTTCCAGTCCGACGTCAGGCGATCGAACTCGCTTATCGGATAGACTCGCCAGCGCATGGGGAGAGGGGTGGGCAAATTGCGTCAACGGGCGGTATGCTCGCCGCGACGCAGTTTCATTATGGCATTAAGCGACGCCATTCCGGTGGCAGCGCGGCAGCCACGGAAGTTGGCCCAATCCTTGCTTCGCCTAGCTTTCGTTCGCCCTGTGCGACCGACCCCGCCGATTCGCTTTCGCGTACCCTCATGACCGAAGCCACGCTGCTCCACCAACTCGTCACCGCCGGAGCGCTGCGCGCGCCTCAGCATACGGCGCTGACGCTGGGCACCGAGGCGGTGGATTACGCCACGCTCGCTCAGCGGATCGACGCTTTCGCCTCCGGCGTGCTGGGACAAGGGCTGCGCCGTTCGGATCGCGTCGGCATCTACCTCGACAAGCGCATCGAGACCGTGGTCGCGTGCTTCGGCGCCGCGGAAGCGGGATGCGTTTTCGTCCCCCTCAATCCGCTGCTCAAGCCGGAACAGGTCGGCTACATCCTGCGCGACTGCAACGTGAGGCTTCTCGTGACGTCGCCCGAGCGTCTCGCCACCCTCGTCGCCATCCTGCCCGAGTGTCCCGAATTGCGGCACATCGTCGTGACGGGACAGAAGACGAGGGTTACGGCAACCGCTGGCGTCGAGTTCATCGACTGGAGCGCGCTGCAGGACGCGCCCCGCCGCGCCGGTCATCGCATCGTCGACGTCGACATGGCCGCCATCCTCTACACCTCCGGCAGCACGGGCAAGCCCAAGGGCGTGGTCCTCTCGCACCGGAACATGGTCGCCGGCGCGAAGAGCGTGGCGTCCTACCTCGGCAATCATTCCGACGACACGCTGCTGGCGGCGCTGCCGCTGTCGTTCGATGCCGGATTCAGCCAGCTCACCACCGGGTTTCACGCCGGTGCGCGCGTCGTCCTCATCAACTACCTGCTTCCGCAGGACGTGATCAACGCCCTCTCGCGGGAGCGCGTCACTGGTTTGACGGCGGTTCCCCCGCTCTACATCCAGCTGTCGCAGCAGAAGTGGCCCGAGGCGATCGCCGATCATTTGCGCTACTTCGCGAACACCGGCGGCCGGATGCCGAGGGAAACGCTCAATGCGTTGCGCGAGAAGGTGCCGCGCAGCCGCCCTTACCTGATGTACGGGCTGACCGAAGCATTCCGCTCGACCTACCTGCCGCCCGAGGAGGTCGATCGGCGTCCCGATTCGATCGGCAAGGCGATTCCCAATGCCGAGATCCTGGTGCTGCGCGAAGACGGGACGCCTTGCGCGCCCGAAGAGCCCGGCGAGCTCGTTCATCGGGGCGCGCTCGTCGCAATGGGGTACTGGGGCGACCCGGAAAAGACGGCGGAACGCTTTCGGCCGCTGCCGGGGCGCGAAACCGGTCTCGTGCTGCCCGAGATCGCTGTATTCTCGGGCGATACGGTGCGCATGGATGCCGACGGCTTTCTCTACTTCATCGGCCGTCGTGACGAGATGATCAAGACATCCGGTTATCGCGTGAGCCCCACGGAGATCGAGGAGGTGCTCTACGCGACGACATTGGTCGGCGAGGCCGCGGCGTTCGGCGTGCCGCATCCGACGCTCGGGCAGGCAATCGCCGTCGTCGCGACGCCGGTTCCCGCGAGCACGCTCGATGCCGCCACGCTCCTGAAGGAGTGCCGGGAACGTTTGCCCGCGTACATGGTGCCGGCGAGCATCGACATCCGCCCGGGACCCCTGCCGCGCAATCCCAACGGCAAGATCGACCGCAAGGCTCTTTGCGCCGAATTCACGGAGCCGCGAACTTGAGCGTACCCAAGCACTGCGCGCGATCCGGCTGGTCGGTCGCCGACGATTGCCTCGAAGTGGGCGGGGTGCCGCTCACGCGCCTCGCCGAGACGATCGGACGCACGCCGTTCTATGCGTACGACCGCCGCGTGATCGCGGACGGCATCGCGGAGCTGCGGCGGCACGTTCCGTCTGCGGTCAAGCTCCATTACGCGATGAAGGCGAATCCGATGCCGGCGCTCGTCGCCTTCATGGCGGGCATCGTCGACGGGATCGACGTCGCCTCCGGTGGAGAGCTCAAGGTTGCGCTCGATGCCGGCATGACGCCGCGCGAGATCAGCTTCGCCGGCCCCGCGAAGAGCGAAAGCGAGCTCTCGCAGGCGCTCGCGTCCGGCATTCTCGTCAACGTCGAATCGTCGCGCGAGGTCGACATCCTCGCGCGCCTGTCGCACGAGTCCGGTGTCGGCGCGCGCGTCGCAGTTCGCGTCAACCCGGACTTCGAGTTGAAGTCGTCGGGCATGAAGATGGGCGGCGGTCCCAAGCAGTTCGGCGTGGACGCGGAAGTCGTGCCGGCGCTGCTCGAGGAGATCGGCCGCCGCGGCCTCGCCTTCGAGGGCTTTCACATCTACAGCGGCTCGCAGAACTTGAAGGCCGAGTCGATCTGCGAGGCTCAGCGAAAAACCGTCGAGCTCGCGATCCGGCTCGCCGCGGCGGCGCCGGCGCCGGTGCAAGTGCTGAACGTCGGCGGCGGCTTCGGCATCCCGTACTTTCCCGGCGAAGAGCCGCTCGCACTCGACCCGATCGGCGCGAATCTCGCGGATCTCGTGGCCCAGTGCGCAAAAGCGCTGCCGCAAGCGCGGCTCGTGATCGAGCTCGGCCGTTATCTGGTCGGACCTGCCGGCATCTACGTCTGCCGCGTCATCGACCGGAAAATTTCGCGCGGTCAGGTGTTCCTCGTGACCGACGGTGGCCTGCACCACCATCTCGCCGCGTCGGGCAACTTCGGCCAGGTCATCCGCAAAAACTATCCGGTCGAAATCGGCAATCGGATCGTAGGCGCCCGGCGGGAGACCGCGTCCGTCGTGGGACCGCTCTGCACGCCGCTCGATCTCCTCGCCGACCGGATGGACCTCGCGGAAGCGGAGCCCGGCGACCTCGTCGTCGTATTCCAGTCGGGTGCGTACGGGCTCACCGCGAGCCCGCAGGGATTCCTGAGCCATCCTGCGCCTGCCGAGGTGCTGTGTTGAGCGTGGTGACGATGCTGCCGGGAGCCCCCTCGCGAAGGCGCGCGCGAGGCGCGCAATGCTGACCGGTGGCGTCGCGCAGGGTCAGCGCGAACTCGTGCTCCGAGCGGCGAACACGCTGGCAGCGACCATCGACCTCGAGCATGCGGGATCGGCCGGGGCGATCGAACGCACGACGACGGATGCCGCGAACTTCAATGCCGTATCCGGACCGGGCATCGCCCTCGCGGTTTCGGGGCGCTACGGAAGCCTTCGCCGCGAGGGCGCCCTGCTGTGCGCGGCGGTCGGCGTTCCGCGGTTCGATTCGCGCGCCGCGGCCAACGCTGCCAAACGCGACGGCGCCGCTGCAGGATGGATCGAAGCCTGGCGCGAGCGTGGACCTGAAATGTTCGCGCTCGCTCACGGCGCCTGGTCGGTGGTACTCGTCGATCTCGCGCAGAAGCGGGCGATCGCCGCCGTCGATCGCTTCGCCATGCGACAGCTTTGTTTCCGCGCGAAGGACGGCGTCATCTCGTTCGCGAGCCGTGCCGACGAAGTGCCCGGCGCCGAAGACACCGACCCGCAGGCGATCTTCGACTATGCGTATCACCACTTCATTCCG
>Ga0207683_10003175_pt1 | contig 14350 bp, 12 predicted proteins | sample KBSM73metaG_FD_184333 | JGI IMG/M metagenome (GOLD analysis project Ga0207683, IMG submission 184333) | Miscanthus rhizosphere microbial communities from Kellogg Biological Station, Michigan, USA - KBS M7-3 metaG (SPAdes) (version 2) | ecosystem: Host-associated > Plants > Roots > Rhizosphere >...
GCTTGAAGTCGTCGAGGCATCGTAGGGGATCACGTCCGTATCGAGCGGATGCATGCGGACTTTGTCCATGGGCACTTTGAGCTCTTCAGCAGCGACCTGAGATAGAATCGTGTTACAGCCCTGGCCGATTTCGACGGTGCCTGCGAGCACGGTAACCTCGCCTTTGGCATTGACCATCACTCCGGCAGCCGACGTCGTCGGCGAGCGGGTCGGCTTCTGAATGCAAGCGAAGCCCTTGCCGATCTTGACACCAGGGTTGGGGTTCGGCGATTTCTTGCCGTAATCGATCGCCTCCGTCGCCTTAACCAATGTCTCTTTCAAGCCGACCGCATGGAGCCGCTCACCCCAATAGGACAGATCGCCTTCGACGAAAATATTTTTCATCCGAATTTCGAGGGGATCCATGCCGAGACGGCGCGCGATCTCGTCTATCTGCTGCTCACCCGCCCAGGCGCCCTGGGGAATGCCATAGCCTCGGTACGATCCCGCGATAGGCTTGTTCGTGTAAACCGCGTAGCCGTCGACTTTGACGTGGGGGATGCGATACGGGCCCGGCGCAGGTAAGCTCCCGCGGATGCAGACCGTCGGACTTTTTTCGGCGTAAGCGCCGGCGCCCCAATAGATGGTCATTTCCCGCGCCATCAAGGTGCCGTCCTTTTTGACTCCGGTTTTTGAATAAACCACAGCCTCGTGGCGCGTCAGCGTCGAAATAAAAGTTTCTTCCCGGTTGAATTTTACGCGCACGGGCCTGCCGTTGGTGTGAAACGCGAGCGCCACGGCAATGGGCTCGACTTTCAGTCCGCCTTTAGAGCCGAACCCGCCTCCTTGGAGTGGATTGATGAAGCGGATTTTTTCCTTCGGCATGTTCAAGGCTTCGGTAATCTCATGCAGCGCACGAAATGGCGCATCGTTGGCCACCCAGATGGTCAAACGACCCGATTCTTTATCGAACCGCGCGTGCGCGGAGTGTGGCTCCATCGCGGCGTGCTGGATGATGGGAACGAAATATCTTTCTTCGAGCACCAGATCGGATTCTTTGAAACCCTGCTCGATGTTCCCCGTGCGTAGCTTGAAGTGTTCAGCGACGTTGGGCATCGCGCCCGGCACGATGAATTCGGCCTTGCGGTATTTATCAAAGTCCTCGTGGATCGCTACGCAACCTGGTTTGCATGCTTCTTCCGGGTCGGTGTACACCGGCAGGTCTTCGTATTCGACCTCGAGCAATTTGACCGCGGCTTGCGCGGTATCTTCATCCTCCGCAGCTACGGCAGCGACAGGCTCCCCGATGAAACGAACTTTATCCTGCGCCAAGAAGGGTTTGTCTTTGACGGACTCTCCGTGTGTCCAGGGTATGTCTTCACCAGTAACGACAGCCACGACGCCGGGAAGCTTTTTCGCCTTTTCGGTGTTGATGCGTTTGATCCGAGCATGCGCTCTGGTGCTGAACAGGGTTTTCCCGTAGAGCATGTTGGGTAGAACGAGATCGTAGCCGTAAACCGCGCTGCCAGTTATTTTCTCCTCAGCGTCGACCCGCTGAACCGGTTTGCCTATGACTGTGAGTTCGGACATTTTAACTCCTGAGAATCGAAGGATTGATGATCGAGAATGGTGATCTTCGGTCCGCTATCTTCTATCCTCTGCTTTGCTACCACGTAGAATTGCTGCGGCATCCTGCACGGCCTGGATAATTTTTGCATAGCCCGTGCAGCGACAGAGATTGCCGGATAGCGCATATCGAATATCGCCTTCGGTCGGGTTCGGATTTTCATCGAGCAGCGCTTTCGACATCATCAGCATGCCGGGGGTGCAGTAGCCGCACTGGGCACCGCCATCCTGGAGAAACGTTTTTTGCACCGGATGAAGCTCAGGGCCGATCTTCAAACCCTCGATGGTCACAATGTCCGCGCCATCGAGCTCTCCTGATAAAACCAGACAGGAATTCACGGGCTTGCCGTTCAACATGACCGTGCATGCACCGCAATCTCCCGTGCCGCAGCCTTCTTTGGTTCCGGTGAGACCGATCTCATCACGCAGCAGATCAAGAAGCAGTCGATGCGTCGGCGCTTCGCGGCTGACCGATTTCCCGTTCAGCGTGAACTGAATTTTTGTTTTCATGTGAATCCGGTTCGTAGGGGCGACCGGCCGGTCGCCCCTACCAGTTTTCTAGTATCTTCTATCCCGGCGCTCCACCCAGGATTTCGCCGGGCCGACTGCGGCGTTGAGCAATGCCCGTTTGGTCATCGCTCCGACCATGGCGCGCCGGTAATCGGCGCTCGAACGGACATCGCTGATCGGCTTTGCTTCCTCGGCGGCAATGTTCCCCGCCTTCTCTGCTAACGCTTCGCTGAGGATCTGCCCTTCGAGCGTGCTCTCCGCGCGCTTGGCGCGGATCGGTGTCGGCGCTACCGCACCGAGCACAATGCGCACGCCGGAGCAGGTTTTTTTTTGGGTTTCGAAGTTGAAAGCGACTGCAACGCCGACGTAAGCGAGATCCATCATCTCGCGCGGCGAAAACTTAATATATTCGCCGACAAGGCCCGACGGCGTCTTGGGTATGACAATTTCCGTCAGAATCTCGTCCGCGCTGAGCACGCTTTGTCCAGGCCCCCTAAAGAATTCTTCCAGAGAAATCGAGCGTTCGCCAGCGGCACCGCTGATTTTCGCTGTCGCGTTGAGCGCAATCAGCGCAGGCGCCGTATCGGCCGACGGCGTAGCGTTGCACATATTGCCGCCAATGGTGGCGCGATTTCTGATCTGAATCGAGCCCACTTCGGCGGCGCTTTGTGCTAGAAACTGAAACTTTTTTTTGATTGACGGTGAGGTTTCGATCTCGTACATCGTGGTGAGCGCGCCGAGACCGATGCTGCCATCGGGATTTTCTCGGATGCCGCTGATGCCGGGTACCCGTTTCAAATCGACGACGTAATTGGGCAGCAAGCCCTTCTCCTTCATCGCGATGACGAGGTCGGTACCGCCAGCCAGAAAACGGCCGCCGGGGCCTTTCTCTTTAAGTAAGCGGCTCGCTTCTTGGAGCGTCGCCGGCTGATAAAAATCAAAAGGTTCCGTTCGTTTCATAGAAAGTGCTGGGCGATGAGGACTGAGGACTGAGAATAGCTCAGTCCTCAGCACTCGTTACGCAGTCCTTATATCAGCGGTTTGAGAGCCTTGCCGACGGGTTTGCCGCACGGCTCGCCATCGCGCATTTGCACATGGCCGCGGACCACCGTGAGCACCGGCATGCCTTTGACTTTCCAGCCGTGCCAAGGCGAAGGTTTGTTCTTACTGTGCAGTTTGTTGACATCGATGGTGGATTCCTTATCCATGTCGACCACCGTGATGTCGCCGTCGGAGCCAAGCCGGATCGCACCTTTCTTTGGATAGACCTGCCAAACTTTCGCGGGATTCTCGGCGGCCACTTTGACGTATTGATTGAGCGTCAGCCGGCCTTTGTTCACTTCAGTCAAAATCAGCGGTACGCCGGTTTCCACTCCGCAAAATCCCGAGATGCAGTCCCAGATCGCTGGTTTGGTAAGCTTGCCGTAAAGATCGGAGCCTTTTTCCTCAAGAGTGTGAGGCGAGTGGTCGGTGGCCAGCATATCGACATAACCCTCGCGCAATCCTTGCCAGAGGACTTCGGCGTGGTCCTTGGTGCGCACGGGCGGATTCATCTTGAGCAGTGAGCCGACGTTATCCATATCGTTCGGCTCGCGGAGCAAGTAGTGTGGGCCCGTTTCCGCCGTAACCCTCAAGCCGCGCGCCTTGGCATCGCGCACCATATAAGCCGCTTGTTTAGAGCTCATATGAAAAACGTGCAGCTTGGTGCCAAACGTCTCGGCAAAAAAGAGCGCGTGATGCACCGATTCGGCTTCGCAGATATCCGGACGAGAGGCTTCCCAGTACCGGGCGTCGTTTTTATTCTCCTGTTTCAGCTTATTCGTGCAGTAGGCCATGATCTGACGGTTTTCGGCATGAATGCCGAGCGGCAGTTTCGATTGGGCGATGTAGTCGAACGCTTCCATGCACATGCCGTCATCGGGGAAGGGCAGATTCCCGATCGTCTCCCCGAAAAAGATCTTGTAGCCGATGACGCCGGCTGCGGCCATCGGCAGAATATCCTTGGTGTTCGTTTGCACCACGACGCCCGTGATCCCAAAATCGACCAGCGACTTGGCTTCGCCGAGCTCTTTCTTGACTTTCACCTGTTCGGCATCGGCGGTCGGCGGAACGGTATTGGGCATGTCAACCACCGTCGCAATGCCGCCGCAGACGGCGGCGGTTGAGCCGGTGGCAAAATCTTCCTTGTGAGTCATGCCGGGCTCGCGGAAATGAACGTGCCCGTCGAACAGTCCGGGTAAAATGTGTTTGCCTTTGACGTCTATTTCCTCTTTGCCCTGGGGCAATGAATCGTCGGCGCCGATCGCGACAATGACCTCATTGCTGATCGCTACGCCGCCCTTGAAGGTCGCGTCGGGTGTGACCACCCAGCCGTTTTTGATGACTAAATCTGCTGCCATGATTTTTCCTTTCTGCTTTGTTTTTTGTCTTGCGAATGGCTCGGGACTCTGCGGCCGCGAATCGCATGGCGCTGTCTGAGATCGGCCATGACGTTCTTTTGTCCGGCCTGAATATGATTCCGGAGAACGGCGACGGCTGCGACCGGATCGCGCCGCTCCATCGCCTCCAGTAATCGTAAATGTTCCTCATGCGCGGTCAAGCCACGGGCAGGATCATAAAGTCCATCGGTGCGGCGCTTGAGCACGATCCGCTCGAAAACGTGACGCAGCATGTTCTTCAAAGTTTGATTACCAGCGAGCTCGGCGATTGCGAGATGCACGTCTTGATCGTAAACCAACCGTTCGCGGGTGAATCGTTTTTCGACATCGTGCCCGTAGGAATTGATCTTGGCGCGCAGGCGCGCGAGAGCCGCGTCGGTGAGATTGGCAATCGCTTTTTCCACAGCGAACGCTTCCAGCGCCTCGCGAAGTTCGTACAGCTCTTCGGCCTCTTGCATTCTAATTTCTTTGCAGGTAAAACCCCGATTCGGTAGAAAGGAGACGTATCCTTCCTGGACAAGTCTAGTCAAGGCTTCGCGTACCGGAGTCCGACTTACGCCGAGACGTTCACTCAGCTGTTGGTGATGCAGTTTCTGTCCCGGCAAAATCTCGTTGCAAAGAATCAGGGTTTTGATTTGGTTGTAAACGCGGGCTGAGAGATTTTCTACGGCGCGCGTTTTTGATTTACGTTTTTTCAGCGAAGCCGCCACATTGGATATTTTTGTATGCAAAACTTTATGCAACGTTGCGGAACCTATCCGATCCGCAAAGTGATGTCAACGTAGGTTCTCACGCTTGCAAAAACAATTGGAAATGATAAGGAGTCATGCGATTTGAACGGCGCATTCATGACTTGGACATCTCTAGAGAAACCATTTCAGGCGTAAACGCCGAGCAACTTTTCAAGGAGGCAATGTGGCACAGACGAAGTTACAGGCGATCGGCTTGCGGCACGAATACTACCAACCACGAACGGGCGGTAGGCTGCTAGCGCTGGACCAAGTGAATCTCGAGGTGCACGACGGCGAGTTCGTGACCATCGTCGGTCCGAGCGGCTGCGGCAAAACCACCTTCATCAACCTTTGCGACGGACTGCTCAAGCCGACAGCCGGAAAAATAACCATCGACGGGAAGCAGGTGACCGGCCCGGGGATCGATCGCGGTATGGTGTTTCAGGATTCCTGCCTGATGCCCTGGCGAACCGTGTTCAAGAACGTGATCTTCGGTCTTGAATGTCAAGGTCTCGATCACGGTTCAGGCGAGGAGCGCGCACGCGATTTTATCAAGCTCGTGGGATTGCAGGGATTCGAAGACCATTTTCCCCACGAGTTATCCGGCGGTATGCAACAGCGCTGCAACCTCGCGCGCGCTTTGACCGTCGATCCCAAGATCTTGATCATGGACGAGCCGTTCGCCGCGCTCGACGCTCAGACGCGCGAAATCATGCAGGCCGAGCTGTTGCGGATCTGGCGCGAATCCGGAAAGACCGTGCTGTTCATCACGCATCAGATCAACGAGGCGATTTTTCTTGCCGATCGCGTGATTGTCTTCGGCGCGCGTCCGGGTAGAGTCAAAAAGATGATTCCCATCGACTTGCCGCGCCCACGGGATCTATCGATCAAACGCGATCCAAGATTTCTCCAGTACGAAGATCAGCTTTGGACCTTGATTGAGGAAGAAGTCAAGAAGACGATGATCGCCGACCAAGTCATCCACAACATAAACGCCTAAGTTTAGACGGGACTGGATATGGGGAATCGTGTCAGTTCCCAATCCCTGATCCTCATAGGCTGCACCCTCTTTGTTCTGTATCTCGCCGGAGTTCCACTCCTGATGCTGCTTTACGGCAGCATCAGGAGTGCGCCCATCGGCGAACCCGGCGCTACCTACACGATTCAAAACTACGTCAAGGCTTACTTCGATAAGGAGTTCTACCTACTCCTGCTCAATTCGGTTTACTACGCGCTCGGCACCTGCACTTTAACTTTTTTGATCGGCACTTTTCTCGCCTGGGTGAGCGAACGCACCAATACGCCGCTCAAAAAGCTGTTTGTGGTAATGTCGCTGATCCCGTTCATTATCCCGGGTATTCTCAGCACGATCTCCTGGATCCTTCTGCTCAGCCCGAAGATCGGTTTGATCAACATCGTCGTCAAAGACATTCTGCGCCTCGAATCCGCTCCGTTTAACGTTTATTCGATGTGGGGAATGATCTGGGCAGAGTCGATCCATCTTTATCCCTTGGTTTTTCTTCTGATGTCCGCAGCCTTCCGCAACATGGATACCTCGTTGGAAGAGGCGGCATTGGCTTCGGGCTCGAGCACCTTTCAAACCTTCTGCCACGTGACGCTACCGCTCATGCGCCCGGCAATGTTCAGCTTGTTGTTGATCAATTTTGTTCGCGGCATCGAAGCCTTCGAAGTCCCGGCACTGATCGGTGTGCCGGCGAAAATTTCCGTCTTCACAACGAAAATTTTTCTGGCCATCCACCAGTTTCCGTCCGATTTCGGCTTGGCGGGCGCCTACGCCGTGACCCTATTGGCGATCAGTACGGTCGGTGTTCTGCTGTACGGTAAACTGACGCGCAAAGAAGAGCGTTACGCAACGGTGACCGGCAAAGGATATCGCCCGCGTGTGATCGACTTGGGCAGTTGGAAGTATCTGACCCTCGGCATTTCGTTTCTGATATTTTTACTGGCCGTGATCTTACCGGTCTTCGTATTGCTCTGGTCTTCTTTTATTCCTTACTACGGCGTGCCGTCGCGGGAATTGATGGCCAAAATGACTTTTGCCAACTATCAGTACATCATTAATTATCCGCTGGCGCTTACGGCGTTCAAGAACAGTTTTTATCTATCGGTTGGCTCGGCGACGCTGGTGATGCTGCTAACTTCAGTGATCGCGTGGATTACCGTCAAAACGAGATTGCCCGGGAGAGCGTTGCTCGACAATATGACCTTTATTCCGATCGCGATGCCAGGCATCGTGCTCGGCGTCAGCTTGATCTGGGTATATTTGACTCTGCCGATTCCGATCTATGGCACGATCTGGGTATTGCTGCTCGCGTATCTCACGAAGTTTATGCCCTACGGCATCCGCGCAGCGTCGGCATCCATGATTCAGATCAACAAAGAGCTGGAGGAAGCCTCGCTGACGGCGGGTGGGACATGGTTTCAGACTTTTCGCAAAGTCGTGCTACCGTTATTGATGCCGGGATTTACTGCCGGATGGATTTACATCAGTATCATTGCCTTGAGAGAGCTCTCGACTTCGATCTTGCTTTATTCTTACAACAGCACGGTGCTGTCGATCATGGCCTTCGATCTTTGGGAAGGCGGTCAGTACACCTATGTATGCGCGCTCGGCGTTTTGATGGTGCTGTTGTTAATCGCGATGGCGTTCACGGCGCGAAAGCTCGGGGCGAGAATCGGTATAGCGGAATAGTCGTTTTCAAGATTCAGGTTTGGACTGTCGCGGCTGCGCGGATCCAGGCCCGTTCGGAGGAGAGATGGCGGAAACACGAGAAATGGTACAGATCGAAGCGCTGGAGAAATATTTCGGCGAAGACAAGGAGCGCGTTCACGTGCTCAAGGGCGTCACGCTGAATATTCCAGAGGGATCGCTTTACACCTTTCTTGGCCCCAGTGGTTGCGGCAAGACTACGACGCTGCGCTGCGTCGCCGGTTTGGAGCGGCCGGATGGCGGAAAGATCAGCATCGCCGGCCATACGGTATTCGCTTCTGGCGAGCGCGTTTATGTGCCGACCAACAAGCGGCCGATCGGCATGGTATTCCAGTCTTATGCGATTTGGCCGCATATGACAGTCGCGGAGAACGTCGCCTATCCGTTAACCATCCACCGACGGCCCAAGGATGAAGTTAAGCGCAGGGTCGGCGACGTTTTGAAAATCGTCGGCCTCGATGGATTGGAGGATCGTCCGGCGCCGAAACTTTCCGGCGGCCAGCAACAGCGCGTCGCGTTTGCCCGAGCGCTCATCAACGAGCCGAAGGTCATGCTGCTCGACGAGCCGCTCAGTAACCTTGATGCGAAACTGCGCGTGCAAATGCGTTCGGAGATCAAGTCGCTGCAGCGCCGTACTCACATCACGACGATTTTCGTCACCCACGATCAGGCCGAAGCGCTGGCGATTTCGGATCAAATCGCGGTCATGCACGGCGGCGTCTTGATCGAAGTCGGCTCTCCGCATCAGCTATATACCCGGCCAAAACGCAGATTCACCGCGACGTTCCTGGGATTGACCAACCTGATCGAAGGCAAGGTGGTCGAGATCGACGGCGACAGCAAGCCGGGAAAGTTGGAAACCAAAAAAGGGATTTTGACCTTTATCCCATCGACCGATCTAAAAAGGAATCAGGCGGCGGTGATCTCGATCCGGCCGGAAAATATTCCATTGTACAAAGAGCGGCCGCAAGGATTGGAAAACGTGCTTGAAGGAAAAGTCACCGAAGCCATTTTCATGGGCGATGCCTATCAATGCAAAGTCGCCGTCGGTGACGATCTCATCGCCGTGCATACGCATCCATTCAACGCCGTTCATCTCGGCGACAAAGTTTATTTGCAGTTGGATCCGCGAAGTTGCAACGGTCTTCCGGCGGACGATAAGGAAGGTATTGATGAATCGATGCTGGGGGAATAGAATCCTTCAAACAGAATTCGAAAGGAGACTGTCCAAATGACAGCACTAGAGGCTAGGAAACTGGCCGAAGATGAGATGAAAGCAGGAAAGACGCCCAAGTATAAGGACCTGCGCGATTGGCTCGAGATCGTCGACAGCATCGGCGAGCTGAAGAAAGTGGATGGAGTAGATTGGAATCTCGAGATGGGCACGTTGGCCGAGATCTTCGCCCGACAATCGAAGAGCGGTGTCATACCGGCGGTCTTGTTCGACAATGTTCCCGGTTATCCCAAAGGCTATCGCACTCTTTTCGCGCAAAATGCGTCATTCAAACGGATGGCGTTGAATCTTGGCCTCGACATGAACCTGTCCAGTTTGGACCTGGTGCGCGCTTTCCGCCAAAAGCTCGTCACCCACGAAGCGATCAAACACAAAGTCGTCAGCAAAGGTCCGATTCTGGAAAACGTCGACTCGGGAGACAAAGTCGACCTGCTCAAATTTCCCGTTCCTTTCATGCATGAGCTCGATGGCGGCCGCTTTATCGGTACCGCGTGTCTGGTCACGACGCGTGACCCGGATGAAGGTTGGGTAAACTTCGGCGCTTACCGCGGCATGGTACATGACAAGAACAGCATGGGACTGTACATTTCGCCGGGCAAGCACGGCAGCATTCAGCGCAACAAGTACTTCGAGCGCGGCAAACCTTGCCCGGTAGTTGTCTCCGTCGGCCAGGATCCGGTGCTCTTCATGGTCTCGGGAAACGAGATCGACTACGGCGTTTCCGAATTCGATTATGCCGGTGGATTGAAGGGCGCCCCGATCGAAGTGATCGAAGGCAAATCCACCGGGCTTCCTTTCGCCGCCAACGCGGAAATCGTCATCGAGGGCTGGATGGATCCGACGGACAGAAAAACCGAAGGACCCTTCGGCGAGTGGACGGGTTACTATGCGAGCTCGAGCCGTCCGGAGCCGGTGATCCGCGTCGAAAACATTTACTACCGCAACGATCCGATCCTCTGCTGCGCGCGTCCCGGACGTCCGCCGTCAGATTACTCCATCGCTAAATGCATGGTGAAAGCGTCGTTAATTTGGGAGCAGGTTGAAAAAGCCGGTGTTCCCGATGTCAGAGGCGTGTGGTGTCACGAAGCCGGCGGCGGGCGCTTGTTCAACATCATCTCGATCAAGCAGCGCTACCCAGGCCATGCGCGCCAGGCGATGTTGGTCGCCTCCCAAGTCCACGCCGGCGCATATCTCGGCCGCTACGTGATCGTCGTCGATGAGGACATCGACCCGACCAACACGTTTGACGTGCTCTGGGCCTTGGCCAGCCGTTCCGATCCGGTGGAGTCCATCGAAATTCTCCGCCGCTGCTGGAGCGGTCCGCTCGATCCGCGCATTCAACCGGGCAAGAAAGGTTTTAACTCTCGCGCGGTCATCGACGCGTGCCGGCCGTTCGAGTGGATGAAAGACTTTCCGCCGGTTGCGGAATCTTCGCCGGAGTTGCGCGACAAGATTTACAACAAGTGGAAGAAAATCATCGAAGCTTAATTTTGTAACACTTGCGGAAAAAAGGGCGACCGCTCATCGCGGTCGCCTTTTTTATTTCGAGCCGAAACCTGCTTAGGCCTCGCCCGATTTGAAACATCTTAATTTCTCATTTCCTTAACTTCTCATTTTGAGTCGGTCTAAAACCGATTGCCCGAGTAGCGCCCGCGTATCGAGGGCGGATAACCGAAGTTTCATACCCCTGACAACAGTGAGGTCCTCCCGTGCCGGACCTTGGGACGAAAGTTGATTGAAAAACTATGGATCCCGTTCACGTTGACACTCCTCGCTACCCGAGGCTATAAGTGAACTATCCTGCGGAGGTGAAGCATGGCAAAGCTCAGGCACATTGCGTTCATTTCGAAGCAACCGAAAGTGCTCAGCGATTTTTATCAGAAACATTTCGGGTTCGAGGAATGCAAGATTTTTCCGAGCGGCTCCAGGATGGTCATCGATCCGCTATTTAATTTAGCTTTTTTGCAGAGCCGGGGAGACGAAGCCGGAGCGGTCGTCGGCACGCATCGCGCCGACGGCGCCGAGCTTGAACGGCAACCGGGTATTCACCACTACGGTTTTCTCGTCGAAGATCTCAACCAGGCCGTTGGCAAGCTGCCGCCCAACTTACATCGCGGCGCAAGCCCGCAAGTCTCCGCCGGTGTGGGCGGACCGGAAGGTGCGCGGCCGGCAGAGATGCGATTCGTCGATCCGTGGGGCAACAACGTCGATCTTTCAGCGCGCGGATTTTTGGGCAGAGAAGAAAAGAAACTTCCCGGCGTACGCTTGCTCGCGGTGCAAGTGCCCGACTTGGCCGCGGCCTGCGAATTTTACCAGCGGCAATTCGATCTCGAGCTCGTCGGCTGGACAGATGATGGAACCGTTCGCCTGAGCGACGGAACGGTTACGCTCTTATTGACCAAGTCGCAAGTGCGTCCGAAGAGCGGAGTCCAGTACTTCGGGATTCAAGTCGATGATCTCACGCGCACGAAAAAACGCTTGCAGGACGATGGCGTGTCTGTTTCCGACGCGGATAGCAATCAGATTCAGTTCACGGACCCGGAAGGAAATCGAGTTGTGGTCTCTCAACAGGCTTGGAATTGAGTTGATCTAAAGCTTGGGAGAGCCGGCCGTCGGCTCGTTCCAACTCCGCAAGAAAAGCCTCTGCCGCTACCTCATTCTGATCCCCACCTGTCTGCTGCTTCTGCTTCTAGGACGGCTTCAGGGTGAAGTTCGACCGATCGTGCGACTACCGGCCGGAGGTTTTAAGGCGAGCTTCCGACCACGGAATCGGCCGTACCGCGCCGGAATCAAGATCCCGTAACCGGCGATCAATCTCTACTTCCCAAGCTGCTTCAGCATCCTGATTCACTTCTTGGTCGAGGCTATCGAGAAGTGCACCCGCAAGTGCGGCTTTTTCTTCCGGTGAAGTTGGAGCGCTTCCTTCAGCAGCTTGGCTTGGTCCGATTTCATAGCCTGATATTACGCCTCAGGGGTCGCCGTTTTCAAACTAAGGTTTCGGCTGAGCGTCGCGCTGTTTTTTTGCCCGTACGCCTTGCCGAATGTTAGACGATGCTGGAAGCTTACCCTAATTCTTTTCTTCCTTTATTGAATGCACCGAGAGTGCCGGGCACTAAACTTGTTGAAACGTGTCGAAGGTTTTTCGCAAAGTACTTGGTGCCGCCTAGCAGATCATCAAGCAAGTGCTCTACACTGACGATAACTCGAGCTCTTTCTTTTCGTAAGTGCTGAGCTTTGTCAGAAAGCCTGATATTAAATGTTCCTGCGGGAGCAAAGGCATGGACGGTGCCATGTCTGTATACCATGATTAAGTCGCGCGACACCTTCTTATATCCGGGATTCAGTGCGCCAAGAACTTCGTCAATGAATTTCTTACTTCTTTTGGTGTTTCCAATTCCTCCAGCGGCAATACTCTTGCCGTCGCCGCAATATAAAGCTCCTAGAAAGTCACACCAACAAAGGCATAAAAGTATCGGCTCAAAAAATCCGTAGCCGATGCTCTTCTTGGGTTTTCTTTCTATGTAGAGGTACTTCGTTCGCTTCACAACCCTTACGAAGTCACCGCGAAGAAAACGTCTTGCTTCTTGTACGGTGAAATCCTTGAGTGGGTACCACATGATAAAAAATCGTCTAACGCTGGCTAGACTACGGGGAGGATCGGTAGCCTTAGCCGGTAATTAGCCATCACACGCTCTCGAACCACACCTCATCCACCCTGACTATCTCGATCGTCTCTTTTCGGACACCCAGGCCAAGTTCCTTCAGCTTATCGGAGAGCTCGTTTCCATCGACCAGATCGATTGGAGGAGCACCGTCGCGTGTCGCCTCCTTCACAGCAGCAGGACTGAAGGTTCCCGTCGTGATAAAGAGGCCCTTATCGGCCCGCCCCACCATGGCACCACGAAAGTCCCGGATCTCGCTCGATGGAACCGATCCCTTATACCGCTTGCATTGGAACAGAACATGGAAACTCATGAATCCGTGGATTCGTGCGATTCCACGCCCGTCAATCCCACCATCGCCACTCCGCCCAGTGACCTCGACCTGAGTGAACCCCGACTCACGAAGAAGTCGCTGGACGAGCCGCTCGAACGCAGCAGGAGAGAGCTTCTGCGTCAAGATAGAGTGCAGGCTCTGCTTCCACTTTTCTTCCTGAGAAACTTCGGCTGGAACGGAAATATCAATATCGGTCTCGGGCGACTCCTTCTTGTCAAGCGATCGAACAGTGCGGACGACGTTTTGTGGGTCGACCTGCTCTGTTTCCTTCGCCTTTGCAGTGAGCGCCCAGACGCCTCTAGCCGAATTTTCCAACAAACCGTACTTCTTCAAGTAGGTGCGCGCCCAAGCGAGCCGATAGCCCACCTCCGTCTGGTTGCTTTTCTCTGGGTCATGAAGTTGAGAAAGGACATCATCTGGCAGCTTCTCCAGCTCCACGACCTTATCGTAGATCTCTTCAATGGAACCCGATCCGCCCAGCGCTCGTAAGGAACGGAGAAGAGGATTCATCAGCCGGTCGAATGTTGGTAGCTTCGTCGCCATCGTTTTCCTGTACGTCTAACGCTCACGCTCAGCGGCCGGCCCACTGCAGACCGGCATGGATGAGACCCCCATGCTGGTCCGCTGCAGCGTGTTGTTAGGCACGCCATCGCCCGGCACATCTATATCGACAATGAGGGGTCGGTGGTCACTGTACTTCGCCCACAGCTCGTCAGTGCCTACTTCGACCGAGCGAAGCGTTGTGGCCCACGCTTTCGGAATGAAGCAGTAGTCCATGTGATATGGTTTTCCGGGATCACGGCGGAGGCAAAACGTTGGTCGGACTCTGCACCCTGCGCCTCGCCAAAGAAGTGATGGTAGGCACTCACAAGGCCAAGCGACGTAAGCTGCTGAACTAGGCCGCTGTGGTTCTGCGTGGGTTGTCGCTTGTAGTCCCAGATGGTGTTCGAGTTGAAGTCGCCCGCAATTACCGTCGGTTGCGACACGATGAGATCTCGATAAATCTCAACCGCACGAATAACGGCCCTCACGTACCGAAAGTCAGGATTTCGCTGCGACCAAATCGCAAGGAGCAAGAATGACGTCGGGCGAGTGACCTGAACGG
>Ga0207683_10003178_pt1 | contig 14348 bp, 8 predicted proteins | sample KBSM73metaG_FD_184333 | JGI IMG/M metagenome (GOLD analysis project Ga0207683, IMG submission 184333) | Miscanthus rhizosphere microbial communities from Kellogg Biological Station, Michigan, USA - KBS M7-3 metaG (SPAdes) (version 2) | ecosystem: Host-associated > Plants > Roots > Rhizosphere >...
AAGCGATCATGGCGATCAACTACAACGAAAAGATTCCGAACAACGTCAATCTGACCGACGATAGAACGCTGCAACGCGCGCTCGAGCATTGGCAGCCGAAGTTCCTGCAGTGGTGGCAGACGATGGGTCCGTCCGACTTCGCTGCCGCGGACATCTACCTGCGCACCGCGGTTGGCGTCGACGCCGCAGGTTGGGCAAGCTACGGCGAGGTGCGCATGCCTGACTACCGCTGGGGCATCTTCCTCGCCGACGCCGAGCCGGCACGCACCGTAGGGTTCGGCGACCACATGGGCGAGGCGGCATGGCAGCAGGTGCCCGGCGAATATCGCTCGCCGCTGCGGCGGCTGATCGTCACCCAGGGGGATACCGAGCCGGCGTCGGTCGAGCAGCAGCGCCTGCTCGGGCACAGCTGTCCGTCGCTGTACGACCTGCGCAACCTGTTCCAGATCAACGTCGAGGAAGGCCGCCACCTGTGGGCGATGGTCTATCTGCTGCACGCATATTTCGGGCGCGATGGACGCGAGGAAGCCGAGGAGTTGCTCGAGCGGCATTCGGGCGACGCCGACAAGCCGCGGATCCTGGGGACGTTCAACGAGCCGGTGACCGACTGGCTGTCATTTTTCATGTTCACCTATTTCACCGACCGCGACGGCAAATATCAGCTCAAGAGTCTCGCCGAATCGGCGTTCGACCCGCTGGCGCGGACGACCCGGTTCATGCTGACCGAAGAGGCGCACCACATGTTCGTCGGCGAGACGGGGCTTTCGCGCGTGATCAAGCGCGCGCTGGAGGTGATGACCGAGCTCGGCACCGACGATCCCGCCGCGGTGCGCAACGCCGGCGCGATCGACCTGCCGACGTTCCAACGCTACCTCAATTTCTGGTTCTCGTCCTCGCTCGACCTGTTCGGGTCGGAAGTGTCGTCGAACGCCGCCTCGAGCTTCGCCACCGGCCTCAAGGGCCGCCCCGACGAATCGCAGTACGACGATCATCGCTGCGTCGACGTTGCGTTCGAGCTCGCGCAGCCCGGTCCGGCGCGCGGCGTCAAGATCGAAACCATTCCGCTGCGCAACGCGATGAACGAAGTGCTCCGAACCTCCTATGTGCGCGACTGCGAGCTGGGGCTCAAGCGCTGGAACCGCCAGTTCGAGCGTGCTGGCATGGCACAGCGGCTGGTGCTGCCGTCGCCGCGGTTTCATCGCACGATCGGCGTCTGGGCCGGCGTGCACTGCGATCCTAACGGTGCGATCATCGACCAAAGCGAATTTCGCCAGCGCGAAGGCGAATGGCTGCCGACCGAGGCCGACCGCACGTTCGTTAAGAGCCTGATGCGGCAGGTCATCGCGCCCGGCAAGATGGCCGGCTGGATTGCCCCGCCGGAGCGCGGCATCAACAGCCTTCCGATCGACTACGAGTACGTGCGGCTATAGACCCGTAGCGAGGCGGCTGGCTGATCGGGTCGAGCGAGAATGCGCGGCGGCGAGATGGCGGTTGCAGCGAAGGGCCCGGAGCAAAGCCGGCGCGAAGGGCGAGGAGTGCGTCGGTAAGCGCCGCCCGCCCCGGGCAACGACTATCGAGCAATTGCCGTGCCAAGCACTTTCGGGCACGCGCCGGTTACGACTTCCCGCGCCGGACCACATCGGCAGCGACGCGCCGCGGCACTTTAGGCGCCGCGGCCCGCCGTTTCTAAGGCTGCGGTTGCGGTTGGGGCCGTGGCTGTGGCGCGCCTTCGACCGCGGTCGCCGCCGCCTTGTGGTGATCTGCAGCGAGCAACATGTACACCGCAGGTACGACGAACAGCGTGAACAACGTGCCGATCGACATGCCGGTGAATATCACCAGGCCCATCGCGTGACGGCCCGCGGCTCCCGCGCCCGCGGCGATCACCAGCGGCACGACACCGAGCACCATCGCCGCGGTGGTCATCAGGATCGGCCGCAGGCGCACCCCCGCGGCTTGCTCGATCGCCTCGCGCTTGGTCTTGCCTTCGGCTTGCAGCCTATTGGCGAACTGCACGATCAGGATGCCGTGCTTGCTGATCAGGCCCATCAAGGTGACCAGTCCGACCTGCGTATAGATGTTGAGCGTTGCCAGGCCGAGGTTGATGAAGATCAGCGCGCCGAACAGCGCCAGCGGCACCGACACCAGGATGACGATTGGATCGCGGAAGCTCTCGAACTGCGCCGATAGGGCGAGAAAGACGATGATCACCGCGAACAGCAGCGTGACCACGAAACCTCCGGACTCCTGGACGAACTGGCGCGAAGCGCCGGAGAAATCGTAAGAGTAGCCACTCGGCGCGACCTGCTGCAGCGCCGTTTTCATGAACTCGTGCACCTGGCTCTGCGACACCGCCGGCGAGTAGACGCCGAAGATCGTCGCCGAATTGAGCTGCTGAAAGCGCGCGATGCCTTCGGGAACGACCTCGGTCTTCTGCGAGGCGACCGTCGAGGCGGAAACCAGCGAGCCATCGGCGGTGCGGATATGGTAGTCGAGCACCTGGCTGGCGTTGAGCCGATCGTTTTGAAGCACTTGTGGAATGACCTTGTACGAATGGCCGGCGATCGAGAAATAGTTGACGTAGTTGCCGCCCAGCGCCGCACCGAGCGCTGCACCGACGTCCTGCTGCGTCATGCCCAGCGTGGCGACGAGGTCGCGATCGACCTGGACAGTGGTCTGCGGCTTGTCGACCTTGAGGTCGGTGTCGACATAGAAGAACATGCCGCTGGCCTGCGCCTTGGCCAGCACCGCCTGTGCCACCTCGTTGAGCTTCTGGTAGGGCTCGGTCGTCTTGATGACGAACTGCAGCGGCAGGCCCTGCGAGCCTGGCAGCGACGGAAACTGAAAGGCCGCGACGCGGGCGCCGGCGACGCTGTTCCACTTCTGCTGCAGCTCTTGTTGCAACTGCCCCGCGCTCTTGGTCCGTTCGTTCCACGGCTTGAACAGCACGCCGCCGAAGCCCTGATTGGTCGTCGGCACGCCGGTGATCTGGAACATCTGATCGTATTCCGGGGTCTGCTTTGCTATCTCGAACACCTGTTGCGAGTAGACATTCATCTGCTGCGAGGTCGCGTTCGGCGGTCCGATGATCTGCGTCAGCACGACGCCCTGGTCCTCCTGGGGCGCGAGCTCGGACTTCGACGTCATGAACAGGTAGACGACGCCGCCCAGCAAGATCACCCCCATCACGACCGGCACCGCCCACGTATCGAGCGTGCCATGCAGGCGCCGCTCGTATGCACGATGCACGCGGTCGAACTGGCGGTCGATGAAGCGCACGAAACGTCCGCTCTCCTGCTCCTTGCGGAAAAAGCGCGAGGTCATCATCGGCGACAGGGTCAGGGCGACAATGCCCGACACCGTGACCGCGCCGGCCAGCGTGAACGCGAACTCGGTGAACAGCGCGCCGGTCAGGCCTCCCTGGAAGCCGATCGGTACATAGACTGCGACCAGGACGATCGTCATGGCGATGATCGGTCCGCCCAGCTCGCGCGCCGCGATCAGCGCCGCCTCCATCGGTGATTTACCTTCCTTCATGTGCCGGTCGACGTTCTCGACGACGATGATGGCGTCATCGACGACCAGGCCGATCGCCAGCACCAACGCCAGCAAGGTCAGCAGGTTGATCGAATAGCCCAGGGCCAGCATGACAAAAAAGGCACCGATCAGCGACAGCGGCATCGCGATCAAGGGGACGATCACTGCGCGGAAGCTGCCGAGGAACAGGAAGATGACGACGGCCACGATCAGCAGCGACTGGCCCAGGGTTTTCACCACTTCGTCGATCGAGCTGCTGATGAACTTGGTCGAGTCGTAGACGATGTCGCCGGTGATGCCGTTCGGCATCTCCGCCTGGATGTCGGGAAACACTTTGCGCACGCGCTTGACGACGTCGAGCACGTTGGCGTCGGGCGCCACCTTGATGCCGATGAACACCGAGCTGCGCCCGCCGAACGCGGTGGTGAAATCGTAGTTTTCCGCGCCGAGGCTCACCGTTCCGACGTCCTCGAGGCGAACGACCGCGTTGTCCTTTTCCTTGATCACCAACCTCTTGAACTCATCGACCGAGTGCAGGCTGGTCGCCGCGGTCAGGTCGACGCTGACCATCTGACCCTTGGTCGTGCCGAGCGCAGCGAGGTAGTTGTTGTTGCCCAGCGCGGTACGAACGTCAGTCGCGGTGACCCCGTAGGCCGCCATCCGCGCCGGGTCGAGCCAAGCCCGCAGCGCGAAGGTCCGGGCGCCAAGGATTTCGGCCACCTGGACGCCTTCGATCGAGTCCAGTTTCGGCTTGACGACGCGAACCAGGTAGTCGGTGATGTTGTTGTTGGCCAGTTGTTCGCCGAAAAAACCCATGTACATCGCGTCGATCTGCTGTCCGACCTGCACATTGAGTACCGGCTGCTGCGCCTCGGGCGGCAGTTGATTGCGCACCGAGTTGACCTGCGTGTTGATTTCGGTCAGCGCGCGGTTGGCGTCGTAGTTGAGACGGAGGGTCGCCGTGATCGCCGAAACGCCCGATGTGCTGGTCGACGAAAGGTAGTCGATACCCTGCGCCTGGGCGATCGCGCCTTCGAGCGGCTGGGTGATGAACCCGGCGACGGTCGCCGCGTCGGCGCCGTAGTAGGCGGTACTGATCGTGACGACTGCGTTCTGCGTCTTCGGATACTGTCTGACCGCGAGTCCGACCAGCGAGCGCACGCCGAGCACCAGGATCAGCAGGCTGACCGTTGTCGCAAGAACGGGCTTGCGAATGAAAATATCGGTGAAGTTCATTATTTTTCCTGCGCGGTCGGGTTGGGGCTGTTCGACGGCTGGACCGAATTGTCGATGACCAGCGGGGTGCCGTTCTTGAGCTTGACCTGCCCGCTGGTGACGACCTGCACGCCCGGCTCGATGCCCTTGACGATCGCGACCTGGTCACCGCGGGTCGGACCCGTCGTCACGAATACCTGCTGCGCAGTCAGTTGCTGGTTGCCCTTCGCGTCCTTCTGGTCCGACGCCTTGACGACAAATACAGTATCGCCGTAGGGGTTGAACGTGATCGCCGTCTGCGGCAAGGTCAGATAGCGCTGCGGCGCGCCCTGGTCGACCTTGACGCTGGCGAACATGCCCGGCAGCAGCTCGCGCTTGGCGTTCGGCACCGTCGCTTCGACCTGCACGTTGCGCGTCGAGGGATCGATCTTCGGGTTGATCGCATTCACCTTGCCGGTAAAAGTCTGTCCCGGGTAGGCATCGCTGGTCAGCGTCACCTTCTGCCCGACCGAGACCTGCTGCAACTGCTGCTGCGGCAGATTGAAATCGACATAGATCGGATCGATCATCTGCAGCGTGACCAGCTTGTCGGCCGGATTCAGATACTGGCCCGGATTGACGGTGCTGATACCCAGCTTGCCGGTGAACGGGGCGCGCAGTGTCTTCTTGCGGATCAACGCCGCCTGTTGCGCGACCAGCGCGCGCTTGCTTTTGAGGTCGCCCTCGTCGGCGTCGACTTGCGCCTTGCTCGCCACTTCGGCGGCAAGCAGCTGCTTGTCGCGCTCGTAGACCGTCGCGGCGAGATCGGCGGCCGCCTGCAGCGAATTGAGCTGGGCAATCTCGGTTTCGGCGTTCAGCTCCGCCAGCACCTGGCCCGCCTTGACCTCGTCGCCCGATTTGAAGTTGATGCTTCGCACCAGCCCCGCGATCTCGGTGGTCACGTCGACGCCGCGCGTCGCACGCAGCGTGCCGATCGCGTTCATCTGCGGCTGCCATTGCTCGTAGTCGACCTTCATCGCGCTGACCGTCGCGGCCGGCACCGGCGCGGAGGCCATGTATTTCTGCATCATGTAGCCCTTGAATACATTGAAGCCCACGATGCCGCCGAGCAGCACTCCGACGAGCACCAGCATGATGATCATGCGTTTCTTCATTGAAGGCTTCATCGCAGACTTCTCCGTTCGAATGTACGAGTAGGAATTGGTTGGGATTTCGGTTGGTGAGAACGATCAGGCCGGAGGCGCTGCCGCGTCGCCATTCCACCAGCCGCCACCCAGAGCCTGGAACAGCGCCGCGGTGTCGGCGTAGCGGTTCGCCTGGGCCTGGACCAACAGGAAACGAGCCTGGTTGAACTGGCGCTGCGCATCGAGCAGCGCGATATAGTTCGTGGCGCCGAGCTGGAATTGCCGTTGCGTCAGGTTCAGCGTCTCGCGGGCGAGCGCTTCGGCATCCGACTGCGCCTTCAGCGTTCGCGCGTCGGCCTCGAGCGCGCGCAAGGCATCGGCTACGTTCTGGAAAGCGAGCAGCACCGTCTCCCGATACTGCGCCGCGGCCTGGTCGTAGGCGGCGACGGCGGCGCGGCGCTTGTGCTCGAGCTCGCCGGCGTGGAACAGCGGTTGCAGCAATCCGGCGCCGATGCTCCACACGCTCGGACCGGCAAAAAGACTGTGCAGCTCGTTCGACTGCGCGCCGAAGCTGCCGGTCAGATTGATCTGCGGATACTGGTTAGCCGTGGCAACCCCAATTTGCGCGCTGGCCTGGTGAAGCAGCGCCTCCGCGGCGCGGACATCGGGCCGTTGTCGCGCCAGCGCCGACGGCAGCGAGAGCGGCAAGTCCTGCGGCAAGGTCAAGGCGGCTAGATCGAAGGTCGGAATGCCGCCGTCGCTGGGCACCCGGCCGGCGAGCGCGGCGAGCTGGTGGCGCGTCTGCGCGAGCTCGCGCTCGAGCGGCGGCAGCAGTGCCTCCGTTTGCGCGGCCTGCGCTTGTTGCGCTACCAGATTGAGCCGCCCAACCGCCCCGAGCTGGAACTGGCGCCGCACCAAGTCGAGCGACTGGTTCTGGGCATTGATGATCTCGCGCGTCGAATCGATCTGCGCGCGTAGCGATGCTTCCCGGATGGCGGCAGTGACGACGTTCGATGTCAGCGCGAGGTGGGCGCCGGCCAACTGGTACTCCTGATAATCGACCAGCGATTGCAGCGCTTCGAGCTCGCGCCGGTTGCGGCCGGCGACGTCGAGCGCATAAGAGACATTGACCGAGGCGTTGTACAGATTGAATATCGTCGTGCCCGTACCGGTCTGGCCCAACGAAGCGCCCGAAAATTTCTCGCGCGTCGCGCCCAGCGTGCCGTCGACCTGCGGATAGAGCAGCGCTCCGGTCTGCGCCGCGAGATTTTCGCGCGCGACCCGCAACGCCGCCTCGGCGGCGGTCAGGTTGGGGCTGTCCGCGATCGCCTGGCGCACCAGCTGGTCGAGCGGATTGGAGTGGAACAGTGTCCACCATTGCGCAGGCAGATCCTGTCCCGGCGCGAAACGCTGTGTGCTGCCCGCGGGACCCGGCGCGGACGCGGTCGCACCTGGCAGGTCGGCCTCGGTATAGCGGGTAGCGGTGGGCGCATCGGGCTGCCGGAAATTCGGTCCCACCATGCAGCCGGCGAGAAGCGCACTCGCTGCCCCAATGAATATTGCGCGACGCATTGTTTTCACCTTGCCGCCCCCGTGATCGACCGTTATCGGCCCGCAGTCGCCGCGCGCAATTTACGCGCCGGCGACACCCCGTTCCCCACCCAAGCGTCGTTTGTTAGCTTGGGGCGATGATTCGTCTGTTCAAGACCGGTCGCCTGGAGTGCGGACGGGCCTTGGGTTTGGTGGGCCCGGCTGGACTCGAACCAGCGACCAAAGGATTATGAGTCCTCTGCTCTAACCAACTGAGCTACAGGCCCGCGCGGCGCGGTCCGCGATTATAGCCGACGCGTCTCGCCATCCGCAGTTGTCTGTGTCTCGCGATGCGCTGCCTTCAACTCCGACCGCGCGGCACTAGTTCTGTCGCCACGCGAGGCCCTGTAATCCTTGCTCGATGAAGCCCCGGCGCGCGCTTCCTTTGCGGCACCGCGTGTGCGTTCGACCGTCCAGCCCGCAGCGGCTTCGCTCGCATCGCGCACTCGCCCCCGCGGCGGCACGGGGCGGCGACGGCGAGACCTGGCCCTGCCGCCGAATATCATCGCGATGGCGAGACCCGATGCGGCCAGCGCCGCCAGCAGCATGTCGTGTCGCAATTGAGCGCTGTCTTCTTCCATTGCGCCAAACAGCGCGACGGTGATCGACAGGCCGATCAGCAATCCTGTACCAAAATCAAGCAAGCTTCGGGACGGCGACATCGCGCTAACTTTCATCCGCATTCAATCGCCGGCGGCCGCGGCAGCGGGGTTGCCTGCTTCGGAACGAATCGGACGCGCCAGCCAGACTACGCCGATCAGCCCCAGGAACAGCAGGGCCGACATGAAGAAGATATCGTTGGCCGACAACATGAATGCCTGCTGATCGATCAGCCGGTTGAGCATCTGGTAGCTTTGTTGCTGGCCGACGCCGCCGGCACGCAGCTTGTCCAGCGACTGCAGCGCGTTGGCGTCGAATGGCGAGATGTGCTCGGCGAGCTGCGCGTGATGGAGGCTCGCGCCGCGGTCCCACATCGTCGTGGCGATCGAGGTGCCGAACGATCCGGCCGTGATACGCGCGAAGTTGAACAGTCCCGATGCCGCGGGAAACCGCTCGGGCGAGAGCCCGGACAGGCTGAGGCTGACCAGCGGGATGAAGAACACTGCGACCGCCGCGCCCTGTAGTATCGTCGGCACCATCAGGGTGCGAAAGTCGGCGTCGGTGTTGAACTGGGAGCGCATGTAGAGCACCACCGCGAAGATCGCAAACGACACGGTCGCGAACACCCGCGGGTCGACCTTGGTGATGTTCCTTCCAACCAGCGGCGACAGCAGAATCGCCAGCAGTCCGACCGGCGCCAGCACCATGCCCGCCATCGTCGCGGTGTAACCCATGTGTTGCTGCAGCCACAACGGTAATAAGACCAGATTGCCGAAGAATGTTCCGTAAGCGACCGACATTGCCACCGTGCTGGTCCAGAAATTACGCCGCTGGAACAGTCGCAGATCGACGACAGGATGACGCTCGGTCAGCTCCCAAACGAGGAACAGGACAAAGCCGACGACCACGACGACTGCGAGGATCGCGATCTGAGGCGACTCGAACCAGTCGAGATCCTTGCCGCGGTCGAGCATCACCTGCAGCGCGCCGACCCAGATCACCAGCAGACCCAATCCCACGCCGTCGATCGGCAGCCGCACCGTCGCTGTTTCGCGCGGGCGGTAGATCATCCAGGTCACCGCAGCGGCCGCGATGCCGACGGGAATGTTGATATAGAAAATCCACGGCCACGAGATGTTGTCGGTGATCCATCCGCCGAGCAGCGGACCCGCGACCGGAGCGACCAGCGTCGTGATCGACCACATCGCCAGAGCCGTGCCGGCCCGCTCCTTTTTGTAGCTCGACAACAGCAGCGACTGCGACAGCGGAATCATCGGCCCGGCGACCGCGCCCTGGATCACGCGAAACAGGATCAGCAGTCCGAGCGAAGGCGCCAGCGCGCAAAGAAATGACGACAGCACGAACAGCAGCACCGAAAAGGTGAACAGCCGCACCTGTCCGAAGCGTTGCGTCAGCCATCCGGTCAGCGGCAGCGATATCGCGTTGGCGACGCCGAACGAAGTGATCACCCAGGTGCCCTGATCGGGCGAGACGCCAAGGTCGCCGGCGATCGCGGGGATCGACACGTTGGCGATCGAGGTGTCGAGCACGTTCATGAACGTGGCCAGCGACAAGGCGATCGTGCCCAGCACCAGCGCGCTGCCGGTCAGCGGCGGCGCGGCCGCGTGCGTGGCCGCCGCGGGACGCGCAGCGGGAGCCGGTGCGGCGGCCGGGGCCGCGGGCAGTGTTGCGTCCGTCATCGCGCCTGCCTAGAGCGGGTGTCCGTTCAGGGTTGCCGCCGGATGCGCACTGCGGGCAAGCGCGTGCGAACCGGGCGTTTCGGGTGCGGCGGTCGACCGCGCAAGATCGGCCGGGGGCAGCGGCGCACCACGCTCGTTGGCGGCGATGATCGCCTTGACCCGCGCGTCGGCCACTTCTCCGAGCGAATGAAAGACGTCGGTCTCGACCGCTTGCGCCGGTTGGCCAAGCTGCGGCAGCCGATCGCCTGCCCGTTGCCGCGTGTCCACTTCGACCTGCATCGAAAGGCCGATCTGCAGCGGATGCGCGGCAAGCTCTTCCGGATCGAGTCCGATTCGAACCGGAACGCGCTGCACGATCTTGATCCAGTTGCCGGTCGCGTTCTGCGCCGGCAGCAGCGCGAACGCCGACCCGGTACCGGCGCCGAAGCCGGCGATCGTGCCGTGATAGACGACCTTGCCGCCGTAGATATCGGCGTGCAGTTTCACCGGCTGGCCGACGCGCATCGAAGCGAGCTGAGGCTCCTTGAAATTGGCGTCTACCCAGACCTGATCGAGTGGCACGATTGCCATCAGCGCCGCTCCCGGGCTCACGCGCTGTCCGAGCTGCACCGCGCGCTTGGCAACGAAGCCGGAGACCGGCGCCGGCAATGTGGTGCGGGCATAGGCAAGATATGCGTCACGCACATGCGCGGCGGCGTTCTTGACGTCCGGATGTTCGTCTATCGTCGTGTGATCGACGCGGGCACGGTTGGCTGCGAACTGCTGCTGCGCTCCCGACAGTCCTGCGCGCGCCCCGGACACCGCCTCGCGTGCATGCTGCAGTTCTTCGCCCGAGATCGCGCCCGAGCTCGACAGGCGCTCGCGGCGCGCCAGATCGGATTCGGCGGTGGCGAGCTCGGCCTGGCGGATGGCGATCGCGCTCTGCAACTGAGAGCTGGTGGCGAAAAGGCTCCGCACCTCGCGCACGGTGCGCGCCAGCTGCGCTTCGGCCTGGTCCAGGGCGACCTTGCTGTCGGCCTCGTCGAGCCGCACCAGCGTCTGTCCGGCCTTGACGAACTGCGTATCGTCGGCGCCGATCGCGACCACCGTGCCGGAAATCTGCGGCGTAATCTGCACGACGTTGCCGCTGACATAAGCGTCATCGGTCGATTGCTCGTAGCGCAGCGCCAGCGCCCAGTAAAGCCCCCAGGCGATGCCGATGACGGCAAAGCTTCCGACGGCTATCGCCAGCCAGCGCTTGCGCTGCCTGCGCAGGGCTGAGCTCTGAGGCGCGAGATCCTGTTCAGTCATGATGCTTTCCTCTGTCTTGACTGCCGTTGCTCTAAGGCAGGATGGCGATCGGCGCGAGGCCGCTGGCCAGACTGTTGTCGACGATGCGCACGATTCGGTCGCGCGTGACGCTCGCACTCGAACCCGACGAAACGGCTTTCTTGATCAGCGCGACCTCGCCGCCGGCCACCAATAGCACCAGCAGCGCCGCCGCGAGCGCGCGCGCCGCCAGGCGGCCGGGGCTCGGCGGCGGCGGGCACCCGGCCGCGCGGCTCGGCGGGATCTTTTCCAGGGTGGTCATGTCGTCGGCTCCTTATCGGGTGCCGCCCGGCCAGCACCGGCGAGCGCCGCCGACGTCGGATCGAACCCGCCGCCCAGCGCACGCACGAGGTCGATCGACAACGCAAGCCGGCGCGCCTGCAATTCGGCGTCGAGGCTTTGCTGCGACAGCCACTGCGCCTCGGTCGCCAGCACCTGCAGGTAATTGCCCAGACCTTCGCGATAGCGCAGCAGCGCCAGGTCATAGGCCTGCCGGGAGGTCGCGACGGCGAGCGCCTGCTGGGCACGCTGCTCGTCGACGCTGCGGAACGACGCGATCTGGTCGACGACATCGCGCAGCGCATCGGCCAGCATCTGGTTGTACTGCTCGACGGCGATATCGTAGCCGGCGTTCTTTGCAGCAAGATTGCCGCGCAACCGGCCGGCATCGAAAATCGGCAGCGTGATCGCGGGGCCGAAGCCGACCATGCGACTGGCGCTGGTCAGGAATCCGGCGGCGCCCAGGCTCTGGAAGCCGACGAAAGCCGCGAGATTCACGTTCGGATAAAACTCGGCCCGGGCCGATGCGATGTCGTGCGACAGCGCCTCGATGCGCAGCCGTTGCGCCGTCAGGTCGGGACGCCGGCCGAGCAGCTCCGCCGGCAGCGCCGAAGGCAGCGCGACCGACGCGCCCGCGCTGGCGCTGGGCCGTGCGATCGCCAGCCCGCGGTCCGGACCCTGACCGAGCAGCGCCGCCAGCTGGTGTCGCGACAGCTCGATCGATTCCCGCCACTGCGCGATTTGCTCGCGCGTCGCCGGCACCGCGGACTCCGCCTGTTTGACTTCGAGCAGCGAATCGACGCCGGCGGCGTTGCGATCCCGGGTCAGCGCGTAGATCTGATCGCGCTGCTTGAGCGTCGCCTCCGCAATGTCGAGCTGGAGATACGCGCGCTGCAGCTGGACATAGGCGTGCGCGATATCGACCGAGAGCGCAAGGCGTGCGGCGTAGGCGTCGATGTCGGCGACGCGGGCCGTGCCGAGGGCGCTTTCGTAGGCTTCGCGATTCTTGCCCCAGAAATCGATCTCCCACGACAGCGTCGCCTCGAGCTGATGCAGTGTCGCCCAGCTGTTTCCGGGCGGTAGCGGCGTCTCGCCGATCTTGGACGGATGTTCGCGCGTGAGCTCGGCGTCGGCGTTGATCTGCGGAAAGAGCTGCGATCGCGCGATGCCCGCCACTGCCAGCGCCTGACGCGTGCGCGCCTCGGCGACGCGCAAGGTCGGGCTGCCGGCCAGCGCTTCGTCGATCAGCCGGTCGAGTTGCGGATCGTTCAGCGATTTCCACCAGTCGCTTTGCGGCCATGGCGCAGCGGCCGGCGCGCCGGCAAGTGATCGCTCGGCGGTCAATTGCGCTGCGCTGTGCTGCTGGGCTTGCGTCGAGAGTCCGGTGGTGCTCGCGCAAGCGCCGATGAGTGCTGTCGCGCCGATGAGGATCGCGATGCGCGCAATGCAGGCATTCATGCGATGACTGGTGCTCGTCCATAGCGCTGCGATTCGCGTGACGGGGCGTGCAGCGGTCCGCCCGGCATCAGTTCGATGCAGTGAACGCGAGCGGAGTTCGGCCGTTTGCACGGCAATGCGGGGTTTCATTGGAAATGGCGAAGCGAAATCATTCTCATCTTTGATTGGGCTGGACTTTTGTTGTCACGGCTGAGAATGCCTAGGCAACAGTAGGGGCAAAAAAAATCAACCGTTCGCCAGCATCCTTTTCAAGAAGGTTTCAAACTGGAGGATCTCGTCCCGGCTGAACCCCCGCAGATACCGGTTAAGCACGGCGACGGCGCTCTCGATCAGGCGCGGGTAGACCGCTCTGCCTTCGGACGTCAACTCGAGGTTGATCCTGCGGCGATCATTGGGACAGCGAATGCGCCGAACCAGACCTTTGCGCTCGAGCCGGTCGATCATGCGAGTCATCGCCCCCGGGTCATACGACACGCCTTTGCACAAGCCGGACGCCGATTCGGTCGGACCTTCGGCCAGAATGGTCAGGATCACGTATTGCGCCGCCGTGATGTCCAGCGGCGCGAGCTCGCGATCGAGAGCCTCCATCAACTCCGTCTTGACCTGACTCAGCAGGCGACCGAACCCGGTGCGGGGGTCGAAAGTCTTCGCACTGTACGGGGCGGGCGAGACCACGGAAGTCGTATCCATGTCCACAATGATAGTTGCCTAGACAATAGTTGTCAAGGCTTTTATGTCTCCCGGAGTCGGTGTGACCCTGGATTCGGGCCGGTAGAAGAAAAACGCCGCGCGAGGCGGCGTTTTTCCGTCCCACTGACTTTCCGAAATTCCCTAGCCCTCGCCCTCGATGAAGCTGCGCAGCTTTTCCGAGCGCGACGGGTGGCGGAGCTTGCGCAGCGCCTTGGCTTCGATCTGGCGGATGCGCTCGCGCGTGACGTCGAACTGCTTGCCGACTTCCTCCAGCGTATGGTCGGTGTTCATCTCGACGCCGAAGCGCATGCGCAGCACCTTCGCTTCGCGCGGCGTCAGCGTGTCCAGCACGTCCTTGCACACGTCGCGCAGGCTCGCGTTGACCGCCGCATCGATCGGCGCCACCGTGCTCGCGTCCTCGATGAAATCGCCCAGATGCGAATCGTCGTCGTCGCCGATCGGCGTTTCCATCGAGATCGGCTCCTTGGAGATCTTCAGGATCTTGCGGATCTTCTCCTCGGGCATTTCCATCTTTTCCGCCAGCAGCGCCGGATCGGGCTCCTGCCCGGTCTCCTGCAGGATCTGCCGCGAGATGCGGTTCATCTTGTTGATCGTCTCGATCATGTGCACCGGGATGCGGATCGTCCGCGCCTGGTCGGCGATCGAGCGCGTGATCGCCTGCCGGATCCACCAGGTCGCATAGGTCGAGAACTTGTAGCCGCGGCGGTATTCGAACTTGTCGACGGCTTTCATCAGGCCGATGTTGCCTTCCTGGATCAGGTCGAGGAACTGCAGGCCGCGGTTGGTGTACTTCTTGGCGATCGAGATCACCAGGCGCAGGTTCGCC
>Ga0207683_10003179_pt1 | contig 14339 bp, 12 predicted proteins | sample KBSM73metaG_FD_184333 | JGI IMG/M metagenome (GOLD analysis project Ga0207683, IMG submission 184333) | Miscanthus rhizosphere microbial communities from Kellogg Biological Station, Michigan, USA - KBS M7-3 metaG (SPAdes) (version 2) | ecosystem: Host-associated > Plants > Roots > Rhizosphere >...
GCGATCCCCGACGGCGAAGAGGCGCCCGCGCAGGAGGCTGAGGCGGTCATACCGATCGCCCGCCGATCGTGGCGCAGGCCGCGACCGCTTGCGCTCGCGGGCATCGCGGCGGCCGTGGCGGCGATCGTCATCGTGCCGGCGGTCGCCATCATGCGCGACGACGGCGGCAACAGCGTCCACCGCGTCGACCTCGCCCCCCGTCCGTTCGCCCCGAAGGGCGGAGGAGCCGCGAACGTCGTCCGTCACGGCGACGGCACCTCGGAGATCAAGCTCACGGTCTGGAAGATGCCGAGCGCGGGCCACGGTCGCACCTACGAGGCGTGGCTCGGGCGCAAGGGCGACCGCTGGCCGCTGGGGACGTTCCGCACGGGCCCGAACGGCAAGGCGACGATCACCTTCCGCGTGTCGCGCAAGGACGTGAACAACTACCGGTGGCTGTGGGTCACGAGCGAGCCTTCCGGCGGCAGCAAGAAGCCCAGCGAGGACACGGCTCTCTGGGGCCCGCTGACCTGAGGAACTGAGGCTGCGGGGCCTCGGAGCCGGCGACCGTTAGGCTTGCGGTCATGGCCGCGCCCGGCGATTCCATCGAAGTGCTGGACCATGGCTTCGTTCGCCTGGACGCCGTGATGGCAGACGACCTCTCCGTCGTCAACGCCGCGCGCGTGTCATTCGGCGCCCGGCGCGAGGCGATGGACGACCGCGATGCCGGGCTCGTCCGCTTCCTCATGCGCGAGCGCCATGGCACGCCGTTCGAGCACAACTTCTTCCGCTTCCACATCAAGGCGCCCCTGTTCGTGACGCGGGAGTGGCAGCGGCACCGGATCGGCTCCTTCAACGAGCGCTCGGGCCGCTACTCGGAGCTGCCCGACGAGTTCTACGTGCCCGCGGCGAGCGCGGTCCGCACACAGGTCGGCAAGCCCGGCGCGTACACCTTCGAGCCGCTCCCGGACGACGCGGCCGAGGAGGTCCGCACGGGCATCGAGTCGAGCTACGCCGAGTCCTACGGCCGCTACCGCGAGCTGCTCGACGCCGGCGTCGCCAAGGAGGTCGCGCGCAGCGTCCTGCCCGTCGGCCTCTACACCGAGTTCTACTGGTCGGTCAACGCGCGCTCGCTGATGAACTTCCTCTCGCTGCGCAACGCGGCGGCCGCCCAGCACGAGATCCGCGTCTACGCAGAAGCCGCCGAGCAGCACTTCGCGCGCGCGATGCCCGTCACGCACGGCTCGTTCGTCGATCAGGGACGGACGGCTCCCTGAGCACCCGTCCGCGGCGCGAGCTCGAGGTGCAGGAGCTCGGCGGCGGCGTGCATCGCGTCACGCTGCCGCTGCCCTGGGCGCTCGACCACGTCCACTGCTATGCCGTCGACGATGCCGAGGGCTGGACGCTGATCGATTGCGGCCTCGGCATGGCCGGCACAGGGCGCCGGTGGGTGCAGGCGCTCGCCCAGCTCGGGCACCCGCGCGTGCGCCGGCTCGTGATCACCCACTACCACCCGGATCACATCGGAGCGAGCACCCGCCTGGCCGAGATAACGGGTGCCGAGGAGATCGTGCAGGGCAGGCGCGACCGGGAGCTGACCGTGCACACCTGGCTCGATCCCGAGTCCGGTCCGCGTTTTCAGCGCTACCTCGTGGCCCACGGCATGCCGGCGGAACTGGCCGACCGCTCGGTGGGCGACGAGGAGGCGGTTCCGCTCTTGCCCGTCGAGCCGACGCGCCTCGTGGACGAGGGCGACACGCTCGACCTGGCAGGCGAGCCGTTCGAAGTGCTCGTGCTGCCCGGCCACGCCGATGGCCACATCGCACTGCTCGGCGGCCACACCGGCCGCCTCTTCGGCGGCGACGTCCTGCTCGACGAGATCACGCCCAACGTCGGGCGCTGGGAGGACAACGAGCCCGATCCGCTCGGCCGCTACCTCGAGACGCTCGGACGCATCGAGGAGCTGGCGCCGGCCGTGGTCTACCCGGGCCACCGCGGAGTCGTCGAGCGGCCGGCGGTGCGCGCGCAGGAAATCGCAAGGCACCACGCCGTGCGGCTCGACGAGCACGAGGAGGCGCTGCGCGAAGGCGCCCGCAGCGCCTATGACGTCGCGCAGATCGCGTGGGGCGGGACGCTCGGGTTCCACGAGCAGCGCTTCGCGCTGGCCGAGGCGCTCGCTCACATCGAGCGGCTCGAGCGCATGGGCCGGGCGGTCGAGATCGAGCCCAATCGCTGGCGCGCGGCCTGAGCCCGATCCTGCGACCCGGCGTCAGCCGAGGTCGTAGAGCTCGCCGTACTTGGCGCGCAGATAGCGCATGAATGCAGCGTGCCCCAGCGCCTCGCCGGTCGCGTCCCGGGCGATCTGCTCGGGCGCGACGAGCGCACCGCGGCTGTGCACGTGCTCTCGCATCCAGCCGAGCAGGCGGTCGTACTCACCGGCTCGCACGATCTCGGCGATCGGGCCGAGCTCGCGCTCGATGGCCTCGAGGAACTGGGCCGAGTAGAGCGTTCCGAGCGTGTAGGTCGGGAAGTAGCCGATCAGCCCGGCAGACCAGTGCACGTCCTGCAGCACGCCCACGCCGTCATCCGGCGGATCGATGCCGACGAGCGTGCGCATGCGCTCGTTCCACGCGCCCGGCAGATCGTCGACGGCGAGGTCGCCGCGCACCAGCGCGAGCTCGAGCTCGAAGCGCAGGAAGATGTGCAGGTGGTAGGTGACCTCGTCGGCCTCGACGCGAATCAGCGACGGCTCGACCAGGTTGGCGGCGCGCACGAACTGCTCGAGCGGGATGTCCTTCAGCTGCTCGGGGAACGCCTGTCTGACCTCTCCGATGTGCCGCTCCCAGAACGCGGGCGAGCGGCCGACCATGTTCTCCCAGAAGCGCGACTGCGACTCATGCAGCCCGAGCGAGGTGGCGTGTCCGCAGAACGTGCCCTCGATGTCGCCGGTGAGGCCCTGCTCGTAGAGGCCGTGCCCTGCCTCGTGCAGCACGGCGAAGAGGCCGGAGAAGAGGTCGTCCTCGTGCTCGCGCGTCGTCAGGCGCACGTCGCCGGGCGCGAATCCGGAGGCGAACGGGTGCGCCGCCTCGTCGAGGCGCCCTGCCTCGAAGTCGAAGCCGATCGCCGTCGCCAGACGGGCGCCCACGGCGCGCTGGGTCTTCGGCGGATAGATGCGATGCACGAACGCGTTGTCGGGGCGGGGCCGCGCGGCGATCTCCTGCACGAAGGGGACGAGCTCGGTCCGCAGGCCGTGCAACAGCGGCTCGAGCCGGGCCACCCGCATGTCCGGCTCGTACTGGTCGAGCAGGGCGTCATAGCGCTCGCCGCCCTCGTAGCCGACCGCGTCGGCCTCCTCGCGCCGCAGCGAGACGAGGCGCTCGAGCGGATTGCGGAAGAGCGAGAAGTCGGCCTCGGAGCGGGCCGCCTGCCAGGCCTCGAAGCCGGCTGACTCGGCGATCGCGAGCGCTCGCACGAGCGAGGCGGGCACGCGCACGGCGCGGTCGCGCTCGCGCCGCGCCTCGCGCACCCGTGCGCGCTCGAACGTACCGAGCTCGCCGTCGTCGCCGAGCTCGGCGATGGCCTCGCCGAAGCGCTCGTCGCAGATGCGTTCGTGCAGCACCCCGGCGAGCGTCGCCTTGGCCTCGCCACGGGCGGAGGCGCCACGCGGCGGCATGTTGACCTGCTCGTCCCAGTCGAGCAGCCCGCCCACGCGTCCGAGCTGGCAGACGTCGCGTTCGAACTGCTCGAAAACGTCCCAGGCGCCGACCTGCTCCGCCACCGCCATCAGGGGCTGAGCGGCTTGTGGCCCTGGACGGCGAGCATCATGCCGATCAGCCAGCCGAGGCCGGCGATGGCGAAGCCCCAGGCGAAGCGACTCTGGGTCCCGCGCTCGCGCGCGAACACCAGGCTCAGCCCGGCCAGCCCGACCCCGGCCGTGCCGAGGAGGAGCGGCCACCAGACCAGCGCGAGGATGCCGAGACCGGCCCCGAGCCCGTTGAGAAGGCCCCCGAGAGCGTCCAGTGGCCGCTCGCGCGGGGGCAGCATGCGCGCGTAGAACCCGACTTGCTCCGATACGTCCGCCACGTCACTCCTCGCCGCTTTGACAGGCGCTGATCGTATCGGATCGAGGCGCACGCGACTATCGTGCGCTCCTGTCCGCCGCCACGCTGGGCGGAGCGTGGCGGCGGGCAGCAACGCACCCGCTTAGGATGGCCTAATAAGGACACCCTAAGCAATCCGCCGCGCCGTTGTCAACCGCGGCGAGCCGTGCGGATCACAGGTGGAGCGGGGTGGCCCCATGTCTGGGACCTACCTAGCCAACCCATACCAACGTCCAGCGGATCCTCGGACCTTCCGGGGTGGGTGCCGGCGGGAGAGCGGGGTTGGATGGAGAGGCGGCGCGTTCTCCGGGAGAGCGCTCGACCCTTGTCAACTGCGGCTCCAGGAGCGATGCGTGTCCCAATCGATGTATCGACGGCGACGAAGGTGGCGCACAGTCGCGTCCACTCTGGCCCTCACCCTCGGCAGCCTCGCCATTCCGGCGGCTGCGTTGGCTGATGGACTGATCGACCCGAACTTCAACGGCACGGGCTACGCCGTCGGCCCCGTGTTCTCGGGCCAGGACAACCGCGTTCCGATGGTCATCCAGAGCGACGGCAAGATCGTCGTGGGCGGCTCGGCGGGCGGTGCGATGACACTCATCCGCTACAACCTCGACGGTTCCGTCGATTCCACGTTCGGTAATGGCGGAGCTGCGCAGCGCCAGTTCGCAGGAACGCCGACCAGCGGCGTCGGCAACAGCGGCGCCACGGCAATGACCCTGGACGCGGCCGGCAACATCGTCGTCGCCGGCTACGGCGGCTCGCAGTCGGAGGTCGTCGCGCGCTTCAGCGCCGCCGGGACCTTCCTCAGCAGCACCGTCTGCTTCGCTCCTCACCTGATCGACTACGAGGCCCGCGCCCTCGCCATCAAGCCGAACGGCTCGATCGTCGTCGTGGGCTTCGCTCGTGATCGCCATGCCAATGATGCAGATCCGCTGCACCTGGCGCCGTATGTCTTCTACGGTGAGCGCGCCGTGGTGACGGTGCCGGCCACGGGCTCCGGCAGTTGCGGCCTCTTCACCGACGGACTCGGCTCCGCCGGTGTGGCGATCGACGGCCTGAGCAAGGACGGTCTGACGGCCGACGCCACGCTCGCGGGCCGCTGGTACGACGGGGTCACCGCCTTGCCCGGCAACGACAACCGGTACACGGTCGTCACGACGCTCGGTGCGACCGACGGCGCCGGCTGGGTTCAGCGCTACGGCGCCACGGGCGTGGGCACGCTCGATGCCGCGTTCAATGTCGCGATCAGCGGCGTGAGCTTCCACGCCATCAAGTCACTCGCCGACGGCTCGGTGCTGGCGCTGGGCGACACGCCCAACGGCGCACTGGCGGTGGATCGCCAGATGACAGTCGCGAAGCTCACGACCACGGGCACGATGGCCGCGTTCGGCACGGGCGGCATCACCCACGTCCTGGTCGGCAGCGGTGACAACACCGGCCAGGCACTCGCCGTCCAGAGCGACGGCAAGGTGATCGTCGGCGGCGCCGCGATCGTCAGTGGCAGGGCGGGCTTCGGCCTGGCGCGCCTGACGAGCGCCGGCAACCTCGACGTCGGCGCGTGGGCCGGCGGTCAGACGACGACTGCGATCCCGGACGGCGCCGCCTATGTCACGGGCATGGCTCTCAACGGCAGCGTGCTCGGCGTCTCCGGCCGCGCGAGCATCACGGGCGGCATCGCCCCCATCGCCGCGCGCTACTACGCGATCGGCGATCCGCCGCCCGTCCCGAATCCGCCGGCACCGCCGGTCGTGGTGCCCACGTCCCCAGGGGGCGGCACGACCGGCGGTGGCACAACCACCACCGGCGGCACCACGATCACCGGCGGCGGCCTCACGCAGGTCTCGGCCAAGAAGAAGAAGGTCGTGAAGTACTGCATCGTCCCGAAGGTCACCGGCAAGGCCCTCAACAAGGCCCGCAGCACCGTGCTCTCCAAGGGCTGCAAGGTGGCCGTGATCTACAAGAAGTCGCACAAGAAGAAGGGCACCGTCCTCTCGATCAACCGCAAGGCCGGCAAGAAGCTGGTCTACCGGGCGCTCGTGAAGATCACGATCGCCAAGCCGTTCTGAGCACCACGCTCTAGCGACGTCGAAGGGCCCGGCCGCCTGCGAGCGGCCGGGCCCTTCGCATGTTCAGGGCCCACCTAGAATCGTTGCGAGGGCCGGTAGCTCAGCTGGTAGAGCAGGGGACTTTTAATCCCAAGGTCGCAGGTTCGAGACCTGCCCGGCCCACTCTCCGGCTTCCTTCCGGAGACGCCGACCCGCCGGGCTTCGAGTCACGCGCTCGAGCCGACGAGATGCGGAGCCGCCGCCTTGGCCGCGGTCCGGATGAGGTCGGCGACCGCCGCCGGCTGCGAGACATAGATCGCATGGCTGCCCACGACCTCGATCACGGTGGAGCCCGCGCGGGACGACATGCTGCGCTGGGCCAGGGGCGGGATCATCCGGTCTTCCGTCGTGACGAGATACCAGCTCGGCTTGGCGCGCCACGCGGGTTCGCTGATGGTGCCGCCCAGTGCGCCCAGACCCCACGGAACCTGCGAGTCCGCCATGAACCGGGCCCCCTCGGCGCTCACGTCACCCGCGAACGACTCGTGGAACTTCCCCTTGTCGAGGAAGAGGAACCCGTCCTGCGGCGGCAGGATCGGTGGCTGCGGGCCATCGGTCGGGAAGCCCGCGATGAGGGTGTTCACCGACTCGCCGCCGTCCGGCATGAAGGCGGCGATGTAGACGAGCGCCGCGACGTTGGGATGCGTGCCGGCCTCGGTGATCACGGCGCCGCCATACGAATGGCCGACGAGGATGACCGGTGCGCCGGCCGCGTCGATGGCCCGCTTGGTGACCGCGACGTCGTCGGCGAGCGACACCGTCGGATTCTGGACGACACTGACGTCGTAACCGTCGCCCGTCAGGGCGTCATGGACACCCTGCCAGCCCGAGCCGTCCACGAAGCCGCCGTGGACGAGTACGACCGTGGGATTGTCCGACATGCTCATGAGAGCTCCTTCCCCGAGTGATTGCCAGCCGGTAGCGTCGCTCCGCTGCAACGCGACGTCATCGGCGCTAGCCGTAGTCGTCGATTGCAGCTAGCGGGAAAGAGGGATCGGCGCGCCTCCTAGGACTGGTCAGCCACAGCGCGACTCCCGTCGAGCGGCAGCGCGACCTCGACCGCCGTGCCTCCGCCCTTCGGGCTCTCGACGCTCATCGTCCCGCCCAGTGCCTCGACGCGGTCACGCAGCCCGACGAGCCCGGAGCCGCGCGCCGGATCGGCGCCGCCGACGCCATCGTCGCGGACGGAGACGTGCAGGATTCCGCCGGCCCCTCCCACATCCACCTGGACCGTCGACGCCCGAGCATGCTTGGCCGCGTTGGTGAGCATTTCGGCAACGACGTAGTAGGTAGCCACCTCGACGCTGTCGGGTAGCCGGCCCCGGACACCGACATCGAGTGCGACCGGGACCGGCGAGCGGCGAGCGAGCGTCTTCAGCGCCGGCCCGAGCCCGCCCTCCGAGAGGATCGCCGGGTGGATGCCGCGTGCGATCTCCCTCAGCCCTTCCAGCACGTCGGTGAGCCCATCGACGACTCGCGACAGCTCGGCGCGCTGGTCGGCGAGCTCGGGCGGCAGCGTCGCCTGCGCCGCCCGCAGCTCGAGCGCGAGCGAGACGAGCTGCTGCTGGGCGCCGTCGTGCAGGTCGCGCTCGATGCGTTGCCGCGTCGCATCCGCGGTGGCAACGATGCGCGCGCGGGAGGCGGCCAGCTCGGCGCGGCTCTCGGCGTTCGCGATCGCCATCGCGACGAGCTCGGTGAACTCCGCGAGATGCCCTTCCGTGGCGACCGGCAGTGGCCGGTCCGTCGTCGAGCCGACGATCATCACTCCCCACAGCCGGCTCTCGACGATGATCGGCGCCGCTACCGATGAGCGCCAACCGAGTTTTCGGGCGACTCCGGCGTGCGGGCCAGACAGGCCTGCGTAGCTTTCGATGCGGGCGGGACGGGACGATTCCCACACGAGCCACGAGGCCGTGCCTCTCGTCAGCGGCAGCACCGTTCCGACCGGAACCCACCCCCCGGTTCTGCTCCAGCCACACACATGGGTGACCAGGTCGCCCGGCTCGTAGCGCACGAGGACCGAGGCATCGGCACCCACCACTCGCCCGACCTCGGCGATGGCGGCAGCGAACACCTCCGACGGCTGGGCGCCTCGAGCGACCAGCGTCGCCATCCGGTGCAGTGCCGCCTGCTCCTCCGCGAGACGCGCGATCTCGTTGCGGCTCTCGGTGTTGGCGAGAGCAGTGGCGACGAGCTCCGTGAACTCGGCGGCACGCTCCGCTGCTTCGGTCGACGCTCGCCCGGGCAGCCCCCACCCGGCGGCCGCCACACCCCACACCCGATCATCGACGACGATCGGCGCAGCAACGGCGCACCGCACACCGAGCTCCCGCGCCAGTGCCGCGACCCGGCCCGGGGCGTCGTCGTAGTCGATGCAGGCAGGCCGGCCGCTGCGCTGCACGACCGAGGCGAGATCGTCGCCGTCGAGGACCGTGCGCGCGCCGAGCTGAGACAGGAGCTCGAGGGGGTGCGACGCGACATGGGTCAGGGTCGCATCGGCCTCGTAGCGGCCGACCAGCGAGAAATCGGACTCCAGCAACCTCGCGACCTCCGCCGCCACCGCCTCGAACACCTCGGACGGGGAGGCACCCTGTGCGACGAGCATCGCGACCCGGCGGAGCGCCGCCTGCTCCTCGGCGAGGCGCTCGGAGTCCCGGTGAGCCCGTACGTTCGGATGTGCCATGACCTGATCGAGCGTCGAAGCGCCGGCCCGGCTCGGCGGCGTGCTCATCGGGTCACGTTAACTTATGATCGGGCGATGAGCGCGAGCGCCGCGCGCGTGATCGTGGCGGACGACGACGTCCTGCTCCGCGAGGGTCTGGCGAGCCTCCTCGAGCGTTTCAGCTTCGAGATCGTGGGCCTGTGCGGAGACGCGTCGCAGCTGCTCGGGCTCGTCCGCGAGCAGCGACCCGAGCTCGTGATCGTCGATATCCGCATGCCGCCGAACCACAGGACGGAAGGGCTCGAGGCTGCCCGGGCGATTCGCGAGGAACTCCCCGCGACTGCGATCCTCGTTCTCTCTGCGCACGTCGAGGTCGAGCACGCGATGGACCTGATCGGCAGCGGAGAGAGCATCGGCTACCTCTTGAAGAGCCGCGTGACAGCAGTCGACGACTTCGTTGCAACGCTCGCGAGGATCTTGGGCGGCGCATCGGTCGTCGACCCCGCTCTCGTCCAGGAACTCGTCGCCGCCCGCCGGGTGAACGACCCGCTCGAGGAGCTTTCCCCGCGCGAGCGCGAGGTGCTCGCCCTCATGGCCGAGGGGCGCTCGAACGCCGGAATCGCACGCCAGCTCTGGGTCACCGAAGGCACCGTCGAAAAGCACGTCCGCAGCATCCTCATGAAACTGCGCCTGCCCGAGACCGAAGACGACCACCGTCGTGTGCTTGCGGTGGTCACCTACCTCGACGCTCGTTAGCTTCGTCCAGAAGGCCTCTGATCGCGGCCGCGGAGAGCTCCGACTTCGAGAGGAAGCCATCTGCCGTGCTCTCCGCGATCGCGTCGGCGAGGTCGGCCTCTGAGCGCGTCGAGATCAGGATCACGGGAACTCCGCGAGCGCGATCGCCGTCAAGGCGTCGTGCGAGCTCGAAACCGCTCTCGTCACCCAGCGAGACATCGACGAGCACGACATCCGGCCGAAGCCGCTCGACCTGCCGGACGGCGTCGGCACTGCTCGAGGCGACCCCCGCGACCGTCAGCCCGTCTCGCTCGAGGAACCTTCGGGCGGCCTGGAGGAAGCCGTGATTGTCGTCGACGATCAAGCAGCGCAGATCCACGCAACCAGCGTCGCAGAGCGCTCGCCGCGACGCATTGCAGCTAGCCGGAAGCCTCACCCGGGTTGCCTCGGCAACGATGAAGACTGCCGGTGTGACTCATTGCGATTCGTTTTCCTTGGTATGGGTAGGTAGCAGTCATGAGCGATCAGCGCATACCGCCCGAAGGACTGCCGGCACGTCCCATCGACCCCACGCTCGTGGAGCCACCGGTGCAACGCGTCGTACGTGAGGATCGGGTGGTCGTGCCGCCGGACCCAGGCGTGACGCCCGGCGCCGTGCACGAGGAGGAACGCGTCGGCGTGCTGCCGGACGGCTCCGTCGTGCGCGAGTTCGACCGCATCGAGCAGCCGCCGGTCGACCGGCGCAACTGGTGGCCGTGGGCCATCGCCGTCGTCCTGCTCGTCATCCTCGCCGGGCTGGCGATCTGGTACTTCGGGCGAGACGAGAAGGCGACCGTCGCGCCAGTCATCGGTCAGACCGCCACGACCGCCGTCACGCAGTTGCAACAGGACGGCTTCAAGACGCAGATCGTCCGGCGCGTGAGCACCCGGCCGCCGGGCACGGTCGTCGGCGAACAGCCCGCCGGAGGCAGCGAGGCTGCCACGGGCTCCCTGGTCGTGCTGACTGTCGCGGCCGCGCCGACGTCGGTCAAGGTGCCGAACGCCGTGGGAGTCGCCCAGGCCGATGCGCGTGACCGGCTGGTCGCGGCAGGCTTCACGGTCAAGAGTGTCTCGGTGAGCTCCGATCAGCCCGTCGGAACGGTCGTGGCACAGGCCCCGGCAGCCGGCGAGACGATCGCGCGCGGCACAACCGTCAGGATCAACGTGTCCAAGGGCAGCGCGACCGCCAACGTCCCGAGCGAGGTCGGCCAGACATCCGATGCTGCACAGCGGGACCTCGCAGCCAAGGGCTTCAAGCCGACGATCGTCCAGGTTCCGTCCGACCAGCCCCTCGGCACCGTCGTCGCGCAGAGCCCGAGCGGCGGCCAGGCACGCAAGGGCGCAAGCGTCCAGCTGAACGTCTCGAAGGGCCCGGACGCGACGACGACGACGTCGCCCACGGCGACAACGCCGACGACAACCACGACCGCACCGTCCACCGGAAGCGGGACGACGACCGCGCCGTAGCCTGGCGCCGCGGGGGCTGCCGACCGCGGCGCGCGAGCGCGTCGCGGCGGCCGGGCCGCGCTACCGTGCGAGAGAGCGTGCAGAAGCCGACACTCCCGATCCCGAGCACCAGCAATGACTCCGGCGGTGGCCGGAGTCGCGCGACGGCGCCGACCTCCGGCGGATTCGCCGGCCGCTACGAGATCGTGTCGAGATTGGGCGTGGGAGGCATGGCCGAGGTCGTCCTCGCGCGCGACCGGGCGCTCGGCCGTCTCGTGGCCTTGAAGCTGCTCGCCCCTGGGCTGGCCGGCGATCCGTCGTTCGTCGAGCGATTCCGCCGCGAGGCGACGGCGATCGCGTCGCTCAATCACCCCGGTGTCGTCGTGATCTACGACCACGGCGTCGCGGACGGGCAGCCGTACATCGCGATGGAGTACGTCGCGGGCCGTACCCTCAAGCAGGTCATCGCCGACAGCGCGCCGCTCGCTCCCGGCGACGCGATCGCCTACGCGTGCCAGGTGCTCGACGGGCTCGCTGCCGCCCATGCCGTCGGCATCGTGCATCGCGACATCAAGCCGCAGAATCTGATCGTCCGCGACGACGGCACCCTGAAAGTCGCCGACTTCGGCGTTGCCCGCTCGGTCGACGAGACAGTGCTGACCCAGCTCGGCTCGGTGATCGGCACGGCGGACTACATCTCGCCCGAGCAAGCGCGTGGCGAGATCGCGACGCCGCCGTCGGACCTCTACTCGGTGGGCGTCGTCCTCTTCGAGATGCTCACGGGCACCCTGCCGTTCACCGGTGAGCTGTCCGTGGCGGTTGCGAACCAGCACATCTCCACGCCCGCACCATCGCTGCAGGAAGCCAATCCTGCGGTGCCTGCGGCTCTCGCGAGCGTGGTCGCGCAGGCGCTCGCGAAAGCCCGCAGTCGACGCTTCGATTCCGCCGCCGCCATGAAGGCTGCGCTCGAGGCCGCTCGAGCAGAGGCGGCATTCCCACCGCGAGCCGCGCCGACCGCGCGCCTGCCGGCGACCGCCGTGATGACGCAGGTTCTCCCGCCGGCGCCACGCACCGCCGCGCGTAAGGCGCGACGCCTGCCGTCGCGTGGCGTGCTCGTGGTCGCGCTGGCCGTGGCTGCGCTGCTCGTCGGGCTCGCGTTCGCGCTGACGACCCGTGGGGGTGGCGAGGCGCGCAGCGTGGGTCTGCCGCGAGTGGTCGGACTCCCCGTCGCTTCTGCCGTGTCGGCCCTGCGGACACGGGGCTTCGTCGTGCGCACGCTCGCGGCGGAGCATGCGAACGAGGCGCCGGGCACCGTGGCAGCCGTGCGACCGAACACCGCGTCGGCGGACTTCGGCTCGACCATCGCGGTCGTCCCGAGCTCTGGGCCGAGCCGGATCGCCATCCCCCCGGTGGCGGGGTTCTCGCAGGAAGCTGCGGTCGCCGCGCTGGAACGGCTGGGTCTCGACGTGCGTCCGCAAACGGCGTTCGGGCCAACCCCGAGCGGTACCGCGATCGGGACGACGCCTCCCGCGGGCACAGCAGTGCCGCCTCGGAGCTCGGTCGCTCTCACCATCTCGGCCGGCCCGGCGCCGGTCAGCCCCGCGAAGCCGGTTCCGCTGGGCCAGGCCAAGGGCCCGAAGGGCAACGGCCGCGGGAAGGGGCACGAGAAGCAGAAGGAGAAGCGCGCAGGCGGCCCGTGATGACCGCTGCGCTCGCGCAGGTCACAGCGCGTCAGGCTGCGGGGCCGGTGCGTCGCGGGTCGCCTCAACGGTGATCACGGCGAGCAGCAGGGCGACGAGGAGGGCGGTCTCGGCGAACGGCGACAGTGCCACGCCCACCGGCGCGGCAGCGAGCGACAGGAGCGCGGCCAGCGTGCGCCAGCGGATGCGCCCGATGCGGAGCGTCCAGCGGAAGGCGACGTCGCCCGCGAGGAACGCGGCGACGCCGCCGGCGAGGATGGCCGCGCGGGCCCAGGTCAGCGAGGAGAAGGGGTGCGCCGTCGCCTCTCGCGAGACGGCGGCGATGGCGATGATCCCGAGCAGCATCGGCAGGTGCCAGTAGCCGAATGCGCGCAGTGCGGCCTGCGCCCGCTCGAGCTGCGGCAGGGCGCTCAGCGCGCGCTCCGAGCGCTCGTCGTCGCCGCCGAAGTAGAGCCACCACAAGCATGCACTGAGGGCGAGGCCGACTGCGGCCACGGCGACGAGCGAGCCGTCGAGCGGCAGCTGCGAGGCTCCGAAGCCGATGGCCACGACCGACTCGCCGATCGCGACGATCACGACCAGGCCATGACGCTCGACGAAGTGCGCGGGGGCGACCAGGAAGCCCGCGAGGCCCTGGAAGGAGGGCGATACCCATTCGAACACGGCCGCGGCGCCCCAGAGGACGTACTGCGGCGTGCCGCCGAGCGCGCCCCCCACGACGACGGCGAACGCCGCGACGAGGTTGTACGGAGCGAGTGTGAGGATCGCCCGCACAGCGCTCGCGACCGACGCCCGCGTGAAGAGCGCGCTGTGGAGCACGACGACGCAGAGGTAGGCCAGGCCGAACGCCAGCCCCGTTTCGCCGAACGCGTCCGGGATCGCGAGCGCGAGCATGAAATAGGCGCCCATGGCCGCGAGCAGGACGAGCCGGCGCGCGAGCGTGTTGGTGTCGACGGCATTCGTCATCCAGGCGTAGCCGCCGTACATCCACCAGATCAGGCCCAGCATCACGACGACGCGCAGCAGGCCGCGCCCGTTCGGGGCCTCGAAGAGCACCGTCGTCAGCTCCGTCAGCGTGAAGACGAAGACGAGGTCGAAGAACAGCTCGAGCGTCGTGACTCGCTGCGGCTGGTGCGTGTCGACCTCTGTCGCCACGCGGGCAATCGTAGGAGCCCGGTCTCCTGTCAGAGCGATTCGGCGAGGGCCGAGCCCGAGGCGCGCAGGTACGCGAGGTCCGCGTCGTACTCCTGCACGTGCCCGTCGGCGAGGTGCGCGGCGAAGACCGCGTTGCAGCCGGCGGCTTCAGTCACGATCAGATCGCGCAGCGCGGCGACCCTCCGGGCGGTGGTTGGGAGCAGCATCGCCCGATCGCCGTCGTCGAGCCCGTAGGCGTCGCAGAACAACCGCAGGCGCCGGGCCTGCGCGCGAACATCTCGCAGCTGCGCCGGCGCGGACGGGGACAGCGGCACCCAGCGGTAGGCCGCGTAGGCGACATCCCACACCCGGGCGCCCGGCGCGGCCGTCTCCCAGTCGATCACTCCAACCGGCCCGTCGTCGCCGAACACGACGT
>Ga0207683_10003180_pt1 | contig 14336 bp, 14 predicted proteins | sample KBSM73metaG_FD_184333 | JGI IMG/M metagenome (GOLD analysis project Ga0207683, IMG submission 184333) | Miscanthus rhizosphere microbial communities from Kellogg Biological Station, Michigan, USA - KBS M7-3 metaG (SPAdes) (version 2) | ecosystem: Host-associated > Plants > Roots > Rhizosphere >...
GGTTAGACGAATACTCTCGATTAACTTTTTGGCTGTGCGGGGTCCCATCGGTTGTCCTACGATGCAGCGGCACACTCAAAGGATGTTTAGGCGGTCGAGGATTTCGATCTCGTCGAAGTGCTTGAGATCTTCGCGAAGCTTGGCGAGGAAATCGGCGGCCCTGCTGCTGCTCACGCACGAGCATTTCGATACAGACACTGGCTGATTTTCTATTCTGCTCTGTGATCGTTGCAGAGCCTGTCGAGGATCAGCTGTGGATGGACCGGCTTTGCGAGCACTTCGAAATCATGACCGAGAGCGCTGGCCTCCCGCATTAAATGGCTCGTATCGTTGTTTCCGGACATCAGCAGGATCTTGCACTCGGGATATAGGCGTCGAAATGCTATTGCGAGCTCAATTCCATTCATGGGGTGCATGATTACGTCGCTGAGCAAATGATCGAAGGGTTGGATGGCCGCAAGTTGAATTGCTCCCTGGGCGCTGTAGGTAGCGACGGCCGGTAAGCCATGGATGATCAAAATCTGCGCGAGGGTGTCGGCAATTACTTTGTCGTCGTCGACCACGAGTACTTGCGGTTTGCTTTCGGGGTCCATCACTCCTCGGCTTCGCTTTCTCCTTGATTGATGGTAACGTGGCTCGCGAGTCGGGAAATAACACAAGTGTGTGATCTTCCGGCAACGCTCACTAGGACACCACCGACCGCTTAACGCACCAGGGCTAACCATTCACCGTTTTGGAGCCGAACGTTGAGGGTCTCCCAACCAAGCAGCAGATTGTAATCGCCTTCTGGAAGCAACCCCTCGACAGAAAGAATCTGGTACTCGAAAACCACGGGCGGTCGATCGTTGGCGACCTTGATCACGACGCGTACCCTGCAACGAGCCGTGCGCCCGTTCCCGCGCAGCACACCCGAATGCACGTCGCCTCTGACTTGGCTAAGCATCGCGCTTTCCTGCTGGTGCAAGTGCACCGGGCTCTTGCAGCGCCGCTGTTAGTGGAGGAGGCGCAATCATACAAAGCCGTCAAGTGCTGCACTGTGAGGGGATCCAATGCGGGCCAGAAAACGGAAAAAGTTTGAATGGGCTGGTCGGGATTCCATTTCGCGTTCGAGCTCGGTGATGCGGTCGCGAAGGAGCATCGCCAATTTGGCTGCGGCGAGATCATCCCGGTAGCGGCGAGGGCTCTGCTCTACCAACTCGAGGGTGAAACGAAAATACGTGGCAAGTTCGCGGGCCGACTGTGGACTCATTCTACAGATCCTGATTGCGAGATGCGGGAAACTGCAAAGACGTTATCGGCTCGCAAACATCACTGTCTAGAAAACCTTGGTTACTGCTTTTTGTCGTTACCGTCTGAGGGCTGCTCGAGGGCTTGCCAGAGTGATGCGCACGGGCCCTCCCCCAAAGCCCAGTCTATGACCGACGAAGGTGCGCGTCCCAAAATTATCGTGGAAACGAACAGGCGTCCAGAGGGAGTTTTTGCTACAGCTTTTTGTCATCGGTCGGCTGGTCTTAGGGCTGCTCGAGGGTTGCAGCGGCCGCGAGTTCGCGAGTGCGTTGCATGGCCGCTTCGAGCTCCGCGATGCGACGGAGCAGAATGCTTTTGATCTCCGTCACATTGGCGCCATCGACCATGTGTCTACTCTCGTCGAAGTGCTTGAGATCTTCGCGAAGCTTGGCGAGAGAATCGGCCGTGGCCCTGCTGTTGCTCATAAGCTTCTACCGGACTAGACGCGGTTCCAAACGTAGAGAGAATCGTCGTCTGCATGCATCTCAATAGATATTCCTTTCTGGCGGGCTGCGGAATGGAGAAGCGAGAGGGACTTGACTCATCGAGAATGTCAATCATGCAAATCTGATTTGGAGTTTCTATCTTTCGTTGATCCCGTCTCAGCCTATTGTGTTCTTCTTTGGCCTTGCTTCTGATCTCTACTATTAGTGATCTGAGACGCCTTGGTGAAAAACTGGCATTAAGAAAGCGTAGCCCACAACCCAGCAACAACCGCATTTAGAGAACGTAGAGTGTTGTGAGTGAACTCTTGCACGGCCACAATTCTTAGTCTGCTTGCTTCGTTAGTCGTTGACGGACGGCACGACATCTTGAGGGAAGACGATGCCGAGTCTGGCTGCCGCTTCATGGTTCAGCACAACTTTCTTTTCGGCGACCTCCTGGAATGGGATCGTGGAAGGGTCCTCACCTCGCAGCAGACGGGCAGCCAGCAGCCCGCCGGCTTTTCCAGCCGGATACCAGCCAAGTCCAACACAGGCCAGAGCTCCTCGACTGGTGAACTCCGGATCGTTAATGAACAGCGGAAGCTTGGCATCAGTGGTGGTTTTGACGATGGCATCGAAACTCTGCAGCGCTGTATTGTCGCCCGTGATCCACATGGCCTGAACATTGCGATGGCATGCGACCTGCGCCGACTGGAAGACTTCATTGGTGTTCATTGCGGTCACTTCTTGAAGAGAGATTCCGCGCTTCTGAAAGATCTCGCGAGCCACGCTAATCACTTTGACCGAATTGGCTTCCGAACTGCTGTAGACCGTCCCCACAGACTTCACTCCCGGCACGAGCTTCTGAATCAGATTGACGGTCGCTTCGACCGGTGGAAAGGAACCGACTCCGGTCACATTGGGAAGATGCTCGCTGAACGACTTGCCTGCCCCCGCAGCGACCGGATCATAGCAGTATGTGAAGGCGATATGGGTATTGCGAGCGACAGTGCACGCCGCAGTAAGACAAGGCGTCGTGAGAGTGACGATCAGGTCTACGCCCTGCGTCATAAAGTTCTGCACGAGCATGGGGATGTTCGAAATCTCTCCTTGCGCATGAGAACTGATGACGTCAAGGTTGCCGTCCTTGCTGAATCCTCCCTGCGCGAGGCCGTCGAAGAGGCCTTTCATGCAGAGTTCGGCGCCGGCTTCTGGCGCGAAGTAGAGCAGACCGACACGGGATCGGCCGGAGCCGCGAGAAGAACGGCCGCGGCACCCTGCGAGGGCGAGCGCTGCGCCTGCGGATTGGATCAGCATGCGGCGACGGCTGAGGGTCGATACGGACATGTCGGTAATCCTCCGGAAGTGGGCTACACATAATTTGCAGCGAGCATTTCAGCAACCTCACCATCAAGCTGCTCACGGCGGCGGACGTCTTCAAAACGACGGAGCAGGTCCTCAGGACGGACTCGAGCACGGTCACTACCCTGAAGATCATGCAAAATTCGCCCCTTGTGCATCATCACAATTCGTTCGCCAAGATGGACCGCCTGCTGCATCGAATGAGTGACCATGAGGGTCGTGAGCTTGTCCCGTTCAATAACGTCGTGGGTCAGGCGGATGACCTGGTCGGCAGTCTTCGGATCAAGAGCCGCGGTATGCTCATCGAGAAGCAGCAATTCTGGTTTCAGCCATGACGCCATCAACAGCGTGAGTGCCTGGCGCTGGCCTCCTGAGAGGCTTCCGATCGGATTGTGCAAACGATTCTCAAGGCCCATGTTCAGCGGGCGAATGCGATCGCGGAGTTCGCTGAGCGAACGCCGGGTGACCGCAAGTGCCAACCCACGCCGAAGTCCCCGTTGTGAAGCCAGGACAAGATTTTCGGCGATGGACATGGTGGGAGCAGTTCCGCGAAAGGGATCCTGAAAGACACGCCCGATGAGCCGAGCACGTCGATGCTCCGGCCAATTCGTAATCTCCTTGCCAGAGACGATAATTTTACCCGCGTCGACTTTGAACGTACCCGCGACGGCGTTGAGCAATGTAGATTTCCCGGAACCGTTCGTGCCAAGCACGATGAGGAATGTCCCCGTTTGCATCGTCAATGAGACATTGCGGAGAGCTCGCACTTCATTTGGCGTTCCGGGATTGAACGTCTTCGAGACTTGATCAATCTGCAGCATAGGAGTCAACGGTTTCAGCAATTGATGGCCGGCGGAATCTGATCCTCCGGGCAAAGTTGGGCGTTACCAACGCAGTAAAGACGAAGACCGCAGTAATCAGCTTGAGATTATTTGGATTCAGCCCCCATCGCAGCGCGATGGCCACTAGGAGCCGGAACAGAACCGATCCCATCACCGTTCCTGCGATCAACAGGCCTAAGGAGCTTGTTCCGACGAGAGATTCACCGATGATGACGCTGGCGATTCCCAGCACGACCATACCGACGCCCATCTGCACGTCAGCGAATCCTTGGTATTGCGCAACCAGCGCGCCACATAAAGCGACCAAGCCATTCGACAGGGCAAGGCCAAAAATCGTCGCGCCATCCACGCTTACGCCAAGAGCACAGATCATGTGCGGGTTATCGCCGGTGGCCCGCATTGCGGTGCCAAGGTCGGTCCGGAAAAAGAAGTACAGCAGCAGGCAGATCACGGTCGTAAGTAGCAGGATGCCGATGAGGATTGAAGCATCACGAACACTTACGGCCCATCCGGCGACATTGAGATTGGCCGCGCTGCCGAAGATGTGTGCGCCGAAATGCTCGGCGTAAGTGGAAAGCGTCGTGGTCTCGAGCAGAGGAACATTGCTCTTGCCCATGATGTAGAGATTGACGCTGTACAGTCCGGTCATTACCAGAATTCCACTTAGCAGCGCGTTGATTCTGCACTTGGTGGCGAGGAGGCCGGTTATGGAACCGGCTGCGGTTCCGGCAAGAGCAGCGACGATGGTGGCAAGAACGGGATTGTAGTGATTGACCATCATGACCGCGGCCACCGATGCACCCAGGGTGACAGTCCCCTCTGCAGTCATGTCGGGAATATTAAAGATGCGAAAACTCAGGTAAACTCCAAGCGCAAGAAGAGCAAGTATGAATCCCATGGTCAGTGCGCCAATCAAGAGAGTCATCTGGGTTTCATCCTTGTTTGAAATTCTTGATCGAGCCCATCCAACATGCGCCCCGAGCCAAGTCTGTTTCGCCGACGCCTTCATATGGCCGTGCGTCGGCCATGAGGTGCAGGAGAGCGTTGGGATTGGAGGATGCGATGACCTTGGACACCATCCCCGAGAACGGCAGCTCACCGCGCTGCACAGGTTGGTAGTTGAAGACAGCGGCGTGGATGTGGGCTCGAATTGGGGCCTGAGGACAGAGGGGACGCAGAAAAGGCTCGACACCTTCCGGAACGTGCCGCCCGGCTATGCCCATCAATAAGGCCAAGCTCTTCTTGCTCGCGCGCTCGGTCGTAAACGAGAGCCATTCGCGCATCGCAGGCACCTTATTCGGCAATGGGCCAAGCGCGGGAGATTTCAAAAGGCTCGTGCCGATCACGCAGGTGGTTTCGGCCAACGCTGCGAAAGCTATGGCGGGAGTCGAAGCGAGATCGAGCAGCGATGTGACCAGTTCTGACAGTCCAATCTTTCCTGGCCCTTCGGCGATGGCATCGAAGCGCACCATCGTGGAAAAATCGCCGCCGCCGGTAATTGCATAGAGCGTCTCAATCTGCGGAACAAGCTTCCCTGTCTGGATGACGTAGTCGGGAACAGCATCGGACCCACTTGTCGGTAGAGCCAGCGCGCATCCGCCTAAAGCTAGAAACTCGCCAAACCTGCCGCTGCAATCCTGAAACCCCGTTCCGAATGCGCCGAGACCGAGCCCGAAGGTTCCGAAGGGAAACTCCACTGTACGGCAATCAGCTTCGCTGAAGCCCGTAGCAAGTTTGCCCGGCTCGCCGATCAACGTGCATGACATCGGTTGAGCGACAGGCTGCGGGAAGACCTCGTAGGTGGCCCCGCCACGTATTTCTCGCAAAGTCGGCGCCGGTCCGGCAGGTACTCCGTTGGTTGCGCCTTCGAGAAGAATTCCTGCCAGCCCGACCGTCTTTAATATCTCGCGAACGAACTTGCTCGGATTTGTGACGATAAGGCTGCCGTTGACGGACTGAAGTAGCTTGTATTGAGTAACAATCACGCCGATGCCCAGCGAACTGATGTAGTCGACCCCACTGCAATTCAGTGCAACGCGGTGAGAGCCCGCGCGAACCGCCTCTTCAATGGTGGCGCTCAAGTGTTCGCCCCAGGTTGCATCGATCCGACCTGCTAGGCGCAATTCAAGTAATTCGTCGCTTCTGTGCTGCGTAATCTGCATCAGCGATTCTCTTCCTCGCAGAAAACCATCTCTGGGTCCATCACCGTTTCATCCTCTTCTAATGCGCCCCTCGCGATGACCTCTGTTTTCAGCGTGTCTCGGCCATCGCCTGCTTTTGATGAATGCCGCTCTCATCAACGACAACAGTTGCCCTCTCGACCATGTCGTCTGAAACTCTCCAATTTTCGCGAAGCCCCTTCACCGCTCGCTTATTCACCTTCAGCGTGACGGGAACGACGTTCTCCACTGGAATTCCACGAGGATCCCGCCCATCCAGCACGTCTGCAGCAAGATTGCCAGCTACCCTGCCGATTGCCAGGTAGTCAGCTCCAAGTTCGAATAGTGCCCCTGAAACACCGCTGGACGGTACGGACGAGAAAACCGGAATTCTGGCCGACCTGGCCTTGCTGACGATCAGTTGGAGCCCATGCGATGCGATCAGATCGGGACTCACCCAAATTGCCTGAACGTCGCGGCTCATCAACGAGGCGGTGGCATCGCCGATTGCGGTGGAGTTTTCGGCGGTCGCTTCAATCAGCGCAATGCCCATCGACGAACAAATGTTGCGAGCCAGAGTGGTCGTGACAACCGAGTTGGCTTCCGAGGGATCCCAGACCAGGCCGACGCGCTTAAGGGATGGCAGCATCCGGCGTGCAAGCTCGAATGCATCTTGTACCGGAGCCAGGCTACCCACGCCGGTCATATACGCGGGGTGGTTCATGTGATTTTCCCGGCTCACTCCAACTCCCACCGCATAAGGGTCGCTTACCAAAGCGAAGACATGGCGCCGCGGTGGAGTGGCAAATCGGTTTGCGTTGGCGATCGTTTGCAGGCTGACAGTTGAAAATGAAACGATCAGGTCGAAATTGCTGTTAGTCACCTCTTTCGCAATCGCATTGCCAGTACTGATATCGCCCTGAGCGTTGTATTTGCTGAGAACTATGCGGCTGCCATCGGAATAGCCACGGTCTTTCAATGCGCTGATGGCACCGGCCAGCCCATCATCCAGTGCGGGAACCGATATCTGCTGCACCATCGCCACCCGCACGACACGGCCTTGGCTATGGACCTCTCCGCGTCTTGAATCGAGATCGGAGTAAAGTAAAACCGCAGCTGCTCCCGCGATCAGACAAAGACCGAGGGTCAACTGCTTCAAAGCTGCAATCATTTGGGGAAGCCTAATCAAAGCCGACGTGAGCTTGATTGCCTACGATATATGTACCTTTCATGCAAGGCAAGAACTTCCTTAGAGGCTCTAATCGTCGTTGCGGCTTTATATCTGGAACTGGGGATTTCACCATGTATGCGCTTCACTTTAAACAATCACAACGACGGTCGAACCAGTTCGATTCTCGATGGTTGCAGAATCGGTGTTGCACTGATCGGAACTCGAGCCAAGCGGCTATAAGCGATGCGTGCGGATTCTGACCGATCTGACTTGCCGGAAAACGCCGCGCCGGTTCGGAGAATCGCTGGCACCCTTACACGGCAGCCGACGTCGCATGAAGCGGCTTCCTGCGATCCCGAATGGCAGGCGGTTGTGTTGCTGCGGTATATTAGCGTCTACCCCAATTCAAGCCGCTTGCCGTCGGGGTTGCTCACATCTCTATCGGTATTTTTAACAATGGAAACCACTCTAAACCTTTATGGTGATCGTCCTATCTCAACCACGGGGGCGCATGGTATCGACGTAGCTTCCCAGCGTTTGGATGCTCTAGATAAAGAAGCATTGGAGCAAGTTCTTCAATCCGGCGAGCGCTTGAGTTGTATCGATCTCGGCTGCGGGTTCGGCTGGCAGGGAGTGCGATTTGCCTTCTTGGGAGCGATCACTCATCTATTCGATCTGATGCCGGAAAGCGAATTGGTGAAATCTGTCCGGAATTTCGCAGATTTGCCGATTTCGCATCTACAATGCGACCTGCGTAGCATCCCTCAAAATACCTTGCCGGAATGCATCGACTTGGCGTTTTCACAGAGGTTTATTCATTACCTCACGTATTCCGAAGCCAGTAAGCTGATCGGAATCGTCTATAGCCACTTGTCCCCGGGAGCCAAATTCTACATCTCGGCGTCAGGATTGGATAGCGAATTGGGCAAAGGCTATCTTGGCGAAAAAGAAAAGATAGAAGAGCGTTTTTCGCCATTGAGTCCAGCCATTCAATCAAAACACAACATCTTCGAGCCGGTATGTCTTTATCGTGAAGGTGAGCTTGCAGACCTTTTCATTTCGCATAGATATGTAGAGCGTCAGGTATGGAAATCTCCTTTCGGGAATATAAAGGGTGTTTTTCAAAAAGAGGTCTAACTCTCATCCATGATTATGTGTGGTTGTAGGTACGATCAGGGGATCGTTGACACGTCGATGCGCCGCACGTCGGAGCACGCGGGCAACTAACTGTAGGGAACTTTGATCTTGGCGAAGACGTTCTCGTAAGGCGTGCCATAGTTGTTCCACCACGGTCGCACAAATGGCCGACGGCGCTGAACGACGTCTTCTTGCTCTCTCGAAGCATCTGGCCTTTTCCGTTGAACCAATCCGATGCGGTTCTGGTTTCTCTGTTTATGATGATCGTGTATGCGCCATACATGGCGGCAGTGAAATCCATAGGCTCAGTGCCGAAGCCCTGAAAGACCGGATCGATGTTGTCGTAGATTAAAAGAATCGCGGGAACTCCTTGCTCGGCCCCAAATTCAATCTGCTTCTTTGCCGACACCATGGTGGCGAACGAATCCGCAGGAACCGTCTGAGGTACACTTCTGCCGACAAACTGATGGAGGTTGCGATCTGGATTGTAGCTGAATCGCCAAGGCACTCACCGACGCCGATTACTTCCCGAAAGTCGGCTTCTCGGCTGCAGGCGGTTGCGTTTCATCTTTGCGTAAATGATGAGGCCCACGCCCTCGGAAAGTGCGATGTCAACTCCTCGCACCTCGAAGACTTCCCTGCCCTCTCTCCAAGCAACTTCAGTGGAGCAGGCGACGACGAGCACGAAATCAGAACCCTCGACATCCGCCTATAGACCTCTGCCCGATGCGAACTTGGATCAATGAGAGCAAAAGCCCGTTGACAGCACTTGAGCCACATGGCCGAATTGTTTGAATGTAAGTCAGCGAGGAGCACGAGGTGTTACAAAAAGCTGAACTCAGCGGGCGCTGATTCAGAGAACACCAGGGAGGATCCTCGAAGACGATATGTCCAACATCGGACTTGACGTTCACAAGAAAACGATCAGCTTTTGCGTGACGGATGCAGCTGGTCATGTCCACCAGGAAGGCAAGATCGGATCAACGCGACGCGAACTGGATGTCTGGATACAGACGTTGCCGCAACCCCGGATGATTTCCATGGAAGCGACGATCTTCACAGGATGGATCTACGATCATCTGCTTCCACATGCGGACAAGGTGAAGGTTGCCCACCCTGTGATGCTTCGAGCAATCGCAGCGGCGAAGAAGAAAAACGACAAGATGGAAGATTGCTGACTGCCTGCGCTGCAGGCTTCCTTCCCGAGTGCCACATGGCTTCAACCCAGATCCGGGACCGGCGCCGCACTCTGCGCTACCGGAACCTGGTGATCAGGCAGACAGTGCAGCTGAAGAACCGGGTATCGGGACTGCTGATGGAAACCGGGGTGGATTACAACAAGCACCGGCTTCACAAGGTGGGCTACTTCCAAGATCTGATGTCGACCAACAAGAGGTCGACCAGAGTATCCGACCGTTACTGAAACTGAGCCGGGAGATGATTGAGCGTGGGCAGAAGCTGGACTACGCTCTTGTGAGTTCGCTGGAACGGGACCCGCTGTGGGGGGAGAGACTGAAGCGGCTGAGAACTGTTCCGGGCGTGGGCCCGATCACCTCGCTTACCTGGGCGCTGGAGATCGGAGACTATACTCGCTTTCAATCGATCAAAGAAGCTATCAGCTATTGCGGACTCTGTGGAGACGAGAAAAGCTCTGCTGACAAGGGGCTGCGTATGCCCCTTTCCAAACAGAGGAACAAACACATTCAACGCACGCTGATTGAAGCGGGCAAGTTTGCGATCCGTTTTAACCATGAGTTAGCTGAGATCTACGAGAAGGAACGAGATCGAGGGAATGCGAATCGGGCCACACTTGCCGTAGCCAGGAAACTGGTCGCTCACCTTCCCGCAGTAGACAGAAGGAAGCAGAGTTTCGTGCCTGCCGAGGACTTCAGAGCCACCCGGCAGCTTGAAGAACCTTTCCTAAGAAGGGAAAAAACACCAGGATTATTCCGCTGCGCAGGCTGCCAGGTCGTGCCGTTGGCGACTGAGCGAAGGAGATCAAACTCCAGAGGCTCTCTTCGAATTGTTTCGGGACTGGCAGAGGACACAAACTCAATCTTCTGTGCGGACTCTTCGGAGTCTTAGACAGCAAATGGATGTCCGGTCCTGCGAGATGCAGGGACCACCAGCCGAGAGGCAACTGCTGCGTGTCAGGAAGACCCCTGATGGATAAAGGGGTGAGAATTGCCACAACGAATCGGCGCGAAGGCAGTGCATGTGTTGCACCTCCGCCTCCGCTCCGCTCAGCAAGGCTTCGCTCCGACTCCGGTCAAACACACCGGACAACAGCGCGTACAAGGCGTCGACAAGAGCATTCTCCTCTACATCAAAGAGGCGCTAGTATCCTTCCGTGCTGGAGCTTATCTGACCATTCGCTTGGCGCAGGCGAATGCTTCAGACATCTGGTGAGGGGATTCGAATGGGAATCCCCACACTCCCATGACGGCGTCACCGATAAACTTGTCCACAAAGGCGTGATGCTCGTGCAGAATGGAGACCATCTCGTCGAGGTAATCGCCGAACTGCTGCGCGAGCACCATCGGCGAAAGCCCGAGGCTAGTCTCTGTAAACCCACGAACGTCGGCGAACAGCACAACGCCGTTGATTAGGTGCGGCCTGCCGTACTCATCACGATGCGCCAGCAACCTGGAAGTAATGTCCGGCGCCAGATGAGAACTGAACGCAGCCATCAGGCGATTCTCATTCCGATAGCGAAATCCGCGCTCTGAAGTAGCCTCCGCCAGCTTTGCGGAAACAATTCTCAGTAGGTTCTGCGTGAAGCGAGGGCTGACTTCCAACAGCCTAATGATCTCGGTGTGCGGAATACGTAAGACTTTCACAGTACCTCGCGCAACCGCGTCGGCTGTTCTGCAGGATTCAGAGTTCAGGAAGCCCTGTTCGCCTAGTACCTCTGGTGCCCGCCGCGTCACCAGATAGGAGTCCTCAGAGAGGATCTCTACTTCTCCGTGAAGGATGACGATCATCCAGTCGGCCGGGGCTCCTTTGACACAAATGGCCTCCCCATTGTGGTAGAAATGCAGCCACTCCCGCGGATGCTGTTGCCGCAAGATCGGCTAATCCCGCGAAAAGTGGAATGTGAGAGAGCTCGATTTGTGTCTCCTGCTGGGAGGGCATCGGCAACTCCTAATTAGGCATAATCCGAATCTGTTAGCCCAGAAAGAACACCCCCCGAAGGACCTCCCTCGGGGTGCGAGATTTTCAATTCAAATGTTGAGTCGGTCGCATCACTTACCCGAGGCATCATGCAACCGCTTCAGAGTGGGAAAACTACACTTGATAATCGAAACCTTAACTACGAAATCCATGAGCTTCATGTGGGTTGAAAACTCTCCCAATGAAGATCAGAAATCTAATCGTGGCGGTCACTCTACTGCTGATACAAACTTTGCGCCGCCAAAATGCTCGAAAATCACAGACGAAATGACGTCCAACTAAAGTATGAGGAGATGTATTTCTCATCTCTCTCAGAGTTCAAAAGAGTGGAGCAGACAGTCGCCTGCCTGCCCCACTAAGAGTACGTAAAAGTAGTCAACTGCATCCTGAAGTCGAGCCGCAACTCATGCAGCGATAGCAACTGCCGTTGCGAACCATGATAGCGCCGCAGGTTGAACAGCTCGGTGCGTCACCCATCTCGTACATGCTGCGCATGGCGTCAGACGCATGATAGACACCGCGATCCCTAAGCGAGGGGCCGTGGGTGGGCGTGGCAGGTACGGTGCCCGTGGCCTGAACCTCCGGCGCGATACCTCCACCGGGAGCCGACGTGCTGCCCATGCCGCTGGTGTGACCACCGCCCTGACCGAGCCGCCGTCCTACCTCTTCAGCGAGACGGGCAAGCTGATTGCGTGCAGCGGGATCATCTTCGCCTTCAGACTCGGGAAGCAGCGATGGCGACTCCGGCAGCGGTGTGACCTGCGGAGAGAGACCCGCGAACAACGTCAACTGCTCACCTGAAAGGAAGCGCAGGTTGAGCCAGCGGAAGATGTAGTCCATGAGGCTCTTTGCATAGCCGATCTGCTCGTTACCGGTCCAGCCGGAAGGCTCGAAGCGGGTGTGAGCGAACTTCTCGCAGAGAACGCGGAGCGGCACGCCGTGCTGGAGGGCGAGCGAAATCGATGTTGCGAAGGCGTCCATCAGGCCGGATACGGTTGAGCCCTCCTTCGCCATCCGGATAAATATCTCTCCCGGCTGGCCGGTTGGGTAGAGGCCAACGGTGATGTAACCTTCGTGGCCGGCGATGGAGAACTTGTGGGTGATGGAGGCGCGCTCTTCGGGCAGGCGATGGCGCACCGCACGCGGCGGCGCGTTCAGATCCTGCTGAGCAGCGATGGTCTCAAAATCCGTATCCAGCGCCGCGCTCATTTGCGGGACGGTTATGGCTTTCGCAATTTCCTCCATGGCGCGCTGGAAGATTCCGGCGGCGGCGACGACCTGCTTTGCCGTGACTTCAAGCTTCTCGCTGATCTTGGCTTCGAGAGTCTTCAGATCCGCTTCAGCAGCGGGCTGGCCAGCGGCAAGCTGCGCCATAACGCGCTGGCCTGCGGCATCGAGCGCAGAGGGTTCACGCTTGGCATCGAGACTGGTGTTTAGCGGCTGCGTGCCCTTGGAGCCGTCGCGGTAGATGGCGACAGCCTTGATGCCCTGTCGCCAGCTCTCGGCGTAGGCTTCGGCCACATCTTCCACTGTTGCTTCGTGGGGCAGGTTCACAGTCTTCGAAATGGCCCCGGAAAGGAAGGGCTGTGCGGCGGCCATCATCTTGATGTGGCCCATGTAGTGAATGGAGCGTGTGCCCTTGGCCGGCTTGAAGCTGCAATCGAATACGGCAAGGTGTTCAGGTTTAATGCCGGGAGCGCCTTCGATGGTGCCGGTTGCGTCTATGTAACTGACGATGGCGTCAACCTGATCGTTGTCGTAACCGAGTTTGAAGAGAGCCGCGGGAACCGTGTTGTTGACGATCTTGATCATGCCGCCACCAACGAGCTTCTTGTACTTGACCAGTGCCAGATCGGGCTCGATGCCGGTGGTGTCGCAATCCATCATGAAGCCGATGGTGCCGGTGGGCGCGAGGACGGTGGTCTGCGAGTTGCGATAGCCATACCGCTCACCATAGGAAAGAGCCATGTCCCAGCACTCGCGGCTGGAGTCGATGAGCGCGTCCAGTTGCGGCACGTTGAAGGGCTCGCCGCTGATGCGCGACTTGCCGATGTTGTTCACTTCGGCGCGATGCATTCTTATCACGTCTAGAAATGGCTCGCGGTTGACGTAGAAGCCGGGGCAGGCGCCGCCCTGGCGTTCCACGCTCGCGGTGAGCGGTGTTGCCGAAGGAATCGACGGGCAATTGGCCGCCAGAACTGCCGACTGCAGATACGCCTGTCCGCACATGATGGCGGTGAGCGCGGCAGCAAGATCGCGTCCGGCGGTGGAGTCGTAAGGCAGGCCGAAGGCCATAAGCAACGCTCCAAGGTTGGCGTAGCCAAGACCGAGCGGGCGATAGTCGTGCGAGTTCTTTGAGATGGACTCGGTGGGATAACCGGAGTTGTCCACCAGGATATCCATCGCCGTGATGACCACAGAGATTGCGTGGCGGTAGGCCGGAATGTTGAACGTGCCTGACGGCGTCACGAACTTGAGCAGGTTGAAGCTGGCAAGGTTGCAAGCGGAGTTGTCGAGGAACATGTACTCCGAGCAAGGATTCGACGCGTTGATGCGGTCAGTGTTCTTGCTGGTGTGCCACTTGTTGATGGTGGTGTCGAATTGCATGCCCGGGTCGCCACAAAGCCAGGTGGACTCGGCGATCTTGTGCATGAGGTCGCGCGCCTTGTAGGTCTTGACGGGCTGGTGGCCCTTCACGGTGTGCGTGGTGAAGTCGCCATCAGTCTCGTAGGCATGCATGAACTCGTCGCTGACGCGGACGGAGTTGTTGGCGTTCTGG
>Ga0207683_10003181_pt1 | contig 14329 bp, 17 predicted proteins | sample KBSM73metaG_FD_184333 | JGI IMG/M metagenome (GOLD analysis project Ga0207683, IMG submission 184333) | Miscanthus rhizosphere microbial communities from Kellogg Biological Station, Michigan, USA - KBS M7-3 metaG (SPAdes) (version 2) | ecosystem: Host-associated > Plants > Roots > Rhizosphere >...
CGCCGACAGCATTTTTCGCCGCGCGCGATCGACCCGCTCGGCCGGTCCTTCGCTGACCCACATGTGGACCACAGCGGTAAACCGCGCGGCCAAAGCATCCGGCGTAGATCCCCCAAACATGCTTGCAGCGTAACAAATGTTCGTGACAGCGCAATATTGTTGTTCGCAGCGAAACCGCGACCCGGCTTGCATAAGCTACGGCCCGCCGCGATGACGGCCATGTGAGCTCTCGCCCTCGTCTTCCGCGTAATGTCTGGGTCCTCGGCTTCGTCAGCCTGTTCATGGACCTTTCGAGCGAAATCTATCACGCGCTGCTACCGGCCTTCATCACGCTCGTGCTTGGCCTGCCAGTCACGGCGCTTGGCGCGATCGACGGTGTCGCGGAGGCCACGGCGAACTTCGCCAAGCTCTTCTCCGGCCGCCTTTCGGACCGGAGCCTGAAACGCAAGCCGTGGGTGATGGCAGGCTACGGCCTCGCCGCCCTCTCGAAGCCCTTGTTCCCACTCGCCGCGAGCGCGCCGGCGGTCATGGCGGCGCGTTTCGCCGACCGCATCGGCAAGGGCATCCGCGGCGCCCCGCGCGACGCGATGCTGGCCGACGAGACTCCCCCGGAGATCCGCGGACGGGCCTTCGGACTGAGGCAGGCGCTCGATACGGCCGGTGCCCTTCTGGCTCCGCTGGTCGCGATCGGGCTGATGGCATGGTTCGCGAGCAATATTCGCGCCGTCTTCTGGATCGCGATCATTCCCGCGGCGATCTCGTTTCTGTTGGCATGGCTCGCGCTGCGCGAACCGGAGCAGCATCTCGCTCCGCTCAAGAAGTCGCCTTTCTTCTCGGGATTCAGAGAGCTCGGCAAGGACACGAAGCGGCTCTTGCAGGTAGGCTTCCTGTTCACCCTCGCGCGGTTTTCCGAAGGATTTCTCATCCTCAAGGGGATGGACATCGGCCTCAGTGAGGCAATGTCGCCGCTCACACTCGCGATTTTCAACCTCGCTTATGTCGCGCTCGCTTATCCCGCCGGCGCGCTCAGCGATCGGATGAAGCCCCGCTCCATCCTGATGGCCGGCATGGTGGTGCTCGTTGCGGGCAACCTCGTCCTTGCCGAGACCGACAATTTCACCGGCCTTGTTCTCGGCACTGCGCTTTGGGGTGCGCACATGGCCCTGACCCAGGGCATTTTCGCTCGGATGATCGCCGACAGCGCACCCGAGCAGCTCCGCGCCACGAGCTTCGGCGCTTTCTGGTTCGTCACCGGGATCGGATCCTTGCTGGCAAGCCTTGGCGCGGGATGGCTGTGGGACCGGCAGGGCGCGTCCGCGACCTTCCTCACGAGCGCAGCCGTTGCGGCCGTTGCGCTCGCAATGCTCAGCCTGCTCGAGGAAGAGCGCCGCCCTAACGCGTGAACTTCTCTCCGCGCTCGGCCTTGTCGAGCAACAGTTTGGAGAAGCCAAACTCCGGCTTCATCCGCTCTTCCTGCCGCTTGAGGCCTTCGACGATCTTGTCGAGGCCTTCGGTATCAGCCCAGAACATCGGGCCGCCGCGATAGACCGGCCAGCCGTATCCATAGACCCACACGACATCGATGTCCGATGCTCGCTGAGCGATGCCTTCTTCCAGGATCTTCGCGCCCTCGTTGACCATCGAGTATAAGGTACGCTCGACAATCTCCTGGTCGCTGATCTCCCGGCGCTCGACGCCCTGCTTCTTCGCGAAATCCTCGATGATCTGCTGCACCACTGGCGATGGCGTCGGCCGGCGCTTCTCGTCATAATCGTAGAAACCCGCGCCTTTCTTCTGACCCCAGCGATCGATGGCGCACAGCGCGTCGCGGATGTTCTCGATCCGGGTGGGATCGCGATGCCAGCCAATGTCGACCCCTGCGAGGTCGGCCATCTGAAACGGCCCCATTGGCATTCCGAACTCGACATGAACGCGGTCGACCTGCTCCGGTGTCGCGCCTTCGAGGAGCAACTTCGTCGCCTCGACCTGCCGCGGCATCAGCATGCGATTGCCGATGAAACCGTGGCAGACGCCGGCCACCACCGGCACCTTCCGGATCTTCTTGCCGAGGCCCATGACGGTCAGCAGCACGTCAGGCGCCGTCTTGTCGCCGCGCACGACCTCCAGCAGCTTCATGATGTTCGCGGGCGAGAAGAAGTGCGTTCCGACGACGTCGCCCGGCCGCGAAATGCTCGCCGCAATTTCGTTGATGTCGAGGTAGGACGTGTTGGAAGCGAGGATCGCGCCGGGCTTGGCGATCTTGTCCAGTCGCCCGAAAACCTCCTTCTTCACGTCCATATTCTCGTAGACGGCCTCGATGATGAGGTCGCACTCCGCGAGCGCACTGAAATCAAGCGTCGGTGAGAGCAGACCCATCGCCTTCTCGACCTGTTCGTTGGTCAGGCGACCCTTCGCGGCAGTCGCCTCGTAATTCTTGCGCATGAGACCGGTGCCGCGGTCGAGCGCTTCCTGCCCCATCTCGACGATCGTCACGGGGATGCCCGCCGACAGGAAGTTCATCGAGATGCCGCCGCCCATCGTGCCGGCGCCGATGACGCCGACCCGCTTGATGTCGCGGGGTGCGGTGTTCTCCGGAAGGCCTTCGATCTTGTTCGCCTTGCGCTCGGCGAAGAAGAAATACTGCTGCGCCTTGGCCTGCGTGCCGCTCATGAGCTCCATGAACAGCTTCCGCTCGTCGAGCACGCCCTCGGAGTACGGCTTCTCGCACGCGATCTTCACTGCGCGGATATTATATTCGGGTGCATCGAAGCCGCGGAACTTGCGTCCGTTCTCCTTGCGGAACTCGTCGAACACCGACGGATCGCATGCATTGAGCTTGTCCTGACGCTCCGAGCTCTTCGGCAGGGGTCGGACGTCGCGAACCTCTTCGGCATAGCCCACGGCGTGCGGGATCAGCTCACCCTCGACCAGGCGGTCGATGAGCCCGCAATCGAAGCCCTCCTTCGCGCCGATCGGATTGCCGCCTGCGCACATCTGCAGCGCCTTCTTCACACCCGCGACCCGCGGCAACCGCTGCGTCCCGCCCGCACCCGGGAGCAGGCCAAGCTTCACTTCCGGCGTGCCAAGCTTCGCCGAGGGCACGGCGACGCGATAATGGCAGGAGAGCGCGACCTCGAGGCCGCCGCCCAGCGCCGTCCCGTGGATCGCCGCGACCACCGGCTTGCTGCATCCCTCGATGATGTCGACAACCTGCGGCAGCATCGGCTGCTCGAACGCCTTGGGCGTGCCGAACTCGGAAACATCCGCCCCGGCGAAGAAGGTCTGGCCCTCGCATGCGACGACGACCGCTTTCACATTGTCGTCCGCTTCAGCCTGCTCGATCGCGGCCACCAGCCCCTGCCGAACCGCTGCTCCGAGCGCGTTCACCGGCGGGTTGTTCGACAGCACGATGAGCACGTCGCCATGCTTGCGGGTCGTAATCGGGCTGGTTGTCGGCTTGTCCATCACGTCTTCCATCGCGGGTCTCCTGCGCTGGCCGCTAAGCCGGTGCATTGCGTCAGACAAGACTGCTGTGCCACTTTCCTGACATGGAGGTAAGTAAGCACGTCGACGTGTTGATCGTCGGGGCCGGCATTTCCGGTATCGGCGCCGCTTACCGACTGCAGGAGCGCTGCGCGGGAAAGAGCTGGCTGACCCTCGAAGCCCGGGATCGAGTCGGCGGCACCTGGGACCTGTTCCGATATCCGGGCGTGAGATCCGATTCGGACATGTTCACCCTGGGGTTCCCGTTCCGCCCGTGGCGCAGCGACCTCGCCATCGTCGGCGGGGAAGCGATCCGCGATTATATCGAACAGACGGCGCGCGAATTCGGCATCTTCGACAGGATTCGCTTCGGCGAGCACGTCATGCGCGCGAACTGGTCGTCGGCGGACGCGCGCTGGGCAGTGGAAACGAACCGCGGTCTCTACAGCTGCCGCTTCCTCTATCTTGCGAGCGGCTATTACGATTACGCTGAAGGTTACCGGCCCACATGGCCCGGCGAGGACGAGTTTACGGGCCGCATCGTCCATCCCCAAGCCTGGCCAGCGGATCTCGACTTCTCAGGCAGACGCGTTGCGGTGATCGGCAGCGGCGCGACCGCGGTCACGCTCGTCCCCGCGCTCGCCGAGAAGGCCGCGCATGTCACTATGATCCAGCGAACGCCGAGCTACATCGTCGCACGCCCCTCGCGGGACCGGACGGCGGCATGGCTGCAGCGACGGCTGCCCGGCCGAGTCGCGGATCCACTCATCCGCTGGAAGAACCTGCTCCTCGGCATCTATTTCTACGGCCGGGCTAGGCGAAAGCCGGAGCATGTGGGCCGGCGAATCCGCGAAGAGATCGGAAAAGCCCTGCCCGCCGGATATCCAGTCGCGCGCGACTTCACGCCGCCGTACAACCCTTGGGACCAGCGGCTTTGCCTGATTCCCGACGGCGACCTGTTCGCCGCGATAAGGACCGGCAAGGTGTCGATTGCAACCGGCACCGTCGATCGCTTCACGCCCGCCGGGATACAGCTCGCGACCGGCGAGAATGTTGACGCCGAGATCGTCGTCACGGCGACCGGGCTCAACATGCGCCTGCTTGGTGGAATCGCGCTCGCGATCGACGGAAAGGCCGTCGACCCGTCGCACCTTTTCGTCTGGAAGGGCATGATGCTGAGCGGCGTCCCGAACCTCTTCATTGCCTTCGGCTACGCCAATGCTTCCTGGACTCTTCGCAGCGACCTCACCGCACGCAGCGCGTGCCGGCTGATCGGGCGCATGGACCGCCAGGGCGCGAATTGCGCTTCGCCGCGTGCACCGCAGGGGATCGGGAGGAAGCCCGTGATCGCCCTAAGCTCCGGCTACGTCAGTCGCTCTACGGGTCTTCAACCGAGCCAGGGCGACCGCGATCCCTGGCAGGTTCCCCAGAATTACGTCCGCGACCTTGCCGCGATGACGTTCGGCGGGATCGAGGATGAGCTGGAGTTCGGAAGTCGGGACTAGCCCTGATGGCACGTCGACTTTTCCCAAATCATTGAGAGCTGCATGCGCCGCAGTTTTCTCACTCTGTCCGGGCTAGCCCTGATGGCGAGCACCGCAGCCTTGGCTAGCGACGCTTCGCACCATTGGTCGTACGTCGGCGAAGGCGGCCCGTCGCACTGGGCGGAGCTCGATTCCGCGTTCGCGAACTGCGCTCGCGGGAAGGCGCAGTCGCCAATCGACATTCGCACGACTGAGTTGCACGGCCAGTCCCTTCCGGCGCTCGAGTTCGATTATCGGCCCAGCCGACTGCACATCACCGACAACGGTCACAGCATTCAGATCGACGTCGATCCTGGAAGCAGCCTTCGGATCGGAGACGACACCTACCAGCTGGTCCAGTTCCACTTTCATCATCCGAGCGAAGAGCGGATCAACGGCCAGTCGTCCGATATGGACGCGCACCTTGTCCATCGTGATTTTCAAGGCCGTCTCGCGGTCGTTGCCGTTCAGTTGAAAGTCGGTCAGCCCAATTCGACAGTGGATGCCTTGTGGAATCACCTGCCCAAGGAGAAGGAGCACAGGATCGACTTCAACGACGTCACCGTCAACGCCGCCGCCTTGCTTCCAGCGGGCCACGGCTATTTCACTTATACCGGCTCTCTCACTACACCCCCTTGTTCGGAAGGTGTGAGATGGATCGTCATGAAGTCGCCTTCGACCCTGTCGAAAGCCGAAATCGCGACCTTCGCGAGCCATTATCCGAACGATGCTCGCCCCGTTCAGCAACTGAACGGACGGCAGGTCCTCGTCACCAACTAGAGTCGACTTGGCCGCGCCTTTAGGGCGACGGGAGAATCTGGTGACCGGCCCGTTCGGCGACGTAAAAGAACGCGGCGGATATCGTCCACAGCACCGCGAAGAACCCGCTCAGCAACAGTGCGCCGGACGCGCCGCCGGGCGAATTGGCGGTCGATGGCGCGGTCGCGATAAGCATTCCAAGTGAAGTCTGCATGATCGCGACGCCGACCATGGTCCGGGCCATTCCTGCGGGTCGGAACCACGCGGAGAAACCGCCGACCATGGCCGCCATGATCACCATGAAGAAGCCGATCCCATTTCCATCGTCGCGAACGACGGTGATCCACAAAATCAAAATCGACGCGATGACCGCGACGGCGACGCCCATGCGGTAAGCCCAGGCTCCGTTGTGCGAATCGGTCATTCTTGCCTCCAGCCCTAACTTCGGTCCGGGATATGCCCCAGCGAAGGATCAGCGGCATGAGGAAAGCGTGAGGAATCACTAAGAAATGCACGCATCGCGACTAAGCGGCTGCTCAAGCAGCAGGATGCGGAACCATCCTAGGAAGCGGCAGCTCTTATCATCGACAGAACCTTCGATCGCCATGCCACGATATAGGCGTGGGCGGGCAGCGCGCTGCTTTCAGTGGACAAGCCGATCGCCGCGACGACGGAGGTTATGACCAGGATCGAAATATCGATTGGGATCGTCGGGCCGATGAATATCAACGCCAGAACGAACAGCACCGGGTAGGTAAAGAGCCGGATTGCCCATTTCTTCATTTCCGGCCTTCGTCACGTTCGGAATGAGGCGTGCAGCCTGATCAGATCCTGCTGCCGGTTTACACTACCTTGCGGAACACGGACTGCAACTGAGAACGCGCAGTCGTGACCTGAACGCGAGCGCGGCTGCGGCACTTTCTACGCCTCCCCGCTTGAGAGCAGCCGTCCAGCTAAACCCGTTGCTAACAGTCCGATATCATCAAGATTGATGATAGCTTGCGATCGCGGACGCCAACCCCTGGCTGAGTTAACGCAGTTGACGACGTGGCGGTCGTGATTTGCGACCAACACAGCGGGGGTCAGGTTTTGCCTGACCGCACGACGGGCCGGCGCCGCGCAAGGTCACCTTGCGGGCGTTGGAGGCGTGCCGTTCCCCTCGGGCAAATCGCTTCCCCCCGCGCCTCGACCCGTGTTCCCGCGGCTCGGCTTGGCTGGCGGAAATATGGGCGGACTGGGGAACGGCCCGCATCCGGTCGATCCTGGCTTGGGTGCGGGCCGGCCCGCCGGGCTTCGTGAGTGATTGGGGTTCGAAATGCCAAAGCGAAGTGACTACGCAATCGCGCTTGGCCTGCATGCGCCGCCCGATCCGGAAAGCGCTCGGAATCCAGGTCGCCCCGACCGCTCAACGGTGCTTCGGAATGCTTCGGAAGGATTTTACTTCCAGCTTGAGGCCTTCCTCGACGGTTGGCGGCGCGACGGCGTGCGAGAGGACGTCGTGCGTGCCGCCCTCGACCGTGCCAAGCACACTTCCCTGGCGATGGAACAAGTGGGGCAGTTGCTCACCGGTCGGTGAACTCATTGGCCCGTTGTGCTGGCGAGCCCTCTGACGCTGATCGCAAGTGTCTGCAGTGGGGTGGAACGCTGACGCCAGCGAATTGACGGTGCGGCGAGGCCGAACCGCTTCACGCGCTGGCCGCGGACAGATAGATTTCGCGGGCTGACTCCAAGCTGGTAGACCGTCGACGACCGACGGAGGCCCGACATGACTCAATCCATCCCAGCTATCGCGATCATTGTCGGCTTTCTGATTTGCATCGCTGCAGCGCTAATCCTCGCCCTCCGCTCCAGGTCCGAGACACCTGATCCCTGATTCTCAATGTCCGGTACGCACAGCAAGCTAAGTCCGGCAACGAGCTGCTGCGGCCAAGGTCTGTAATGGGTCGAAGCTGACGGCTGCTCATTGGGACAAATCGCCGAACGTTGGTGCGGCATCAACGGCTCGCGCCATCGGATAAGCGGGGAAATGGCGGTTTTCTGCGCTTGGCATGCTTCATGAATAGTCTCGAGCAGGCGGCGCGTGGGGCGAACCGCTCAAAGGGACAATGACATGGACAGATTGCTGCACGCGGACGGTCCACGGGCTGAATCGGAAGTGCCGACCGATCTTCTGGCAGGCTTATTGATGGAGCGCGCCCGCGAGCCGAAGCCGGCGGCCGCGCAGCCCGAAAAGCTGCCGCTCAAGATCTATTGCGTGATGGCGGTGACGACCGCGCTCACCTTCGCGACGCTGACGACCGGCTATCAGATGCTGTTCGCTCACCACCTGTTCGCATGATGCCGTGAGGCAAGAGGAACTATGAAACTGCTGAACAAACTGTCGACGAGCCCATGGGCGCTATCGTGCACCAGCTTCTTACTGACGGCCCTGCTCATCCGGTCGAATAGTCTAAACCTGCTATGAGACCCGCTGAAGTGGTGTGAACGAACTGCTCGTCCGAGATCCAAGCCCGAATTGGAATGCCTGTAACCATGGGAGCGGACGTTGGGCTAAAGTCAGCTTTGGGTCGAAAGCTGACGCTGTCAGTCGCCCGAACTCTGGCGAGCCTGCCGCATCTCGGCATCGGCTGCATCAAGGAGCTCAGTCACTTGGGACGCTAATTTGCTGAGGGTCTCCCAATGGGGCCCCCAGGCCGCAGCCGCTTTCGACAGATGGAAACGGCGCACGCCATCCTGTCGAGCAAACACCTCCGCTATCCGCAGATCTCCGTCCCAAATCTCGAGAACAGCGGTTGTGCGATCCAGCGGTTTCAAGATGCGCATATCCATGGTTTGAGATGCCGATCGTCTGCAATGGGTGGGAGCGGACGTTAGCTATGCGCGGACCAACTGCCTCTTCAGATCGGCTTTAATCGACGCTCCCGCCAAGTGCGCGTCGACGTTCGAATAGCCTTCCTGTCGGAGGATTCTTCGGATCTCATCAATAGTGGTTGAACTGCGCGCCAGTTGGAACGCGCGTTCGATGATATTCTCGGTTTGCATAGATGATCCTGAAGTTTCGCTTGCGTCATGAACGGTCCGCGGTTGCCTTGCGTTCCGTCGTCCTCACTTCCCCAACCTTACTAATGCGTCGTCCAGCGCCTGCAGGAACCGCGAACGGTCCGTCTTGACGAACGGTGACGGTCCGCCGGTCATGCCCACCCCCGCGCGCAAGTCCTCCATGATCGCCCGCGTGGCGATGGCACCGCCGATGCTCGCGCTGGTAAATGGCTTGCCGTTTTGGCCGATGACCGTCGCGCCTGCCTTAAGACAGCGTCCGGCGAGCAATATGTCGCCCGTGATCACGACTGTCCGCGTATCCGCCTCGCCCGCGATCCAGTCATCGGCGGCGTCGAACTTATCCGACACTACCACCCGCTCGATAAGCGGGTGGTCGGGCACACGCAGATGTGCATTGCTGACGACCTTCACCGGCACCGCGCGCCGCCACGCGACCTTGTAGATCTCTTCCTTCACCGGGCAGGCGTCGGCGTCTACAAAGATTCGGACGGGCGCGGCCACGTTCGCCCCTAGCTGTTCTTCAGGTTTTCAAGCCCGCTCTGACCGCCTTTTTGCGATAGGTTCGACGCATTGGTCTTCGGCTTCGCTTTCTTTGGCTTTCGTGCTTCCTTATTCGACCTTTGCTGTCCCTTGGCCACGGCTGCTCTCCTTCAGCGACGCGCAGATGCGCCACTTGGGGACCCTCATAGCCGTTCTTAACGCGGGCCGACACTTGCTCCAACGGGATCGAGGTCTCAGGGACAGCCAAAGTCAGCTTTGGGTCGAAGGCCGCCGTTAGCCGCAGCGAACCGAAATCGCTTTCCTATTCGCAATTGCCGTGCTTGGCTCGGCCGCATGGCGGCGATGAAATCCGCGAAGCTCTTCTTGCAGGCACGCCCTCGCCTAAGTTCGCGAAAAATTCGCCGCGTCGAGTGACATTAGTGACATTAAGCGAGCTCAAGGACGAACCATGACCGATCTCGATGCGTTCCGTTCCGACGTCCGCGACTGGCTCGAGGCCAATTGCCCAGCTGAAATGCGCCAACCGATCCGCTCGGAGGCGGATGTCTGCTGGGGCGGGCGCAATTGGAATTTCCAATCAGATTCCCAGCGCCAGTGGCTCGATGCGACGGCGGCGCGCGGCTGGACGGTCCCAGATTGGCCAAAGGACTATGGCGGGGGAGGACTGGCGGCCGACGAAGCCCGGGTGCTGAAAGAAGAAATGCAGCGCATCGGCGCGCGCCCGCCGCTGACGAGCTTCGGCATCTCGATGCTCGGCCCCGCCTTGCTGCACTTCGGCACCGAAGAGCAGAAGAGGCACTATCTGCCCCAGATCGCGCGCGGCGAGATCCGCTGGTGCCAGGGCTATTCGGAGCCGGGCGCCGGATCCGACCTCGCGGGCCTGCAAACGAAGGCCGAGGACAAAGGCGACCACTGGGTGGTCAACGGCCAGAAGGTCTGGACCAGCTATGCCGACAAGGCTGACTGGATCTTCTGTCTCGTTCGGACCTCGACCGAAGCCAAGCAGGGCGGGATCAGCTTCCTCCTGTTCGACATGGAAACGCCGGGAGTATCGACCAAGCCGATCCTGCTGATCAGTGGCTCCTCTCCCTTCTGCGAGACCTTCTTCGACGACGTGAAAGTTCCGAAGGAGCAGATCGTCGGCGAGGTGAACAGGGGCTGGGATGTCGCCAAATATCTCCTCGGCCACGAGCGAGAGATGATCAGCGGCATGGGCCTTGGCGGGGGCGGCTCGCTGGGTGCCGCGATGAAGCCCGCCGATCCGTTTCTCCGGGCGGAGATTGCGGCATTCGACGTCGACGCGCTCGCGTTCGCTGCAATGAGCGAGCGGTTCGCGGCCATGTGGAAGGCGGGTGAAGCGCACCCCGCATCGCCGTCGATGATGAAATATGCCGGCACGGAATTGAACAAGCGCCGCAATGAGCTCGCCATGGCAGCCGGCGGCAGCGACGCGCTCGAATGGGACAGCGATCGCAGCAAGAAAGGCAGGCCGTCCCGCGACTGGCTGCGCTCCAAGGGCAATTCGATCGAAGGCGGCACAAGCGAAATCCAGCTCGGCATCGTCGCCAAGCACATCCTTCGGCTGCCGGGAGCCTGACGCATGAGCCTGCTGACCGACGACCAGAAGATGCTTCAGGAGACCGCGGCGAGCTTCCTTGCCGAGGAAGGCTCGATCGCAAAGCAGCTGCGCCACTGGCGCGACATCGCCTGCAAGGACGGGTTCGGCCACGGGCTCTGGAAGCAATTCGCCGATCTTGGCCTAACCGGCATCTGCATTCCTGAAAGTCAGGGCGGCATGGGAATGGGCGCCACTGAGGCCGCTCTCGTCCTCGAAGAAATCGGACGCAACCTCACGCCGTCGCCATTCCTGGCGACGGCCGTGGCGACGCCCCGGGCGATCGAGGGAACCGGGCACGCCGACCGTTGGTATCCCGGCATCCTGTCGGGAGAGAGTGTCCTCGCGCTGGCCGTCGACGAAGGGCCGCGTCACGCGCCGCAACGCACCGCGCTGGAAGCCAAGCGGCAGGGCAATGGCTTCGTTCTGAATGGGTCGAAGCAATTCGTGGTTCAAGGCGGCTCGGCCGACATGATCGTCACGGCCGCGCGCACCGCGGGATCTCCGGGCGAAACGCAAGGCATCACGCTTTTCGCGGTTGCCCGCGACGCGAAGGGGCTGGAGGTCGAGAATGTTGCGCTGGTCGACAGCTCGAAGGCGGCGCGGCTGACCTTCGCCGGGGTCGAGCTGGATGCCGATGCCGTCATTGGAGAGGTGGATCAGGGCTGGCAGCGGCTCAACGCAGCGCTGTCCGCGGGCCGGGCCGGCGCTGCGGCGGAACTGGTCGGCCTTGCGTCCGGCGCGTCGGCGATGACCCTCGACTATCTCCGGCAGCGCAAGCAGTTTGGGCGCCTGATCGGCGAGTTTCAGGCGCTCCAGCATCGCGCCGCGCACCTCTATGCGGAGATCGAGATCGCGCGGGCCGCCGCACTGAAGGCAGCCGCCCTCCTCGATGCCGGCGACGAACGGTCGGAGCTCTATGTCTCGGTCGCCAAGGCCAAATGCTCGGACGTCGCCAGCCTTGCCGTTCGCGAGGGCGTGCAGATGCACGGCGGCATCGGGATGACCGACGAGCATGACATCGGCCTCTTCATGAAGCGCGATGCGGTGCTCGGTGAGTTGTTCGGCGATCTCTATTATCACCGATCGCGAGTGGCGGAATTGAGCGGCTATTAGCCGCGCGCCTTGAACCCGCCGATGATACCGAGGATGAAGGAGGTGACGAGAGCGAGCTGGACCTTCCCGTCCGGATCGCTCCAGCCGAAGTATTTCGAGCCCCATGCCACCAACACAACAAACATGGCGATCGCGATACCGCCGACCATGCAATTCCTCCCACTCGCGGTGAAGGGTTCACCGCCATTCGCCTATCATCGGCCATCAAGGTAAACAGAGTCTAAAGCTTGCCCCTCGTCCGGCCGCTGGCCATAGGGGCGGCAGGTCCAGAACAAGGTCAGGCAAGCCCATGAAAGCGCGCGTCTTCATCACCCTGAAAAACGGGGTGCTCGACCCTCAGGGCAAGGCCATCCACCATGCGCTGGACGGCCTCGGCTTCAAGGGCGTCAACGATGTCCGCGCCGGCAAGCTGATCGAGCTCGACCTCGCCGACGGCACCAGCGATTCCGACATCGAGGACATGTGCCGGAAATTGCTGGCCAACACGGTGATCGAGAATTTCCGGATCGAGCGGCTGGAGCACGCATGAAAAGCGCGGTCATCGTCTTTCCGGGGTCCAATTGCGACCGCGATCTCGCCGTCGCGCTGGAACAGGTGACAGGGCGCAAGCCGGACATGGTCTGGCACAGGGAAAGCGACCTGCCCGAAGGCATCGACTTCATCGGCGTTCCGGGCGGTTTCTCCTACGGCGATTATCTGCGCTCCGGAGCAATGGCAGCGCGCTCGCCGGTCATGCAGGCGGTGAAGGAAGCCGCCGGCCGCGGCGTGCCGGTGATCGGCATCTGCAACGGCTTCCAGGTGCTGACCGAGGCGGGCCTGCTGCCCGGCGCGCTGATGCGAAACGCCCGGCTGAGCTTCGTCTGCCGCCCCGTTCCGCTGCGTGTCGAGAACAGTCAGAGCCTGTTCACCAGCGCTTATGAGACTGGCGAGCAGATTTCCCTCCCCGTCGCGCATCACGACGGCAACTATCAGGCCGACGAGGTCACGCTCGACCGGCTCGAAGGCGAAGGCCGCGTTGCCTTCCGTTATCTGGACGAGGTCAACGGGTCGGCGCGGAGCATCGCCGGAATCCTCAATGACAGCGGCAATGTGCTCGGACTAATGCCGCACCCGGAGCGGGTTATCGAAGAGGCGCATGGCGGGACCGATGGCCGTAGGCTCTTCGAAGGCCTGCTGGAAACGGTCGCCGCCTAGTGCGCTGCTATGTTGGCGTCACCGGGCTGGTGTTCGCGCTGATGTTCGCCGCCCATGTGGCGCGCGTCTGGGCCGAGGGGACGGGACTCCTTCGAGAGCCATTTTTCGTCCTGATCACCGCGGCGGCCCTTGGGCTCAGCGTCTGGGCAGTCCTGCTGCTTTCTAGACGTCCGCGCTGAACGGCGTGAAGTCCGTGCCGACGTCGTAGACGTCGACGCCTTCCTTCCGCTTCAGCCAGCCGACCACCGCATAAGTTACCGGCGTCAGCAGCACTTCCCAGCTGACCTTCAGGATGAACTGACTCAGCATGACGGCACCGAGCGCCGTGACCGGCCAGTCGGGCATTCCGTAGAAGGCCAGCGGATAGAAAATGAGGCTGTCCGCGCCCTCGCCCACGATCGTGCTGCCGATCGTCCTGGTCCACAGGTGCTTCCCTTGCGTCCAGATCTTCATCTTGGCGAGCACGACCGAGTTCAGGAAGTCGCCGACGAAGAAGGCGGCCATCGACGCGAATATGATCCGCCAACCCGATCCGAACACCCGCTCGTAAGCCGCCTGTCCAGTCCAGCCTTCCGCCACCGGAAGATGGACCACGGTCTGCTCCATCAGGGCCATGAAGAGCAGCGCCGCAAAACCCGCCCAAAGCGCCCGACGCGCGCGGGCAAAGCCATACACCTCGGTCAGGACGTCATCGATCACATATGAGATCGGGAAGAACAGGATTCCCGCGCCGAACGGCCACGCGCCGATGCCCGGCAGGTTCACGAACGACCTCTTCTCGGCGCCAATCACGTTGGACAGGAGCAGCACCACCACGAAGGCGACCATGACGAAATCGAAGTAGCGAAAGCGCGCGCCATGCATCGCGCGCGCTTCGACATGCCGCAGTTCCGCCCCTCGCATTGACCGGAGACGTACCGCGGTTCCGCTTGGCGTCAATTGCGGTTAGTTGATCCGGCGCGCGCCCGTAGCTCAGTTGGATAGAGCACGAGCCTTCTAAGCTTGAGGTCGTAGGTTCGAATCCTACCGGGCGCGCCACTCCCGTGCAAAACTGGGCACCTTGGTGCGGGAGCTTGCT
>Ga0207683_10003183_pt1 | contig 14319 bp, 13 predicted proteins | sample KBSM73metaG_FD_184333 | JGI IMG/M metagenome (GOLD analysis project Ga0207683, IMG submission 184333) | Miscanthus rhizosphere microbial communities from Kellogg Biological Station, Michigan, USA - KBS M7-3 metaG (SPAdes) (version 2) | ecosystem: Host-associated > Plants > Roots > Rhizosphere >...
GTGTCGCTGGTGGGCGTCGGCGACACGAACGGAACCGGAGTGCGGGTCGGCGTCCGCGTCCGCGTGTGCGTTGCCGTGATCGTCAGGGTCGGCGTGAGCGTGATCGTGGCCGTGTTGGTGGGCTGGGTCGCCGTCGCGGGAATGATCAACTCGATTGTGCCGACCGGCGCGTCTCTGAAATCCTGGCTCTCCTGATAGTTGATTTGGCCGTCGTCCAGGTGCGAGACGTTGGAGTCATCGGCCTTGGCGTTTTCCAGCCCGGCGAAGAACAAGGAGACCAGCGACAGCATGCCGATCCCACCAGCGCCGCTGCGTCCACGAATTTTTCCAAACGGCGTTTCAATGCCGAGGTGGCCAGCCTTGGCCATTTGGCCCGCGATGAAGGCGAAGGTGCCGTTGCTCACATCGAACAGGGCGTTCGGCGAAGCGCCAGTGGTGAACTCCTTCACCGCAAGGCGGGCGCGGTCCGACAAATTAAATACGGTGCCATCGATGAAACGAATGCCGACTCTGCCGCCCGCCGACGTCTCGATGATGTGATCCTGGCAGAGGGGATCGCCGATCTTGATCTCAACCGGTAGCTCGCCCGGCCGCACAAGGGTGCACGCGCCAACTACGCTTTCGATTCGGCCGACAAAAAGCGTAGCCCCCGGCTCACAAGCAAAGCCAGTCGCCCCACCGTCCGGCGTGACGTCCAAATTTCGGGACACTGGCCCCTCTGCACAGGCGCTGGTTCTGCCTTTTATTGCTTTAACTTGGTGCCAGCGCTTAAATGGTCTTGGCCCTAAAACTATCGCTCTGATTACAATTTAAATCAACGGCTACACAGTATATGGGTTGAAATTAATGGTTTATCTTGAGGGTTTTACGCTGCTTTTTATGTCACATTTAGTCACAAACCAAACGCCAGAGTTGAATCGGGCCCGGAGACCACCGGAACGATACAGGTAAAGTATACTGCCCGAATTGGCCGCCCCCTTATTGCTGGCCCCCCCTAATACTGCTACTTGTAACCAAGGACACCCGCCCAAAGGGTAGGACGATGCGCGCGCATCCAATTGCCGTCTTCGTAACGGGTGCCTTTTTGTCGATTGGTGGATTCTCCACCGCGACACAGGCACAGAATGTTCAGGCTCAGCCTGCCGTCCAAGACGCTTCGATAAAGCCTATCGGCAAGGTGATTACTGCCGCAGGTTTGGTGACCGTCGAGCACGTGAGTGCGGTGGTCGTCCAGGCCGCGCTTAGCAATCAGCCTGGCCAGGCGAAGATCGGTGATCCGATCTATCTCGGCGACGTTCTTTCGACCGGTGCCGATGGCAAGGTTGGCATTACGTTCACCGATGGCACCGCTTTCGATCTGTCGAGCAATGCTCGCATGACGATGACCGAGTTCATCTACGATCCGAACAGCAAGTCGAACTCGACTCTGCTCAGCCTGACCAAGGGTACGTTCACTTTCGTTGCCGGCAAGATTGCAAAGTCCGGCGACATGAAAGTCGATACTCCCGTCGCGACCATGGGCATCAGAGGCACGACACCACGCGTCGAAATCTCGGACGACGGCTCCGTGAAGTTCTCTACCCTCATTGAAGAGGGCAAGGACAAGGTAACGGAAAAGCAGACCAAGGCAGCGGCGCCGCAGGCGCCGAGCGCGATGGACCGAAAGCCCAATCTCGACATTTGTCGAGGCTGCTGACGCCGTAAGCTGTATTTGGTGTAGTCGATGTCGACACAGCCGACCTCGCCAAAGCACCGCCGCGATTTACGACGCGCGGTTATTGGGATGGCGCTTGCCTTCGGAAGAAATATGAAACTGAAGGGAAGCGCCGCTTTCGTTTTGACGCTGGTCTTGCCGATCGCGTCAGCGATGGCCGCTGCAGAAACCGGAAAATTCGCCACCAAGCTGAAGAACATTCAGCTGTGCAATGGCGCTGACCGCAGCTCTCCCGAGCCGCAAATCAAGGGCTGCACGGCGCTGATCGAATCAGGAAAAGAGACGACGCTGGTTCTGGCGGTCGCCTATACCAATCGCGGAAATGCTTACGCTGCGAAGGGTGACTTCGATCTCGCCATCAGTGACTACGATGTAGCGATCAAGTTGAATCCGGCGTTCGCAAAACCATTCAACAATCGGGGGGTCGCTCTTCAGAAAAAGGGAGAGTACGACCGCGCGATCAAGGATTTCGACGAGGCGATCAAGCTTCAGCCTGATTACGCCAGGGCTTTCGCCAATCGCGGCGAGGTCAATCAGAAGCGTCACGACTATCAAAAAGCGGCACAGGACTACGGCGAGGCCATTCGCCTTGCCCCAAATCTGGAAGCGGTTTGGAACGGACGTTGCTGGGCCCGCGCAATCCTCGGCGAGTTGCAGCCGGCACTCGCGGATTGCAACAAGGCGCTTTCGGTGCAGCCTAATGATGCTGCAACATTTGACTCTCGCGGATTGATCTACCTGAAGATGGGCCGCTTCGATTCCGCGATCGAGGACTACAGTTCCGCGCTGCGCATCGAACCGAAGATGGCAAGCGCACTTTATGGTCGCGGGCTTGCGCGAATAAAGAAGGGCGATGCTTCCGGCGGCAACGCCGATGTTACTGCCGCAAAAAACCTTGAAACGAAAATCGCCGAAGATTTTTCGAACTACGGCGTTCGTTGATCGAGACTTTCCAAAAATCCTAAGTTGCGCTCGGCCCGATTAACCTTCGGGTAACCGTTTCGGCGCCCTTTGAGGCGCCCTTGCGCATTACGTTTCGAGCAATGGTTCGGAAAGTAGCGATCAAAAACCGCTTTTCAGATTCGATTCACCGCAACGCCCAATAAGGCCGGACAGAAACCGGCTCCGTAAACTCGATAGCAAACGCTTGAGCGCAAAACTGCCCGTAAATCTCCAGGAATGGGATCGGGCCAACCCGACCGACATTCCGGAAAACAGGGGCGCTCGATCATGTCTGCTATTGCCCGCAGAGGGCACATTCTACTTTTGCTCGCCGTTTGCTGCGGCGTAGCTTTGGCGGATATGCACGCAGGCCGATCTGCCTCAGCGCCAGAGACAATCGGAAGCACAGCGGCTCCCCTCACGCAGGACACTAAATCGGGTGACTTTTCCGTGCCGCAATTGGGCGGCTTCGCTACGGATCTGCGTGCGCAGAACTCCGATGCGCTTGGCAAGCGCTACAGTTCATCGACGATGAGCGTGGCGGACATATCCGCAAAGTGGAACGAATTGCAGTCGCGCCTGCTTGCCGATGAAGCGGCGGTGAGCGCCTGCCGCACGAGCGCGGCCGCGTGTACGCTAGCCGCACGCCAATTCCTGTCCATCGTCGACATCGGCGCCCAACGCGATGGTCGCGTCCGTTTTGGATGGGTCAATCGCGCAGTCAATATGGCCATCAGGCCGGCGAGTGATTGGTCACAGTATGGCGTTGCCGACTTCTGGGCTTCTCCGTTGCAGACGCTGGGCAGCGGAGCCGGCGACTGCGAGGACTACGCAATCGTGAAATATGTTGTGCTTCGGGAATTGGGAATTACTGCCGACGATCTTCGCCTCATCATTGTGCAGGATGAGAAGCGCGAGACGGGGCACGCTGTCGTTGCCGTTCGGCATGAACAGCGCTGGCTGATCTTGGACAATCGTACGATGGCAATCCTCGACGCCGAAGATGTCCACGACTATCGACCGCTGTTTGCGCTCGACCAGCATGGAACGCAGACGATCGCCACCGCGTCGATCGATCTGATCACAAATCGATAATCTGACCCTCTCTGGCAACGATTGTTCCGGCGCGTACGTCGGTTGCTTCGGCTGCCAGTTTGTCCATGAAGTCGTCGTCATGCGACGGGTCATGATGGAACAGGCACAGGTGTTTGACCTCAGCTTCGTTCGCTAGCCGAACACCGCGCATCCATGTCGAGTGGCCCCAACCCGCCTTTGACACGATCTCGCTCTCAGTAAACGTGGAATCATAGAGTGCAAGATCGGCGTGGCGGGCAAGCTCGACCATCTCGGAATCTCGCTTTCCGGGAAACCCTTCTGTGTCACAGAGCAGGGCGAAGACGCGGCCTCCGTATTCGAGACGATAGCCATTGGTCCCGTCAGGATGATCGAGCAATGTGGTTCGCAATGTGACGTCGTCATGAGGTCGAAGGACGTCCCCGGATTTGAAATCCTGGAATTCGATCTTCGCCTTGAAAACATCCATCGGCACGGGAAACCACGGCGAGCTCATGAGCGAGCGCATGACCCTTTCAATGCTGTTCGACGGCTTTAGATTTCCTGCCCAGACTCGTACGCGGAAATCTTTCCGAAAGAATGGCGTAAAGAACGGCAGACCGGAAACGTGGTCGAGATGGCAGTGCGTGATGAAGATATCGACATTACGGATGCTCGTGTCCTTCAAAAGCTCGATGCCGAGCGAGCGCAATCCCGTTCCGGCATCGAAAATGAGCACATGGTCGCCACAGCGAACTTCGATGCACGGAGTGTTGCCGCCATAACGGATTGTCGAGGGGCCAGGGCACGGGATACTTCCTCGAACGCCCCAGAACCGAACGCGCATGGAGGCTTTTAACATTCCGCGTCGCCCGAAAATTTATCTAACAGGTTCTATTTGGAATGGCCGACAATGTCGAGGAGGCCGATCCGGCACAGGAAAAACTTTCCCGATTTGCCTCGCTCCAGTGCAATGAACCACTGGCGGGAAGCGTTTCAGAAAAATGCTTTGCCATTTATCTGGTGACGAGATTGCTGAGACCGACGCTGGGGCTGTCTCAAGCGACAGAAGCTGATCCAGGGGAACGAAACGCCCGACGATCTCACGCCCGAGTGCGCGCGGATAGGGCCTGTTCGGCCGCGGCGACGCCAGTGATCCAACCCCCGTGCGCAGTCGAGAAATCGTGTTGAGAGCACGCTTCGCCGGCAAAGAACAGCCGGTCATCGACCGGAGCCGCCAATTTCATGCGGCAATCCGCCATCCCGGGGCGTGCGTATGAATACGAGCCGCGCGAATACGGATCGGAGCTCCATCGGTGGATTCGAATGGGCTTGACGCGATCCCTAAAAGCGCTGCCAAGCAGGCCCGTCAGTTGGGACAGCGCGAAGTCGAAGAACGCGTGCTCTCCTCCTGCTTCAAGCTCTTTTGCCAACCGGCCTCCGAAATACGCCTCGATTTGCGGGCGACCAAATGGCCGAAAATGATAGGTTGCGGTGGCCGTTCGGTCGATCGCACCGAACATGCGGCTGTCTTTTTCAAACTCTTCCGGATCCGTCAGAGTCAAAAAAAGTTTGTCGGCAAGACCGAGCGGCAATCCCTGCGCGGCTTCTGTCTTCTGCGGCAGGCCCGGAGAGAACAATCCTGGGTTCTCGGCGAGAAGTGTGGTGGGCAGCGTGACGATCACTTGATCGGCTGCAACAATCCCTTGCGAAGTCTCGACCTTAAGACGCTTTTCATGATGGTTGATCCGGTTCACCGGACAGCCAAGGACGGCCGGCAGCCCTTCACCACAGGCTGCAATCGTGGTGCCGTATCCCTCGACGACACGCCAGTTCACTCCCGTATCGTCGTAGTTGTCGTAGTCGAGCGCTGAAACCTGATCAAGTTCGGCGCCGCTGATATAGGTGCCCACAGCGTTGATGAGATCATTCCAACGGTTGCCGCGTTCAAGAAGGGTTGCGGCAGAAACGTCCGGCTTTCTGGCTGCCCGTTCGCTGACCCGCGCGGAAAATTGTTCTTGTGCTTCGATAAATTCGCGCTGCTGTCCTTCGGGAAAACCGACTGTGGATCGGCGTCGCCATGGTGGTGGTGTCTTGTCAATTGTCCGGTTCTGTTCCTGAGCAACTACCGCCCATGGGTTTCGATCGGCAGAGTGAAGCCAACCGCAGCCGAGATCGAGCGCAGATCCCGAAGGCCCTGCAACAGTCCATGCGCGACCGCCAAGCCTGGGACGAGCCTCGATGATCACGCACTTCACTCCCGCAGTGTGAAGTCGTCGGGCTGCCGCAACGCCGGCCGCACCGCCACCGACGATCACCACTTCGTAATCACCATTTGCCATCGTTGAATCTGCACTTGGTTACAGTGACACATATAGCCATAAGCGGGGACGGTTCTGCGCGACGAAGGATCTAGACGATTAGCGTCACACCCGACGCGATTAGAAGTACGGCGAGCGCCTGGCGGAACCGCCGATCGTCAAGCTTGCCGTAGAGTTTCCAACCGATCCACGTCCCAAGAAAAAGTGGCGGCAATATCACGATCAGTAAATTGAGACCGGCGCGATCGAATGCGACCCACAATATGCCTGCCAGTGTCACAGCTTGCATGACGATTACGTAGGGCTGGTACACAGCACGCGCCGTTTCCTTTGGCCATCCGCGCAGCTGTGTCCAGATTGTGGGCAGGACTCCTGAATAGCCACCGAGCCCACCCAGAACCCCGCCCAGGAAGCCGATCGAGACGTCGGCTGGACGACCGCCGCCGGTCACGGTCGCGAGTTTGGGCGCAAGAAACGCATAGGTACCGAACACGATCAGAAACACGGCCAACACGATCTTCAAAGAGGCGGCGTCGGTATATGCAAGAAAGTGCACGCCAATGGGGACACCGAATAAACCACCAACCACGAAGGGCCAAATGCGCGCCGGCTCGACGTGCTGGCGCTGCTGCCAGATCGTCGTGAGGTGCAACAGAAGTCCGCAACCGGCGACAAGTATTCCGGACTGCAGAGGATCGATATAGTGCAGCCAGATTGACGATGCGGCGAGGCCGAATGCGAAGCCTGTTCCGCCGGCAGCGATGCCGCCGACAAGCGCGCCGAGCCAAAGAAAGCCGATCGTCTCGTAGCTAAGTCCGGCCAGCATTCAATCAGCACCGGAAAGAAGAGTGCTGCCGGTCATCGTTGCATGCCCCAAAGATTGACCGTGCGCGCTTCTATTGTACGGAAAATTACAGACTCAACGACGAGACCGATAAGAATGACGGCGAGAAGGCCGGAGAAAACCGTCGCCGTGTCGAGATCGTTTCTGGCTTCAAAAATGTACCAACCGATTCCTCCGGAACGCGAGGAAACACCGAAGACAAGTTCCGCAGCAACGAGTGTGCGCCATGCGAAAGCCCATCCGATCTTGAGACCGGCAAGGATCGAGGGGAACGCCGCTGGAATCAATATGAGCCCAACATAGCGCGCACCCTTTAGCCCGACGTTACGGCCACTCATGCGCAGTGTTTCCGGCACGCTGCGAAAGCCGATCAGCGTATTGAGCGCCACGGCCCACAGCACCGAATGAACAATGACAAACACCAGTGACGGTGTGCCCAGTCCAAACCAGATCAACGCCAGCGGCAATAGAGCAATAGCCGGCAAAGGGTTGAACATGGCGGTCAGCGTTGAGAGAACGCGGGTGCCGGCGGTGCTTGCAACAGCGACAGTAGTGAGCACGGCGGCCAACAAAAGGCCCAGGGCGTAACCGATCGCAAGTGTTCGCAAAGACGTGATGGTGCGATCGACAAGGACGCCATTGGCGATGTCCTTCGAAAATGTCCTGATTGTTTCAGTGAAGGTTGGAAAAAGCAGGCCGTTGTTGAGCCAGCGTGCATAGACTTCCCAGACGACGATAAGCGTCACGAGGATCGTCAGCCGCTGCACCGCCTCGTTGTTGACGAGGCGTTCGGTGATCGTGAGCGGCCGCTCGACATCCCCGATCGCGTGGGCGTCAGTCAGTTCGACCTCGAATTCCGGTCGACGAACTTGCGCGGGCTTTGGTGAGGGCGGCGCGGTCAAGCCCGTACTTCCTGTTGCGCTTGCAGTTGATGCGTCTCGCCGAAGAGCAACGTATGGATGCGGTTTGTGAGGATTCCGAATTCGGGCCGGCCGACGCTGTTGTGATCAAGGCCCTCAGCGTCAAGTTCAGCGCGGACGCGTCCTGGGTGCGGCGACAGCACGAGAATTCGCGAACCGATGATGATCGCTTCCTCGATCGAGTGTGTCACGAAGAGGACTGTGAACCGCAGTTGGTCCCACAACGACAGCAACTCCTGTTGCATTGTCCTGCGCGTGAGCGCGTCAAGCGCGGCGAATGGTTCATCCATCAGCAGAATGTCGGGTTCCATCGCCATCGCGCGCGCGATCGCGACCCGCATTTTCATGCCGCCCGACAACATGTGCGGGTAGATATCTCGGAACTGGGTAAGCCCCACCTTTTCGATCACCGCATTGGCGCGCTCCGAGGCGTCGGTCGCGGCAAATCTCTTCGTCACCTTCATCGGAAACAGGACGTTCTGATAGACGGTCTTCCACGGCATCAATTGTTCGAATTCCTGAAAAACCATCATGCGATCGGGTCCCGGATGCTCGACGGGCCTGCCGTTCATGCGGATCGAGCCTTCGACGGGCGGCATGAATCCGCCCACGGCTTTCAGCAAAGTCGTCTTGCCGCAGCCAGACGGTCCGAGAATGACGTAGCGATCGCCCTGATGAACGGAGAAATCCACCCGATAGGTCGCGGTCACCAGATGTCGCGGAGTCTTGTACTGGAGCGTTACTCCTTTCACCTCAAGCAGCGCGGATGTCATTGATTGGTGCCTTGCATCCGTTCTCAACTGCCGGGCAAGTCGTGGATGTCGATGACAAACATATCCTTCCAGCTTGTCGCCTTTGCCGGAACCATTCCGACACGCGCCATGTAGTCGGCGACAACCATGACTTTCTGTGGGGTCATGGTCCAGGTGTTGTCCTTGTCGCGAACAATTTTCTCGGCTTCCGCGGGTGTCAGTTTTGACTTGTCAGCCTTCACCCACAGCGCGGCCGAGCCCGCGGGATCGTCATTGACCTCTTTCATCGCGGTGCGAAGCGCGGCAAGAAAGGCCTGCACCACTTTCGGCTCGCCTTCATAGAGTTTCGCCGTCGCCCAAACGACGTTGAACGTGTGGGCGCCGCCGAACACATCGTAGCTGTTGAGGACCCGGTGGACGCGCTTGTCCTCCAGCTCCTGATACATGAACGGTGCAGAGGTAAAGTGCGCCGTAATTTCTGACTTGCCGCTCATCATCTGGGCCAGTCCGTCGGGATGGCTCAATGACACAGTCCACGGGTCGAGCTTGTGCTGTTGACCTGCGCCGAATTCTTTCTCCGCTGCCATCTGCAATATGACGGCTTGCATCGAAACGCGAACCGCGGGAAGAGCGATGCGATCCTTGTCGGTAAAGTCCTTGAGGGTCTTCACGCCAGGATTGATGCTGTTGAGCCAAAGCGGCATCGAATTAAGTGCGGCGATTCCCTTGACCTTGAGATTGTCCTTGGTACGCGCCCAGATCGTGACTAGCGGGCCCACCCCGCCTGAGGCGAAATCCAGATTCCCGGAAATCAATGCTTCATTCATGGGCGGACCGCCGGTGAAACGAACCCATTCGGCCTTGAGATCCAACCCGCGCTTCTTGCCTTCGGCTTCGAGCAAGTTTTTTTCCGCCATGATGGTCATGGGCAAATAGGAAATGCCATATTGCGTGGCGATACGAACGGTGCGCGTTTCGGCATTGGCGCTGCCAGCGAACAAGAGTGCTGCAGCGAAGAGGAGCGGCATCCAATGCCACTCGTGCCGGCGATTCAGGCTCATGATCATCCTCCCAACTCGCTTGTTCTTTGTTCTGTTTGACCCATCATCCCCCACGCCACGATAGCGTGGCAAGCAGCTATTCGGTCAAGGAGTCACCGCGATGTCCGATCCCGTCCCGCTGATACAAACCGCGCTTTTCGAACGTTTTGGCGAGCGACTGGAAATCGACGATGGTCTTGCCGGCCTGGATGAAATTGCCCGGATTTCCGCGCATCGCGTGCATCGACGCTATCTGGCGCGCGACGTCGAGCCTCGATTGCTGCGACTGCTGTGCGCTTGCGCGCTGTCAGCGCCGTCGAAGAGTGATCTTCAGCAAGCGGACATTCTCGTTATTCGCGACAAAAGGAAAATAAATGCTATCGCCGACCTGCTTACGGAAATGCCGTGGGTGCGAGAGGCGCCAGTGTTTCTGGTCTTCCTCGCCAATGGCCGTCGGCTGCCGAAAATCTCGGAAATGCGGGGCAAGCCCTTTCCGAATGACCATCTTGATCTGCTGTTCAACGCGGCGGTTGATGCCGCCATTGTCATGACGACGTTTTTGCGAGCAGCCGAGGCGGTGGGCCTCGGATGCTGCCCGATCAGCGTTATCCGCGACCATGCCGCGACCGTCAGTGAAATGCTGGCGTTGCCCGAGAAAGTCATTCCGGTTGCCGGCATGTGTCTTGGCTGGCCGGCCGAGGAAAGCGGCATCACGTCTCGTTTGTCACTGGATACGACGGTCCATGAAGAACGCTTCAAGGACGGCGACCTGGTGGCCAAAATCGACGCTTACGACCGCCGGCGCGCGGCGAGGCGTCCGTTTCGTAATCAAAGAGACATTGAGCGCTTCGGCCGCAGCGATTTTTACGGCTGGTCGGAAGACAAGGCGCGGCAATATGCCGTTCCATTGCGCGCCGATTTCGGCGCTTTCGTGCGAGCGAAGGGTTTCCGTCTGGATTGATCCGGCGGCGCTATTTTTTGCGGATACGAAAGGTCAGCACGCCGTCGGCTTCCGATTTTTCTTCGAGCGCATCACCGGTCTGCCGCAAGAGATTTGGAATGTCGATGCTGGTCAGCGGATCGGTGCACTCGGCGACGATAAGGTCGCCTGAACTCAGTGCGGACAACTTCTTGCGCACCCGCAACGCGGGTAACGGGCATTTCAAGCCACGCAGATTCATTACAGTCTCGCTCATCTATCCTTCACTCATGCCGTGAGTGGCACCATCGACAATTTCCGATCCGTCGCCGGGATATATGCTTCCTCAATTCCCAGTTCCTTGCGCACGATATTGGTGCCACGTGTCAGGGCGACCATTTTGTAGAACGCGTGCATTCGACTCATCGATTGGCGCCCAAAGCCACAATCGCTGGTCAGGATCAGCCGTTCCGGTTCGATATGCTTCAGTGCTTTGCGGATAAGCTCGGCGACTTCCTCCGGTCGCTCAACCTGAAGCGTGCGATGGCTGATGACGCCGAGCGCGATCTTCTTGTCCTTTGAAATCATCTTGCCGACGTGTTCGAGATCCATGCCGCGATTAAAAGCGCCTTCCACCGTAAGGACGTCGACGTCGAGCTGATCGAGATATGGCAATGCTGCCTTGTATGACTGATCCTTGCTGGCCACACGTTGCGCGGCTGGACTGCCCCAGCACGTGTGACACCAGACCTCGCATTTATCGCGCAATCCCTTCACCTCGACGTTGAAAGCTTCAACCCACTTTTCCGGTTTGATCGGTTGATTGGGATCGGCAATGACCTGATGGATCGCTGGCTCCTCGATCTGTACGAGGGGTGCGCCGGCGTCGGCGAGTGCGTGATACTCTTTATTGAGAGCAGCCGACAGATCCATCAGCAAGTTGTATCTGTCCTTGTAGTGCTCGTTGGTGAGCATCAGCGCCAGAATCTGTGCCGAGATCGAGCCAATCTTGACTGGCCTGTCTGTCATGGGGGCGATGGCCTTGTAGGCACGATCGAGCTGCAGGCTCGTTTCACCGATCTTGCCGGTCATCGGGGGAGTCATGCGCGTTTCGATGACTTCCCACATCAGATCGCCCGGGCCCTTGTCGGCCATAAAGCCGGCGGGCGGAACTTCCACGCGCGGGGCACCGATGCCGGCAACCCGTTCAGTTACGTAGCTCACCCATCCGCGACCGGCGACGTCGTCGTCCAGTCGCGTGTCACCATCCACGAATATGTCGATGCCCGCGCGATGCTGTGCGGCGACATGACATGCGAGGCAGTCGAAATGCTGTTCACGGTAGGCGAGGCGGGAAAATCCCTGGGACAGGGGAATGCCACGAAGGTTTTCGGTGTACCAATTGGGACGGGGCAGTGCGCCGGTGGTGGTTGTTAAAAGAGCCTTGCCTTTTGTGGTGGTAAACACGCCTACTTCCCCCGATTTCACCAATAGAAAGCCGCGCTGCATCCCGCAGCGATGTTGAGCTAAACTGAATGCTCTGGGTGTAACAAGGTCAAGCGTGCAATGGCGGTGTCGGAGACAATACAGACGATCGCGAAGTTGACGCCGCTTGCCGATGTTTTGCTGACGGTCGATGCCGACGTAAAACCCGTCACCCCGCGGACTGTCGAAGTCTTTGCGGCGACGGGGCGCGCTCTCGCAGCTGACGTACTGGCTCCAGTTCGTCCCGCCTCTGCTCTCGCGCTGCAGGACGGGTGGGCACTGAATTCCGACGAGACTTTGGGCGCGGGCGGCCATGCTCCATCGCCACTTGTGCGCACACCCTCGCGCATCGAGGCTGGTCAGGCGCTCCCGGCGGGAACGGATAGCGTTGCACCGATTGATGCGGTCAAGGTCATCGACGGTCGCGCCGAAGCGCTTCTTGCCATCAATCCCGGCGACGGGGTGCTGGCACCCGGCACCGACACCGATTCGGCAATCCCGTTGCGTCGAGCCGGCGAGCGACTGCGCAGCATGGATCTCGCCGCTTTTTCTGCGGCTGGGATTGCGCGCGTTACCGTGCGCGAGCCGCGTATCCGCGTCCTGCCTGTACGCGGCAGCGGAATCATAACAGCGGCCGCGCGCCTCATTGCGGCCGACATAGAGCGGCGTGGTGGCGCGGCGCGATTGGACGAGAGTGGCCGCGGTCTTGATGTCGCCATGGCGGCTGAAAGCGCCGATGCGATTGTCGCAATCGGTGGAACAGGAAGCGGACGCAACGACAGCAGCGTGCAGACGCTTGCCCGTGAAGGAGAACTGACGGTGCACGGCTTGGCACTCACACCGGGCGAGACGGCTGCATTCGGCTTTGTCGGCGTGCGGCCCGTGCTGTTGTTGCCGGGTCGACTCGATTCAGCGCTCAGTGTCTGGCTTTTCGTCGGCCGGCGTATGTTGGATAGGCTCGCGGCGGTCAAGAACAGTGACAATGAGCCGACGGAAACGTTGACTCTCGCACGCAAGGTCAGCTCAACCGTAGGCTTGGCGGAAATCGTGCCGGTGCGGCGCAACGGTACGGAGGTCGAGCCAATGGCAACCAAATATCTATCGCTGTCGTCATTGACCCGGTCAGCCGGCTGGATATTGGTGCCTGCCGACAGCGAAGGATATTCCGCCGGAACATCCGTTCAGGTAAGGCCCTGGCCTTGAGCGTCGTAAAATGAGCGAAACCAGAAAACCAAAGTCGAGCGAGGAAAGTGATCTGATCGCGCGTGTGCGTGCCGCGGCGCGACAGGAGCAATTTCTCGAAGTTATCTCCGCAGGTGAAGCGCGTGTCCGGTTTGAGCAGCACCTTGATCTTGCGCCGCTGCCAGCAGAGACGGTTTCCCTGGCCGACGCGCGCACGCGCGTGCTCGCCCACGATGTCGTCGCCGCTTTCGATGCGCCCCCATTTGACCGCGCTAATGTTGACGGCTTTGCCCTGCGCGCGGCTGACACCGTCGGGGCAAGTGACGGAAATCCGAAAATCTTTACGCTGAACAGTGAAGTCATCGCGTGCGGTCACGCACCGATGCTGACTGTGGGTCCGGGCACCTGTACCGCGATTGCCACTGGAGGCGTCATACCGCGCGGCGCCGACGCTGTTGTGATGATCGAACAAACCGAACTGATCGAGAGCAATCCTTCGCGTATCGAGCTGCGTCGAGCAGCCGCACCCGGACAGTTAATTTCCTATGCCGGTTCCGACATCGCGCGCGGTGAAACCTTACTGCGTCGCGGCGCGCGGATCGGGTCCCGCGAGATCGGAATGCTCGCCGCATCGGGCCTCGCTCGCATCGAGGTGGTCCGAAGACCGAAAGTAGCAGTGCTTTCCACCGGCGACGAATTGGTTGAACCTGGCAATCCGCTCAAGCCAGCGGCGGTCTACGACAGTAACAGCGCGACCATTGCGGCCGCGGTCAGTGAAGCCGGAGGGGAGCCTATCACATTCGGAGTATTGCCGGATGATGCGGCCATTCTGGAAAAAACTGTGCGCGAGGCGCTCGCCGTCAGCGACATGGTGGTTCTTTCCGGCGGCACATCAAAGGGTGCTGGTGATCTCTCGCACCGGGTCGTATCGCGCCTCGGCAAGCCCGGCATTCTTGTGCATGGCGTGGCGCTCAAACCAGGAAAGCCATTGTGCCTCGCGGTTGTTGGCGACAAACCAGTGGTCGTCCTGCCTGGATTTCCGACCTCGGCGATTTTCACGTTTCATGCTTTCGTCGCACCAGTGATCCGTGCGCGCGCCGGCTTGCCGCCAGAAGCTACTCAGACGGTCAGTGCGCGGGTTCCAGTG
>Ga0207683_10003188_pt1 | contig 14309 bp, 14 predicted proteins | sample KBSM73metaG_FD_184333 | JGI IMG/M metagenome (GOLD analysis project Ga0207683, IMG submission 184333) | Miscanthus rhizosphere microbial communities from Kellogg Biological Station, Michigan, USA - KBS M7-3 metaG (SPAdes) (version 2) | ecosystem: Host-associated > Plants > Roots > Rhizosphere >...
CCGTGATCCCCGCTGTCTCTGTCGAAGCGCTGGCCGGCACCCTGCCCCGGACGCCGCTGGCCGTCCTGCCCACGCCGCTGGTCGCGGCACCCCGGCTGGCCGCGGCGCTGGGCACCGGTTCGCTCCTGGTCAAGCGCGACGACCTGACCGGGTTCGCGTTCGGCGGGAACAAGGCCCGGCTGCTGGAGTTCCTGGTCGCCGCGGCGGTCGCGGAGGGCGCTGACACGCTGCTCACCGGCGGGGCGGCGGGCTCGAACTTCTGCGCGGCCACCGCGGCCGCGGCCCGCCGCGCCGGGCTGGCCTGCGAGCTGGTAATCGCCGGCCGGCCCGAGCCGCCGGGGCCAGCGCTGGCGCTGGCCCGGTCCTGGGGCGCGGCCGTGCGCTGGACCGGGGCGCCGGACCGGGACAGCGTGGACGCGGCGCTGCCCGCGGCGGCCCACGAGCTCGCCGTGGCGGGCCGCCGCCCGTACCTGATCCCGCGGGGCGGCGCCACCGGCCTGGGCGCGGTCGGCTACGCGCTGGCCGCGGCCGAACTCCGCGCCCAGCTGGACGGCGACGACGTCACGGTGGTGGTGCCGACCGGATCCGGCGGCACCCTGGCCGGCCTGGTCGCGGGGCACGTGCTGCTCGGCCGCCCGTGGACGCTGCTCGGCTGCTCGGCCAGCCGCCTGCCGCAGGCCGCGCAGCGGCAGGTGCTGACGCTCGCGCGGGAGTGCCTGCGCCTGCTGGGCGCGGAGCAGGAGCCGGGCCCGGCCGACGTCACCGTCGTCGACGCCCGCGGCCCCGGTCACGGCCTGCCCTCGCCGGACGGCCTGGTCGCCGCCGAGCAGGCGATGAGGACGGAGGGACTCATGCTCGATCCGGTCTACACGGCCAAGGCCCTGGCCCAGGTACCCATGAGCGGGTCCGTGGTCTTCTGGCACACCGGCGGCGTACTCGACGCGGTCGCGGCCGCGCAGGAGGCCATCTCATGACGACAGTGAGCCGACCCGCGGCGGGCCCGCCCGCGGGCCCGGCCGCGCCCGAGCTCATCGCGGCCGGGTTCGAGCTGGAGAACGCCGACGCCGGCATCCTGCACCAGGGGATGAACCTGGCGGACATCGCGCACCTGCTCGACCTGAGCGCGACCGGGGTGATCCCGCCCGAGGCGGCCCGCAGCCTGCTCGCGCTGCTGCTGGCGACCATGGACATCCCGGCCGCCGAATTCCCCTACGACCCGGCCAACGGCGAGCCGTACAACTCGCGCGAGCGGTACTTCGTCAGCCAGGTCGGCGACGTGGCCGGCTGGCTGCACGCCGGGCGGCCGCGCCGGGAGGCGGTTCGGGTCGCCTTCCGGCTGCGCCTGCGCGACGACCTGACCGACCTGATCGAGGCGTCCGCCGACCTCGCGGCCGAGCTGGCCGCGCGGAGCCGCGAGCACGCCGAAACCCTGATGGCCGACCAGACCTACCTGCAGCACGCGCAGCCGTCGACGTTCGGCCACTACCTGCTGTCTTTCGCCTTTCCGGTGCTGCGCGCCGGGCAGCGGCTCAGCGAGGCGCTGGAGTGGACCGACGCCAGCCCGGGCGGGGCCGGCTGCGTGAACGGCAGCCGGCTGCTGTCCGACCGGGCGCAGGTCGCCTCCCTGCTCGGCTTCCGCAGCGTCGCCGAGCACACCAGGGACGCGATGTGGCAGGTCGACGGGCTGTTCGACATGGTCGGCGCGGCGGCCGGGCTGATGGTCACCCAGTCCAAGCTGGCCGAGGACCTGGAGATCTGGGCCAGCCAGGAGTTCGACTACGTGACGCTGGCCGACGGCTACAGCCGGGCCAGCGTGCTGATGCCGCAGAAGCGGAACCCGTACGCGCTGTCCATCCTCCGCGGCACCGCCGGATCCCTGATCGGCCGGCTGTCCGGGCTGCTCGCGGTGGCCAAGACCCCGTCCGCGCGCAGCGACAACCTGATCTTCGCCTACGGCGAGGTGCCCCGGGCGCTCGACCTCGCGCTGCGCGCCACCCGGCTGAGTACCGGCGTGGTCCGCACGCTCGGTGTGAACGCCGAACGGATGCGCGCCGCGCTCGACTCCGGCTTCTCGCAGGCCACGGACCTGGCCGAGTACATCATGCAGAGCTGCGCCATCGACTACCGCAGCGCCTACCGGGTGGTCGGGCACGCGGTCAGGCAGGCCAGCGCGGCCGGGCTAGCGGGCGCCGACATCGACGGGGCCATGCTCGACGCCGCGGCCGCCGAGATCACCGGGCATCCGCTCGGCCTGGCCGGACGCGACCTGTCCGCGGCCCTGGACCCGTGGCAGATCGTGGCCAGCCGGACCGCGCTCGGCGGCGCCGCGCCCGGCGAGGTCCGGCGGATGGCGGCCGAAGCCGACGCGGAGGCGAGCCGGCTCGCGGGCGAGGCGCGGCGCTGGCGGGACACCTACCGTGCCGCCGAGGACGCCCTGCTCGAATCCGCCAGGAAAGGAGCACGGCCGTGACCGAACCGCAGCTGACCCTCCCGGATCGCGTGGGCGTGGTCAACGTCGGCCTGTCCCTGTTCGCCGACGCGATCAGGGAGCAGGGCGCGCCGGTCATCTCGGTGGACTGGCGCGTGCCCGCGGGCGGCCAGCCGGACGCGGTCGCCGCCCTGGGCCGTCTCTACGGCATCCACGCCGAGCGGATCGAGGCCGCCAACGCCGAGGTGCTGCGCCGCCTCGACGGGGGCACGCCGCTGCTCACCGGCGTCACCACGGTGGCCGCCGCGGCGCCCGGCCTGGGCGCCAGGACGCTGCTGCACTGCGGGCCCGCCATCGGCTACGCCGATGCCCCCGACCCGCTGCAGCGCTCGATGCGGGCGGCGGCCGTGGCCGAGGGCTGGGCGGACAGCCTGGAGCAGGCCGACGCCTCGCTGGCCGCCGGCGAGATCGGTCTCGCCCCGGCCAACGAGCACGCCGTGGTGGTGCCGATGGCTACCGCGCTCGGTCCCGGCTCCCCGTTGTACGTGGTGGAGAACCAGGCCGGCGGCACCACCGGGTACGCGCCGATCTCGCAGGGGCCGGGGGAGGTGGCCTGGTTCGGCGTGGCCAGCGAGGCCTCGGTCGCCCGGCTGGTCTTCCTGCGCGACGTGGCCGCCCCGGTGATCGGCCGCATCCTGGACCGGTCCGGCCCGCTGGACGTGCTCTCGCTGGCCGCGCAGGCGGTCGCGATGGGCGACGACGTCCACGTCCGCACCCAGGCCGCGACCAACCTGCTGATCCGCACCTGGCTGCCGCACCTGACCGAGCTGGGCGGCCCTGACGGCGTGGCCTTCGCCCGGTTCCTGTCCACCAACCACCTGTTCTTCCTGACTCTGGCGATGGCCGCCGCCAGGTCGCTGACCGAGTGGGCGGCCCAGGTGGCCGACGCGTCGATCGTGACCACGATGGCGCGGAACGGCACCACGTTCGGCATCAGGCTGCCCGGCTCGGACCGGTGGTTCACCGCCGACGCGCCCGAGGTCGGGCACGCGCTGTACTACCCGGGCCAGGGCGCCGAGACCAGCGCCAGGGACATCGGCGACAGCGCCGTCCTCGAGCTGTCCGGGCTCGGAGCGGCCGCGGCGGCCGGCTCGCCCGCGGTCGCCCAGCTGCTCGGCGGCGACCTGCGCGAGGCGGCCGGCCTGACGGCGCGGCTCGCCGCGGTATGCGCCGGGCGGTCCAGCCGGTTCAAGATCCCGGCGCTGGACAACGCGGGCACCCCGCTCGGGGTGGACGTCCGCAAGGTCGTAGAGCTGGGCATCGCGCCCGCGGTCACCACCGGCATCCTGCACCTCTCGGCCGGCACCGGCCAGGTCGGCGCCGGCGTAGCCGAAGCCCCCCTATCCTGCTTCGCCGCCGCCCTAGCCGACCTAGACCACCGCCTGTCCGCCTAGCCGAGCGCCTGTCCGGCTAGCCGAGCGCACCTCCGCTGCCCGCGGAGCACCACGCACCCCGCCTTCCACAGCTGCATCCGCGCGCCGCCATCCCATGGGCCACCCGAGAGCCGTCCAAACCTCAGCCATCCCTGCCCTCACCCCCATCACGCCAGCACCAACCTCCCGGGCTGCCGAACCACGGCGATGTGACGTTGCTGTGGTCAGGACCACCACGATGTGACATCGCCGTGGTTACTGCCGAGCCGTAGACCCCAGCACGGTGGTGCCTGTGCGTACGGAGATGCTTGCGTGAACCGTGTGCCCAGCTGACTACCCGGGTGTGCGGCTGGAAAGGGCCGCCACCCCCACGGCCCCAAAGTCCAGCCCGCCCTAGCCCAGGGCGACCTCGATGGGCGGGGACAGGGCGATCGTGTTGGACACGTAGCACACGCGCAGAGCGGGCTCGAGCAGCCGCTCCACCTGCTCGGCCGGGGCGTCGCACGAAACGGTGAGCTGCAGCCGGCGGAATTTCGGCCCGTCGTAGGTCCCGGTCGCGGTGACAGCCAGGCCCGGCAGCGTCATACCCCGCTTCCCGGCCGCCCAGTTGAGCGCGAGCGTATAGCACGAGGCCAGCGCGGCCAGCAGGAACTCGGTCGGCATCGGGCCGGTGCCGGTGCCACCGGAACCCGGCGGCTCGTCGACCACCAGCTCGAAGCCGCCCGCCTCGACCCGGCAGCGCCAGCCGCCCTCGAACCTGGCCACCACCGAGTTGGTGTGCGGCCCGCCGGGGTCGGTCACCGGCTCCGACCCCGGCTAACCAAAGACGGCGTCAGACCGTCCACGTGTTGAGCTGGAAGGCGCCGGCCCGCCACGCGGTCAGGGCCGAGTCGAGCACGTCAAGCGGGCTGAAGGCCTTGACGCCGTCGATGAGGTCCTCCTCGCGGAAGCCGTACAACGCGCCCATGGCGAACCGGCAGGCGTAGATCGTCGCGCCCTCCTTGATCAGCGTCTCGATCTGCCGGTTGCCGGCCAGGTTCCCGGGGAAGCCCTCGGTGCCGATGGTCGGGTAGCCGCGGTGCCGGGACGCCAGCAGCACGCCCGGGCCGTACAGGATGATCGACACGTCGAAGCCCTTGCGCACCAGCCGGGTGGAGGTGAGCAGGTTCACCAGAGACACCGAACCCTCGAACGGGACGGAGTGGATGAACACGAAGGCCTTCTCCCCGGGGTTGGCCCGGATGTCCTCGAAGATCTTCTCCTCGGTGTTGTACAGCGAATCGACGCCGGCCTCGCCGCGCGGCGAGCCAATGGTGATCGGCATGAAGCCTCCTGATGGTTGTGAGTACCGACAACGAATGCGGGCCGGCCTAACCCCCCGGTCCGCGCGGGTGCTGCGTCTTGGTCCAGGTCATCCGGTGGCTGCCCGGCATCCGCCGCATAATGGCCGAACGGACCGGCCAGGGCACGGCCTGGTACGCCGGGACGTACACCCGCAGCCAGAACCACTCCGAGCCGTGGGGCCGGGGCGGCGGAGCGAGCCCGTAGCCCTGGTACTTGGCCGCCAACTTCTGCTGCGCCGCGACCATCAGGTAGTGCTCGGACGTGGCGCGCAGCCAGCGGGCGAACGAAACCCTGGGCACCTCAGGACCCCAGCCCGGCCAGCAGGTTCTGCGCCGCCAGCGCGATCGGCTCGTTCAGCGCGCCGATCGGCGGCGAGTAGACGTTCTCCATGGTGGCAAGCTCGTTGATGGTGATCCCGGTCCTGACCGCCATGGCCAGGAAGTCGGCGCGCTCCTTGATGCCCTCACGGCCGACCATCTGCGCGCCGATGAGCCGCAGCGTGCCCGGCTCGGCGAGCAGCTTGACCCGGACCTTCTCGACCCCGGGGTAGTAGCGGGCCCGCGAGATCCCCTCGGCCACGCCGACTACGTGCGGGATGCCGAGCGCCGTGGCCAGCGTCTCGCTGAACGAGACGCCGCCGATCATCCAGTCCCCGGCCATCATCCCCCAGGGCACGCTGACCGGCTGGTACCGGCGATCGCCGCCCGCCGCGTTGGTCCCCGCGACCTTGCCCTGGGAGTAGGCGTGGCTGCCGGACAAGCCCTGGATGGGGATCTGGGTCACGCTGTGCGGGATCTCGGTGCAGTCGCCCGCGGCCCAGACGTTCGCGGCCGAGGTATGCATCCACTCGTCCACGATGATGCCGCTGGCCGAGCCGGTCCGTATCCCGGCCGCGGCGGCCACGGCGGTGTTGGCTTCCTTCTTGGTGCAGACGACGGCCAGGTCACACGGGATGTCCCCGTCGGAGGTCTGCACCGCGCGCACCGTGCCCTGCCCGGCGAAGCCGGTCAGCGTGGTGTTGAAGTGCAGCTTGGCGCCCTTCTCCAGCCAGGAGTCCTGCACCGGCGCGATGATGTCCGGGTCGGTCGCCACGGACAGCGCCCAGGCGCCCGGGTCGACCAGGTGCGTCTCGATGCCGCGGTGACACAGCGCGGTGACCATCTCCAGGCCCAGCGGGGAGGCCTCGACCACGACCGCGGACTTCACCCCGTCCAGGACCTTGTCCCACTCGATCGCCCGGCGGATGTTCTTGACGTAGTACAGGTTGGCCAGGTCGGTGCCGGGTACCCCGGGATCGGCGTAGTCGAAGCCGGTGGCGACGATCAGCTTGTCGTAGCCGACCTCGCCCTCGCCCTGCACCGACACGGTCTTCGTGTCGGGGTTGAACCCGGTGACCCGCGTCTCATAGTGGATATCGATGCCCGCGTTGTCGTAGGTCTCCCTGGTCGCCAGGAACAGGCGCTCGAAGTCGGGTATCTCTCGGCCGTGCACGTAGGGAATGCCGCACGGGCTGTAGCCGACGTCCTCGAACTCGGTGTAGACCCGGACGTCGGCGGATCGGTCAGTGCCCTTGGCCGCCCCGGCCGCGCCGATACCCGCGGCGCCACCACCAATCACCACGATCCGCTGCGCCATCGTTAGTCTCATCTCATGAAGCAAACGCGACGTTTAGTATCCGTTATGAGTCGTACACTATACTGGCGGGACTGACCGTGAACGTCAAGGGACGGCCGCCTGTGAGCCGAACGCAGCGAACATCGGGTCCGCCCTGCCTGGATGCCCAGGCGAGCGCCCGCACCGACACCGGCGGCACCGGGGAAGTGGAGCGCATCGTCGGCTCCATCGGCCTGAAGGTGTTCAGCCACCGCAAGCGGATGGGCCTGTCCCTGCAGCAGCTGGGCGAGCGATCCGACGTCTCGGCCGCCGCGATCCACAAGATCGAGCAGGGCGGTATGGTGCCGACCATCACCACGCTGCTGAAGCTGGCCAGCGCGCTCGGCCGGCCGGTCTCCTACTTCGTGGAAGAGGACGTCGGCCAGGACGACGTGGCCGTGCTGACCCCGCCCGACGAGAACCGCCCGGTCTATACCTCGCACCAGGGCATCGAGCTGGAGAGCATCTCCGGGCCCTACGGCCGGTTCCTGCTGGCCGGCGCCCGGGCCTGCGTGGCGCCGGGCGCCAGCAGCGGGCGCAAGCCGATGCAGCACCCGGGCGAGGAACTCGTGCACGTCACCAGCGGCGTGCTCGAGTTCACCGTGACCGGGCAGAAGTACACGGTCGAGCCGGGGAGCACCCTGCACTTCCAGGGCGACCAGCCGCACACCTGGCACAACCCCGGCAAGGTCGAGGCCCGCGCCGTCTGGATGGCGCTCCGTCCCCAGTAACGTCCCCAGTAACCGGGCCCTCAGCAGGGCCGGGGGCCCGGTCAGCTCTTGTCGTAGAGGGCGGCGAAGTTGTCCCGCAGCATCTGCTGACCCAGCGAGCCGTCCCCGGCCGCGGTCCGCATCCTGGCCAGCTCACCGCTGAAGTCGCCCCACGGCTCGTCGCTGGCGAACAGCACCCGGTCGTACCCGATGCCGCGCCGCTCGATCTCGGCCGCCAGCCAGCGCGGCGCGAAGCCGATCGCCCAGCTGGTGTCCGTGTAGACCTGCTTGCCCGCCTCGATCCAGTCGAAGAACCGGGTGCTGATGAGCTTGATGTGGCCGCTCATGCCGCCGCCGAGGTGCACCAGGTGAATCTTCACGTCGTCGGCGTACTTGTCGACGAGCAGGCCGACCTCGTTGATGTCGGAAGTCCCGCCGGGCGAGGTGTGCACGTGCACCACCAGGCCGTGCTCCCGCGCCGTGCCGAAGATGCGGTCCAGCTGCACCTGGCAGTCGGGATCATCGGCGCGCCCGCCGAGCAGGAAGCTGGTCTTCAGCGCGGCCACCCCCTGCTCGCCCGCCAGGGCCAGGGCCGCCGTGTTGAGCTCGGCGTCCTGCGGCCGCGGCGAGACCCACAGCCCGCACCGGATCCGGTCATCGGCCGCGGCCGCCTCCAGGACCAGCGGATTGAAGCCGAACGAGACCGACGCGTCCGGTACTCCGTAGTTGGGCAGTACCAGCGCGCGTTCGACACCCGCGCTGTCCAGATCGGCGATCAGCTCGGCCACGGAACCCCGGGCCAGCATGTCCGGATTGCAGGGCGGGCCGCCGTAGAAGGGGAAGGCGGGCATCTTGCCCAGGTGCCGGTGTGCGTCGTTAACCAGTTGCGTTCCCATGCGGGGATGCTATTCCTCTAGCGTTTCCGATACAAGATATCCATCTCGGATAGGAATCAGATCAGCCTCGCGGCTCACGGTTCATCAGGGTTCTTCTTGTTCTCCGCGTGCGCGGCTTCGGCGAGCCGCTTGATCGCGCCGAGTCGCTGGTCCCACTGGGCGGCGAGCTCGGCCATGGCCCGGGCGGCCTGGTCGAGGCGCTCGGCTTCCACCTGGTAGAGGACCTCCCGGCCCTGCTTGCGCCGGCTGATCAGCCCGGCCCGCTCGAGCACGACCAGGTGCTTGGAGACGGCCTGCCGAGTGAACGGCACCCGCCCGGCCAGCCAGCTGGCGCTGACCGCGCCGTGGCTGACCAGGAGGTCGAGGACCTGGCGGCGAGACGGGTCGGCGATGGCCGACCACAGCTCCTCATCGGCCGGCACGGTTATCCCTGCCGCCATCACAGCCGGCGCTTCGCGACCAGCACGGCCAGGCGGTCCAGGAACTCGACCCAGCCCTCCTGGTGCTCCTCGGCGTAGCGCTCCTTCTCCGCGTCGGGCCAGGCGCACAGTTCGTGGCCGCTCTCGACCACGCGAAGCCGGGTCTGCTCGTCGCCCTCGGGGGTCAGCGTGAACTCCACGAGCATCGAGTTGCCGGCCACCGGCTCCTCCCCGCGGGGATGGTTCCAGCGGAAGGAGAAGCGAGTGGGCGGATCGACCGCCTCCACGACGACCGGGCCGCCTTGGTCCCCGAACTCCATGTAGCCGTGCGCACCGGGCTCGACCACGAGCTCGACTCGGCTGGCGAACCACTGGGTCATCTGATCGGGCTCGGTGATGGTGCGCCACACCACCTCAGCCGGCGCCTCGATCAGAACCTCCCGATCGATCACAAGGCCTGACATCAGCATTCGCTCCCCTCTCTGGATATCTGCAACCGACGGTAGCAGGTCGGGAAATCGTCTGCAACCATCAGTTGCATATGTGCTCATCCGCCGCACCCGGGGCCCGGGTATGGAATCCTGATCCGGTGCACCTGCTGCGGGCGGCCCATGACTGACCTCGTGCTGGTCAACGCCAACGTGCTGACCATGGACCCGAATCGGCCGCGGGCCACCGCCGTGGCCATCGCACAAGGCCGGATCACCGCCCTGGACGAGGTACCGCCCGGCGCGGCACGCGTCGCCGACCTGCGCGGCGCGACCGTGCTGCCCGGGTTCCACGACGCGCACAATCACATGATCGGGTTCGGCATGTCGCTCGGCGAGGTCGACATCGGCTCGCCCCCGGTCGGCAGCCTGGACGAGCTGTACGCGGCGATCGCCCGGCGGGCCGAGACGACGGCGCCGGGGGAGTGGGTGATCGGGTCCGGCTACGACCAGAACAAGCTCGGTGGCCACCCGCACCGGGATGCCCTGGACCGGGCCGCGCCCGGGCGCCGGGTCTGGCTGCGGCACACCTCCGGGCACATGTGCGTGGTGAACAGCGTGGTCCTGGCCGACCTCGGCATCGACACGGCAGCGACCGAGCTGCCCGGCGGCCGGGTCGCCACCGACTCCGCCGGCCGACCCACCGGCCTATTGGAGGAGCGCGCCCAGCTCCTGGTGGGCAGCCTGGTCTACCCGTACCCGCTGGCCGAGCTGACCAGCGCGATCGCCAGGGCGGCCGGGCAGTACCTGAAGGAGGGCGTCACCAGCTGCACCGAAGCCGGCATCGGCGGCGGCTGGGTCGCGCACAGCCCGGCCGAGCTGGCCGCCTACGCCGCAGCCAGGGACCAGGGCCAGCTGGGCGTCCGGGTCGAGCTGATGACGGCCGCCGACGTGCTGCACCCGCTGGGCGCGCACGCCGACGACAACCTGGTGGCAGGTCTCGACCTGGGCATCAGCACCGGGTTCGGCGACGACTGGCTCCGGCTCGGCGCGACCAAGATCTTCGCCGACGGCTCCCTGGTCGGCAAGACCGCGGCCATGCATGACCCGTTCGCCGGGAACGGCGACAACCGCGGCTACCTGCAGGCCGACGCGGCCGACCTGCGTGCCGCGATCATCGCCGCGCACCGCTCCGGCTGGCAGGTCGCCACGCACGCGATCGGCGACCGGGCCATCGACCTGGTGCTCGACGCCTACGCCGACGCGCTGAGGCAGTACCCGCGGCCCGACCCGAGGCACCGCATCGAGCACTTCGCCGTGGTCCAGCCCCGGCAGGTCGCCCGGGCCGCGGAGCTCGGCGTGATCGCGGTGCCGCAGGGCCGCTTCGCCACCGAGCTCGGCGACGGCATGCTCGCGGCGGTCGGCCCGGACCGGCACGCCTGGCTGTACCGGCAGCGGTCCCTGCTGGAGGCGGGCATGGTGCTGCCGGGCAGCTCGGACCGCCCGGTGGTGGCCGGGGCGCCGCTGCTCGGCATCGACGGCATGGTGAACCGGCGCACGTCCTCCGGCGCGCCGTTCAACCCGGACGAGGCGGTCACCGCCGAGCAGGCGCTGCACGCCTGGACCCGGGGTTCGGCCTACGCCAGCCGCCAGGAGCACGTCAAGGGCTCGATCGCTCCCGGCATGCTCGCCGACCTGGTGGTGCTGTCCGAGGACCCGACCGCGGTCAGCCCGGACCGCATCGCCGGCCTGGAAGTGCTCGCCACGATCGTCGACGGTCAAGTCGGCTACGGGTCTCTGGATTAGCGCCCGCCCGCCGCGGTACCCCAACAGGCATGTTCGAGGGCTTCACGCTGGACCGGATCGACGTCGGCGACGCCGTGCTGCGGGTGCGTCACGGCGGCGCGGGGCCGCCGGTCCTGCTACTGCACGGCCACCCCCGCACGCACGCCACCTGGAACAAGGTCGCGCTCCTGCTGGCCGAACGGTTCACCGTGGTCTGCCCCGACCTGCGCGGATACGGCGAGTCCTCCAAGCCCGCGACCACCCCCGACCACGCCCCGTACTCCAAGCGGGCCATGGCCGGCGACTGCGTCGCTCTGATGACCGCGCTCGGGCACGAGCGGTTCTGCCTGGCCGGGCACGATCGCGGCACTTACGTGGCGCAGCGCCTGGCGCTCGATTCGCCCGGCTCGGTGCGGCGGCTGTGCCTAATGGAGGGGATCCCCATCGCCGAGGCCCTGGACCGCTGTGACGCCAGGTTCGCGGCCAGCTGGTTCCACTGGTTCTTCTTCGGCCAGACGGACAAGCCCGCCGAGCGGTTCATCAGCGCCGACCCGGAAGCCTGGTACACCGCCACCGCCGAGCACATGGGCGCCGAGGCCTACCAGGACTACCTGGGGGCGATCGGCAACCCGGACACCGTGCACGCGATGATGGAGGACTACCGCGCCGGCCTGGGCATCGACCGCCAGCACGACGAGGCGGACCGCGCCGCGGGCCGCCGGATCGGCTGCCCGCTGCTGTTCCTGTGGGCCAGACGGGACGACATGGAAGACCTCTACGGCGACCCGCTCGCCATCTGGCGTGACTGGGCCGACGACGTGCGAGGCCAGTCCGTCGACTGCGGTCACCACATGGCCGAGGAGGCGCCGGCCGAGCTCGCGGCGCTCCTGGCCGCGTTCTTCGCTTAACCCCAGCCGGCTAGCGCCAGAGCCGGGCGGTGGCCCGGCGGGCGCCCTCGGCCAGCGACTCGAACTTGGCCCAGACGATCTGCGGGTGGATCTCCGGCCGGTACGTGGCCTGGGAGGAGAAGCCGCAGTCGGCGCTGGCCACCACGTTCTCCCGGCCGACGAGCTCGGCGAACCTGACGATCCGGTCCGCGATGGTGTCGGGGTGCTCCACGATGTTGGTGGCGTGGCTGATGACCCCGGGCAGCAGCACCGCGTCCCGCGGCGGCTTGACCGACTCGAACACGTGGTACACGTGCTCGTGCCGCGGGTTGGCGGCCTCGAAGGAGAACGCCCCGGCCCGGATCGTGAACCGCGTGTCCACGTACTCGGCCAGCGGAGCGTCGTGCACGCGGGGCCCCTCGTTGATGCCGTAGCAGGTGTGCAGCCGCACCCGCTCCGGCGGGATGCCGCGCAGGCTGCGGTTGATCGCGCTCACGTACAGCCGCGCCCGCTCCAGCGTGTCCTGCCGCGACCCGGCGCCGTAGCTGAACACGTCGGTCAGGAACGGGTCGTCGATCTGCAGGGTGAAGCCCGCCGCGACGATGGCCGCGTACTCCTCGTGCAGCGCGTCGGCCACCGCGTCCAGGTAGGCCGCCTCGGTCGGGTAGTACTCGTTGCCGCCGACCCCGCTCGGCGCCACCGCGCAGGCGAAGACCTGGTCCGGTCCCGCGTCGCCAACCGCGGAACGGAGCAGCTCCAGGTCGCGCGCCAGCCGCTCGTGCCCGGTGTAGGACACCGGCCCGGTGCAGGCCAGCGGCACGGCCGGGGCGGCCATCCCGCCGGTCATCGCCCCGGCGAGGTACTGCTCGTAGTACTCGGGGAAGCTGTCGATCTCGGCCCGGAAGCCCGCCAGCGGATCGCGTCCCGGGCGCGGTGAGAATCCGCTCAGCCGCGCGCCGATGTAGGCGAAGAACCCGGTCTTGGTCTGCTCGCCGTCGGAAATGACGTCCAGCCCGGCCGAACGCTGCCTGGCGACCACGTCGGCGACGGCCTGGCGCTCGGCCTCGGCCCGTTCGGTCTCATCGACCGGCTCCCCGGCGGCGGCCGCCCGCATCAGGTCAAGCAGCGCGGCCGGCCGCGCCAGGCTACCCACGTGCGTGGTGTACATGCGATCGGTGCTGCGCTGCATGGCTGCGAGACTAGAGGACATGGACGAGGTAGCGCTCGCCGCGGCCGCCCGCGCCCGCAGCGACCCAGGCTCATGCGCGGTGGTGCTGGTAGAGGGGATGAGCGACCAGGCCGCAGTACAGACTTTGGCCGAACGGTCCGGGCGTGACCTGCACGCCGAAGGCGTCTTCGTGGTCCCGATGGGCGGCGCGACCAACGTCGGGCACTTCGTGGAGCTGTTCGGCCCGGGCGGGTTCGGCGTCCGGCTGGCCGGCCTGTGCGACCAGGGGGAGGAGCGCGATTTCCGTCGCGGCCTGGACGGTGCCGGTCCCTACTTCGTCTGCGTCGCGGACCTGGAGGACGAGCTGATCCGCGCGCTCGGCACCGGCCGGGTCGAGGACCTGATCGAGGCCGAGGGCGAGAGCGGGCCGTTCCTGACCTTCACCCGGCAGCCCGCCCACCGCGACACAGCCCGCGACCGGCAGCTGCACCGCTTCATGGGCACCCGATCCGGCCGGAAGATCCGCTACGGGCACCTCCTCGCCGCCGCGCTCGACCTGACCCGGATCCCCGCCCCGTTGGCCGGCCTGCTGTCCGCAGTGTGATGGCCTGTCCCGATATGCAGGGCAACTGTCGGTTCACCCGGCTTGGCCGCCGGGCCCAGAATGGGACCCCGTGCACGGGCCAGATACCGACGACCACGAACTGGCGGCGCTGCGGGACGCCTTCCCCGGCTACCGGTTCCGCCGCCGCTTCGTCCGCGGCGTCCCCTGCTACCTAGCCGAGGCCCGCCCCGCCGAGGGCCGCCCCGCCGAGGCCCGCACCTCCGCGGCCTGCGATGCGCCGCTGGCCGCCGCGCGGAGTCCGGCCGTGCTGGCGGACATGCTGGCCGCCGCGGCCGGGCGGCCGGTCCGCCTGCGGGCGGCGGCCGTGGCCGCCGCCTACCGCGACCGGCACCTGACGCTGAAACAGTGCGCGGCGATGTTCGGCGTGTCCCGCACGACGATCATGAAGTTCCTCGCCGCCGAGGGCGTCGCGGCCCGCCGCCCAGGCCGCGACCTCGACGAACGGGCCGTGGCGGCCGCCTACCGGGACGAGCGGCTGAGCCTGCACGAGTGCGCCCTGCGCTTCGGCATCAGCGAGCGCCGGGTCGCCGCGA
>Ga0207683_10003189_pt1 | contig 14309 bp, 12 predicted proteins | sample KBSM73metaG_FD_184333 | JGI IMG/M metagenome (GOLD analysis project Ga0207683, IMG submission 184333) | Miscanthus rhizosphere microbial communities from Kellogg Biological Station, Michigan, USA - KBS M7-3 metaG (SPAdes) (version 2) | ecosystem: Host-associated > Plants > Roots > Rhizosphere >...
GAAGGTGGCGGGGTCACGGGACGCGGTGGCAGAGTCTCGCCGCGGGCCAGAGCGGCAACTTCGTCCCCCGTCAGCGTCTCGCGATCCAGCAGCGCCGCCGCGACCGTGTGCAGGAGCTGCATGTTCTCCTCGAGCACTTTGGTCGCTCGAACATACGCCTCCTTGATCACGCGCGAGACTTCGGAATCGACGAGCTGAGCGGTGCGCTCAGAGACCTCACGCCGCGTCTGCAGCTCGCGGCCGAGGAACAGCTCCTGTTCGTTGTCGCCAACGAGCACCGGCCCGATCTCGTCGGACAATCCCCACTGCGACACGTAACGCCTGGCCAGTCCCGTCGCCTGCTGGATGTCGCTGGCGGCGCCTGTCGTGACGCGATCGCGGCCGAAGACCAACTCCTCGGCGACACGTCCGCCGTAAGCCTTGACCAGGTTTGCCTCGAGCTGCTCACGAGTGACTGAAACGCGGTCATCCTCGGGCAACGTCCAAGCAACACCAAGAGTGCGGCCGCGCGGAACGATGGTGACCTTATGAAGCGGATCGTTGCCCTTCACCTTGATCGCGCAGATGGCGTGGCCACCCTCGTGATAGGCGGTAAGCTTCCGCTCGTCGTCCTTCATCACCATCGATTTGCGTTCGGCGCCCATCATCACCTTGTCCTTCGCATCCTCGAGGTCGGCCATGTAGACCTTGTCGTGGTTGCGACGGGCGGCGAGCAGCGCGCCTTCGTTCACCAGGTTGGCGAGATCAGCCCCGGCCATTCCCGGAGTTCCACGAGCAAGCAGGAAGACGTCCACATCCTCCGCCATCGGCTTGTTGCGAATGTGAACGCGGAGAATGCCCTCGCGTCCGCGCAGGTCGGGCGAATCGACAACGATCTGCCGGTCGAAACGGCCCGGGCGCATCAGCGCAGGATCGAGAACGTCGGGACGGTTGGTCGCCGCGATCAGGATCACACCGTCGTTCGATTCGAATCCGTCCATCTCGACGAGCAGCTGATTCAGCGTTTGCTCGCGCTCGTCGTGACCGCCGCCAAGTCCGGCGCCGCGATGGCGTCCGACGGCGTCGATCTCGTCGATGAAGATGATGCACGGAGCATGGGCCTTGCCCTGCTCGAACAGATCGCGGACGCGGCTGGCACCGACGCCGACGAACATCTCAACGAAGTCAGAGCCCGACATCGAGAAGAAAGGCCGGCCGGCTTCACCGGCGACCGCACGGGCCAGCAGGGTTTTTCCGGTTCCCGGAGGTCCGACCAGCAACGCACCTTTCGGAAGGCGGCCGCCGAGCTTGGTGAACTTCGCGGGATCCTTCAGGAACTCGATGATCTCCTGAAGCTCGATCTTGGCTTCGTCCGCGCCGGCTACGTCGTCGAACGTGACTTTCGGCGTGTCGCCAGTGAGGAGCTTGGCCTTCGACTTACCGAAGCTGAACGCCTTGGCTCCGCCTGCCTGCATCGAGCGGAACAGGAAGAACCAGATTCCGAAGATGAGCAGATAGGGGAACAGTCCGATGAGGATCGTCGTGAACGAGGCGCGCGGCTCTTCTGCCTGGATCTGGACGCCGTGCTCCGTAAGGCGCTTTATCTCGTCGCTCGAGTTCTCCATCGGGAGAAGAACCTTGAACTTCTGCACCAGGCGGCCCTTGACCGGCACCTTGCGCTTGAACTCGCCGCTCACGAGACGGCCGCCCTGAATGGTGACCTTGTCGATGTTGTTCGCCTGCAGCTGTTCGTCGTACTGAGGCGTGTAGGAAATCTCGGGGGCCGCGTCCGATCCCTTCCCCGAGAACTGGATGATCGCGACCGGCACCAATATGACAAAAACCCAGAACGAGAGCTGCTTGGAAACCTTGCTCCAGTTCGTCGGCTTTTTGGGTGTTTTATTCGGCATTTGTATCGGCATTTACTGCAAGCTCGCTATGTACGGCAAATGGCGGAAATTCTCCGCGTGATCAAGCCCATAACCAACCAGAAACTCATTCGGCGCATCAAAACCAACGAACTTCGTCTCGAACTGCAGTCCTTCGGCGATCCTTTTGTGGAGGAGCGCGCATATCTCCAGAGACCGGGGTTTACGCTCCTTCAGTATAGTCATGAGACGATTCAAAGTGCGCCCCGAATCAACAATGTCCTCGACCAAAAGGATGTCCTTCCCCTCAAGCTGGGTCTCCGGATCATATACGAGATTAACCGTCCCGCTTGAAACCGTTCCATCCCCGTAGCTGGACGCAACCAGGAAATCCACCTGCAACGGACGAGTTATTTGCCGGACGAGATCGCTGAGAAAGATGAAGCTTCCTTTGAGCAAACCGAGCACCAGCAGATCACCGTCCGGATAAGCGCTGGTGATCTCTCGGCCGAGCTCACCAACCCTTGCTGCGATGGTGTCCTCGCCGAAGGCGACGCGCTTTACTGCTCTCCCGGAAAGCCGGGGATCCGCTACCGCCGCAACGGGTTTGACAGTGCTCGTCATGCGAGCGCGCCTTGCTGGGGTGACCGCGTTCGCCCAGGGGGCACCCGTCCGCGGACGGCCGCCCGGCGCAACAGCATATGGTCGCGCCTCATCACGATCTCGACTCCGCCAGAAAGCTGAATCGCACCCCCGGTTGCACCTCTAATAGTAAACTCAGCCGCGCGATGAGTTCCCCTCCGGTCCATCACCACGCTCGCTCTGGCAGCCAGCGCCGGCCAGAGCACCCGCAGTGACTCGGCGTCGTAACCGGCCAAACTCGACCGGCTGATGCGGAGAGCTCCATCGCGCTCCTCAGTGGCATCGAAGTTCGGCAACAGCTCGTCGAGAGAACGGCGCCAAACGGCCGACTCGCGGGCAAGCGACAGCAGCTCGGTCGGGAAGCCCGGGTTCTGCCTGACGATCGATGGCAGAATGTCGAGTCGAATTCGGTTCCGCAGATGGCGTCGATCGAGATTGGACGGATCGTTAACGTAGGGGACTTCCTCTCGCTCGGCGTACGCAGCCAGGGTGGCGCGACGGAGATTGAGAAACGGGCGCACGATTGCCGACTCGGCGTAGAGACCGGCCAGGCCTCTGGGACCCGCCTGCCTGAGGATTCGCATGAAGACCGTTTCGATCTGATCGTCGAGAGTATGCGCAGTTACAACGCACGCATCGCGCGTGGCGGCGACCTGGTCGAGAAACTGCCATCTGGCGCGGCGCCATTCCTCTTCGCGCCGTCCGACGGTTGCGGCGCGTCCCGTTACGCACAGGAACCCGCAACGAAAGGCACGACGCGCGACGAGCGCAGCAGCGCGACCGGCAGCGCGTCCCGTTCCGTGGTCGAACGTGGCGACGATGAGCTTTCTGCGCGCGCGCGCCGGTAGTTGAGAGGCCGCCGTGAGAAGAACCATGGAATCGAGGCCGCCACTGATTGCCAGCACGGCATTACCGCACGACGCCAGCGACATCTCGACGGCGCTTTCCGTTGCCGTGTCTTCAACGAAAGCAGATCCCATGATACTTTTAATTTACTTACTTAAAGGGGAGCTCTGCTTGGAGACGCACGGTCCGCTGGGAACGCTTTGGGTATCGATCGGCCTGATCTGCTTTTACACCGCGCTGATCTGGCTGAACACCCTGCTTGGCTTCTTCCTGACGCCGCTGCTCACCGGAGTGCCGCTAAGCTGGCTGATCGACTGGCGGAAGCGTCGCAAAGGCGAGCTCCCGGAACGCTCCGAGATAGAAACCTACCAGGGATAGAGCGCCTGGTAGTAGGCGCGATTACGCAGGATGATCCTGACGTAGTCGCGCGTTTCCACGAAGGGGATCCGCTCCGTGAAGACTTCCGGATCACTCGCCCCCGCCTTGGTCGACCATTTTTCTACGCGCGACTCGCCGGCATTGTAGGCAGCGAGCGTTTTCACCACGTCCGGATATTTGTGGACGAGTCCGCTCAGGTGCGCCGTGCCGAGCTTGATATTGATCGCCGGCTGATAGAGCAGGTCCGGATCCCACGGACCAATACCCTTGGCCGCGGCGACGTCCTTTCCCACCGCCGGCATCAGCTGCATTAGACCGCGCGCGCCAACGGGCGACGTCGCCTGCGGATTGAAGTTGGATTCCTGGCGAATGAGCGCGGCGACGAGCACCGGGTCCAGTCCGTTCTCTTTGGAGCTGGAGATCAGTGTCTCGCGCTCGAGCACCGGGAAGTAAAGGCGAAAGTTGTCCGGGCTGTGTCCGATTTCGTCGATGGCGCGGCGACCGAGCGCGATCGATCGTGAAGCCTGATCCCCGCCTGCCAATGCGTGGGCCGTGGCAACCATGCGCGTCGGATTCGCCAGCGCATCTCTGAACAGCCGATCGTTCTCGAAGCCGGCTTCGACGTCCATCCCGACATCCTTCAGCCCAACGACCCGGCTAACAGCTGAATCAACCACGGGAATTCTGGCGTAATTCGGCGCCGACCGGTCGGAGGCGACGAGCGTGGTGTCGAGTCGCTTGGCCGCAAGAACAGCGTAGTAGCTGAGCGGATCTGACTTGATGATGGAGCTCCAACGAGCCCTGCTCTTTGTCTTGTCGCCGAGCGCGGCGTAGGAGCGACCTGCCCAGTACTGAGCGGCCAGAGCCTCGGTGCTATTCGAGTCGCGGGCAACCAGCGAATCCAGCTGCGCTGCTGCCGCTTTGCGATCACCCTGGATATACGAGATCATTCCCGCGCGAAAGCGCGCATTCGTGGCGTGACGCCCGGTGGGGAAACGCTTCAGCATCGCCACCAGTGTCTGCTTCGCATCCTGATCGCGGTTTTCGTCGGTGGCGAGATCGGCGAGGAGAAGCATCGCCGATGCCGCACTCGTGTCTTTGGGAAACGCTGTGGTGATCGAGCGCAGCGTCGTTCGCGCCGCCTCGGTGTTGCCGAGCGCAACCTGGGCCCGCGCCCGCTGGTACTGCGCCGCGGCGGCGAGGTTGGCAGGAGCGCGTATTTTGGCGAACTGCGTCATCGCTTCCGGATATTTTCTGAGGCGGAACAGCACCGACCCATACGCGACATTGTCGGCAACGTCTCCGAGGCCGGCAGCAAGAGCCTTGGCGTATCCGGCAGCGGCCCGGTCCGGCAACCCCGATTTGTTTGCCCCGCGCCCAAGGACCAGCTCCTCGGCGGGTGTTCGGGTGGTGAAGACCTTATCGAACAGATCGATCGCTTCCCGGGTGTCGGGCGAGTTGCTGGAGGTGGCGATGAAGTTCAGCAGCTCATTGCGGGCAGCCGCTCTCGACGCATCATCCGAAGGTGGATTCACCCGCAGTCGCAACGCGTCGAGCTTTGCCCCAAGCGCATTGTAGGCGCGAATCGCGCCGGCGAAGTCTCTGCTGCGCTCGCGCGCAATTGCATCCGTCCAGCGAATCCGATCGCGAGCGACGTCCGTGCGCAGCTTGGCGTAGTAACCCGCGCGGGCGCCGCTGTCGGCAGTAACACCGGCGGCTCTCAGGTAGAGCCAGTCTGAAAGCTGGGGCAGCTTCTGCGCCGCGGCCTCGTATGCGGCCCGCGCCGCATCGAGGCTATCCGCTCGATCCAGCTCCCGCGCGCGGACGACAAGCGCCCGGGTATCGGCCGGCAAGACGTGCTGCGTCGTGTCGCCCGCCAGAACGGCGACGGAGTCTTTTTTACCCGGATTTGGATTTTGACACGCGGTCGAAGAGAGAACGAGCGCGACGATGGGCAGGATGAGTGGGGCTAACGCCAACGTGTGTGATCTCCAAGCAGGAGTTTGTTTGCTTCTTCGGGACCCCAACTCCCGGCCGCGTACTTCGGTAGCGATCTGGCGGGGTGTTTGGACCAATAGTCCAGCATCGGATCGATGATCGACCAGGCCATTTCCACTTCGTCGCTGCGGGTGAAGAGCGTCGGATCTCCGATCATGCAATCGAGGAGCAGCGTCTCGTACGCGGGATGAGCATCGTTGCCGAACGCCTCCGCATAAGTGAAGTCCATGTCGACGGGCGTGATCTCCAGACCGGGAGTCAGCTCGTGCATTGCTCCTGGTGTCTTGACCTGGAACCGCAGCGAGATTCCCTCATTCGGCTGAACGCGCAGCGTCAGCACACTGGGCGACATATCCTCAACGGCCTTCTGACCGAAAAGAAGCAGCGGCGGCGACCTGAACTGAATTGCGATCTCCGAGACTCGCTGCGCCATTCGCTTGCCAGAGCGCAGATAGAACGGCACACCCTTCCAGCGCCAGCTGTCGATGTCGACGCGCATCGCCGCGTAGGTAGGCGTCAGCGAGTTAGGCGATACGTCGGGCTCGCTCGTATAGCCGACAACTGATTTGCCATCGAGAGTGCCCCCGTCGTACTGGGCGCGGACGACGGCCGGCTCGCAATCGCCCTGAACGAGTGGGCGCACCGAGTGCAGCACCTTGACCTTTTCGTCCCGGACGGCGTCGGCGGTAAAGGAGCTGGGCGGTTCCATCGCCGCCAGCGTAAGAAGCTGGAGCAGGTGGTTCTGGAACATGTCGCGCAGGACGCCGGCTTCTTCGTAGTACTTGCCGCGGCCTTCGACTCCTACAGCTTCAGCCGCGGTTATCTGCACGTGCGAGACGTAGTGTCTGTTCCAGAGTGGTTCGAAGATCGAGTTCGCGAACCGGAACACCAGGATGTTCTGGACGCTCTCTTTGCCGAGGTAGTGATCGATGCGGTAGATCTGGTGTTCGCCGAACTGGTCGAGCACGAGGCGATTGAGAGCCATTGCCGAGTCCAGGCTGGTGCCGAATGGCTTTTCAATCACCATGCGAACCCACGGCCGCTGCTCATAGGAGTGAGTCCGCCAGGCAAGCCCGCTGGTGCAGAGATGCTTGAGCGTCGTCTCGAACACGCTCGGCGGGATCGCCAGATAGAAAAGACGGTTCCGATCGGGCTCGGGCCACCGCGTCTCGATCTCCTTCAGGCGCTTGTCGATGTTCGCGTATGCGTCATCCTTCGTGAAGTCGCCGCCGGCGTAGAACGTCCGCTGGCAGAGCCACTGCCAGACATCGTCGTTGACTTTGTGGATCTCGTCCGACTTCGACATCGCGTCACGCATCATCGCGCGATAGCCGTCGTCGGTGTTCTGGTCCCGGGCGACACCGAGCAGCGCGAAGTTGTCGGGGAGGAGCTTCTGCTCGGCGAGGTAGTAGATCGCCGGAATGAGCTTTCTCTTGGTCAGATCACCGGCCCCGCCAAAGATCACCATTGTTCCGGGATCTGCCTTCTCCCGCCGGCCACCACGTCGCGGCGCGCGAACGAGGGGAACCGCTTGGTGGGTCTTCATGATTTCTTTACCGCGTGACCGCCGAATTCGTTTCGCAGCGCGGCGATGCACTTCGCCGAGAACGAGTCCTGTTGGCGTGAGCGCAGCCGGGTGAGCAAAGAAAGCGTGATGACGGGCGCGGGCACATCAAGGTCGATTGCTTCCTGAACCGTCCACCGTCCCTCGCCGGAGTCTTCGACGTATCCACGCAGCTCCTTGAGGTCGACGTCCTTGGCAAACGCCTCCTCCGCCAGCTCGTTCAGCCACGATCGGACGACGCTACCATGATTCCATACTGCCGCAATCTTGTGAAGATCGAGCTTGAAGTCCTTCGATGCGTGAAGGATCTCGTACCCCTCCGCGTATGCCTGAAGCATCCCATACTCGATTCCGTTGTGCACCATCTTCACGTAGTGCCCCGATCCGGGCGGCCCCATGTGGGCGTATCCGTCGGTTGGCGCCAGAGTCTTGAAGATCGGCTCGCACAACTTGAACGCGTCCGGCGATGCGCCGATCATCAGACAATACCCGTTGGCGAGGCCCCAGATGCCCCCGCTGGTACCCGAGTCCACGAAGTGAATTCCCTTCCCCTGCAGATCCGCGGCGCGGCGCATCGTGTCGTGAAAATTGGAATTGCCGCCGTCGATGATGACGTCGCCCTTCGACAAGCCGGGAAGAAGCTGCGCAACGGTCTCGTCGACGGGCTTCCCCGCCGGCACCATTATCCAAACGATCCGCGGAGCCTTCAGCTTGGCGACGAGGTCGTTGAGATCGCTCGCCCCGGTGGCCCCCATCGACGCGTACTTCTGAGTCGTGGCGGGCGTACGATCCCACACTACAACGTCGTGACCGCCTTTCATCAGCCGCTCCGACATATTGCCGCCCATTCTGCCGAGGCCGATCATCGCCAAGCGCATTGCCTATGCTCCCGAGAGTTGGATTTCGAGAAATTGCTCCAGGTCGGAGCGCAGCTGATCCGCGGATTTGTAGAGGATCACGTTCATGCCGAGTGAGCTGGCAGGTGTCAGATTCTGCCGCCGGTCATCTATGAACAACGACGTGTCCGGCGTTGCGTGAGCTATGCCAAGAGCGCGGGTATAGAACCGGCGAATCGGTTTTCGAACCCCGAGCCAGCAGGAAGAAATGAAGGCTTCGAAGATCTGCGAGATCCCGAAGCGCTCGATGCGATAGATGTTCAGGTCTTCCGACTCGTTATTGAGGGTCATGAGTGTGAAGCGGGGCACTTTTGACAGCGCTCTGGCAATCGCGACAGTGTCCTCGTGCGGAACGCTCTGAGCGCACATGAACTCACGGAACTCCTCCCGCGAAAATGACCGCTCTGTGTAGAAGACGGCGATATCCAGGTATTCCTCCAGGGAGATTCGCCCCTCCTCCCACTCACCCACGACCTCTTCGTGGCGCCATTGAAAATCCTCGGCGTCGAGATCGAAGTGGTTGACCGCGGCCAATCGCTGTTCCCTGTCCCAGCCGTTGGTGCCGAGTACTCCGCCGATGTCAAAGAAGATGTGCGTGATCTCCGTCATTTGATCAGAACCGCACGTGCCGGCGCACCGTCACAGCCCTCGATGCGAAGCGGCAGACAGACGAACTGATATTCCCCGGCCGGTGGCACCGATAGATCGAGTCCCTCGACGATCACGACTCCGCGCTCGAGGAGCGTGCGGTGGGTTTTGTGGTGGCCCGAGTGGAACTGCTCGATCGAGAGATAGTCGACGCCCACGAGCTCGACGCCATTGTCCACCAGGTACTGGGCTCCGTCGGGCGCCAGAAAGGTGTAGTTGTTGACGAACTCGTTCCGGGAGAGGAAGGCGGAATTGCGGGTCCGGAAGAGGATGCGCCGGTGGCCCTTGATGGCGCGTGGCGTCAGCTCCGCAACGCCGATCGACATCACGCTGTCGTCGAAGCTCACCAGCAGCGCCGGTCCAATCAGCCGCTCGAGCGGAATCCTGTCGACCGACTGGCCGTCGTCGAAGAAATGACGCGAGGCATCGGCATGCGTTCCGGTATGTGAACCGAATCGGATCGTCGAGACGTTGGCGCTGGCACCTTTTGCCACCGCCTGTTGGAGCTCGATGTCGATCTCGGGATTACCCGGATAGACGAGTCCGCCCGTTCGGATCGGAACCGAGATGTCGTAGATGCGGCTCACGGCCGATTGCAAAGCAACTGTCGTGCGCGGCTTACGATGGCAGACTCGTCGATTCGCTCGCGCTGAGAATGAAGCGCGGGATTGCCGCCTCGAACGACGATCCGTCCTGTCGCAGAAGGCCGTAGTGGCCCTCCATCCAGCCTTCCCCCGACTTCAGGATGCAGAAGCTCTGATACTCGTGGACAGCTCCCGGCATAATGGTCGGCTGCTCGCCGACGACTCCTTCGCCGATGACCTCGGTATCCACTCCGTCTCCCACCGAGTCGTGGATCAGCCAGCGCCGCGTCAGCAGCTGTGCCGCCAGCTTTCCGACGTTCTCGATGCGGACAAAGTAGGCGAAGACGTAGTGGCTCTGCGACGGCTCGGAGTGGTCGCGCAGATAAACCGGACGCACCGTGACCCGGATGCCATCCGTTTCCTTGTAGAAGAAAGTCCGCGCGGTCATGAGGGGTTTGTCCGGAGCGGTGACGGGATTCGCGCGGTCATGGTTTCAAGTTAGCCGCTGCTCGGCGTCGCGCGCCACGTATCGCCAGAAAAGTAAACGAGGCGCCGGCTCAGCCGGCGCCTCGTTCGTTTTGACGCGTTTGTTTGTCAGTTCCAGATCACAGGCCTTACAGAGTCGGGTCGAACCATCGGATCGCCCGGCTTGCAACCGAACGCCGCCGCGAACTGCGGCAGATTCGACAACGGTCCGTTCGTTCTCCACTGACCGGGCGAGTGCGGGTCTGTGTTGATCCTGACTCTCTGCGCTTCCGGCGTAATGTTCTGCCGCCAGATCTGCGCCCATGCCAGGAAGAAGCGTTGCTCTGGCGTAAAGCCATCGATGAGAGGTGGACGACCCTTCTCGGCCAGTGCTTTCTCCAACGCAGCATACGCCACCGACAAGCCACCGAGGTCGGCCATGTTTTCGCCGAGTGTCAGCTTGCCGTTGACGTGCAGGCTGTCGAGTACTGTGTACGAGTCGAACTGCGAGGCGACAAGGCCGGTTCCTACCTTGAACTTCGACAGATCCGAAGCGCTCCACCAGTTGCGCAGGTTCCCCTGCGCGTCGAACTGGGCGCCTTGATCGTCGAAGCCGTGCGTCATCTCGTGCCCGATGACGGCGCCCATGCCGCCGTAGTTCACGGCATCGTCGGCGTTGGGATCGAAGAAGGGCGGCTGCATGATACCCGCCGGGAACACGATCTCGTTCATCGACGGGTTGTAGTACGCGTTGACTGTGGCCGGCGTCATTCCCCATTCGGTGCGGTCAACCGGCTGTCCGATTTTGGAGAGTGTGCGCTTGCGCTCGTACTCGCGAACGGCGACCTGATTGTTGAGGAAGTGTCCCGGCGTGATCGTCAGCGTCGAATAATCACGCCATTTGTCGGGGTACCCGATCTTGTTGGCGAACGCGGCGAGCTTGCCGGTCGCCATGGCCTTCGTGGTGTCCGTCATCCAGCCGAGTGTCTGCAGGCGGTCGTGGAAAACGGATTCCAGGTTGCGCACCATCTCCAGAGCGCGTGCTTTCGCCTGCGGGGTGAAATACTGGGACACGTACGCCTGGCCGAGCGCATCGCGCATTCCAACGTCGGTCGCGCGGGTACAACGCTTGTCGCGCGACAGCATTTCCTTCGCTCCACTCAGGGTGCTACCGAAGCGGAAATCCTCGTTGACGAACGCCGAGCTGAGACTCGACGCCGCTGCATCAACAACGTGCCAGCGCAGGTACGCCTTCCAGTCGTCGATCGATCTCGATGTCAACAGCGCGTCGGCCGCCTTGAGGAACTCGGGATTCTGGACGTTGATGACCGAGATGTCCGACCGGCCTTCACCCGCAAAGAACGCCGGCCAGTTGAAGCCAGGCGCCAGCTGGGTGAGTTCGGCGGCGGTCATCCGATGGTAATTCGCGTTGGGATCGCGCATCTGGACGCGCGTCATCGCCGGGGTGGCGAGGGCGGTTTCGATCGCCATCACCTTCTGTGCGTTGGCGGTCGCCTGCGCCGAACTTTCGCCGATAAGCTGGAGCATCCGTCCGACGTGATCGACGTAGTTGGCTCTGATGTCGGCGTAACGCTTCTCCTGATTGAGGTAATAGTCACGGTCCGGCAGCGACAGGCCGCCCTGGCTCAGTCCCGCGATCACCGACGTGCTGTTCTTGAAATCCTGCTGCGCGCCGAACCCGAAGAGGAGCGGTACACCACGCGCGTGTAGCCGCGCCACTTCGGCCTCGAGGTCGCGCCGATTCTTGATGGCGTTGATCCTGTCCAGCTCCGCCTTGATTGGCTGGAATCCCGCTTTCTCGGCGCCGGCGGAGTCCATGCACGACGAGTAAAACACTGCGAGCTTCTGAATGTCCGCGTTCGCCTGGGTGTTTCCGTTGGCTGCCGCGGCCCGAAGAATCGTCAGCAAATTGCTCTGATTGTTTTCCTGCAGCTGATCGAAGCTTCCCCAGCGCGAATAAGCGGCGGGGATCGGATTGCGCTTGACCCAGCCTCCATTGGCGAACTGGTAGAAGTCAGTGCAAGCTGAAACCGACCGATCGAGATTCACCGGATCGAGAGGCTTCGTTTGGATCGGCACGGCGTTCTGGGCGGCCGCCGATGCCGCGAGCGCGATGCTGAGAGCAAGCGCACGTGAAACGAGACGCATTTAGGTGCTCCGAAAGTTGGATGGACAACTAGACATAATCGGCGGGCACAGCCCAAGTCCAGCCCCGGCGTTTCCCCTTACCTTTTCGAGCGCCGTCGTTTCTTTTTGGGCGCCGGCTTCATGATCGAGCCGCGACAATTGTCGGAGCCGCAGCGGCACAAATAGAATTTCTCGAGCTCGGCGTCGTTCTTTCCCGTGCGCTCGTACTGATAATCGTAGGCGAGCTCGGTGCCGGGGTGAATTCCACGCAAGGCGTGGATGTAGATCTTCTTCCCGGTGATGATGGCCTCGCAGTTGGGATCGCACGAGTGGTTGATGAAGCTGGCATCACCTCCGCCCGCAGAGATCGCCCCGTCGATCACTGTCTTCTTGTCGAGAGTGAAGAGGAACGTGTGATGGCGCTTCATCTTGGTGTCGTCGTACCGCTTGTCGGCTTCCCGGTTGCTTATGCGCTCGCCCTTGTACTCGAGGATCCGGGTGCCTTTGCGGATATAACGGGTCGCGAATACACCTCGACCATGAATCGAGGAATTGCGGACGACGTACATAGGTTCTGGAATGACCTTACGGCGAGGCTCGAGTGCAGGCTCTCGCCCTTTTGCAGACAGCGCCATCGATTTTGTTAGAGGTTTATTGCTTCGATGATGCGACTATGAGGCCAGCGCATTCTCCGAGGCCGATGCGTGCGGCGCCTTCGCGCTGAAAGTAGGCGCGCAGAATTATCTCGTCGCCGTCGTGGAGAAATCTTCGCTCCTCCCCCGTCGGCAGCACCACCGCTTCAGCCCCACGTCGCGTCAGCTCCAGGAGCGAGCCCTGGGAGCCGGCGTCGGGTCCGGAGACAGTTCCGCTGCCGAAAAGATCACCCGGTTTCAGGTTGCACCCGTTGCTGGCGTGGTGCGTGAGCATCTGCGCCGGCGTCCAGTACATGTCAGCGAGAGATGCCTGGCTGAGCCGGAACGGCCGTAGACGTCCTTCTCTCATCAGCATCGATCGAATGTAGACCTCGATGTTGAGATCTAGGCCGCCTTCGTTGCGATCCCGCTCCGAGGACAGGTACGGCAGCGGCTGTGGATCGCCTGACGGCCGGAAGAACGCCGGCACCCGATATGGCTCGAGAGCTTCCCACGTCACCACCCACGGAGAGACTGTAGTGGCGAAATTCTTGGCGAGGAATGGCCCGAGCGGCTGATACTCCCACGACTGGATGTCGCGCGCCGACCAGTCGTTGACGAGGCAGATTCCGAACAGATGCTCCTCGGCCGCCTCGATGCCGACCGTCTCGCCAAGCGCCGTTCCCCGGCCGACGAAGAATCCCACCTCGGCCTCGTAGTCGAGCATCTGAGTCGGACCGAAAGTCGGAGTAGTGGAATTGGCGGGGACTGTCTGGCCTTTGGGCCGGGTCACCTCGGTGCCGCTGATCACGATCGACGAAGCGCGTCCATGGTATGCGATGGGAACGTGTTTGTAGTTGGGCAGCAGTGGATTGTCGGGACGAAAGAGCTTGCCGACGTTGGTCGCGTGATAGATGGATGCGTAGAAGTCGGTGTAGTCGCCGATCGCGGCGGGAAGAAAAAGCTCGGCTTCACTCATCGGCACCAGCGCGCCGGGCGGCAGCGGGTTGATCACGGTGTTGTCACCCGGAGATCCCGACAGCAGCTCGCTCAGTCGCGCCCGGAATTCAGACAGGGCGTCACGCGGCGCTTGCATCAGCTCGTTCATCGTCGGGCGATCGCACCACCGCGCAACGTCCCGGGCTTTGCCCGCCCACAGATTCGCGCTCAGCGACTCCCCTACGTCAACTATCTGATCGCCGATCGCGACCCCAACGCGCCGCTCTGAATCGCCTTTGCGGGAAAAAACGGCGAACGGCAGGTTCTGGATCGGAAAATCGGTCTCTGGAGAATTCGCGGATTCGATCCAGGACGTCAGTGATGGATCGTGGGTTTCGTTCACTTGTTCGTGGCTCTCGCGGTACGGGTGAGGATGGCGAGCTCGTCTACAGGCTCACGAAATGAACACGAGCCAAACGCGATTGCAAACTCTGATCGGGCGGCGGCGATCTGGCCGGTGGTCAGCCGTTTGTCACGCCAGGCGATGGCGTCGTCGTTGAAAGTGAAGGCCGAGGGCGCGTTCTCTTTCAGCACCGCCACGCAAGTATCCTCCCCCTCGCCCGCGTACACGAGTGCCGCTGCGACAAACACGTTCAGGAAGCCGAACATGTGCGTCCGGGCGGCGTCCGGTTCATATGTAACGCGGTATTCCCCGCACACGG
>Ga0207683_10003190_pt1 | contig 14308 bp, 27 predicted proteins | sample KBSM73metaG_FD_184333 | JGI IMG/M metagenome (GOLD analysis project Ga0207683, IMG submission 184333) | Miscanthus rhizosphere microbial communities from Kellogg Biological Station, Michigan, USA - KBS M7-3 metaG (SPAdes) (version 2) | ecosystem: Host-associated > Plants > Roots > Rhizosphere >...
GGCGCCCTCGCTTCAGCGCTGGCCCCTTCGTCTAGCGGTCTAGGACGTCGCCCTCTCACGGCGAAAACACGGGTTCGAGTCCCGTAGGGGTCACCAGAGTAGCTGTTCCATAGGCGCCACGCGAAACGGCCGAAATGCGCCCATTGAGGTCACCTCGAGTGCAGAGCCAGCGACCTGAAACCGGTCAGTCGTTCAGCTTTTAAGCAAATGGCCAAAGTGCGCCCTTAGCTGCCGTTCGCCGCTCCTCTGGTTCCCTGGAGGTTGCTTCAGTCGCCGAATGTTCCCGGCTTTAAGGCACGCCGCCACGACCGTTATCCGCGTACCGACGTCTGCGGCAACTCGGTGTGTGCTTGTGGGAATGAAGCTCTCCGAGACTCACCTGCCGTGGTTCCCGCCGATGATTTGATCGAGGCGGGCAATCCTGGCGCGAACGTTGTCCGCCCTGTCAGGACTCAACTCGCGTTGGGTTCCGTTTCGCTCACCCTCGCGCCGCTGGTGCTGACGATCCGCCTCATAAGCATCAAGCAGCGCTTGCAGCCTTGCCCGCTCCACCTTCGCTTCCGACTCGTTCATGATCCAGGCATCCTTGGCTCAACGACTAGCCGAAGCTCGCGCACCAGCCCTTGTGACGGCTTCCGTCACTCGTGATTTTCGCCGTCGAGCTCGTCGAGGATGCGCTCGGTCTCGGCAATCAACCGGAGTCTTTCTGGTTCACGAATGCCGGCGTTCGCCAAACCCCCTGCCAGTACCGATGCTGCGTCGTCCTCCGAGATTCTGCGCAAGCGTCGATCGATCACCTTCAGCCTCGCGAGGATGCTCTCATCGTTCATGATGCTCTCCGTGTCGCTGATCGGCGCGCTGGGCGCTGGCCGGTCGTAGGTCGTGGAAAGGGCCGCGCCTGGGACGGGCGTGTTGCGCTTGATGAAGGCTTCTGCCTCCCGCATCGAAGCAAAGGAGTGTTCGGTCGCTTCGGATAAATGATGGGTGAGGGTAACGACATACGGGAGCTCTGCTTCTGGCTTGCGCACTACGCGGCCGCCGGTGGAGCTCATGTGGCCACCCTCATTGTCCCAGGCATGCTCATCCTGCCTCAACTGCGCCTCCTCGGCTGCGGTGCGGAAGACAGTGAAACTCGTATGCTTCGAGCTGCCGGAACTTGGCATGATGTTTCTCCCGAGCCGATCACGGGCCGTGAAGCTTGATGCTTCGCCTAACTGCGTCATCGAGCGATCGCTCCTCGGCCGCAGAATTTTCGATTCGGGTTAGCGCTTCTTGCTCCAGCCGCTCGTTGCGGGTTTGGTTGCTCTCCGGGCGAGGTTTCTTCGACATCCGCTATGCCCTCGGGGTCATTTGCTTGAGCAAGGCTTCGACACGGGCCAACCCCTCGTCGCTCTCGATTGCGAGATGGAGCGGCTGACCTTCCACGCCGGGGTGCGGAGTGTTCAGGAACGCGATCACCGGACCCGGTTCACCAAAGTGACGCCATGCGGATTGCACGACGCTAGCCTGGCGGCGCGATTGCTCTGGTGTGGGGAGTGCAACCCTGCTGTTCCTACGAAATGCCATGCCGCGGCGCGCAGCCGATTTGGCCCCTGTCTCGTGCGGCATACTCATCGGGTGCGCTCCGACAGGGCGGCCCGGGTTCGCAGAATCTGGTCAGCATATTCGCGCGCGAACTGCTCATGAGCCCGCCTGTCCCGCAATGACATCGAGCGTCCCGGAATCAACGAAGGAAAGGGCTGCATGTGCATCGGCGGAATGCGATCCATGATTCATTCTCCCCATTTCTGTAAGCGGGAGCGCCTCATGTCTCTCAGCCGCTGGTGCCTACGAGTTCAGTTGGCCAGCGATGTTTCCTACATGGGAACGCAGATGCCAATTACTAGGCCGCTGATGGAACTCAGGAGAAGGCGAAGCCCAGCGCGGATCCAACGACGATGGCCGTGAGAATGAACGGCACGAAGGACCGCCATCTTGGCTGCGGTGTGTCTTCCATGGATTCTGCCATTCTTGCCAAATGAGTATCGGCTCACCCGGACGGCGAGGGCCGAGGCCCTTCAGCCGCCATCCGGGATCGGCCCCGAACGCGTTACAGGACAGGCGGAAGCGATACTCCCGCCGGCCGGTTAGATCGTCTGAAGGTTGAGCGCGCAGGGCGCGCGTTCGCTGGTCTGCCCGACGTCATAGCTGAGGCGCTGGCCGACCGTAGGGGCAACATTCTTGTCCCACTGAATCGCGCTGGTTTCGAAGGGAAGGTCGTTCCCACCAGCTTCCTGCTTGATTTCGCCGTGGCCCTTGATCGTGTCAAACGACTTGACGGTTCCAAAATATTTCATGGTGAGTTCCTTGGTTTACAGAAGCCGGAGTGGCCGCTGCCGCTAGGAGACGAGAAGGATGGGCGGAGGAGCGACTTAGCGCCAAGGACCGTCGATTGCGACTGGTAGCCTGCAAACAGATACGTCAATAGTCGCCGGGCTGCAATGATCGTGGAAAATAAATCTAAAAAGCGGAAAATATAAATCCAAGCTCCCTCATAGTAATCGGTAGATTTCATCCCATCTAGGATGGATGACGTGATTTAAGGAGGAGGAACGCCATGTTTGGGTTTACTGGTGGAGATAGTGTTGAAACCGTCGCCAGCAAGCGAGTTTACATGGCTGAAGCGCAAGAGCGCTGGCCCTTCCTGACCCACTTCGACGCATCCACGATTAGGAATGAGCGCCAGCTTGTCACCATGATCAAAGAACGGTGCTCGCGATCGCAAGCGGATGCCGAAGCTGACGTGCGCGAGTGGATGCAGAACAAGGAGTTCTGACAATCTCTCACCATGAACAACCCGGGCGTGGTTCGCCAAGCGCCTTGCCCGCCTCGGGCCAGGCGCCTCATATTGTGCGGTGTTGGCACGAGTGGGAGTTCGACGGCTCGGATCGCCGAGTTATCCTCTGCCTGGAAACGACACTTGAGCTGAGGCCAGGCGCCGAAGGCTTCGATCCATTCCTACTCGACGAGCTGATAGCGGAAGCGACGGACTTGATGCGCGCAAGCGTCAGTCCGATCAATTCGATACGGATCGTTCCGCAATCGTTACCGATAAGCGATAGGACGCAGCGTTAGATGCTAAGGGTCAATCTGACGGTCCTCGAGCCTGCTGCGTTGCCGACTGATGATCGAGGTGAGGATTGGGGCGAGTGGGATTTCACATCATTACCCCAAGCCGGCGATCACATTGAAATGGAACGCAATGACCGGAAGGAGACGTTGCAGGTCCGGCGAGTAATCCACTTTGCCGCGCAGCACCCGCTTCCGCGATCGGAAGCGCCGTATCGGCAGCGCAAGCAACCTTCCATTCGCATCATTGCGCTAAGATTAGTCACACGCGGGGTTTGAGCAGGCCGCGAGCGCTCAGAGGTGGCATTCTACACACTTGAGGTGACAAGCGGCGGCGGGCTTGTCCAGATGAAGTCGCCACTTACGGCCGCACAGGCGTATTGCAGAGCCATTGAACTAAAGCGTCAGGGCTTCACCAACGTGGTCGCGATCAATACGACAACAGGCCATCGCATCGCGGAAGTGCAGCGTCTGCTAAGAGACCTTTGATCCCGTGTTACCGGATACAGGAGGTGCGTCGTCGTGAGTGCGGAAAACTGGCACGAGGAGCGAGATCGGCTCATTGAACTCCTCGAAGCGATCGAGTCCGGCAAGGTGACGCACATCGACGAGGAGGATCTGCGGCAGCTGCAGCCGACCAATTCGGAAAACATCGCGCTGCTCAAGGAGCGGCTTGCGCAACTGAACGCGCGCCTGGGTGATAAAAGCTAACTTCGACGTCCTGGCGAATTCCCCATCTGGACAGCGTCGAATCCATGATCGAGCAAAGTGGCGGAGATCCCGACAGCACGTTGACAGCTCGAAGTCGCTGAGGCCGTTTTTACCAGAGCGGGTTCGCCGGCCTGTGCTTCTCTCGGGTTACTGGCCCGGAAATCACATAACCTTTGAGCTTAAGGCGTATTCGGGCGGCGCCTTCGCTGCTCATGCAAACAAGGCGCACGCCGCCGCTTGGTAGCCGCTCGATCGCTGATACGCCGACGTTCTCTGACATGCATCGGATGACGACCACGCCTTCATCGAGGCTGAGGTGCACGACGCGGCTCACTTTGTTGAACCCGCAGCAGCTGGACCCTCAGTCGTACCAGACCCAATAACATCGGCCCTTCGCGCCTGCTCGTCGAAATGATCTGCAAGCGCGTTCATGGAGCTGGTTCCGGCGCGGGTACGAGCCCGAGCGGCGAGCCGACGACATGCGGCCGCCTGGTTGCGCAGGCCCTCAGGGCCGTCGGGATTTTCCGGAAAAATTTCGCTGGGTGGTTGGGCGTCCAACGCTCCGCTCCCTCGTCGTAAGCGGGAGCGCACGCGTGTCTCTCAGCCGCGCAATGCCTACAATCGGATTGCCGCGCGATATGTTGTTGTAACAGCTTCGGAGGAGATACGCGAACTAACTCTAGCCCAATATTTCGAGCACGGCGGAGTATGCCACCTTGTCGAACGGTCGAAACGACTGTTCAGATTCGCGGCGTTCGGCGCTCGGACGTGGGGAAGTCCACTTCAATTGTTTCTTCTTGAATATCATCTTCATTTGAAATCGATACGGCCTTCGCCGCTTTCCTCTTTTGATCTTCGATGCGCAGGCGTTCGCCATGCTGGGCTTTCTCCGCGAGTGCCGACCACGCAGCTTCGGACCGGCGGCAACGCTCGCGCACGTGGTCGAGCGTTGCCGCTTCCGCCTCTGCGCGCGCCTGTTCGGCACGAGCGAGGAAGAATTGCAGGTTTGAGCTGCGAACGACCGGTCCTGCCAAGGCTATTCGCCTTGTTGGTCGTTCGCGGGCTCGGGCTGGAGGTCGTCGGTCGGTCGTTGAGCTTCGCTCGCTTCCGGCTGCGTTGCCTCTTCGGCGTTCTTGAGGTTCACGGCGCTCATCTTGCCGCGATTGTCCTGCTCGATGTCATAGCTGATGCGCTGGTTCTCGCGGAGACTGCGCATTCCAGCCCGCTCGACGGCGGTAACGTGGACGAAGGCGTCATTGCCGCCGCCGTCCGGAGCGATGAAGCCATAGCCCTTCGATTCGTTGAAGAACTTTACGGTTCCGGTGGTCATTGGATTTTCCTTCTAAGGCGAGGCCGCAAATCGGCCCGCTTCCTGCTAGGAGCGAAAAGAGAAGGAAAAGGAGCCGCAAAGCGCCTGAATACCGTCAGTCTGCGACTAGTAGCAGCGCTGTACATAGGTGCGTTACTAAATAATTGTAAGTCATCGAGGAAAATAATCTTGGCGCTAGGTGAAATCATCTCCTCGTGATAAGCTTGGTCATCGCGTGGATTTTCTTGCCGTAGGCGCACGCGACTGAGAGACCGACCGCGCTCCCGCTTACGAGGATGGGAGCATTCCATGGATCTCAATTATCTCTATCAGCGACATCAGATTTCGCTGTTCATGGCGGAAAACGGGTCAACCAACCAGGTTCGCCGGGTGCACGGCGAGTTCGCCGACCTCTATGCGGCGCGCATCGCCGACGCGAGCCAGTGGCGTGCGCCGCTGCGAGCAGCCTGATGCAACAGCCCTCACGCGCCGAAGCGGCGGATGAGCTTCGCGAGGAGGCCGCGTCGTGCCGAAGGCTTGCGCGACGAGCGCGGACCAACGGCGGTTCCTCGGCGCTCACGACTGTCGCCGAGCAATTCGACGATGATGCACGGCGTATCGACCCATTCAGCGAAAGGCGATGAGCATCATGTCAGGAACCAATAAGGACGCGGTGCCGCAGTCAGAGCTCGATCGATACAGGATTGAACGCGTGCCGGCCGACATTTTCCTTTGGGGTGGTTACCGCTACTCCAACGCTCGCGATGCGATCGCAGCCGCAAAGCGGAACGCCAAATGAGTTCGCCACGGCGCAAGCCAGAGGATTCAGTCGACGGATGCCGAGCTTTTGCGGCCTCGGACCGCGAGCGCGCATTAACGGCCGCCAACGGCCATGTCCGTGACAGGTTCGAACGCAGCGCCGAGGCGTGGAGCGCCAGGGCAAGTTTGCTTGATCGTTTGGAAACCAGCTTCAACGCGCGCGTCGCGGGCCTAGCGCCCTGGACAAGGAAACAGCGCGCAACTGAAGATAGGCAAAATGGCTAAGGAACAGAAGCGCTCGAACAAAGAGGCGCGCAAGCCGAAGGCGAAGGCGTCGAAGAAATCAAATGCCTCTGAACCATCCAGAAAATTGCTCGGGATTCGCAGCTCATGAAGATCGAAGGAAGCATCCGCTCCAATCTCCTTTCAGCCATTACTAGCGTTCGGCGCTGGGAGGGTCGTCCAGTGCACAAGGATACGCTCTCCTATTGGAATGCCGTTCTCGACCACGGGCGGCGTTCTATTGGCGAGCCCGTGGGGGAATTGGTCGCCGAACTTGAAAGCGAATTGGTGCGCGCTGCCAAACATCGGCCGAAAGCATCGCGTTCCGCTGATTAGGATATATTCCAGCCCAGACTTACCTAACAACTACTAGCTACCAGTCGCTATCGACGGTTTCAGCCGCATCGCGTGCTTTCTCCCTCCGTACCGCCAGTTAGCCACGAGCCGGCCGCTCAGAGCGTCTCGGCCATCGAGGAGAAAGAGCCAATGGCTAAAGAAGAGCTGCTCACCATCGAAGGGGTGGTCGACGAGATTCTGCCTGACGGGCGGTTCGGCGTCATGCTCGACAATGACTGCCGGATCATCGCCTACACCGCGGGAAAGATGCGCCGTTACCGGATCCGCTCGATTGTCGGCGACCGCGTTCACGTGGAAATGACGCCCTACGATCTCTCCAAGGGCAGGATCGTCTATCGTGAGAAGCTTGCCGGGCCTTCTTCAGGACAGAGGCGGCGGGCTTTCCGTCGGTGAAGCCGCGTAGTTCCACTGTCGCACTTGAGTCGATAGGCGAGATGCCCAGCTTCGCCGCCAAGTCCGAATTCTGGACCGAGTTGCGGATGCGTGGCAGCGAGTATCTCGCATCGCAGGGCCGGCCGTCGACTGGAGATCCGCGTGCGCTAAGGCAAGCGGCAATGATCCTGCTGTGGTTCGCTCTGTCGTATGGCGCATTGCTCTGCGCCACGAGCCTCGGTCTCGCTCTGCTGGCAGCTTTCTCCTGCGCTTTCGCCGCCGCTGCCATCGGCTTTGGCGTTTTTCACGACGCCAATCATGGCACATTGTTTCGCCGGTCCGAAGGCAACGTTCTGGCTGCGAGATTATGTTCGATACTGCTCGGGCCTTCGCGCCATTTGTGGGTTCGCAAGCATGGCTATCATCACCGCCACGCCAACGTCTTCGGGTGGGATGACGATCTCGAGACGCGCGGCCTCCTTCGATTGTCCCCCGCTTATGCCTGGCAACCTCGCTTTCGACGCCAGGAGCTGAAGGCAATTCTCTACTACGGCCTGAACACGATGGAATGGGTCTTCTGGAAAGACTTCCGCTCCGTCGCGAAGGGTCGGCTAAACAAGTGGCACCCTCTGAAACTGGACAGGGAGGAAGAAATCGAGTTCGTCATTTGCAAGGCACTCTATCTGATCCTCCTTTTTCTGCCGCCCTTCATCATGTTGCCGTTCTGGTGGGCAATCGCGGCGTTTATCCTGTTTCACCTGGTTTTCGGCTGGGTGCTGGCCGCCGTCTTCCAGGTTGCGCATCTCACGCTGGGCATGGGGTTCGACGGCGTTCGCGCCGGTGACGACTGGGCAATGCATCAGGTCCGCACTAGTGCGAATTTCGCGACGCATTCGCGCTTCATCACCTGGTTTACCGCCGGACTAAACCACCAGATCGAACATCATCTTTTTCCGAATGTGGCGCACACACATTATTCGGGCCTACGGCCGATCGTCCGCGCCGTCGCACAACGTCATGGATTGGAATGTCGCGAACTGGGCAGCTTACCGTCTGCTGTCGGTCAGCATTTTGCATTGCTGAAGAGTCTCGGTACGTGACCCACCGGCAGGATTGCCGATATGCCGCGCGCTCATTCGAAATGTGCGCTCGGCGCACGGATTGACGAGCCCGTAGGTGTCGGCTCGGCCTTCGAGCAGACGCCTCAATCCTTTCTCCACCCGCACCGCACTCACATCGCCCCTGCCGACAGCATCCGCGCAGATCTGCAGATAATTGTGCCCGACGAAGTCGGAACGAGCATTGCGCTTGGCCCCGAACTGTCGCCAGCCGTCGTTGACCTCGATGATCTGGCCGTCATGGTTGAGGACCGCGACGTTCGCATTGAGACTGTCGATCGCGGTTCGAACATTCTCCCTTCGGAACATCATAATCCCCCTCCTCCGCGCGGCCGGCGCCAGAGATCGTTCAGGCAATGAACGACGTCGTCAATGGCGATGGGGACGCCGTTGGCCCGCGGAGCCGATCTTCCTGCATTGCGACCGGCAGGGCGGGGTCATCCTCGTCCAGCACTGAATCATCGCCGCACCACTTGTCGATCCCCCGAGCGATCACGGCAATTTCCGGATGAACCGAAAGCCATCTGTCGATGAGCATCTGGCCCTGGATCGATGGATCGTCCTCGTCGAATTCGCCCCAGTCCTCACCAAATCCGGTTGGCGCGATCATCTTGCGAAGATCCCTGACGGACGTCAGCATGCCACAATTGTCGGTGCCGACCATAAGGCGCTCGCTATTGTCCGGTCGACGGAGATGATCCGGCAGGAATATGGAAGCCCCACGGTTCGTAAACATAAGGTCGTCGTCATAAGCGTCCGAGGAGGCAGCCATGGCTCCGGATATCGGCCGGGCCGCAGGGCCGCCCGAGGCAGCTGATGCGATGCCAACCGAAAGGGCGATCAGCGCGCACGCGCTCGCTCGCTTCCCTTGCGGTCCGATCGGCGGCATTGATCCAGCGACAACCACGCATGCGGGATCAGCGCATTCTCACTCGCGGTCTATCAGGGCGGGACCTTAGTTTTCTATCGAAGAGAACCCGAGAGGACCCCATCGGTTAGGTCCTGATCCGTCTGCTTAAGCGCGGACCCGAAGCCAGTGGGTCAGGTCGCGGCCGATGAGGCTCGACAGTCGTTCGACCTCAGGCTCGAAATGGCTGCAGATTTCGGCCTGCGTGCTTTCCGAAATCGGTTCCGGACGACGCTCGGTCCGGTTCAGGCGCAACATTTGTCTGCGCACTGCCAGGACCATGTTCAATGCCGCGTTGCCGTTACCCTCAAGCAGGTTGATCGGCGGCGTCTTGAACTTCCCTTCGGCGACTGATTTCCTCAACATGATGTTTGGTCTTTTGAGCATCCGCTGAAGCCAGAGAGAGCGCACTCGGCGGCCAGGCCGGTGGACCTGGAATCCTTCCGTCCGCACCGGCTCAAGATCGACGAAGTCCATGAAGCGTCGATATTGCTCCGATGGATTGGCGACCATGTCGTCGAGGATCATCACGAGGCACCGTTCCCGACCGACAACGCTGAACAGACGCTCGAGATAAGTCGCGAAGCGCGCGGCCTCGTCGTAGCGAAGCCAAAGCGGATCGATGATCCCGCTGAGCGAACGACGACGGGCCAATTGTCCCCGCGCTGCCGCCCAGGCGTCCTCGAACTTTCCAACGGTTTCCACCCCGACGTACATCAGTCGTGAGTGAAGCGATGGCAGCATCGACAGGGGGTTACGGATCGCGATGACGAAGCGGCTGTCAGGCCACAGTCGCAGGACCGGCTCCAATTGCTCAGGCGTGTACAGGTACGTCACGGATGCGTCCGCCGCGATGCGGAGAGACGGATCACCCTTGAAGAAGCGGCCGAGATATTCTTCTTCCACGCGCTCCCGAAGTTGCCGATCAGAAAGCCCGCGCAGGTCGTACTGCGCGAAGTAATGAGGCTCCTTTATGATCGGAAAGGAGACTTCGGGATGTTCTTTCAGGAACTGGGCAAGCGTCGTGGTGCCGCATCGCGGCGCCCCGACAATGAACACGAACCTGTCGAGATCACCGACCTTCATCGCTCACCGCTAACTACTGGCTCAGATGCGCCGCGCTCGTAAGGACACGGACTGTTACTTTTCGTGCACCTTGTAACTCTGCTGCGCTCGGCTTTTCTACCGGGATGTGCATTTCGCCCATCGCCGATGCGCCGAGGACACGGCCCGGCAGAACCTTGCCGCTCTGCTTGATATAGTTGATCACGGTCTGCGCCCTGCGATTGCTGAGCTGCTGGTTCGCTTTGGCGTTGCCCCTGGGGTCAGCAAAGCCGAGCACGGAGATCACGTATCCCTTCATGCCCGCGGCCTTCTCGGCAAGCTGCATCAGCTCCTTCTTGTCCGCCGCGCTGACCACTGCGCTGCCCGTCTTGAAGTAGATTTCGTGCTCCGCGCGAATGTCCCAGTTCCCCATCTTGGAGTAGGCGGTCCTCAACTCCTCGCTTCGACGAGAGGTCTCTTCGACACCGGCCTGGATCTGCGCCGCTGTCTTATAGTCCTTGGCCTTGTAGTCGACCTCGCGAGCCACATGGCCGTCCATCTGGATCGTCACCGGAAGTCCGGGAATCAGCGAGGTGGTAGGAACCACTTCCTTCTGCCCACCCAAGGCTCCCGAAATCGACCGCACGCGCGCGTCGTGCGGCAATGAGACCGTTTGGTTTCCGTGAGGAGTCTTGATGGTCAACTGGCCATCCTTGTTCGTGACGACGATGCCTTCGACTTTCGTCTGAGCAAGAAGCGGCGTTGCCGTAAGTGTCACAGCGCTTGCGACGATCAAAAGCCGAATTGCGCGGCTGCCCATCATTGGATCTCCCTTCGATTCAAGCACGATGCCTGTCGATGCTTGGATATGTCGCGGATCGGCATTCGCTCTATCAGGACAAACCCGATTTGGCGGCGCGGACTATTCAGGAGTTCAGAGGGGAGAGGCCTCGCCACGCGCCTACTTGCTTCCCCTGATGAAACCCGCTGCTCCTACGTAGGGAACTTCAGCAGCTTGTTTTGACATCCGACAGGGCTGACAATCCATGATGCCGGCGACGAAGGCCCGCTCCGTCCCTCCCCAGTCCCCGGGGCGGGCCTTCAACTGCGACTTGGTCGCTACCGCGTGTTTCATGCCGGGACGGGCCCCAAATCCATTTAACTCCCGTTCAGAGTTCGTCTTATACCTGACGCTGACGGCCGGCTGCGTGCTGACCACTGTGCGTGTCGAGAGGTAGAGTATGAACAGTCAGGGGCCGGCGCGTACCGAAGAGCCGGAACAAGACGACGCCGTCATTCTGGCTGACTCCCTTCGTGAAGACTTCATCAAACTGATGGCGATCTTCGACAGCCAGCTGACCATCGGCGGCGGGGCCAGCGACAGGAAAGAATCCTCGATCGCAGCTGCGCGCGCAGCTGCCGAGCGAGGCCTCCGGCTTAGCGATGATCTTCGCGAACTGCTGGGCAAAAACCTCTAGCAGTTCGGGTCGCGACAGCCCGCGCTCTCAGGGATTCCTCTAATAGATTCGGCTGCGCCGTCGGCGAAGAAACGCCTCCGAACCTGGTCCGGAGATACCCGTGGCACGCAAGGCCTATATTGGCGTCCTGGCTAGCATCTTGCTGGCTTCTGCTTCAGCGGGACTCGCGAAGGCTCCGACCTCGTGGGATGGGTTGACCCAGGTCCCGTCGAAACGGCTGAAACTGGTGTACCTTCAGCCGGGTGCTGATTTCACCGGCTACACCAAGGTCATGATCGACGCGCCTGAAGTCGCCTTCCAGAAGAATTGGCGTCGCGACTACAACAGCAGCACTCGAAGCCCGTCCCAGCGCGTTTCGGAAAGCGAAATCCAGGACGCAATCTCCCAAGGCGTAGCGGCTGCGTCCGATATCTTTGCGCAAGCCTGGACTAAAGGCGGGTTTGCGGTCGTGACGACGCCAGGCCCCGACGTTCTTCGGATCCGCGTAGGGATCGTCAATATTCGGGTCACCGCGCCAGAGCAGATGGACGCTGGGCGATCCTATTCCTTTGCCTCGGAGGCTGGGTCGGCGACCTTGTTCATCGAGGCGAAGGATTCGATGACAGGCGCACTCCTGGGGCGCGCGGTCGATCAGAGACTTGCGGGCGACAACCCTACAAGCTGGCGCACAGCTGTTAGCAACCGGGCCGACTTCCGCGACCTCGTGCAGAACTGGGCTACCGCCAGCGTGCGCGGAATGAACGAGCTGAAGGCGCGGTCGCCGGTCAAGCCCTAAATCCCAAGAACGGAGAGAAACATGTCGAGCTCAAGACTCGCCAATATCGCAGCAGGTTTGGTGTTCCTGGCCATTGCAGCCGTGGCTCTCTACCGACTGCTGTTCTACTTTCCGATCACAATTGGCGGCGTCTACGTAGGACAGGTTGCGAGCTTCTTCGCTTTCGTCGTGTGCGCAGCGCTTGCCCTCATGCTCTTTGTAGGTCGGCGCGAGCCTCGTTGATCGGCTGCTGGAGGTGAAGGGCATCCCTTTGCTTCATCAGCTTGCGCCACTTGCCGGGTGCCATCCCGAATTCTGACACGAACCAGCGGCTGAACGAGCTGAGCGTCGAGAAGCCCGTCGAGAGGGCCACGGATGTGATCGATCGGCTAGGGTCGGCGAGGTAGCGTACCGCCAAGTCGCGCCGCGCGTCACGAAGCAGGCCGCGAAACGACTGTCCGTCGTTGACCAAATGTCGTTGCAACGTCCGCACCGAAACGCCCTGGCACTTCGCCAGGTCTTCGGCTTGGGCCTGGCCGCCGGACATCAGGAACGGAATGGCGCTTCGAGCACGATCGCTCATCGTGTCTTCCTTACGAAGCCCCGGCATCAGGCTGAGCAGACGCCGTGCGTGGGCGGCGAGGTCCGGGTCGGCGAACGCATTGGGCAGATCGAGACAGGCCGAGCTGCACGAGAGCCCGTCGAAATTGCTCCCGAATTCCAAGGGGCATCGGAAGACGCGCTTAAACGTATCGAGGCACTTCGGCGATGCGTGACGAAAGTGGATGCACTCGGGCTGCCAGCTGATGCCCGCTCCGTCGACCAGGACGCGATAAGCGATCGTGGCGAGCAGGTTGACGCCTTGTGAGCTGTTCAGTCCCGGGATCAGCGCCCACTCCAGGATCGTGCTGCGACGCTCGGTCCGGAGTTCGAGGTGCAGGAGCTCATTCAACAGCGAGCGGTGATCGATCATCGTTGAAATGATGTCGCCTAGCCGGGCCTCCTGTTTCAACAGCAGGCTGACGGGACCGAGGCTGGCGAAGGTCCGGCATTCGCCAAGCAGGATCCCGAAGTCATCGCGTCCCGATTGAGCCGCGGATTCCTCGAGGAGCTTGAGGATGCGATGAGCCGGCACCCAGTTTTCCGGATCGCGCAAGGCGCTTGGGTGGAGGCCGGCACGACCCAACATTGCATAGGGATCGAGGCCGACGTGGCGCGCGACGTCGCAATAGTTCGTCAGCGTGACCGCGCGAGCTCGTGCCAGCAAAGACTGTCTCCGCCAAGATGGCTTGATCGACACGTGCGGAACACGCGCACTCCACGACCATAGGTTGCGTCAGTCAGGCTTTGAGTTCGGGCAAATCCCGATCAGCGTTCCCGAAAAACCCAGTGCTGGAATGAACTCTGACCGAGCGATCCTGGGCCTAGGAGAACCACTGATACCATTGACCAGGCAGGCTACTAACATTCGCGCACCGCGGCGGAGTGAGTGACGCTCCGTCGTCCGTCCCATGCGGTCCCAAGAGAGACTCCGATGGCCAAGATATCCGCTGCGAATGAGACTTATCCTTCCGCAAGAGCGTCAGTCGGCAAGCTCATCGACGTGCTCCTGCCCTTGCTCCTGGTGGCCGTGCTGATCGCGCTCAACGTCCAGCTATTGATACCCTTCGTAGGTCTGTTGCTGTGGACCCTCGTCCTCGCGATCTGTTTCTATCCTGTGCATCTCCGCCTGAAGCGGCGAGGCATCAGCAATCGCATGTCAGCCATAGGCTTGGGGACAGTGCTCACCGCGTTCATCCTGGTTCCGACCTCGATTGCCGCAATCAGCGCGGCAAGTTCCCTGCCGACGCTGGTTGCCGACCTGCAAAGCGGGAAGGAGCACGTTCGGCCGCCGCCCGCCATGGTCCAGGACATTCCTGTGGTGGGCGGGAAGATATATGCCGCCTGGTCTCAGGCCGCGGCGGACATGCCCGCGTTCGCGCAGAAGTTCGGGCCGCAGCTTGCTTCGTTCACTAAAGGGGTAGTCGGCTTCGCGGGCGGTATGTTCGGCTCAATCCTGGCGCTTGTGCTTGCCGTCATCCTGGCATCCGTCACCTTGGCGTATGCCGA
>Ga0207683_10003193_pt1 | contig 14297 bp, 17 predicted proteins | sample KBSM73metaG_FD_184333 | JGI IMG/M metagenome (GOLD analysis project Ga0207683, IMG submission 184333) | Miscanthus rhizosphere microbial communities from Kellogg Biological Station, Michigan, USA - KBS M7-3 metaG (SPAdes) (version 2) | ecosystem: Host-associated > Plants > Roots > Rhizosphere >...
CGAAGCCGCGGTCGACCCCATGCCGGCGGGCGTCGCCGACCAGCTATCCGAGGGCTAGCACCTCACCAGCGCGTGCACCGTTTCGCGGCCGCGGCCTGGTCACGTCGCCGCGAAACGGTTCGACGAGTGCCTCGGCGATATTCCGCAGCTGCGCCGGGTCGTCGAAGAGGCGCCAGACATCCGCGTGGCCGTCGACGAACGCGATCCGGATCTCGTCGCTCATCGCGCATGAGGGTACGGCGAGGCCCGCCCCGGCGCCTGGGGCGAGCCCGCTGTTGACGCGAGCTACGCGCTCGCGTTGCTCGAGGACGACGGCGCCCGGCGGCCGGGCGGTCCGGGCATGCCCGACTCGACGCTGACGACCTCGAACTGCTTGTTCACGTAGACCGTCACCGGCGTGCCGTCGGCCTTGACCATGTGCGCCTCGTAGGCCGCGTGGCCGTCCGCGTCGGTCTCGACGCGAACGATCGTGCCTCCGGGCACCTTGGCCTTGGCGAGCTGCGTCACCTTGGCCAGGGCGTCACCGGTGAGCGGCGTCTCGTCGCTCCGCTGCCGGCCCCAGGGCTGCCCGTTGCCGCTCGGCGGGGCAGCAGGAGCACCGGCCGCGGCCGGCGAGCCGCCGCTCGACAGCGCCGACGAGGACTGGCTCGGGCTCGAGCCCGAGCCGTTGGCCGCGTTGGCGATGCCGTAGGTGCCGGCGGCGACGCCGAAGGCGAGGGCCGCTAGTACGACCACCCGCTCCGGCGACCACCGCCGTCTGGTGCTGTCCATCGGATTCACCTCCTTCGGTCGACTACGAGGCCACCGTCGCAGCGGAAGCTGAACGCCGTCTGTGAGCGGGCTGAACAGTTCGTAAGAGCTACGCGCGCCGGAGAACAGTCACGCCGCCGTCGCGGCAGACGCGGCGGTAGCCCTGTTCGCGCCCCGCGCTGCCCTCGACGGCGAGGTAGGCGTCGTCGTCCTGCCGGAAGATCGGGTCGATCTCGAGCCGGTGCGTCAGGTGCGGGACGAGCGCACCCGACGCGGCCACGGAAGCGTTCGGCGGGATCCGGCGGAGGCACTCGTCGATCTCGCCGGCGCGAGTGGCGGTCATGTAACCGGACAGGCCCTGCAGCGGGCGAACGACCGCGAGGCTCAGCACGAGCCCGCACGCCAGCACACCCGCGACGGCGAGCGAACGCAGCCGCGTCATCCGCGAGAGCGTGTCGATCGCCGCGAAGGCGAGGATCGGCGCGATCGGAAGCGAGTACTGAAACTTCTCCGACCAGAACGCCGGGTTGCCCGCGAGGAACCGCTCCGCGATCGTCGGCACGGCGACGAGCAGGAGCGGCGAGAAGAGCGGCAGGAAGAGCCACGCGCCGAGGGTCGCGGTCAGCGTCGCCCGCTTCTCGGCGCGGTTGAACACCGCGGCGAGCACGTGCCAGGGCCGGCGCACGATCGCAAGCGGCGCCCGCGTCCAGCTCGGGCCCAGGCTCGGGTAGTCCCAGTAGTGGTACCGGTGCCCGGAGATCGCGGGCATGATCGCGCCGATTACGACCACGAACCACGCAACGGCGAGGCTCATCACGCCGAGCCCGAAGCGCGGCCGCCGCTGGACGACGACCGCGTAGAGCCCCATCGCCGCGAAGGTCAGCGCGATGTCCTCCTTGGCCAGGCAGCCGAGCGCAAACATCGGCCAGAACACCGCCGGACGCCGCTCGAGCAGGCCGTAGAGGCCGAAGGAGATCGCCGGCACCGCCAGCGCGAGCTCGTGGAAGTCGAAGATCATCCCGGCGAGCAGGCCCCAGAAGCCGAGGAAGGCAAGCTGGATCGCGGTCGCGCCGGCGACGCCGAGCCTCGGCCGCGCCCACCAGAAGATCGGCAGGCTCGCCGCCGCCAGCAGGAGCGCCTGAACGACGAGCAGGACCCGGGCGTCGTCCCAGATCCAGTAGGCCGGGGCGAGCAGCATCAGCGCCGGGTGGAAGTGGTCGCCGAGCAGGTTCGGCACGCCCTTGACCGTGTTGCGGACGACCTCGAAACGGCTGTAGCCCCAGATCGTCTGGTCGAAGATGCCGAGGTCGTACGCGTCGCTCGCGAAGCGGTCGTGCCGGTAGATCGAGACGAACGCGTAGAACACGGCCGCCGTCGAGGCGCAGCCGACCGGAAGGGCGTCGATCGCCAGCCGTCGAACGTCCAGGCGCCAGCGCGGAAGCGGCAGTGCCTCAGCGGACAGGCGACCCAGTCTAGGCAGACACGCGCTAGGCTGCGGCACCAGTGAGCGCCGCCACGCTGCATACCAACCACGGGGCGATCGAGCTCGAGCTCTTCGACGGCGAAGCGCCGAAGACGGTCGAGAACTTCCGCACGCTCGCGGGCGACGGGTTCTACGACGGCGTCGTCTTCCACCGCGTGATCCCGGACTTCATGATCCAGGGCGGCGACCCGACCGGCACCGGCATGGGCGGACCCGGCTACACGTTCGAGGACGAGTTCAACGACCACGGCGTCGTCCGCGGCGCGCTCGCGATGGCCAACGCCGGGCCGAACACCAACGGCAGCCAGTTCTTCATCGTCACGGCCGAAGCGACGCCCTGGCTCGACGGCAAGCACACGGTTTTCGGCCAGGTCACCAACGGCATGGACGTGGTCGACACGATCTCCCAGCTCGACACCGACGCGAACGACAAACCGCGCGAGCCGGTCCTGATCGAGCGCGTCGAGCTCGTCGAGCCGTAGGCGATCCCACCTGCAGCGGGGTGATCGCGGCTACGCCGTCGTCGACGACTTGCCGCTCCGCCGCTTCAGGTACCAGCGAACGAGCTCGACGGTGCCCGTGACCGCGAAGGCGATCGCGAAGGCGAGCAGCAGCCCCTTCCACGGCTGGTTTTCGAAGGCGCTGCCGCCGAAGTAGCCGAGCAGGGCCGCGTAGGACCCCCAGATCGAGGCCGCGATCGCGTCGAAGAGGATGAACTTCGGGTACGGGTACTCGAGCGTCCCCGCGCTGAGGGTCACGACGGTGCGGCCGCCCGGGATGAAGCGCGCGATCACGATCAGCTCACCCCCGCGCTCGGTCACCTGACGCTCCGCCCACTCGACGCGCTCCTGCGACTTCTGCGACGTGAAGAACCGGTTGGTGATCCGGCGTCCGAAGCGGTGGCCGATCCAGTAGGCGATGTTGTCCCCGGCGAACGCGCCGGCGGCGGCGAACAGGATCACCAGCGGCAGGCTGAGGTCGCCCTGCGAGGCGACGACGCCGGCCGTGATCACCGACGTCTCGCTCGGCACGATCGGGATGATCGCGTCGAGCAGCGCCAGCACGAACAGGATCGCGTAGGCCCAGCCCGAGGCATTCGCGACGAGCTGCGTGAAGTGGTGGAACACTGTCTCCGAGCGTATGGGTTTGGAGCTCGCGAACAGGGAAGAAGGCTGCGGACTTCGAGGAAAGGACGTTGATGTTTCGACGCAGCAAGACGACCGTTTTGAAGAAGAACGCCATCTCGGGCAAGGAGCTGGCGCTCGCCCTCTCGCGCGACAGGAAGTTCCGTAAACAGGTGGCGCAAGCCGCCAGCCACGGCATCCGGGCTCGCCGCCGCGCGGCGATGCGCCTCGGCATGACGGCTGCTGCGACTCGGCTTGCATACGACAAGGAGCTCCGCCGGGAGCTGCAGACGATGACGAAGAACCTGCAGGCGGCCTGGGGCCGCGCGGAGCGGAAGCGCAGCCACAAGCTCCGCAACACGGCGATCGTCCTCGGCGCGGGGAGCGCCGTGGCCGGTCTCTACGGCTTGCGCAAGCGGATGAGCGTCTCGCCTGCGACGGGCTCCGGGATCAACACGATCGACGAGTCCATCGAGGTCGACGTTCCGGTCTCGACCGCCTACAACCAGTGGACGCAGTTCGAGGACTTCCCCCTCTTCATGGAGGGCGTCGACCACGTCGAGCAGCGCGACGACACCCGGCTCCACTGGGTCGCGACCATCGGCGGCCACACCGCCGAGTGGGACGCGAAGATCGTCGAGCAGCATCCGGACAGCCAGATCACCTGGATCTCCGAGGACGGCCGCAAGACGCGCGGCACGGTCTCGTTCGAGCCGGCCGGCGAGAACCGGACGCTGATTCGCCTGTCGATGAGCTACAAGGCCGAGGGGCCGCTGGAGCAGGCAGGGTCGGCCGCTGGGCTCGACAGCAAGCGCGTGCGCGGCGACCTCGGGCGGTTCAAGCTGCTGATCGAGGGCCGCGGCGAGGAGTCGGGCGCCTGGCGCGGCGAGGTCTCCGCCGGGCGGACGGAGGGCTGATGCCGAGCCGCCGGGACGTCGTCAGCGAGCAGCTCGACGAGCTGCGCACCGACTTCCAGGCGCTCTGGGTCGCGCTGACACGCGATCCGAAGAAGGAGGCGCGCAAGGAGCGCGCCTGGACGATCTTCGCCGGGGCGGCGGGAGCCGCCGCCGCCCTGGCGGCGCACAAGGCCGCGGCCCGCATCTGGGCCGTGCTGACCGGCGAGCCTCCGCCTCTCCAGCAGCGCCGCCCGCCGCAGAAGACGCCCTAGCGCCGCCACCCGCGCGCCCGTGAGTACCATCGGCGAATGCCGGTGAGGCCGACGGTGCAGGTCGTGGGCCGGCGCATGGACGCCGAGCACTACCGGCTGCGCGACTTCCTCACCCGCACGGCGCAGCCCTACGACTGGTACGAGGCCGGCTCGGATGACGCCGACCGGTTCCTGGAGACGCACGGCCTTGCGCAGGCGACGCTCCCGGTGCTGGTCGACGGCGAGGAGGCCTACCCGGCCGCGACCGTCGAGTCGATCTTCCGGGCCTGGGGCGGCGACCGGCCTGCGCAGCGGAAGCACTACGACTTCGTCGTCATCGGCGCGGGGCCCGCAGGCCTCGCGGCGGCCGTCTACGCGGCCTCGGACGGGCTCTCGACGCTCGTCTGCGACAGCGACGTGCCCGGCGGCCAGTCCTCGTACGCCACGATGATCGAGAACTTCTTCGGCTTTCCCGAAGGGATCGGCGGCGCCGAGCTCGCCCGGCTGGCCGCCCGGCAGGCGGAGAAGTTCGGCGCGGAGCTGATGCTGATGCGCGGCGTGACGGGCGGCCGGATGAACGGCCACGACGAGCCGGTCGGGCTGAAGTTCGACGACGGCTCGGAGGTGACCGCCTCGGTCGTCCTCGCGGCGCCGGGCATGGAGTGGACCCGATTCGACCTCGACGGGATCGAGGACCTGATCGGCGACGGCGTCTACTACGGCGCCGGACGCAGCGAGGCAGCGCAGTGCGCGGGCCAGGACGTCGTCGTCGTGGGCGCCGGCAACTCGGCCGGCCAGGCGGTGCTCAACTTCGCCAACCAGACGGCCCGCGTGACGATGCTCGTCCGCGGCGACCGGCTCGCGAAGAGCATGTCCGCGTACCTGATCGAGCGGATCGAGCACCACCCGCTGATCGACGTGCGCCTGGAGACGCAGCTGACCGGGCTCCACGCGAGCGGCGGCCAGCTCGAGGCCGTCACCTTCACGGACTCCTCCGGCAGGGACGAGACGCGGCGGGTCGACGGCGCCTTCCTCTGCCTGGGCGGCCGGCCCCACACCGAGTGGTGCTCGCGGGAGCACGTGATCACGGACGACCGCGGCTTCATCCTCACCGGGCCCGACCTGCGGGGCCAGGCCGGCCTGCCGGACTGCTGGCCGCTCGAGCGCGACCCGCTTGCACTCGAGACGAGCCGGGTCGGGCTCTTCGCCGCCGGGGACGTGCGCCACGGGTCGACCAAGCGCGTCGCAGCGGCCGTCGGGGAGGGGTCGATGGTCGCCTCGCTCATCTTCAGCCGCCTTGCCGAGCTCGGTGTCACCTACTGAGCTCGCGGACGTCCTCGAGCACGCGCGCTCGCGAACCGAGGCCCTGCTCGAGCCGCTCGACGACGATGAGCTGACGCGCCAGGTCTCGCCGCTCCAGTCGCCGCTCGTCTGGGACCTCGCCCACATCGGCTACTTCGAGGAGCTCTGGCTGCTCCGCAAGGCCGGAGGCCGCGAGCCGCTCTCGGCGGTCTACGACGAGCTCTACGACTCGTTCGCGCACGGCCGGTCGGAGCGCGCCGAGCTCCCGATCCTCGAGCCCGCCGCGGCGCGCGCATACGTGCGTGAGGTGCGCGAGGCCGTCGTCGAGTTGCTCCCGGAGCTGGCGCGAGACGACGACTTCCTCGTCGGCATGGTCGCGCAGCACGAGCTCCAGCACGGCGAGACGATGGCCCAGACGCTGGCCCTCGCCGGCCTGTTGGCGGAGCGGCCGCCCGAGGTGACCGCGACCGGCGACCTCCTCGTCCCCGGCGGCCCGTTCAGGCTCGGCTCCGACGACCCGTGGGCGTACGACAACGAGCGGCCGACGCGTGTCGTCGAGCTGCCGCCGTTTCGGATCGACCGCGGGCTGGTGACGAACGCCGAGTACGCGAAGTTCGACGGCGTCAGCCGGGGCCCGGACGACGCGCCGGTTCAGCACGTGTCGTTCGACGAGGCGGAGGCCTACGCACGGTGGGCCGGGAAACGACTGCCGACCGAGCCGGAGTGGGAGAAGGCCGTCAAGACGGCCGGCTCCGAGCTCGAGCACGCGCGAGGAGCCGTCTGGCAGTGGACCTCGACCTTCTTCGACGGCTACCCGGGCTTCCGCGCCGACCCGTACCCCGAATACTCGGAGGCCTTCTTCGGCGACGAGTACCGCGTGCTACGCGGTGGCTCTTGGGTGACCGACCCGCTCGTCGCCCGGCCCACCTTCCGCAACTGGGACCTGCCGCAGCGGCGGCAGATCTTCTCCGGTATCCGGTTGGCGGCCGATGCCTGAGGCCTCGACCGTCCCGTCGCTCTACGAGGCGACCCGCCGGTCGCTTCTCGGCGAGCCGAAGGAGCTGCCGGCCGTGTGGCTCTACGACGAGCACGGCTCGCTCCTCTACGAGGAGATCACGCGCCTGCCCGACTACTACCTGCCTCAGCGGGAGACGGAGATCCTTCGTGCGCGCGCGGGCGAGATCGCCCGGCGGACGCAGGCGCGGACGCTGGTGGAGCTCGGCTCCGGAGAAGCGAGGAGGACGCGGTTCCTGCTCGACGAGCTGACCGAGCTCGGCACGCTCGAGCGCTTCGCCCCGGTCGACGTCAGCGAGGAAATCCTGCGCGAGAGCGCGTGGGAGATCGCCGCCGACTACCCCACGCTCTCTGTGGAGCCGATCGCCGGCGACTTCGGCCGCGGGCTCGACGCGATCCCGGCCGCGGCGCCGAGGCTCGTCGCCTTCCTCGGCAGCACGATCGGGAACCTCTATCCGGCACAGCGTGCCGACCTGCTCGCGAGGCTGGCGGCCGAGCTCGGCAGGCACGACGCGCTGTTGCTCGGGATCGACCTCGTCAAGGACCCCGCGCGGCTCGAGCGCGCCTACCACGATCCCAGCGGCGTGACCGAGGCGTTCGTCCGGAACGCCCTCACCGCCGTCGACCGGGAGCTGGACGCAACCTTCGACCAGGAGCGGTTCGCCTACGCGCCGCGCTGGGATGCCGAGCACGAGTGGATGGACATCGCGCTGGAGGCGCGCACCGCACACACCGTGTCGGTCGGCCGCGTCGGACTGGAGCTCGCATTCGCAGCGGGCGAGCGCCTGCGCGTCGAGATCAGCGCGAAGTTCCGGCGCGAGCGCTTCGAGCCGGAACTGCACAGCGCCGGTCTCCGCGTCGAGTCGTGGTGGACGGATCGGGCCGCGGACTTCGCGCTCGTACTCGCGCGCGCAGGAGTAACGTCAACCGACGAGAGGAGACCGGATGTCGGCTAACCCCATCTGCAGCCACCTCGACCAGATCGAGGTGACGGAGCTGCCCGAGACGATCGCGGGCTGCGAGGAGTGCCTGAAGATCGGCAGCTCGTGGGTGCATCTGCGCATGTGCATGACCTGCGGGAAGATCGGCTGCTGCGACGACTCGCCGAACCGTCACGCGACGGCGCACTTCAAGGAGGGCGGCCACCCGATCATCCGCTCCGCCGAGCCCCGCGAGGACTGGAGCTGGTGCTACGTCGACGAGGTGGCGTTCGCGGTCGGGCGATAGCGATGCGCACCCCGCAGAGCGGCATCTTCGCGCTCGGCACCAACTCGCACGCCTACCTCGAGCTCGACGCCTCGGTCGGCGCCGACCAGCTCGTCCGCGCCGTCGCGTCGTTGCGCGAGCCGTGGACGACGATGGGCGGCGTCAACCTCGTCGCCGGTTTCAGGCCCGAGGTCTGGCGCGAGGCTGTACCGGAGGACGCGCCGGCCGAGGTCAACGGCTTCGTCGAGGCGGTCGCCGGGGTGGACGGCTACGCGATGCCCGCCACGCAGCACGACGCGGTGCTGTGGGTCTCGGGGAGCGCCTACGACGTCGTCTTCGACGTCTCGCGCATGGCGATCCGCGAGCTCACGGGCGTGGCCTCTGTTGCCGACGAGACGTCGAGCTGGCCGTACCGGCACGACCTCGACCTGACCGGCTTCATCGACGGCACCGAGAACCCGAGCCTGATCGACGCGCCGCAGTACGTGCTCGTCGCCGACGACGACCCCGGCGCCGGCGGCACCGTGCTGCTGCTGCAGAAGTGGTCGCACGACGCGGTGACCTGGGAGTCGCTCGGCGACGAGGCGCAGGAGCTGGTGATCGGCCGGCGTAAGGCCGACAGCGTCGAGCTCGACCCCAAGCCGGACGACTCGCACGTCGCGCGCACCGACCAGGACACCTTCGGCAAGATCTTCCGTCGCAACACGCCGTACGGCACGGTCACCGACCACGGCACGATGTTCGTCGGCTTCTGCGCACAGCAGGAACCCCTCGCGAAGATGCTCGAGAGCATGGTCGGGCTGGACAACGGAAAGCGCGACGCGCTGACCCGATACACGACACCGCTCACCGGCGCGTACTACTTCGTCCCGTCGACCGAGTCGCTGCGCGACCTCGCCCCCGCAGTCGACTAGCCGGCCGCGGCGGCGGCGATCGGCTCGATGCCGGCGAGGCGAGCCGCGAGCTCCTCGTCGAGGCCGTAGCGTTCTGCGAGCTCGGCAGGCGCGAGATAGGCGAGCTTCGTCTCGCCGCCGTCGTCCCAGACGAGCACCTTCAGCGGCAGGTCGAGCGCGGCGAGCGGGACGGCCTCCATCACCGGCGTGCCGGCGACAGGGCTGCCGAAGACGACGACCTTGGTGTCGCGCAGCGTGAGACCCGCTGCGTCCGCTTCGCCGCTGTGGTCGATCACCGTGAACAGCTTCAGCCCGCGCCGCGCGATCTCGCCCTCGAGACGCTCCACGGTCTCCTCGACCGTCCCGCGGCTCGGCTTGGCGACGATCACCGCTGCACCTCCGGAATGGCCCGTGCTTCCGGCGCGTCGGCCACCTCGGAGGGCACGCCCCGCTCCATCCGCCTCACCGCGATCAGGAAGCTCACCGCCATGATCCCCGCCATCGCGAGGTAGACGACCCGCGTCGCCTCGGCGAAGTCGCCCTGGATTGCCGTGAACACCACCGAGGCTGGGCCGGCGTGGTGGGACGGCGCCGTGCCGGCGCCCGTGTTGATGGAGGCGATGATCCTGTGCGCGACCGGCTTCGGGACGTGCAGCCGCGCAAGCGACGCCTTCGCGTTCGCCCGCGTCTGGTGGATCAGCACGCTGCCGAGCACCGCGAGGGCCACGCTCGCCGCGAAGTAGCGAACGGTCTGCGTGACGCCTGTCACTTCGCCGAAGCTCCCACGCGGGGCGCGGTTGACGGCGTCGGTCGTCACCGGCGTGAGCACGAAGCCGATCCCGGCGCTCGCGAGGATGATCCAGGGCCACTGCGACCCGAGCGGCTGGTGCAAGTGGCCGGCCCAGAGGTAGAACCCGACCGCGCCGAGCGCCGAGCCGACGACGGCCGCCGGTTTCGCACCGCGGCGGTCGAGGATCCGGCCGCCGAGCTGGGTCGCGATCGCGAAGCCGATGAAGATCACCAGGATGTAGAGCCCGGTCTTGCCCGCGTTGTAGCCGAGCACGACCTGGGCGTAGATGGACGCGAAGAAGAACAGCGGCAGGAAGCAGGCGTAGACGAGCGCCATCACGACGTTGTCCACGGCGAAGCCCCGGTGGCCGAAGATGCGCACCTCGATCAGCGGGCTCGACGTCCGCAGCTCGACGCGGACGAACAGCGCGAGCAGCCCGACGCCGGCGGCGATGCAGGCCCACGTGGCGACCGAGCTCCAGCCCCAGCGGCTCGACTGCTGCAGGCCCAGCACGGCCAGAGTCATCCCGGCGCTGACCAGCACTGCGCCGCGCGCGTCGATCGGCGACGGCCGGCTCGTGTCGGCCGGCCGGGCCCGCCAAGTCAACGCCAGCGCGACGAGCGCGACCGGGACGTTGATCAGGAAGATTGCCCGCCACGTCCACGGCAGGAGGAAGCTCCCGGCGATCGGCCCGATCGAGGTCAACGCGCCGCTGATCCCGAAGAAGAGCGCCAGCGCCTTGCCACGCTCGCGCGGAGCGAACGCGTTGAACACGATCGCGAGCGCGGCCGGAAAGAGCAGCGCGCCGCTCGCGCCCTGCAGGATCCGGGCCCCGATCAACCAGGCCTGCGCGGCGGAGCCCTTCGGCGTCGCGCCGCAGAGCACCGACGCGGCCGCGAACGCGACCGTGCCGACGATCACCATCCGCCGGTGGCCGACGACGTCGCTGAGCTTTCCTCCGAAGGCGAAGAACGCCGCCAGCGCCAACAGGTAGCCGTTGATCACCCACTGGAGGCCCGTCGACGTGAGCGCCAGGTCGCGCTGAATCGTCGGCGCGGCGATCGAGACGATCGTCTGGTCGATCGACATCATCGCGACCGCGAAGATCATCGCGGTGAGGACGAGGTAACGGCTGGTGCCCATGGACGCTCCCTCCACGCACGCCTGCCGACGTGGAACGAGGGTACCTTTGTGCTCCGGTACGCGTCCGCGACACCGTCGCCGGTGTGGTCGTGGCTGCGGCGATTCCGCGTCTGGCTTGCGAACCGGAAGGTCTTCCTCTGGCCGGAGAACTGCCTCAGCCGGAGCCGCGTCAGAGCCGATCACGCGAGAAGGCCCGCGGTTGCGGGCCTTCTCTCCTTACACTCGAACGGTCTCGAGGCGAGGCTGTTACGCCTGAACGAACCCGTTCTTCTTGTGCGCGATCACTTCGCCGTCTGTGATCTTCGGCTCATTCGGAAGCGCCGTCTCCAGCTTCTCGTCGCGCACCCAAGTGGCAGCAACGCGGGTCGACTCGTCGGCGTTCGCCGAAGTGTCGAAGAAGCCGATCGAGCTCATGACGCCGTCGCCGGCCTCGATGAGGTAGTAGCCCTCGAAGCCCGGCAGCTTGCTCAGGCGAGGCAGCAGGGTCTCGTTGATCTTCTTGGTCAGCTCGTCGGTGCGACTCTGGTCGACACCCTCGTACCGTCTAACGGTGGCATGCATCTGATTCTCCCAACTGTTCCGGTTCAGAGTGGAGGACCGCTCTTTAGTTCTCCTGGTGCACTCAGCCCCGATGTGACAGTCGAAGAGGGGGATCTCGGAGCCTCGACGGCTTCCGTGTGGAACCTTGCGCACGACCAGTGTACCAGGTTCCTTGACAACGTGAGTTTACGGTACTACGTTTTTCTACGTTATCGATCTAGGAGACGGTCATGTGCCCGTTCTCGGTCACTCTGCAGCGCGTGCCGGACCAGGAGCTCGGCCCGCTCCTGATTCACCTTGCAGAGGCAGGCTTCCGTGATCCGATCATCAAACCCGTCGATGCCGATGGCGCCTCGACCAGGACGGCCGCTCTTGCTTCCAGGCGCACCGCTGATCTGCCTGAAGATTGGGGCCTCGTACGCGCGCGGGAGGGGGAGTCGTATCAGTGGCCGGATCAGCGCGAGCACTACTCGCGCTACCGCGTCTTCACCGGCACGACGCGCGCCGAAGGCGCGGTTCACATCGGACTTGGCGAAGCCACTCGCCGAAATAAATGGGGGCGCGACCGAAAATACGTCGTCGCCTTCCTGAGCAGTGGATCACCGCACCAGCCGCTGGCCGAGTTCGTCGCGGCTGACGACTACCAAGAGACACGCGAGCTCGTCGCGGTGATCCGAGGGAGCGACGGAGGCCGGCGCATGTACGGCGCCGGCGACGCACTTCCGAGCGTCTATCGAGAACGCTTCCGGACTCAGCTCTACAGCGAGCGGGTCGTCTATCCGGGCGTCTGGAACAAGGTCGTCGTCGTCGCGCGTGAGGACGCCGACGCAACAATTCTCAACCATGCATTGATCCAGGGCCGGCGGCGGTACCGAAGGTAAAGCCGGGCCGAACCCGGTCTTCAGTGCCGCAGCGACCGTCCGGTGCGCCAGACAATGGCGAACAGCAGGACAGCGGCTCCGGAGAACACGCCCAGGGCGCCCACCGAGATCGAGGCGGCAAGCGCCTCCGATGTTCCGACGCCCGCGGCGGCGAGCGCGGCGGTTCCGGCGCCGGCCTGGGTGGCTGCGCCCGCCGGCCCGATCGGCAGCGCTGCGGCTGCGGCACCGGCGCAAAGAAACAGCAGCGCGAGCGGGAAGGAGTAACCGAGCCCGAGTGTGCCGAGCATGATGAAGCACGCCAGCCCGCGCGCGAGCCAGCAGCCGAAGACGAACGCCCACGCCTGCGTAGCTCGGTGCAGCGAGGTCGTGCGCGGGCTCAACCAGCGGCCGAGCCGGAAGCGCGAAGCGCGTTCGCTTCCGGTGAGGCGCGGCAGGGCAACGATCACGGCGGCGGCTGCGATCCCCGCTGCGGCTACGACCCCGAGCGCGAAACGGACGCCGACTCCAGCGCCTGGGAAGGCCACGGCGACGGCGGCGAGCGGCGCCAGCGCGGCGCTGTCGATCAGACCGAGCATGACGAGGGAGAGGCTGATTGCGCGCAGGCCGGCGGGGCACCCTGGGTAGCGGCGCACGACCGCGATGCGCATCGCATCGTCGAAGCGACCGGGCAGGACGACACCGATCAGTGCCGCGCCGCCGTTACCGGCGACGAGCGCAACCGGAGAAGGCCGCTCGCGGTTCGTGAACAGCCGTCCCCACCCGAATGCCTTGAGCGCCTGGGCAAGGAGAAGCAGCAGCCCGGCCGCGACGAGCAATCCCGGCTGGCCGCGCGAGAGCGGCCACGAAGTGGTCGCGAAGTGACGCGCGGCCAGGAAGGTGAGGACGAGCATCACGGCCGCCGACCCGAGACCCACTCCCCAGCGCGTCCTCCGCGAGTGGCGAAGCTGCCAGAGCGAACGCATCAGCAGCCGATAGCGGCCTTCGAGCACGACCGGTGCAGCCGAGACTGCGATCGTCGCCAGCGGATCCCGCTCCGGCTGGACGTCCAGCGTTGGGGTTTGCTTCATGCGCTGCCTTCGAGGAGCCAGCGGCAGCATGCCACCTCACGGCAGCGGCGCCTGGTCGAGCTCGGTGCCATGGACACGAGGCACCCCGCGTCCTACTCTCAGTTCGTCAGGCCCTCGATCCTGCGGCCTCGCGGGCGAGGAGGTACGAACAAGGGGGAAGCCATGCACCGACGTTTTCGTCGCGTTGCTCTGGCAGTCTCGGCGGTCGTCCTGGTGGCGATCGCGGGCGGGGTCACCTATGCCGTCGCGGACATCGGCGGCGGCGGGGTGATCAGCGCCTGTTACAAGGCACAGAACGGCCAGCTTCGGCTGATCGATCCGGCGGCCGACCAGTGTCTGCCGAGCGAGAAACCGATCTCGTGGAACCAGACGGGAACGCAGGGGCCGCCTGGCCCGACGGGCGCCAAGGGCGCGACCGGGGCGAAGGGTGCGACCGGGGCCGCCGGACCGCCCGGAGCGAAAGGCACGACCGGAGCGAAGGGCACGACCGGGGCCGTCGGACCGACAGGGCCGAAAGGCACGACCGGGCCGCAGGGGCCTGCCGACCTGCCTCCTGTCGACGCTTTCACGCCGACCCAGCTCGTGCGGAGCGCGATCCTGACCTGCGCGACCACGAACACCACCGCGACCGTCGCCAGCTGCGGAGGGCTGAAGCTGAACGGCTTGGACGTCCGCCTCGGCGTTGCTGAGGCGAACCGAATCTGCAACACCGTCACGGGAGCCGGTTTCAGTTCGGCGAGCGGCTCGGGGAACGCAGCCAATCCCCACTTCTTCTGGACGGGAACGGCCTGGGCACTGAGCTCTGCGACAGAGGCGCCCATGAACAACCTCAACTGCACTATCTGAGGACTTGGGCGATCGACCGGGCCGGTCGCCTCGGCGATCCGGCCCGGTCTCTTGGCCGTGCCGTCCTTCCTATCTGTCGGTTTCTTGCGCTAGCCTGACGCCTATGCGGCG
>Ga0207683_10003194_pt1 | contig 14293 bp, 11 predicted proteins | sample KBSM73metaG_FD_184333 | JGI IMG/M metagenome (GOLD analysis project Ga0207683, IMG submission 184333) | Miscanthus rhizosphere microbial communities from Kellogg Biological Station, Michigan, USA - KBS M7-3 metaG (SPAdes) (version 2) | ecosystem: Host-associated > Plants > Roots > Rhizosphere >...
TTTGACAATTCATCGCAGATGGCAACACTATATGCTTCATTGATCAATGCCGCAATGGTGAGTAAAACTATTTCTTCAAATTCTCCGAGATGGGTCCCTTTCATTTGCAGTGATTAATTCATTAAATGTATGTAAAATGCCGGGTACTATAATCAAGAGGTTAATAATTTATTATTAACGGTTATTTTCAGGGACAAGCCGATAGTTAAAATACTTTACATTTAAATCTCAAAACAATGAAATGAAGAACTGCCGTCTCCTTTTTATAGGTGTTATTTTCGTTACACAGTTATATGCACAACAAATCACCAGGCAGGACTATGCCCGCGCCGTTTCTTTCCTGATGTCGAACCTGAATAATAAGAAAGTCTTTAACGTCAACACACAATTCAATTGGTTTGCCGATAGCAGCGGCCTGTCGTTCGTATCACAAAGTCCCGAATCAAGGCAGTTTAATAAAGTGGATTTGAAAAAAATGAAAGTGGAAAAATTATTCGATCATGAACGGCTTGCGAAATTATTAACTGATTCGCTGAAAAAAGAAATTAAACCAACTGAATTGCCAATCAATACGGTGACGTACGTTGATAAAACGCATCTTGAATTTAATGCGGGCGGCAATGATTATTTATTGGATCTTACGAATTATTCTTTATCCCTGAAAAAGAAAGAAGAAAGTGATCCAATGGAACAAAAATCGCCCGATGGCAAATGGATCGCGTATAGTAAAGATTACAACTTATATATTAAATCAACAACCGGAACACAGGTTAAACAATTAAGCCGCGAGGGCGTAAAAAATTATGAATATGCAAGCTGGTATGGCTGGGGCGAATTGATAGAAGGAGAAAACGGGGAAAGGCCGGCCCATTTCAGTGTAAGCTGGTCCCCGGATTCAAAATGGATACAAACCTATATCTGCGATCTGCGTATCGGGAAAAAAATGTATTTGCTTGATTGGAGTGTAGATACTTTATATCGTGCAAGACTGCTTTCCTATTATCGTGGCTCACCGGGTGATACCGATATGGTTTACATGGTACCTGTTTATTTTAACGTGGAAACCGGTGAAGAAATCCGGAAAGACGAATTCCGTAATGTAAATGCTGCATCTTTCGAATGGGCAAAAACTGAACCGGGCATATCTTATATAGAAAATCGCGTTCGCGGTTACCAGCAGGTAGATCTATACCGCTACAATCTTGCTACTAAAAACCAGGAGAAAATTTATACCGAAACGAGTTCGACAAATATTGACAATTATAATTCACAATTGACAGAAGATGGAGAAAAGATCGTTATTACTTCTGAACGGGATGGATGGAAACAACTGTACCTGCTTACGATTAAGGATAAAAACCTCAAACCGATTACAACCGGTTCATTTTATGTAAACGATGTTTTGTTCGTTGATAAGAAAACACAGATCATTCTTTTTACGGCGTCGGGCAAAGAACAGGGTCGCAATCCCTATTTTCAGCATTTATACAAAATAAAAATGGATGGTACCGGTTTAACGTTGTTAACGCCTGAAAATGCGAATCATGATATAACAGTTTCACCCGATGGAAAATATTTTACCGACAATATTTCTACGCCTGACCAGCCATCGCGCTATATACTACGCGATTCTAAAAACGGTAAAACGCTAACTGAACTTACCAAAGCGAACATAGATCCATTGATCGCCATGAATTATCATTTTCCCGAAACATTCAATTGCATTGCGAGAGATGGAACCACTACCATATATGGCGCGATATGGAAGCCAACGAATTTCGATTCAACAAAAAAGTACCCGGTGATTGATCAAACTTACACCGGGCCACATACGTTTATGTTTCCGCGAAACTTTTTTAGTTCTATCGCACGATCTAACCAGGCGTTGGCCGAACTGGGTTTTGTAGTTATTACGGTTGATGGCATGGGCACTGCCAACCGATCCAAAGCATTTCACAATGTCTCTTACAAAAACATGGGGAAAAACTTATTGGATCACGTGATCGCTATTCGTGAACTCGGTAAAAGATATACATGGATTGATACAAGCCGCGTCGGCATTTTCGGTCATTCGGCCGGTGGCTATGATGCGGGACATGCTGTACTTGAGTTTCCCGATTTTTATAAAGTCGCCGTTGCAAGTTCGGCCGATCATGATTTCCGGATGGAAAAAGACTGGTGGCCGGAAATGTATATGGGCTGGCCGGTGGATTCCACCTATAACCAGGTATCCAACATAACCATGGCGCCAAACCTGAAAGGAAAACTGTTGATCGTACACGGAGGCATAGACGAAAATGTAAATCCATCTGCAACATTTAAATTGGCAGAAGCTTTGGTAAAAGCCGATAAAGAATTTGACATGTTGATTTTACCGAGTCAGCATCATGGGTATAGTGGTAAATACAATGATTATTTTACAAAAAAGAAATGGAACTATTTTGTTGAAAATTTGCTTGGCGTAAAGCCGATCTGGGATTTTACATTGAAATAAATACATGCTGTAGTTTGTCTTTAATACATGCGGTATTACCTGTTTTTGGATAACAGGAGGCAATATGCGTATTTTCCACATTTAAAATTCAGGGGTATTTGCGCTTGCTGGTAACTGTAAGACATCTTATGTTTGCTTCAGAAGTTGATTGATATTATCAATCAAACAATCCAATATCGAAGTGAAAGATCTATACCAAATCCTTTAAAAACCAAACTTCCTAACCTGTAAAATCCAATATCGGTCAACTTCTTTCTTACGTATTTAATGTTAAAGCATAAACCCCGCTTCAGTGCGGGGTTAATTTTTTCAACAGATTTATCGCCGGCTATTTTCCTTTGTTGTAATAAACTTCACACCGATTATTATTAACCAAATCAGCCAAAGGGTGCTGCCGGTAAATCCGGCCATATCCCACAACCGGCAAACCGATCGCTTTATTTATTTTCATGCCGATTTTGTTCGTTTTTCATTCTGCTGCAATCGTAAACAGTTCAATCTTCTCGTCACGTCCTCTTAATTCATTTTCTCCAAACGTCGTTACCCGGAAACCTTCCGGAAGCGATAGTATTTTTAATAAATTGCCAGAGACGAGGATATCCACTGAATGATAATTGCAAAGAGCCTGGATCCGTGCAGCTGTATTCAATACATCGCCGGTAAAAATTATTTCCTTTTTTATAATACCGATTTCGCCGGTCGTCACCTTGCCGCAATGAAACCCCGCTTTGAATTGTGGCGATACACCAAATTTTTCTCTGTATTCTTCAGAGCGCTTACTGATCACTTTTTTAATTGCAAAAAAACATTGCAGGCAATTACTATTTCGTATTCCGTTTGCAAGCGTCCACGATACAACAATCTCATCTCCTACATACTGGTAAACGTCACCGGAATGGTTCATTACGGGATCAGAAAGATCAGCGTAATATTCTTTCAGCATTTCAAAGTAATGCAGGTGCCCCAGATTTTCCGCGATAGTAGTGGATGCTTTCATATCGAGAAACATGAATATTCTTTGTTCTTCAAGCGGGCGATGATATTTACCCGTGAAAAAATTGGAGAGCACATTGCGACCGATACTTTCACTTACCTCGTTATAAAACTGTGTCACAATAAGAATGGATGCGATGTAAATTCCGACGCTGGCGAAAGCAAAACTGGTGAAAAAATCCAGGGCTTTATCCCACACATATGCATCGAATAATGGCAAGTGCTGATCCATCGAGTTTGCGATTACCGAAGTCAGCATTAGAAACGACCCGATAATAATTAAATAGATCAGTGATTTGAATACAATTTTCTTCGTGAATCTTTCCTTTATAAATAATTTACTGAAATAATAAATTTCCAATACTCCAATTAATAATCCTGTAATAAGAGCAAATAAAGGCGTCACCCAAACGGTTTGATAAAAATGATATGGGTTACCGGTAGAAGGGTAATAGGTTAATTTCCCCAAAAGGCCTTTCTCCATCAATATATACACCATGCTGAACACAAGCCAGATCAATCCAAATGGCAGTATCCTGTAAATATTTCTCCTGGTTTTTGCAGACAGCATACTGAAAAATAAAAGATAAATGATTAAATTCGAAAGTCCCGATTTAGTCATGATAACGCTACACCCCATCGGTAAATCAACCGAAGATAACCTTGCTTTTTTAAACCACCCGGAATGCCGAATGGTTCTTACTGCTACAATGGAGTACTATACAATAATTGGGTTCAATCCACCCTGGATCGGGTATTTTGCAAAATACAATGATGAGATTGTCGGGAGCGGCGGATATAAAGGGAAACCGGTTGATAATAAGATTGAAATAGCTTACGGTACTTTTCCCGCGTATCAACGAAAAGGAATTGGCACCGCAATTTGCAAAGCGCTGGTAGAACTTGCAATTGAAGCTGATCCCGGGTTAATAATAACGGCAAGAACATTACCGGAAAACAATTATTCAACAAAGATTCTGCAAAAGAATAATTTTCTGCTTTTGGGTATGATCTGGGATGAAGATGACGGCGATGTGTGGGAATGGCAATATCAAAAGTGAATTTACCGGGCTGCATATAAAAGTTTTCAAAAAGACAGCGACAGTCCGTCTTTCAATGCTTTATCATAATTGCGCTTATCAAACCTGTACAAAAAAGGAGCACGATGCGGACCGATATTTTTTCTTTCTTTTAATTTTTTGATAATGCCCAGTGAAATTAACTTCTTTGGAAAATTTCTCCGGTCGAGCGTCTTCTCTAAAATCGTTTCATACAAATCGTGTATCTCAGGCAATGTGAATTTCTCCGGTAAGAGATTGTAACCAATCGGTTCGTAATACATCTGGTGCCTTAATGTCGCGAGCGCTTTTTCAATCATTTCGTTATGATCAAATAATAATCCGGGAACATCATAAATATCCCACCACCTGCATTCTTCGGTAAAGAGATCAGGTTGCGGGTTGACCAATGAATAATCGACAAGCGCATAAAACCCAATGGACAGCGTACGATCCAGTAACCAGTTGTCTTCGCCAAAATCAACGTTGAATTTGCTGAGCGCTTTGGTATGTTTAAATCTCTGTTGCCGGAAAACGCTATCACCAAACGTATGGAACTGGTTCAGGAAAATTTCTTCCAACCCCGTTCTCTCCGATAATATTCGTGACGCCGAAAGTTGCAGCGACTCATTACGTTTTACCCGTCCACCCGGCAGGCTCCATCCTTCCGGCGTCTTCCAGTTCAGCAGCAATACTTTCAGCTTCCGGTCATGATAACCGAATATGGTACAATCTATTGAAACATTTGGCAGGTAATCTTTATAACCGTGCTGAATAAACTGCTCCAGCTTCTTTTGCGAATTCATGAAGATTTTTTATTGCGTACAATTTACGGAATAGAAATTTAATTTATATTTACTACACACAATTTTTAAAACTTACTGCCATATGCCTGTAAAACTCACCCGTTCTCTCCTGCTCATCATCACAATCCCCTCCGTCTTTATATGGTTATTTATTAATAAGCCAATTGCTGACCGGGTTAAATCTTCGATCGGTACTCTTGACATGCAAAATAACGCCGTGCCAAAGCTGGATACGGAAGAAAACCGTTTCACTAAAAATATCCTGATTGAAAAAATGGATGAACCCCTGCAACTGGCCGTTCTTGATGCCGACCACGTGTTGTACATCGAACGTAAAGGTAAATTATGGCTTTACGATCACACGGTTAAAAAAAAGAAACTCGTTGCCAGGATACCGGTAAGTACAAAATATACTGATAAAGAAGGCAAAAAATCGGAAGCTGAAGATGGGTTGCTTGGCATCGCTACCGACCCGGATTACGCAACCAATAAATGGATCTATCTCTATTATTCTCCAGCCGGCAATGAATCAAAAAATATATTAGCCCGTTATGAATACAAAAACAATAAACTGGTTACGGCATCAAAAAAAATAATCCTGGAAGTGCCCACACAACGGGAACAATGCTGCCACACCGGCGGAGGCATTGCCTTTGATGCAGGCAATAATCTTTATTTATCTACCGGCGACAATACCAGTCCGCGTGCAACTGCATATGCACCTATTGATGAACGTAAGGGTCGCAGCCCCTGGGACGCACAAAAGTCGTCGGCAAATACCAATGACCTTCGCGGCAAAATCATACGCATTCATCCAAATGCCGATGGCACGTATGATGTGCCTGATGGAAACCTGTTTCCGAAAGGAACTGCAAATACAAAACCAGAGATCTATGTAATGGGTACAAGAAATCCATATCGCATTTCCGTAGATAAAAAAACAGGATATCTCTATTGGGGCGATGTTGGTCCCGATTCCGGTAAAGACTCAACAGGATGGGGTCCCCGCTCCTACGATGAATTCAACGAGGCAAGGAAGCCGGGTTATTATGGATGGCCTTATTTCGTTGGCGATAACCAGGCTTACTGGAAATTTGATTTTGCAGCCAATACGCCGGGAGAAAAATTTGATCCAGCTAATCCAATTAATAATTCGCCCAATAATACCGGCCTGCATGAGCTCCCACCGGCACAGAAACCGTTGATCTGGTATCCGTATGAGCCTTCCCGTGAGTTTCCATTGCTGGGTACCGGTGGACGTTCCGCTATGGCTGGCCCTGTTTTTTACAGTGATGACTTCGCCAATGCAAAAAGAAAATTTCCGGACTATTACAATGGTAAACTGTTTATCTACGAATGGATGCGCGACTGGGTGATGACGGTAACGCTGAATGAAGACGGCAGCTATAAATCCATGGAGAAATTTTTACCAAATATGGGTTTCAGTCATCCGATTGATATGAAATTCGATCCCGAAGGTGATTTATATGTAATAGAATACGGAACGGGCTGGTTCCAGGGTAATGATGATGCCCGGCTGGTACGCATTGAATATAATGGTGGCAATCGTAAACCGTTTGTCGTTGCGGATGCAGATAAAAAAGCAGGTGCTGTACCTATGGCCGTTCATTTTTCGAGTGCAGGTACACGTGATGATGACAATGATTCTGTGCAATACGAATGGAAGATTACCAATGCAGCAGGCACTGTTTTAAAAACAGTCAATGAACCTAACCCGGAATATGAGTTTGACAAACCGGGTATTTATAAAGCATCGCTCAGTGTGACCGATGCGCATGGTGCAAAATCAAATTCCTCTTTTCAATTAAAAGCAGGCAATGAGCCACCGGCATTGGATATTGAAATTACAAAAGGCAATGCTTCTTACTTCTTTCCCAAAAACCCGATCAGTTATAATGTTAAGGTGAGTGATAAAGAAGACGGCATAGTAGGTAAAGGAATCAGCCCTGCAAATGTCAAGGTAGATATCCGTTACGTAAGCGATGCGGCTATTCTGAAAAATGAAACAGCAAAGTCGATCCCGTCTTCGTTTGCCGAGGGTCAACGGCTGATAGCATTGAGTGATTGTAAATCCTGTCATGCGCCAAATAAAAAAATCATCGGCCCTGCTTATGCCTCCGTTTCGCAGAAATATAAAAATAGTTCCACCGCTTTATCCAGGCTTACTGAAAAAGTAATCAATGGCGGCAATGGTGTATGGGGTAATGTAGCCATGGCAGCCCACCCGCAATTATCTAAAAAGGATGCCGGCGAGATGATAAAATATATTCTTAGTCTCAGCAATGCACAGTCGAAGACTGCTTCTCTCCCATTGAAAGGTTCTTATTCTCCAAAATTGCCGGATACAACGGCTGAAAAAAGTGTAGTGGTCATCAGTGCAAGATATACCGACAAAGGCGCCAAAGGCATGTCGCCCGCAACAACAGAAAAAAAATGGATCTTAAAGAACCCACGATTGCTACCCGGTACAGTCTGGAAGATGAGCGGTGTACAAAAATTCAAGTTGCCCGACCCGCCAATGGAGATGTTTATTGTAATGAACTCCGGCACCTGGGCAGCTTATGAGCAGGTAGACCTGACCGGCATTAAGCAAATCAGTTTCACCGGCGCAGCACCAAAAGAACAATTGAACTCATCTGGTGGAACAGTAGAGGTAAGATTGGACAAACCCGACGGTGAACTGATTGGTGAAACAGAAAAGCTGGAAGTTTTTAATGGCCCAATGACAGAAGTCAAACCAAAAACGCTGACAGCTAAAATAAAAGAAATAACGGGCACACATACATTGTATTTCGTTTTCCGGAATGCCGAAGCCAAAGGGCCTTTGTATATTATTTTTTCAGCTACGCTGGAAAATAAATGGTGATGATTTATTGAACCGCAGAGGATGATAGAGAACATAGGTGAAAGATTCCGGCTTTATGGAGACTATATAACTTTTGCAGGTCAAACAGCGCAAACCAGATTTTTTAAAACCATAACACATACACATGAATACCAATCGAAGACAATTCATCAAACAGGCAGGTATAGCCGCAGCCGGTTATAGCATTGCCTCTGCAATACCGACAATGCTGAACGCACAAGCCCGCTCGCCCAAATTATTTTTCGATATCTCGCTCGCTGAGTTTTCTTTTGCGTCCGATCTATGGGGAAATAAAATGAGCAATCTTGATTTTCCTGCCAAGGCAAAAAAAGACTTCGGTATCACCGTAGTTGAGTATGTCGCTATGTTCTTTAACAACAAACATACCGACAGTGCTTATCTTGCTGATTTGAAAAAAAGAGCCGATGATGAGGGAGTTAAAAACAATCTCATCATGGTAGATGGGCAGAACTTATCTGACCTGGATGATGCGAAACGAAAAGCCGCTGTAGAATCGCATTATGCATGGGTGGATGCCGCGAAATATCTTGGCTGCAATTCCATTCGGGTGAATCTCGGCTCGATGGATATGCCAGGTACAGCCGAAGACGAAGCGAAGGCATCGGTGGATGGTTATGGACGATTATTGGAATACGGCGCCAAAGCCGGAATGAACGTAATTGTTGAAAATCATCTTGGCCGCTCCTGCAATGCACAATGGCTGGCCGGTATTATGAAACAGGTGAATCATCCGCGTGCCGGTGTACTGCCCGATTTTGGTAACTTCTGTGTAAAACGTACCAAACCTGAAACAAATGATATTGCCGGATGGATGAAAACAAAATGCCTGGAGCAATACGATTTGTATAAAGGTGTGGAAGAACTGATGCCTTATGCAAAAGGTATCAGCGCAAAAACACATAAGTTTAAAGCGGACGGCGAAGAAGCAGAAATGGATTATACACGTTTATTTAAAATAATAAAGAATGCAGGCTTCAAAGGTTATGTGGGTATTGAATACGAAGGCGGATTGATGCGGTCGATGGGTAAAGATGAATCATATCAAACGAATGATGAAGGAGTGATCGCTACAAAGAAACTGTTGGAAAAAGTAGGAGTTGCCTGATCGGACAAGATTGAATAGAAATGTATTTCAGATCGTAATAATAATGCCGGCTTTTTGCCGGCATTATTATTTTTGTCAGGATAAACCGAGTTATCAATAATAAACATTCTGCAAAGAAAAATTGATCACTTTTGTTTCAGCTTTGCAATCGCTTCTTTGCCTGAATTACTTTTAGGATTTAACAGCACTGACTTCTCATAATTCTCAATCGCTTCTTTTTTATTCCCCGCAAGTGCCAATGCCTCACCGAGGCTATCGTACGTATTCCATGAATCCGGGAAGAGCTTTACATTTAATCGAAACACGTCGATTGCTTCCTTTATCTTTTTTGCATTGATAAGGTTATAGCCGGCGGTATTTATATTAGTTTCTGCCTCATGATCGGAACTCGATTTATAACTATCAGGAAAAGTAAGTACACGTGTATTGGTTTTCCATGCGTCACCTTCTTTTACCAACATCTCGTATGCATGGTAATGTTCCGCACCTATATAAGGAAACACAGAGGACTGATCAACGGTTGGCGTAAAAATCATATCGTAATCTGCAATCGCCATATTGCCATTGGACTGTATTGAAAAATTATCCAGTTTCACCTGGTATGAGCGATCCGGGTTGGGGTTTTGCTTGATGTCTCTTTCCATCATGGCCTGCATGCTATCCCATCCTTTAATTGTATTATAAAAATTATGGTTAGTGACGGTATTGGAAATTTTAGCATCATGTTGCCACGATGCTTTCCAACCTGCCAGGTCGCGGTTGTAATAAGCATCAATTTTTGCCTGGATAGCCTTAATGACATTTTGTTCATCTGCGTTTTGCGGAAAAGCGATATAAGCAGCACAAATAAGTGCACAAAAAATGGCAAGCTTTCTCATGATATATTGTTTTAGATGATAAAAACGATTGAAGAAACGGACGGAATTCAAAAAATTTGCAGGGGGTGGGAAATCAACAGGAGTATTTACTTGCTCCGCGACATACAATGTAGGTCAATTTTTCAAGAACGGGGTTTATTTACTTGTCGAACCGTTGCAGAAAGATAAGAAGTCCGACTGAATTGATACAACGCCTCCGCTTGTCCGGAGTATATATTGATACGCCGTAAAGAATTATTAAACCAATATACGTGTAGTCTGTAAAGGTGCTGCTGGGGAACGCATAACAGATCGTGGGATAAAAATTGAGACAGCAGATAAAACTTTTATCGGAAATCAGCGACTGCGCAGTTTCTATACGTTTTATGTTTATTCACCGCAATACCGATCATTGAATAATCTGCATTCAGACAATTTACCCTGTGCATAACACCCGGAACGCCATCATCAATGAGCCATTGCATTGCAATATCTTTTCCTGTACTTACTCCGTATGAACAGCATTCTGCCAGGTAACCATAAGAACAGGATCTTCGTTTGTGCCCTATCCAACCTGCATTGCCCGATTCTTTTGCATAGCATTTAGCAGATACATACATGGTTTTGTCAAACTGCAGTGCACCTACCGGTTTCCTCGACTTTAATTCCTTCAGTAATGATTTTTTATAACCGGAACGCTGCAGGTTTTCATGAAAACCGGCCGCCCCGTTGTAGCTATTCAGTTCATTCCGGATGAATAACTGCGGATACAATCGCGCCAGGTTGATATATTGTATAGCTGCTTTTTCTGACTCGGTAAGCGACTTTATATTTTTCGCGGTGTTGGCTGCATCCAACTGCGCAGCGGTCCAGGATTGAGAATGAGTTATGAATGCCAGGAGCAAAAGAATAAAACAAAATGTCGTTTTCATAAAATGTACGAGGATAATAGTGAATAGCCGTGATTTACAAAACGATTGATTCGACTATTTATTATGGGTATCGGTCAATTAACTTTAATTTATAAGCCGCTGTAACCTTTCTCTTTTTCAATCGTATAGAAAATGGTAATTGCAGTTCTGTGCGGCGTAACCGTACATATTCTGTATCGGAATCGAACAGGTTGATTTGTGGTCAACCATTTATCGCCATGATTTACAACGGAAAATTAATGCGGCACAGCTTTTAGTGCTTATTGATAACTATTCTTAAACTTAACAAATGAAAAAAGTCCTTTTCGCTTTCCTGCTTGTATCATCAGCAATTTTTGTTCAGGCACAATTCAATTCATTGAAGGAACCTTTTATTACCAAATCACTATCCAATGAGTCCTTTCAGAAAATAAATGCGTCTACTTCGCATGGCAATATAGCGGTTTCGCCGGTTGTTGCTTCTGGGGCCCGTATTGAAGTGTTTATTCACGGAAACGGTGTCGGCGACCAGCGCCTGAGTAAAGAAGAAATTCAGTCACGTTTAGATCAATACTACGAGCTGGAAGTTTCTGTTTCGAATGGTGAACTGCATGCCATTGCAAAACAAAAACCAAAAGCGTTTAGCTCTGCCAATTGGAAACGCAGTCTCAGTATTTCTTTCCGGATCTATTCTGCACAACCTGCAAGTACAGATCTTAAAACAAGTCATGGAGATATTGATTTGTCGGGAATGAATGGCAACCAGGAGCTTGGTACGAGTCACGGCAATATAAGAGTTGATAAGATCAGTGGCAAATTGACCGGCGGAACCTCGCATGGAGACGTTTCTGTTAACGATGTATCGGAAGGAGTTGATGTAAGTACGAGCCATGGAAACATCAGTGCCGATAATTGTTCGGGTAATGTAAAGCTCTCTACATCTAACGGTGATGTACGTATAAAAAAGGTTAAAGGAAAAATTCACGCAGGCACCAGTCATGGTAATGTAGATGGAGATATGATCGAAGGAGAACTCAGCGCTGTTACATCACATGGCGACATCGCATTTTCCAATCTCAATGCGAGTGTGGAAACATCAACCAGTCATGGCAATATCAGTTTGCAGCTGCCAAAGGGTAAAGGTCTCGACATTGATTTGCATGCTAAAAATATTCGCCTGAGCCAATTGGAAAATTTCAGTGGCTCAAAGGAGACACGTGCAATGAAAGGAACGTTGAATGGCGGCGGTACTATTGTCAAAGCAGAGACGAGCCAGGGCACCGTGAGCCTGGAGTTTAAATAAAAAATCCCGGTAAATCTTACCGGGACTTTAAGCACTCGACACCGTCCTTGCAAAAATTTAAGAAACTATGGTGAACGTCCAGGATATGAAAACGTATGCCACAAAGGCGATGAAGAGCATCCATTGAAAGAAGCTTTTCATGAGTCAAGGTTTAATGGTTCAAAAATTATTTACCGACAGAATCAGTTATCGGGTGCAAATTAAGCCGCACAACAACAGGAGACAATACAACAAAAGGGGGATTTTTATTGGCAATTTGAGTGAAAGATGTTGCAAAAAACAAACAACTACCACGAAGCGGTATGTAGGAACTGATATAATGCAGTGATTAAGTTTATTGTCACTTCTTTCGTCCGATTCCAAACTGGTCACCAGTCTTCACGGCTTTCTTCCCGTCAAAATCAATTTCGACCATTTTTTCGCTGGCGACGTTGTTATTATACTCATCCTGTAACACGGAAATGATTTTTCTTTTCTTTACATCAATCACTTCGCCACTCGACGGGTAGGCATATTTCCCGTCAATACTGAATGTGATCCATCCCGGCATATCCTGGAGCGGGATAGTGGTGAGTTGCTGATAAGGCGGTGCAGCAGCAAACACATGCAGTCGCATATTGAAGCCATCACACAACCACAACTCCTTTTCATCGGGTGTTAAACCAATACCATGACTCGGGTTTCCATGCCGCCGTACCGGTCCTTTTGTCCATCCCTGTACTTCCACCTGTTGCAGTTTACTGCCAGTCTGCAGATCGCCGACTTCAAAACCCAACAAACTATCCACCGTTACGTAAACGGTCGTTTCTTTAGCATTGATCGTAAACGGTCGCACGAAGTTTGCAAAAGGACCTGTTTTACTCACTACTTCCTGTGTCTTTGCATCCACTACATAAATCCATGGATTACCGATATCATCGAGGTAAACAAACTTTCCTGATGGACCATACAATGTATTATGCGCCCGTTTAAAGCCGCTGATCTTTTTAATGACGTTGCCCGTTTCGCAATCCACCACATTCCAACTATCTTTTTCCAATGATGGCAGATACATTGTTTTTCCATCAGGTGATATTGACATCCGATCGCAACCACCTTCAAATGATTTTTCCCATATTATTTTTTCGGTGCGGAGATCTATCCGTTGCAATGATTCCAGCGTACTCACATAAATACTATTGAGCGGAATACTCACCGCAATGCCTTTTACATTCGATGGTGTTTTGTCCGGATGCAGGCCTTGTGTCTTGATCCGCTTTACAAATTTGTGGCCGTTATCCATGTCAAAAACGAGTATGCCGTGTCCGCCATAACCGAGATAATCACGGATGCCGGGCGTTGCAACGTAGAGGTAATGATGAACGGCCGGCGCATTGCCGGTTGGTTTGTATTTGGCCGAAGTAAAAGCCAACGCTACAATAGCCGAAACAATTACAATTTTCATCGCTGAAAATTTTGATTAATAAAATGATCGATAATTAAATATAAGATGTTTTGTGGTTGTTCATCCATCAACCTCATTCAATGTACCAAACAAAAAATCCCGGCAAAGGACTTACCGGGAATTGTATCATTCATCACTTATGCTGCTATGAGGGTAGGTTTGTAAGGACAATCTTGTGCAGCGAGAAATCGTTGGATGATGATTTACCGACAATGTATACGTTAATATTATCAGAGAAAATATTCAGGTTACCATCGTTGATCGTCAGTTCAACGGGATCTGTTTTCCATTTTTTATCCACTGCATCGTAGACATAAATCTTATTTGCGACCAGTGCAAGTATAAAACGGTTTTGGAAGGAGGTGACCAATTTCGTATCATAGTACCCCTGCAATTCAAAAGGAAGATCAGGCA
>Ga0207683_10003195_pt1 | contig 14292 bp, 13 predicted proteins | sample KBSM73metaG_FD_184333 | JGI IMG/M metagenome (GOLD analysis project Ga0207683, IMG submission 184333) | Miscanthus rhizosphere microbial communities from Kellogg Biological Station, Michigan, USA - KBS M7-3 metaG (SPAdes) (version 2) | ecosystem: Host-associated > Plants > Roots > Rhizosphere >...
CGGTATAATCATAGTCACGTCGGGGCGTAGCGCAGCCTGGTAGCGCACCTGCATGGGGTGCAGGGGGTCGGAAGTTCGAATCTTCTCGCCCCGACCATATTCAACGAGTTAGCAACAATGAAACTGGGGTTTGCCTAACTTTTCGCGATCTGCCTAACGGAGGCCAGACGCCGCGTGGGCGCGATCGTCGACTTGGTCCCGGATGGCATGCCGATCGCCGATGTCGGGCCGTGGGCACGGGACAAGCTCGCGCTGATCAGGGAATACATCAAGATCAGTCGGTCGGCTCGTCGCAAGTATGTGAACCGCACCGAGGCAACTTACATCGACCTCTGGTGCGGACCGGGTCTCTCGCGGATCCGTGGGACCCGGGAGTATCTCTGCCCGGCTCCACGCTCGAAGCGTACGCAGCGGGGATCGATTCGGGCGTCCCGTTCAACCGGCTGTTCATCTCCGACATCAAAGCTGATCGAGTCGATGCCGCCAAGGCGCGACTGGTGGGACGAGGCGCCATCGTGACCGCCTATGTAAAGCCAGCGGAGCGAGCGGTCGAGGATGTAGTCAAGGCGATCGATCCCTACGGGCTTCACTTTGCCGTGCTGGATCCTTACAGCCTCGATCTGCCGTTCTCTGTGATTGAAAGTCTGTCCGCACTGAAGCGCGTCGACCTGATGATCCTTCTGAGCACTGGCGATCTGCAGCGCAACTTTCGTAAGGACTACGTCGACCCGGCACACTCGACGCTCGATCGATTCGCGCCAGGTTGGCGATCGCACGTGGATCTGACGGGTGGCGACGACGAGACTTTGCGTCAGCGCGTCATCGAGTACTGGTTCTCCCTTTTGGGTCGTCTGAATTTCGCAACAGCTCCGCGGATGCACGCGGCACGTAACTCCAAGAACGTCATTATGTACTGGCTGATATTCGCTTCCAGGTCAGACACCGCGACCACGTTCTGGGACAAGGCAACCTCATATCTGGCAGAGCCTCAGCTTTTCTGACGATGGCAACCACGTCGACGATTGAATGGACCGAAATGACTTGGAACGCTGATGAAAAGATTCGGCGAAATATGAACGACCAGGAAATCACCGCCACCGGCGTGCTGAAACAACTTCCGGGTCCCCGCCGGATTGATCGTGATGTTGCCTCGCCGCATCTGCGTATTGACGGAATGTCCTTCGAACCGCTGGTGAAGGTCAATGCAGCCATTGAGGTGAACGGCCACGCTATGGTTTGTGAAGATCGCAGTGAAATCGGCATCGTCCGGTTGGTAATACTCAACCATCACTCCGCACCAGCCTTTACTGGCGCTCGAATGACGTGGTTGCGGGGCCGTACCCGCAAGTACGCGCCGACCCGGGGACGTCATTCTTGTTCTTACGGAATCTAACGTCTCACTCGGCAATGTGTGACGAGAAGTCACTTCATTTCCTCCAAATTGCAAATGAGGGATCAACCCCCTTAGTCGATCAGCCTGGAAGGTGCAAGGGAGTCGGTACCCGCACCATTCATCTGCATGGCGACCAACCTCCAGCAGCGCAAATCCGAACGTCACGACGCGTCACGTGCGCCGGTCCCGCGGAGAGGCGGCCAAGGCCACCTTCACTCCCCAGCGCGCAAGACACCTCTTTGACGAGATGAAGCCACGCCATAACGAGAGCCGTGCACTTCGAGAGTCGTTATTCACCTCTTGCGTCGTCGAAGTATGGCCGTTTGCAGGTTGCAGACCCCCATCACAGCTTCAACGGGCTGCGAACGAACTACGCGTTGGCAAGCTCAACTCGCAGACTTGGCCAACCAGGCCTTCACGCCTGCGTGCGCGCCTACTGCATGGTACAGCCGCAGTAGCTTCGGGCAATCGTCGAACACGGTAGTGGGCACGTGATCCACGGTCCCCGTGATCAGCCATCGTACCGCCATGTAGAGCTTGAGGTCGGCGACCTGCAGCATCGCGCCACCGACGAACGGACCATCGCCGAGTTGGCGTTCGACGTAGCCACCCCAAGTCCTGAGCTCGTTGGCCGCAAGGGCCTCGCGGGCTTGGCGCTTCTGTTCAGGGTCGGTGATGCGCAGCGCGGGCGTCATCGTGTCGCGCAGTTCTTCGACGGCACACATCAGCGCTTCGTGCCGCGCGGCCTCGAAAGCATCGGCCGGATGAAGTCGATGCTGACGCCCGACAAAGACGAGGATGGCGTTGGAGTGCGCAAGCGGCACCTCACCGGGGAGCTCGAGCACGGGCAATCTACCGAAGGGCATGTCGGCCTTCATCGCGGGCCAGTCTCCGCGCTTGACACGCACGTCCTCGAAATCAATGCCGGCCAAGTGCAGCGCGATGCGGCACTCCTCGCCGCGGCTGCCCGCGAAGTCGAAGTAAATCAGGCGGGGCTTGCTCATGTGACTCCTCGGGTCGAATTCGTGGACCTACGTACGGTAAGGTGCTCCAGCCGAAGCCGCTCCACATTCTTTCCTAGACATGCGCTGGATCGGGTTACGAAATTGGCGGCCTCTCAGTTGCACCTGTTTGCGGCGCATGCGCCACCAAGGCGCCGACACTCAGTCCGCAACGAAATCCAGTGTTCGTCGACTAAAACAAGCATGCGCCTGCCGCGGTCGCTTCACCATGCGGCAGCGCGATTACCAGCCAGCGCGATATCTCAGCAGCTTGAGGGTTTATTACAACCGCGAGTCGTGGGGGGCAGGTGTACGGACAGCCCCCGCCGCCTCCTCGATTTGCGTCGACGCGCTCATGATCTCCAGCTCACTTGAATGGCGATCGCCGAGCACTAAAAGCCACCCGACGCGGCAGAGCCATCCGAGAAGTCTTGATGGCATGACGGCGAAAACAAAGGCCTTAAGAAGCGAGCGTTTCAAGTCGTAGCACGATCGCAAAAGAAAGAATGCATTCTAAATCGGGCCGCACTCGAAGCGGATAGATCAGGAGGCGAAGCGAAACAATGCCGCCGCTACGTCTCCAAGATAAGGGGGGCTCGTCGAGGGGGTGGTCGCAGATCACACCAGCGGAGGTGGCGGCCGGAATACGGCAAAGCATTTTGCGGCATTGAAGACCCAGGTATCGAGCCACTCGATCACCTCGGGCTTGGCAGCAAGCTCATCCATCGCACCCGCTAGGCAGATCCAGCTCAGGAACTCCTGCTCGCCGGTATCTTCGATCCAATCGGTGGTGAGGGTGCTCCAATCGCGGTATGCGCCAGCCTTTAGCTGGCTCAATAACATGGCGTCGGCGGCACGATCGGGATAGATCCATGAATGCTTGTCGCACAGAAACGCGTGCGACCAGCTAGCCGACGCGATGAGGACGGTCCGCCAGGGGCTCTGGCGAATCGCCTTCGCAACAGACTGACCGAGCGCGAAACAACGTGCCGGAGACGGACTGGGCGGATCGACGTCGGTCGAACGCTCGAGAATGCCGCCTTGGTAGCTGATGACGCGGCGGCCATAGGCGTTGACGGAGATTGGCACGACCGGGTAGTCGAATCCCTTGCGGTCCCAATCGAGAAACAGGAGCGTATTGGCGAACGCATGTCCGACTCCATCGCCGGCGCGCGTCCGGTACGAATAGGACATGTCGATGCCGGCGCGCAGAGCCTCCGACACCAGATACTTACCCGCCTCGCGATGTCCGCGGAACTGAAACACCTTATCGTTCGGCTCGCCCCAAACATTCGGAAGCTTCCCGATCTTGTGAAACGGCTTGCACGGAAGTTCGTCGTACGCTTGAACGCAAAAAGGAGGAATGATCTCCTCACGAAAGTTCTCGTATTGGTCGTCCCCCCAGATGACGATCAAGTCCGGCCGGAATCCATCGATCTCCGCTCGCAGTCGCCGGAACGCCTCCCGCATTCTGGCGGCCTGCGGCGCATGGGCGGCAACGCCCTGGTCATTGGCCCATTCCTCCCGCATTGCGGGCGGCCAGTTGCGAGGATCCTTGAGGCGCTCCGGAATGCGGGGATCGCTCCGCAGTTGAAAGGGGAGCGGCCATGGACAGTACTCGTCGGGTACGAGCCCCGGCGGGTAGTGAGTGCATCCAATCCCTAGAATTTCCGCCAACGAAGGTCTCCAGCCCGTTGCCAATCCTCACGCGTCCTGACAACGCCGACGCCTCTCACCATTGCCAGCTCTTCCGCTTCGGCGGCTCCGCAACGATCCGGTTCTTCATGACGCCTACACCTTCCACTTCTGACTCCAGCACGTGTCCCGGCTGGAGATACCAGGATGACTCATCGGGCTTGCGCCCCATAGCGCAGCCGTCGGGTGTGCCCGTCGTGATCACGTCGCCGGGCTCGAGCGTCGCTTGGGAGATGTAGGAGATGAGCTGTGGAATCGTCCAGATCATCGTACTGGTGGAGACATCCTGGCGAATTTCGCCGTTGACACGGGTTTGCAGACGAAGCTGCATGGGGTCGCGAATTTCATCGGCGGTGACGAGCCAGGGGCCCATCGGCGCGAATGTGTCGAACATCTTGCCGAGCAGCTGGTTGGCCTCTTTGCGCTCGATCCGCGCGATGTCCCGGGCGGAAACGTCATTGACGATCGTGTAACCTGCGATAACGCCATACGCCTCCGCCTCAGGAACGTCCCGGCAGCGCTTCCCTATGACGATGGACAGCTCCGTTTCGTAGTCGAGCTCCTTGGTCGCGTCCGGCTTCACGATGTCGTCCATTGGGCCGGTGATCGCGGAGTTCGCCTTAATCCACGCGGAGGGAACTTGCATGTCGATCTTCGTGCCGACGGACTCGTTATGCGAGCGGTAGTTGCGTCCCACCGCGATCAGCTTCGAGGGTCGCAGCGGTGCATGCAGCCGGCACTCGGCGAGTGGCTTGACGAGGCCGCCGTTCTTAGCGCCGGCGCGTGTCTCCTGCGACAGGAAGCGTTGCGTGTCCACGGCCGCTTGCATCGCTGGCGGTCCCGCTTCGAGAAATGCGGCAAGCGTGTCGGGAACGAGGTTGGAAGCCGCCTCGTCGGCGCGCGCGTGCTTCCTTTCCTTCGACAAATGCAGCGCATAGCCCCCGCGCAAGTCGCCGACATCGCCGCTGTCGAGCATGACGCCGAGCCGTCCTCGGCCGGAGGATTCGCCGCTGCCACTGTAGACCATGAGCTTCATTGCTTCTTCTCCTGTCAACTTCTTTGAATGGCGGCTCCCACGGACGCCGCGCGAAATTCCTGTCACTGCATCCGGTTCTGGCCGATCTTTCGTTCCAGCGTGAGCTCGAGCTCTTGGAACTCCGGCGAATGCCGATCCCTTGGACGCGGCAGCTCGATCGCGAGATCGAGCACGACCTCCGACGGCCGGCCGCTTAGGACGAGCACTCGGTCCGACAGATAGACGGCCTCGCGGATGTCGTGGGTCACGAAGAGCACGGTCTTCCGGGTTCGCATCCAGATCTCGGCAAGCGCGATCTGCATCGTTTCGCGCGTCTGGCTGTCGAGCGCTCCGAGTGGCTCATCCATCAGCAGGACAGCGGGCTCGATGGCGAATGCACGCCCGAGACCCACGCGCTGACGCATTCCGCCCGACAGCCGATTGGGGTAGTAATCGATGAAACGCGACAGGCCCACGAGCTCCACGTAATGGGCGACGCGCCGCATTCGCTCCGGCTTGGGTACGCCCGCCGACTTGAGGCCGAACCCGATGTTGGCTGCAACGGTGAGCCATGGGAAGAGCGCGAACTCCTGGAACACGACGCCGCGGTCGAGGCCGGGCTCCGTGACGCGTTTGCCATCGACATAGATCGCCCCGCTGTTGGGTCGATCGAGGCCGGCAATGATGTTGAGCACGGTCGTCTTGCCGCAGCCCGATTGACCGATCAGGCTGACGAATTCACCCTCCTCAAGGACGAACGAGATATCGCGGAAGACCTGCAGACCGGTCGAGCTGTTGAAGCCGCGGTTGACCACGTAGTTCTTGCTGATTCTGTCGACGCGCAATTCACCCATGGCCCATCTCCTCGTCAGTCGAGCTCGCGCACCGTGCCCCAGCGCTGCACGGTGTACCTCTCGAGCGTGCGCAAGATCACGCGCTCGAGCACGAGCCCCGTGATCCCGACGACGAGCAAACCGGCGTAAACGACATCGGTCTGGAAGAGCTCGCGGGCCCAGTAGAGTCGATAGCCAAGTCCCGCCGAGGCCGAAACCAGCATTTCCGCGATGATGAGGATTCGCCATGCACGCGACAGTCCCAATCGGTAGCCCGTGATGATCGACGGCAGCGCCGCCGGCAACAGCACGCGGAGGAACAGCATGGGTCCGCGTGCGCCGAACGCGCGGCCGGCACGAATCAGCGACAGGTCGACGCTCTTGACGCCTGTCCACGTGTTGACCGTGACGGTGAGCGCGACCTCATACATCAGGATGCTGAGGATGGCGGCCTCCGACAGCCCGAACCAGATCATCGTCAGCGGAAACAGCGCCGTTCCCGGGACCGCCAGCAGGAAGTTGATCGGCCCCACGAGCGCGCGCTCCCAGCTGCGGAAGCTGCCCATCAGCGCGCCGATGATGGTTCCCACAACGGAACCGACGATTACGCTGTACATGAGGCGGCCGAGCGTCGCCTTGACGTCCGAGTACAGCGTGCCCTCGACCACCATGGTCCACAGCGCGCCGAATATGTCTCCCAGCGAAGGAAAGATGACCTTCGGAAGACCGGACAGCTTGGCGATAAGTTGCCAGATCACCAGGCAGACAACGACCGGTCCCAATACATAGAGCGTGTCGGCAAGGAATCGACGCACACCCGGAGGGATCGTCTGCGTCTTCTGCGCTTCCGCCACGTCCATGATTGTCGAAGCCATCGTTGGCCGGTTGCCTGTGATCGCGATTGCTCGCCGAGCTACTTGCCGGCCTTCAACTTCTTTTCAGCTTCGAGCGCGAAGGAATTGTCGATGAGATCGGTCATGCTCGGCTTGGTCTTGATCTGGCCGTCCTTGAGCATGAAGTCGCGCATCAGCTCGATGTCCTTGACGTCGGCTGGGGTGAACGCCACCCGGTCCTTCTCGTATTGATAGCTCAGCAGCTCGAGCTCGGCGTCCGGAGTGTGCTTTACCGCATCGCCCAGCGCCTTGCGCAGGATCTGCAGGGACTCCGCGTGATTGGTGTTCGCAAAATGCTGCGCCTTAACGAATGCGTTCATGAACTTCTGAACGAGATCGGGGCGGCGCTTGACGAGATCCTTCGTCGTGAACAATGGGAACGCGTACGTGACACCTGCGAGCTCCTCGAACTGCTTTTGGTTGATGATCGTCTCGCCGAAGCCGAGGGACACGATACGGCTCATGTTCGGCTCCCAGCCGAGCACGGCGTCGAAGGAACCGCCCTGCATCGCGGTCGGCATGTCGTTGACGCGCAGGTTGGTAATCTGGAAATCGCGTTCGGCGAGGCCGGCGCGATCGAGGGCGATGAGAAAGACGTTGGTGACGCCGGTACCCCGCTGCATGCCCAGCCGCTTCCCCTTGAAGTCAGCTAGTGTCTTGAGCTTCGCGTTGGCTTTCGACGCCACGAGCACGCCGGAGTAACCGTGGCTGAAGACCCCTATCGCGACAACTTCCGCACCGTTCGCCACCGCTGCGAGAAGCGGTGGACTCCCGGAATAGCCGAACTGGATTTGTCCTGCGAGGGCGGCGGGGATGGTGTCGGTCGCGCGCTGTCCCAGGATCTGCGAGACGTCGAGGCCCTCCTCCTTGAAGAAACCTTTGGCGATGCCGACGCTGACCGTCATTGCCGTCAAAGCCGGCTGATCGCCGAAGACAACTTTCTCCTGGGCGCCTGCTGGCGATCCCATCATGGCGAGCGCGGTTGCCGCAACTGCCAATGCGAACGACGCGGGTTTGCGACTCATCGTTCTTTTCCTTTCATCTCGTAACTCATCTGGTGATCGGATTCGCTCCGCCGGGTCGTGCCGTATTTGGGCACGATTCCGGCACGTACCCTCTCGAAGTGATCGATGACACTCACGCTCGCACTTGCGACATGGGTGCGTATTGCATGCGAAGCGCGTTCGCCGTCGCCCTTGGTGATTGCATCGAGGATTTCCCTGTGCTCGGCCAGCGAGGAATCGAGCCGGCCTTCAATTAGAAAGAGCCCCGGTACACGGAAAGGCGCGAGACGTTGTCGGAAACCTTGCGTGACTTGTTGCAGGCTCGTGTTGTGGGTGCCCGCGTAGACCGCCTGGTGAAACTGTTCGTTTAAAACGGCGAACCGCGCGTAGTCGCTGGATTCGACCGCCTTGGCGAATTCGCTGGTGAGAATGTTCAGCCTCTGGCGCTCGATCTCACTCATGCGCAGCGCGCTCCACTTCGCGCACAGGCCTTCGAGCTCACCCAGGGTCTCGAACATCTCCGCAAGTTGCGCGCCATCGATCCTGGCTGCGGCGAAACCACCGACGGAGCGCGCCTCGACGAGCCCCGCGCCGCTGAGCTGGCGAAGGGCTTCCCGCACCGGCGTGCGCGACACGGCGAACTGTCGCGCAATCGCGAGCTCGTCCAATCGCTGGCCTGGAGCGATGTCGCCCGCCACGATCTCGTCGGCCAGTTTTCGGAAGAGTTCTTGGGAGCGCGTCGAACGCATTGGAGATGCCCGTTGTGTGCTTCCGCCGACTCGATAGTCGTGCGTCCTGGACCAGCCGCAGGGCAGGCAATGTATCACGTAGGGCCCAGTTTGTGTAATTCATGGCCAGAAAGTATACTTGCGTCTGTCAACCACCAGCCGGAGGATTGGCACATGGCAAAGCTCAGACACGTCGCGATAGCGGTACCCGATCCAGAGAAGGCGGCGAGGTTCTACGTCGACACATTCGGCTTGAAGGTGGTAGGAAAGACGGAGTCCCCCCTGGCGTCGGGTATTTACCTGTCCGACGGCACGGTGAATCTCGCCCTGCTCAACTACAAGACCGACGGCGCCGCCGGAGAGGAGCGCGGCAAGGACTACGTTGGAGTGCACCACATCGGGTTCTGGGTCGATGATCTCGACGCCGGCGCCAAGGCGATCGAGAAGAACGGCGGGACGTTCTTCTTGGATCTGCCGGTCGAAAAGGAATCGCTCTGCTACGAAAAGAAGTACCGCGATCCCGACGGCATCATTTTCGACATCTCCCATAATGGCTGGGTAGGAACGAAGGATTGAAGCGATCTGCGGTGGCGTCTCTCGAGTTTCGCGCGGCAATCGCACAATGATCGCTTCGACGCAGGATGCGGAACAGGCGCGCGTCATCGCCGCTGTCGACGAAACGCTGGTGCTCGAACTTGCTAAGCGGGTGATCGAGATCCCCAGCGCGACCGGGGAAGAAGAAGGCTTCGCGCGATTCCTCGTGGCGACGATGCGCGAGTCCGGCTTCGAGGCGAAACTCCAGGAAATCTACCCCGGGCGCTGCAACGCCGTGGGAAGGATCCGCGGGACCACTCCGGCGGCCACCGTGCTGCTGAGCGGGCACATGGACACCTCCGTGCGGGGAGACGAGGACTGGCTCGAGGGGCCCGGGTTCAAAAACCGCGCGGTACTGCGCGACGGACTGCTGCTCGGCAACGGCATCTTCAATATGAAGAATGCCTTCGCGTGCTATTTCGGCGCGATCGACGCCATTCGGCGCGTGCTCGGCAGCGTTCCCGGACAGATCGTGATGGCTGGGCTGGCAGGGGAGGTCGAGCAGGCGCCCATCGACGAATTCAAGGGACCTGCCTACGACGGCTACGGCGTCGGCATGCGGTATCTGCTGACGCACGGCTTCACGGCGGACTATCACATTCTCGGCGAACCCACGGGTATGACGCCCATCCTCGGTAACTGGGGCACGACGTGGGCCAAGGTCACCGCACTGGGCGAATTCGCCCACACCGCCTGGACGGACTCGCACCTGAGCGCGATCGAGGAAATGTGGACGCTGTGGCGCGCGCTCGACGACTGGATCCAGGAACATCGCGCGGCGAACGGATACATGGGCGTCGCGCCCCAGGTGAATCGCGCTGCGATCCGTGGCGGCCTGCCGTGGAAGGCCGCGCGCACGCCAGCGTCGTGCAGCATGTACATCGACATCCGCGTGCCGCCGAATCGGCGAACGATCGACGTGCAGCAGAGCTTCGAGCAGGAAGTGCAGAAGATCGCGTCGGCCAGACTGAAGAAGCCCGTGTCAGTTGAGTGGTACGTCTCCCGTCCGGGCACCGTGATCGACGCGGGAGAGCTCGTCGTTCAGAGCATCTGCAATGCGCATCGGCGCGTGATCGGAGCCGATGTCGCGCCCAGCTTCGCCCAGCCGTGGTGCTCGGATGCAACGGATTCCAATCGCTATGGCATTCCGACAGTGATTTACGGCCAGGGCCGACCGCCCAAGGACGGGGCCGACGCGCACCGGCACAAGGACTCGCGCATCAAGGAGGGTGAGTTCGTGCATGTCGAGGATCTGTACAAGGCCACTCGCGTGTATGCGCTGGCGATGCTCGACCTGCTGCGCGCGATCCCGGCTTCCCGCGCCTGACGGCGATGTCCGACGCGCCGCACCGCTACCTCCTGTGCCGTACCTAGGGGCCCCCTACGAGTGGTTCGCGCCCTTGATGAACGCGACGCTGCGTGCTGCCGTCGGACTCATGCTGCTTCCCCACGGCCTGCGCGCATGCTTCGGCATGTTCCCGACGACGGGCAGGGTGGCGGGCTTTACGCACATGGCTGCCGAAATGGAAGCATCGGGATATCGACCGGGCCGCTTCTGGGCGAGCGTAGCGGCGTTCGCGATATTCGTCGCGGGACCCCTGCTCGCGGTCGGCCTGCTGACCCGCGCGGCCGCGCTGGTGGTTTTCGTCTTCCTCGTCCTCGCGACGGTCGACCATGCACGGCGCGGAGGATATTTCTGCAACAGGAATGGTCTCGAGTACACGCTCCTTTGGTCGATCGCCGCGCTCCACTTCGTGGTCCATGGCGGCGGCGCATGTTCGATCGATCGCATGCTGTTCCCCTCCTCGCTCTGAGACGGTGATGGCTGAGCGTCCGGTAGGCGTGACAAGACCGCTCGCTTTGTTGGGCGATCCGATTCGATGAGCTCGCCGAGCCCGGTAGACAATCCCGTCGGGATCATTGGGCTCGGCAGTCTAGGGCTCCCAGTAGCGTTAAACATCCTCAAGCATGATTTCGGCGTCGTCGGTTATCGCCGCACGTCATCGTCGGTATTTTTTGAAGCTGGCGGCGAAATCGCCGCGTCGATCGCCGACGTGGCGCGACGGTGCGACATTGTCATTACTTGCCTGCCTTCCTCCGAAGCCCTTGCCGAAGTTGTCTCCGGCACAGGAGGTCTCGCGCAGTTCGCCCGGCCCGAAACGCTGGTGGTCGATCTGGGGATGCATGGGGTCGCGTTGAAAGCGGCGCAGCAACAGGCGCTTTCGCGCGCGGGCGCGTCTATGCTGGATTGTGGCGTGAGCGGCAATCACGTCTACGTAACCGATCGCAGCGCCGCGCTCTTCGCAAGCGGGCGGCGAACCGATTACGAACGCTGCTTGCCAATTCTCGATGCAATCACCAATCACGTGACTTATGTGGGCGCATTTGGGGCTGGAACGACGCTGAAGCTCATTGCAAGCGTGCTGGTCCCGATCCATACGCTGGCTGCGGCCGAGGCGCTGGCACTCGCTTCGCGCGCCGGCATCGATCTCGAGATCGTGCTGGACGCAATCAAGGGCACCCAGGCCAGCTCGGCGATGTTCGAGACGCGTGGGGCACGGATGGCGAGAGGGAACTATGCCGGCCCGCCCCTCGCTGGCTACTATCATCGCAACATCGTGGCCGCTCTGGAGCTCACGCGGCGACTGGGCGGAGATTATCCGTTGCTCGGAGCGCTGGATGTCAGCTACCGGGCAGCGATCGCGCAGGGGTTTGGCGACCTCGACCAGTCCGCGATGTTCGATTTCCTCCTGTCGAGCAAATCTCATGCGTAGCGAGCCGAACTATCGAATGGTGGTCGAGCCCGACATCCGCGTGACGATGCGTGATGGCGTTCGCATCGCGCTCTGTGTGTACCGGCCCGATGGAGACGGCCCCTTTCCGACGCTTTTCGCCGCGTCGCCCTATCAATACGAATACGACGGGAATCCTGCGTACCCGATCTTCCTTTGGCGAGAAACTGGCCCGATCCAATGGTACGTGACGCGAGGCTATGCCTATGTTCACGCCGATGTGCGCGGATCCGGCCGCTCTGAAGGAACGTTCAAGTTCCTGGACAAGGAAGAGCAGCAGGATGCGTGCGAGCTACTCGAGTGGATTGCGCGGCAGCCGTGGTCGGACGGCAAGGTCGGCGGTATCGGCCAATCGTATTTCGGCTTTTCGCAATGGCTGCTTGCGACGCACGCCCCGCCGCAACTGCGATGCATTGCTCCTTATGACGCGCTCATCGATCCCTACCGATGTTCCGGGTTCCACGGCGGCATTTACTGTGTCTACCGTACGTGGTGGTTCAGCTACCTGCGCGCGGAAACCTTGCATCGGGCGGCCGATGCGATACGAGGCCGGATGCTCGACTACGATCTTGGCAAGGATCTGGTCGAGCATCAGCTTTACGACGACTGGTGGCAGGAGCGCTGCGCCTTCGAGCGGATAGACCGGATCGATGTCCCTGTGTTCTCGATCGGGCACTGGGGCAAGCTCGGTCTGCACCTTCGCGGCAACATCCTCGGCTACGAGCACGTCAGAGGAGCGAAGAAGCTGTTGGTCACCGGTGCGCGCAGTGCCGTCGAGGCCCATCATCTCTTCGACACGATCGAGTTTCACGACACGGAGCTCCTGCCGTTCTACGACCACTTCCTCAAGGGCTACGCGAACGGGTATCCCGAGCGACCGGCCGTGCGGCTCTTTGTGCGCGGTGACGAAGTTCTGCGGGAAGAGAAGGAATGGCCGCTTGCGCGCGCCGAGTACAAGGCCTTCTATTTCCGTGCGGGCCGGTCGGGAAGCCTGACATCGATTAACGATGGTCGTCTGGCCACCGAAGCGCCGGAGGAGGAGGAGAGCGCATCCTCCTACGCGTATCCCGATCCGGAATGGGTGCAGGGTGTCGCAGCCGTTACCGACGGCGGTCCAGATCCGATTCGGCGGGTGCTCACGTTTACGGGCGAACCCTTGCCGCGCGACCTGGAAGTGACCGGTCCCATCGTGCTGCATCTTTATGCGAGCTCAACTGAGACGGACACCGATTTCTTCGTCAAGCTTGCTGACCAATGGCCCGCTACCCCATCCGTGCGCGAAGCGCGAGCGCAACCGAAATCGGTAAATGTCTCGAAGGGATGGCTGAAAGCGTCGCACCGTCGAAAGGATCCCGACCGGAGTTCACCGTACCGGCCGTTCTACGCCCACCAGAGCCCTGAGCCGTTACAGCCCGGAAAACCGTATCTCTTCGAAATCGAGGTTCTGCCGACCGCATATGTCTTCAAGCGTGGACACCGGATCCGCGTGGAAATCGTGAACGGCGACTCTCCGATTACCGATTCCATTCACGTTCACCCGTACGTGCCGTATAAGGTCGGCCGCGACACGATCCATCACGATGCGACTCACCCGTCACACATTGTCCTGCCGATAATTCCCCGCGGAGTGGACTTGGGATAGCCCTGTACACTAAAATGCTGGATTGTCGACAGCAAGCCAGCGCCAGCGCTCGGACCGCCGTGGAAAATGCGAAGACGCTTTCCGAAACGATTACCGCCCAGTTGGCGGACGAAATCATCCGGCGTCAACTCGCTCCGGGGACCCGGCTGGACGAGCAATCCCTCGCTGATCGCTTCGGCGTCTCGCGCAGTCCGATCCGTGATGCGCTGCGCACACTCGCCGCCACTCGCCTCGTCGACCATGTGCCGCGCCGCGGTTTCTCGGTGGCTGCGGTCGATTCGGTCGAACTCGATGCCTTGTTCGAGGCCGCAGGCGAGATCGAGGCCCTGTGCGCGCGTCTGTGTGCCCATCGCGCGGGCCCGGTCGAGCGCAAGCGAATCGAACTCCTCTACCAGAGCATGGACAAGGCTGTGAAAGGTGCGGACGCGAAAGTCTTCGCAGCGCTGAATGAAGAGTTGCATCGCACGATCCACGCCGGTGCACGCAACAGGACGCTCGAGGAAGTCGCACAAGGCCTCCGGCGGCGCATGGCGCCATTCCGCTCGACGATCTTCTTCACTGCGGACAATCGGATGCGCACGTCGCACGAGGAGCACGGAGCGCTGGTGCAGGGAATTCTGGCTCGCGACGCCGACGCCGCGGGGCGGGCGATGCACGAACATGCCGCGCACTCGTCGATGAACGCGCTGCAGCGGATGAGCC
>Ga0207683_10003196_pt1 | contig 14291 bp, 10 predicted proteins | sample KBSM73metaG_FD_184333 | JGI IMG/M metagenome (GOLD analysis project Ga0207683, IMG submission 184333) | Miscanthus rhizosphere microbial communities from Kellogg Biological Station, Michigan, USA - KBS M7-3 metaG (SPAdes) (version 2) | ecosystem: Host-associated > Plants > Roots > Rhizosphere >...
AGGATCCGGCAGATCGGGCGGCGCTTCGGGGGTGTACTCGACGATCGGCGGCAGCTCGCCCGGGGGCTTCTCGAACCCGCAGCCGGCCTTGTCGCACGCGAAGACGTTGCCGGACTTGCGCTCGCGGAAGAGGAGGTACTCGTTGCCGCACTGCGGGCACTTCTCGGGGATGGGCCGCACCGAGAGCGAGAAATCGCAGTTCGGATAGTTGATGCACCCATAGAACGGCCGGAAACGGCCGCGGCGCTCGGCGATGACCCCGCCGTCCTTGGGGCACTTCACTCCCGTGTCCTTGATGGGCTTGGGCGGCTTGTACTTGCAGGCCGGGTAGTTCGAGCAGGAGACGTACGCGCCGTAGCGGCCGTGGCGGCGCACGAGGCCGTGGCCGCAGCGCGGACAGATCTGGCCGGTCGGCTCGTCGGGACGCGCCTCGGCCTTGCCTCCGGCCACGGCGATGTTCACGACGTTGCGGCATTTCGGAAACGCCGTGCACCCGAGAAACGTCGAGCCCGTCCGGCTCTGGCGCACCTTCATCGGCTCGCCGCACTCGTCGCACGTCGTCTTCTCGATCTCCGACATGTCCACGGCGTCTTCCTCGGGATCGGGGATATCCAGCGTGAACGTGCAGGTCGGGTACCCGCTGCATGCGACGAAGAGGCCGTTCTTCCCCATCCGGATCTTCAGCTTCTTGCCGCAGTTCGGGCATTTCTCGTCGATCGCGGGGACGACGGAGAGCTTGAGCTTCCTCGCCTGCGCCAGCGGGATCCCGGCCTTGCCCGAGTGCATGCCTTCGAGCGCCCGATTGCGGTCGCGCGTGAACGTCTTGTCGAAGTCGGAGAGCGCCTTCGTCCAGGAGAGCTTGCCCTCCTCGACGTCGTCGAGCGCCTCCTCCATGCGCGCCGTGTAGGCCGTCTCGAAGAAGTCGTCGAAGTACGGAATGAGCAGCTCGATGACCGTGCGCCCGAGCGCGGTCGGGATGAACCGCCGGTCCTTGCGGTGGACGTAGCGCCGCTCTTCGATCTTTCGGAGGATCTCGGCGTAGGTCGAGGGCCGCCCGATGCCGTTCTCCTCGAGGAACTTGACGAGCGAGGCTTCGTTGAAGCGCGGGGGCGGCTGCGTCGCCTTCTTCTCGGGCAGAGCCTCGACGAGCTTGAGCTTTTCCCCCTGCGTCAGGGGCGGCAGCTTCGGGGAATCCTTGTCGCCCTCATCCTCTTCGTCGGCCGAGACTCCGTAGGCCGCCAGGTATCCCGCGAACTTGAGCGTGGAGCCCGAGGCGCGGTATATCGCCCGGCCCGCCGTGATCTCCGCCGAGGTCGTGTCGTAGACCGCGGGCGACATCTGCGAGGCGACGAAACGCTCCCAGATGATCCGGTAGAGCTTCGCTTCGTCGGCCGCGACGTACTTGGCGACCTCGTCGGGCGGCAGGTCGAGATAGGTCGGCCGGATCGCCTCGTGGGCGTCCTGCGTGTCGCGCCGGCTCTTGAAGTAGCGCGCCGACTCGGGCAGCGAGTCGGGACCGTATTGGCTCCCGATGAGCGCCCGGACCTCCTTCAGCGCGTCGTCGGAGACGCGCGTCGAGTCCGTGCGCATGTACGTGATCAGACCGACGGTGCCGCGCCCCGGTATCTCGCGGCCCTCGTAGAGGCGCTGCGCGATCTGCATGGTCCGCCGCACGGCGAAGCTGAGGCGCCGCGCCGCAGCCTGCTGGAGCTGAGAGGTGATGAAGGGCGGCGCCGGGTTCTTGCGGCGCTCCGAGGTCTCGACCGTCGAGACGATCCAGTCGGACTTCCGGACGTCCTCGACGACGCGCGTGGCCGCCGCTTCGTCCGGAAGGCGCGGGTCCGTGCCGTCGAACTTGAGCTTCTCGCCGTCGAAAGATGCGAGGCGCGCCGTGAACTCCGGCGGAACTTTGCCCGAGAGCCGGGCGTCGACCGACCAGTATTCGACCGGAACGAACGCTTCGATCTCGCTCTCGCGCTCGCAGATGATCCGGAGGGCGACGGTCTGGACCCGGCCGGCGGAGAGACCCCGCCAGACTTTCTTCCAGAGCAGGTCCGAGACCTCGTATCCCACGAGGCGATCGATGATGCGCCGGGCCTGCTGCGCGTCGACGCGCCGGGCGTCGATCTCGCCTGCGTTCTCCATGGCCGCGAGCACGGCCTTCTTGGTGATCTCGTTGAACCGCACCCGGCGGAACACCGTCTTGCCGGCTCCGGGCTTCAGCGTCTCGCGCAGGTGCCAGGAGATCGCTTCGCCCTCGCGGTCGGGGTCGGCCGCGAGATAGACCGCGTCCGCGGTCTTGGCGGCGCGCTTGAGCTCGTTGATCGTCTTCTCTTTCCCGGCGAGCACCTCGTAGGTGGGCTCGTAGGAGTGCTCGCGATCGACACCCAGGCCCTTGCGCGGCAGATCCCGCACGTGGCCGTACGAGGCCATGACCTTGAAGCCCTTGCCGAGAAACTTCTCGAGGGTCTTGGCCTTCGCGGGGGACTCGACGATGACGATGGACTTGGCCATACGGGGCGGGGAACCTCTCACAACGGTGGAGAAAGAGCAAACCGAGGGTCGCTCATGTCTCGAAACAAATCTCTATTCCTGAGGGACAGAAGTTGAGCGTTAAGAGTTGAGAGTTAAGGGTTAATGCCACGCTCAACACTCAACTCTCAACCCTCAACTTCAATCAATGTCTCCGCACTCCATACCTCCCATCCTGCGAAAGCGCGAGACCGGCCGCTTCCAGCTCGAAGAGCCCGGCGAGGATCGTCGCGGCGGGCAGCTCGAGCGCCTGCGCGAGCTCCTCCGCCGAAAGCGACTCGTCTCGGGATAGCGCTTCGAGCATACGCCTCGCCTCCGGCGAAAGCTCGGAGATCGGGACTGCGGGGGCGACCCGCGGGGGCTGCGGGATGCCGATCGACGGAAAGAGCTCGGCGAGCACGTCCTCCGCGCCGCGGCAGAGGATCGCGCCGTCCTTCAGGAGCGCGTGCGTGCCGGCGGAGGTCTCCGCGAAGATCGAGCCCGGCACGGCGAACACGTCGCGCCCGAAGTCGGCGGCGAGCCGGGCCGTGATGAGAGAGCCCGAGCGGCGCGAGGCTTCGACGACGACGACGCCGGCCGAGATTCCGGCGATGACGCGGTTGCGGATCGGAAAATTCTGCGGCCGCGGCTCGGTGCCCGGCGGGTACTCCGAGAGCACGAGGTGTTCCGAAGCGAGGCGCTCTTTGAGCCGCCCGTGCTCGCGCGGGTACTCCACGTCGATGCCGCATCCGAGGACCGCGATCGTTCCTCCGTGGCCCCCGAGCGCGGCCTCGTGCGCCGCGGCATCCACGCCGCGCGCGAAGCCGGACGCCACCGTCACGCCCGCGGCCGACAGCTCCTGCGCCAGCTTCCCGGCAACGTCCCGGCCATAGCGCGAGGCATCCCGCGAGCCCACGATCGCGACGACCGGAAGGCGCAGCCGCTCGAGCCGGCCCAGTGCGAACAGGAGGAACGGGGGGTCGGGGATCTCCCGCAGGACTTCCGGGTATTCGGGATCGAAGGCCGTCACCAGGCGCATTCCCGTCTGCTCGATCCGGGCCGCCCAGCGCTCGGCCTCGGCGTCGTCGCCGGCCCGGAGCACCGCCCGGGCCCGGTCCCGGGAGCCCAAAAATGCGGACAGGTCCTCCTCTTCGGAGGACAAAAGGCCTTCCACGCCTCCGCGCGCGCGGATCAGGGGCCAGAGTTTTTGCGGGGTCACGCTGCCTCGCGCCCACGACAACGCGGCGCGACGATCCAGGGAATGCGGGCTCACGGATTTAAGTAATCATTCATCGAGCCAGAGGCGACAATTCTCCGATCCTCCGTCGACGCCAAACCTATAATAGCCACCCCGACGCGGGAGGCGGGTGACAGCTTGAGGAAAAGCGGCGCGTGGGTCCTCACCCTACTTCTTGTCGCGAGCGCGTGCACGTCGTACTCCCACACGGAACGCTCATCGACGCAGCTCGCCTTCGGCACCGACGTCGCGAAGGAAGGCCACTGGCGGGAAGCGGCCTTCCGCTTCGAGCAGGCGATCGCGAAAGAACCGTCGAACGCCCGCGCCCACAACAACCTCGCCGTCGCGATGGAAGCCAACGGCGATTTCGCGCGCGCGCTCGTCGAATACAAGAAGGCGCTGGAGCTCGAGCCCAACAACGAGTACATCCGGCGCAACTACGCGCGCTTCGCCGAGTTCTACACCTCCTACACGAAGACCACCGGAAAGGCCGCCAGTGCGACGCCGTAAGCTCGCGGCCGCCGCGGCGGCTCTGCTCCTCTTCCTCGGACCGATGCCGGCCTTCGCCGGCGTCGACCAGGTGCGGCTGCGGCTCCCGCTGAAGGCGAAGCTGCCCCTCCGCGGCAACGAGCGGATCGCGCTCGCGCCGATGATCATCGTGACCGACGCGGAGAAGGGCCGCGACAAGCGCCTCGCCAACGTCGATCTCCAGGCCGAGTTCCAGCGCTTCCTGAAAAAGCAGCTCGAGAAGAGGACGCGTTTCGAGCTCATCCAGACGCCGCCGGATCTGAAGCTCCCGACGCAGAACCTCGTGGAGCTCGCCAAGGCGCAGGAGTTCTGGGCGTCGGTCGGCACGCAGACCGGCGCCGAGATCGTGGTCTCGGGAAGCCTCGAGTTCAAGGTCGAGGACCGTTCCGGATACAAGACCGAGGAGTACACCTCGCCGATCGACGGCCGGACGTACTACCGCCAGGTCTACGTCGAGCAGACGGGCTTTCTCTTCGACATCGTGCTCCTGGTCCTCGACGGCCACACCGGCGAGAAGCTCCTCCAGGACCAGTTCAAGGACTTCCGGCAGACCGGAAGCCGCCGCGCCGACGAGCTTCAGGGACTCTTCGAAAACCTCTTTTCGCTGGAGAGCCAGATCCTGAACACGTTCGTAGCCCGTGACCGCGAGGCCGAACGCTACATCTTCACCAACTGATTCCCCCGAGGACATAAATGAAGAAGTCGTCCGCCGTCGTCGTGCTTGTGGTTGCCGTCGCCGTCGCCGCAGGGCTCTTCCTCCCCGCCGCCGCCTCGGCCCAGTTCGTCGATCCGTACTACACGTACTTCGGCGTCAACAAGATCGCCTACGACACCTTCACGTGGAAGACTTACCGCTCGACGCACTTCCTCATCTACTTCCACGACCGGGAGCAGATCTCCCTGCAGAAGGTCGCGTCGTTCGCCGAGAGCGCCTACGACGAGATCTCGCGGTCCCTGAACTTCCAGATTCCGAAGCCGATCAACATCATCTATTACGCGACCCACACCGAATTCGAGCAGACGAACACGCTCGCCGGCTTCATTCCCGAAGGCGTGGGCGCCTTCGCCCTGCCGACGCGCAACCGGATGGTCCTGCCGATCGACATGCCCGACGAGGAGCTCCAGAAGCTCATCGCCCACGAGCTCACGCACGTCTTCCAGTTCGAGATTTTCTTCGGCGGCAGCTTCATCCGGGCGTACACCTCGGGCGCGCCGCAGTGGCTGACGGAAGGCATGGCCTCCTACTTCGCCTCCGACGAGGACTCGAAGGACGTGATGGTCCTCCGCGACTCCGTCCTCGCCGACCAGGTTCCCGAGATCGCCGAGCAGGGCATCTACGGCTTCTTCGCGTACCGCTTCGGCCACGCCGTGTTCGACTTCATCGAGGCCGAGTGGGGCAAGGACGGCGTGCGGGACTTCGTCTTCGAGTATCGCGGACAGCTCGGCCCGAACATCGACCGCGTCCTCCAGCGCACGTACGGGGTCAACGCCGAGGACTTCGACATCCGCTTCCGCCGCTACCTGCGCCAGCGTTTCCTGAAGATGCTGACGGAGCGCGGCGAGCCGATCGACTTCGGCGACCAGGTCCGCCTCTCGCAGGAGGGCTCGGCCGAGGTCTCGGTTCGCCCCTTCCCCTCCGGAGACTTCGGCGCCGCGATCTCGACGCTCGGACAGGACGCGAACGTCGTGGTCTTCTCGCCCCGGGACCGCAAGCTCTACCGGAACCTGACCAAGGGCTTCAAGACCGACTATGAGTACATCGTCGCCCAGTGGCTGACGACCGGCCCGGTCGGAGGCGTCGACCTCGCCGTCTCCCCCGACGGCAATTCGCTCGCGTTCTTCGTCAAGCGCGAGCGCGGCCGCGAGCTCCTGCTCCTCAACGCCCTGGACGGGAAGATCGAGACGATGATCCCGATGCCCGGCCTCGACCAGCAGCTCAACCCGGCCTTCTCCCCCGACGGCAAGCGGATCGCGTTCCTCGCCGTCAAGGGCGGCGACGCCGACATCTACACCTACAACTTCGAGAGCAAGTCGATCGTCAACATCACCCAGGACCGCTCGTTCGACTTCGCGCCGACGTTCTCGCCGGACGGCGAGTGGATCTACTACTCGGGCGTCCAGGGCACCTCGGCGAAGATCTTCCGGATCCGCCCGGGAGTCGAAGGTTCGCGCGAACAGGTCACCTACGGTGACTCGAACGACGAGGACGCCGCCGTCTCCCCCGACGGCAAACGCCTCTTCTTCTCCTCGGACCGCAACGGCGGCGTCTACAACGTCTACTCCGTCGATCTGGCCAACGGCGAGACGAACATGTTCACGAACGTCGTCGGCGGCTGCTTCTCGCCGGCGATCCTGACCGCCCGCGACGGTTCGGAGCGGCTGGTCTTCTCGGCCTACTACAAGCGCCGGTTCATGCTCTACGTCACCGACGCGAAGAAGCCGTACCGGAAGCTCGCGGAGCTCAACCCCGCGCCCTCGCCGGCCGGGCCGAGCACGATCGCTCCGTTCCAGCCCTCGATCGAGGTCTCGGTCGACCCCGAAAAGATCGAGAGGCCGAGCCGCAAGCTTTACCTGGAGAACGCTCAGATCCTGGCCGGCGTCGCCTCCGACGGCCAGTTCCTCTCCAACACGATCCTGACCTTCGGCGACAACCTCGGCGACCGCCGGTTGCAGGCCGTCCTGTGGACGGTGTCCGGCTACACCAACGGCAGCCTGTCCTACACGGACATCGGCTCACGCCTGCAGAAGGGCGCCGTCGGCTACTACAACCGCAACTACTACTACGTCCTCAATCCCGACGGCACGATCGGCACGCAGAGCAACTACCAGTACATCGGAGGCAACGTCTTCGCGGCCTACCCCTTCAATCGCTACTACCGGCTGGAAGGGGACGTCGGCTACAACGACCGCGATTTCAACGGCTATCCGGTCTGGGTCGACACCGACGCGGGCTCCGGAATCATCGGGATTCCGACGTCGAATGGCTATGCGACGCTCGGCACGCGCCTCGTCGGCGACACGACGCAGTACGAATCGTTCGGACCGATCTCCGGTCGGAAGCTCTCGATCGGCCTCTCCTGGTCGCCGTACATCAGCGGTACGAAATTGCCCGGACAGGACGGCATCACTTTGACCTGGGACGCGACGCTGGATTTGCGCCACTACTTCAAGATCACGCGCCGCTCGCTCTTCGCGATCCGCCTCTACGGGTTCCGCGCCGATGGCAACCTTCCGGATGTTCTGGCCTTCGGCGGCATCGACACGCTGCGCACGTTCCCGGTCTACGGCATTGTGGGCAACACGGCCGGTTTCCTGAACGTCGAGTTCCGCTTCCCGCTCATCGACCTGCTCGCGACGCCGTTCCTCGGCATCCGGGAGATCCGCGGAAAGGTGTTCATCGACGTCGGCGGCGCCAAGCTCAAGAACCAGCCCTGGCAGTTCTGGGACGACTACACGCTCTGCGGCAACGGCGATCCGATCTTCGGCGGCGCTCCGCTCGGTTGCAACGGCTCGCAGGGCGGATACTCCGACTGGGGATTCGGGTTCCAGACCAACTTCCTCGGCCTGCCGCTGCACTTCGACGTCGCGCGCCAGTGGAACTTCAACAAACAGCTGACCAACTTCAAGCTGTTCTTCTACCTCGGGCAGGAGTTCTGAAACCAGGAGGCAGGCGGCTGTAGGCGGGAGGCAGGACCAGGCCGGACCCATCTTTCGTTCCTGCCTCCGGCCTCCGGCTTCCCGCCTCCTGAGATTCCGCTTCCTGCCTCCTGTCCCCGCACTCCCTTACAATCCCCGCAACGTGCCTTCCGGCCGATCACTCGCGATACGGGTACTGGGCCCCTACGGAGGGTCCGCGCCCGGCTATCGGATGACGACGTTCGTCATCGACGGCGAGACCGCGCTGGACGCGGGCGCGTTGACCGATGCGCTCCCCATCTCCGCGCAACGCCGTCTCCGCCGCGTCGTGCTCACGCATGCGCACCTCGACCACGTGGCCTCGCTGCCTTTTCTGGTCGAGAATGTCTACGGCCGGGAGCGCCCGCTGGAGATCATCGCTCCGGCACCCGTGCTGCGAACGCTCTCTCGCCACATCTTCAACGATGCCGCGTGGCCCGATTTTTCACGCCTGCCCTCGCGGCGGCGGCCGACGATCGTGTTCCGGCCCGTGGCGGTCGGCCGGCCCTTCGCGGCGGGCGCCGTGCGCTTCACTCCCCTGCCCGTCGATCACATCGTGCCGGCCTACGGCTACTTCGTCTCCAAGCCCGGACGCTCGGTGCTCTTCTCGGGCGATACGATGCCGACCCATCGGCTGTGGGAGCACGCCGGCCGCGCGCGCGACCTGAAAGCGATCTTCCTCGAAGTGTCGTTTTCGGACTCCCAGGCGGCGGTGGCCCGGGCGTCGTGTCATCTCACGCCGCAGCTGCTGCCCGCGGAGCTCGCGAAGGCGCCGGCGCGCGTGCCCGTGTTCCTGTACCACATGAAACCGCCGTCGCTCTCCCGCATCCGCCGCGAGGTGGCCCGACTCGATGAGCCGCGACTTCGGCTGCTCGAGTCGGAGAGATCCTTCCGGTTTTAAGAGTCCAAACGACTCGCCTTCAGGACGGAATCGCGACCGCGATCCCGCGCCAGCGCTGGAGACGGAAGCGCCCCACGCTCAGGGCGCAACGGGTGATGTGGCCCAGCACGATGGCCGTCCAGATGCCTCCCGCGGTCAGCCCGCCCGTCGCCTGAAGCACGGTGCAGATGCCGAGCGGCACCACGACCTGGGACACGATCGAAATGTAGAGCGGCCCCCGCGTGTCGCCGGTGCCCTGGAGGGCGCCCGTGAAGCTCAGCGCCACGGTGATGAAGAGTCCCGAGACGGAGAGATACCGGAGGAGCTGCTGTCCCAGGGCTCGGGCCGTCGGATCGTCCATGCCGAAGATGCCGAGCAGCAGGTTCGGCACGGCGAAAAACAGGAGGCCGACGACGGCCGCGGCGCCCAGCCCGATTCGCGAGGCGACGCGCACGCCCTCGACGACGCGGTCGGGCCGGCCCGCGCCCAGGTTCTGGCCCGCGATGGCGGCCGCGGCGCCCATCAGACCGACGGAAGTCCACGTGATGAGCGAGAAGAGCTCGGTATAGGCCACCGCATAGGCCGCCTGGGCCGCGGCGCTCTGAGGAAGCGAGCCGATGAACCGCAGCAGGAACACGCCGGCGACGTTCATGACGATGCCCTGGAACCCCGTGGGCAGCCCGAAGCGGAAGAGCTCGCGAATGACGGCGAGATCCGGTGCCTTGCGCATGCCGGGCTCGAGGTGGATCACCGCGTCGGGCTTGGTCAGCCGCCAGAGGCCGTAGGCGGAGACGATCGTGCTGCTCGCGATCGTGCCGAGCGCTGCGCCGAGGGTGCCCAGCCGGGGAATCAGGATGACGTTGAAGATGATCGTGAGCGCCGTCATCATGACGCCGAGGCGCAGAGGCGTGCGCGCGTCGCCGGCGGCCCGCAGGGCCCCGCTCAGCAGGAAGAAGACCATCATGCCGACGATGCCGACGAGCATCGCCCGCAGAAACGGCAGCGCCTGGATCTGGACTTCGGGCGCGGCATGGACCAGATCGAGCAGGCTCGGGGCGAAGATCCAGCCGGCCGCGCCCAGCGTCACGGACAGCCCCACCGCCGTGAGGAAAGCCTGGTAGAAGACCCGATTGACCTTCTCGGGCTGGTTCGCGCCGGCGAAGCGCGCGATGAGCACGCCCATCCCGCTGAAGACGGAGCTCGCGAAGACGATGACGACGATGACGATCTGCCAGCTCACGCCGATGGCGGCGTTCGCCGTGTAGCCGACGAAGTGGCCGACCATCACGTGATCGATGATTCCCTGCAGGCCCGCGATCACGTTCTGCAGCATGGTCGGCCAGGCGAGCTTCCAGACCGCCGGACCGATCGGTCCCTCGACCAGCGAGCGATCGAACGTCTTCCGGGGCCGCGCCGGCGCCGTAAACGGCTTTGCCTCGGCCACCCCGCCGGGAACCGCGGCCACGCCCTCCGTCAAGACGGGGGCCTCGGGAGAATCTCCGGCAAGGGTCATGAGTGTTACTACGATGTCAACGGGGTTTCGGTCGCAACTTCTTCCGAAAATCGCTCGGCAATTTTTGGCGCATCCCTCGCCAGGTCAGCAAGTTCACGGCGTCCGTGGCAATCTTGGAGCATCCTTCGCCCGAGCCGGAATTTCACGGCGTTCGCAGCAGTCTTACAGCATCCTTCCCCAGGCCAGCAGGTCCACGGCGAGATTCGCGGCATAGCGGCCGCGGAGGGAGTCGTTGCGGAGGAGGTCCTCGCGCGCCCCGGGAAGGATCGTTTCGCGCATGAGATAGGTCCGCCCCTCGCGCATCTGGGCGCGGTAAGACGAGCGCTGCGCCGACGCTCCCGCCCGGCGGATCACCGCGACGCGGCGCGACTCGGGATCGAGAGACACCTCGTCCTCGAGGCGCGTCTCGGGGGCCGCGCCGGAGCCCGGCGTCAGCGACAGTCGGAATCCCGAGGACGTCGGAACGAGATCACCGATGTCGGCGACGCCCTGTAAGAGCCGCCGGTACCCTTCCGGGGACGCGATCGCGTCGTAGGCCGCAGCCGGCGAGGCGTTCGTGTCGAGATACGACGTGAGCACCGTCTCCGGCGATGCGGGCGCCGGATCGCCAGCGATCGCAAGCGCCCGTGCGAGCAGCGTTTCGTCCACGCCGAAGAGGACCGACAGCGCCGACGCGCGCGGCGCGGGCAGCGGAACGCGGAGGCGCGAGTGCCGATCGTCGACGCGGACTTCGCCCCGCGCGAAGGCCAGCACGCGCTGGCTGAGGTCCCGCCGCAGGTTCACTTCCTGCAGAAACGGAGCGCCCTTTCGAAAGGTGCGCCGCCACAGCTCGCGATAGTCCTCGGGCAAGGTTGTGACCGTGCCGATGGTGAACGTCCTCGGGCCTTCGGGCACGCCGCCTTCGAAGCTCACCTGGAGGCCCTCGCCGCTTCGGGCCGTCTCGATCCGAAGTCCGGCGAGCGCCGACTCGACGAGACCGGGCGTTGCGGGGACGAGCACGGGCAGCGGGAAGCCGACGTCGGCAATCGTCTCTCCCTTCGGAGTCTCGACGACGAGGGCCGCGTGGTCCCCGGGGTTGCGGACCTGGCCGACGACTCGCCGCGTTCGGAAACCGAGCTCCGTCAGAAGCGCGTCGAAAGCCGCGACGCGGGCGAAGCAGGTTCCGCCGGTCCCCCGCTCGAGATGATCGGCCCAGAAAACGTCGGGCGTGCGTGGCTTCGCAGGTTCCTCGGCCACCTCCGCATCGCGGACGATCTTCGAGGCGTTCTCGAAGGGCACCCGGTCGTTGAAGCGCACGAACAGCGCTTCGAGAAACCCGGACCCGGGCTGGGCCCGCGAAAGATCGAGGGCCTCGAGGATCTCGTCGACCGGAATCACGCCCGGCTCGAGAGCCTGGCCACCATGTCGCGGATCCGGAAACGCGCGTCCTCGGAGAACCAGAAATCCAGGAAGGGGTCGTGATCGCGCGCCTGGTCGAAGCGCGCCAGCGCCGCCGCCCGCGAGCGCCGCTTGATCGCGGCGTGGGCCGGACCCGAGAGGCCGCCGAGCACGCGCGCCCGCTCGAACGCCCGTTCGCCGAGCTCCGCCGCCGGCACCACGCGATCGAGCAGGCCGATCGCGAGAGCCTCCTCGACGGTCCGGTTCTCCCCGGTCACCGCCAGCCGCTCCATCTGCCGCGCGCCCAGGACGTGTCGGAACGGTTCCATCAGGCACTGCGGCACCGAGACGCCGAGGATCACTTCGGAGAGCCCGAATTTGGCCTTTCCTTCCGCCGCGATCCGCTCGTCCGCCGCCATGGCGACGATGAGACCTCCCGCGACGGCGTGGCCGGGAAGCGCCGCAATGACCGGAGGCCCGGCGATGAAGATCTGCCGGACGAGGTCGCAGTAAGCACCGACGAATTCCTCCATCGTGGCCCGGTCCCTGTCGACGAGGAGCGGCAGGTCCCAGCCCGCCGAGAAGATCCCGGGGAGCGCCGAGCCGAGGACGATCGCGCGAGCCGTCTCGACCTCGACGAACGCGGCAGAGAGCTCGGAGACGAGCTCCGGCGAGAAGGCGTTGGCCTTCGGACGGTCGATCGTGAGGAGAGCGACCTCGTCGCGGGTATCGATGCGGACGAAGCTCATGCGTTCATCAGGAGCCAAGGATTCAGGCGCTCGCGCGCTGGGCGTTGGCGTTGGCGTTGGCGTTGGCGTCGTTTCGTCCGGAAGCCGCTTCCGCGCCGAAGAGGAAACGATGGAGGCGTCGGTCCGACGTCAGCTCGGGATGGAACGTCGCCGCGGACACGTTGCCCTGGCGCACGAGCACCGGCTCGCCGCGGTGGGTCGCGAGGATCTCGACACCGGGGCCCGTCCCCTGGATCCGGGGAGCGCGGATGAAGACGGCGGGCATCGCGCCTCCGAGCGCCGGCGCATCGACCTCGCCGAGGAAGGAGTCGACCTGCCGGCCGTACGCGTTACGCGCCACGGCGATGTCGATGAGGTCCAGGCCGCGCTGCTCCGGATTGGTCACTTCCCGCGCCAGCACGATGGCTCCGGCGCAGGTTCCGAGGATCGGCCGGCCTTTCTTCGCCAGGTTGCGGAATGCGTTTTCCCAGGGCTCGGCCTCGAAGAACTTCCAGAGCGTCGTCGACTCCCCTCCCGGAATGATGAGGCCGGCCGCGCGATCGAGGTCCGAGGGCCGCTTCGCCTCGAAGCTCTCGACTCCGATCTCGGCGAGCGCCTTGCGGTGCGCCTCGAAATCGCCCTGGAGCGCGAGCACGGCGACTCCCCCGCCTCCCGCCTCCGGCCGCCTGCCTCCTGGTTTCATCACCATCCGCGCGTCTGGAGCTGCGCCTCTTCGGGAAGGCTCGCGGCTTCGATGCCTTTCATGCCCGACCCGAGCGACTCCTCGGCCGCGAGCAGGGCGTGGGCATCCCGCCAGTGCGTCGTCGCCTGCACGATCGCACGCGCCCGGCGCTGCGGATCATCCGACTTGAAAATCCCCGAGCCCACGAAGATCGCCTCGGCCCCGAGCTGCATGCAGAGCGCCGCATCGGCCGGCGTGGCCACGCCGCCGGCGGCGAAGTTGGGCACGGGGAGCTTGCCCTTCTCGGCGACTTCGACGACGAGCTCGTAGGGCGCCTGCAGCTTCTTGGCCGCGGCCATGAGCTCGTCCTTCGTGAGCTGGGTGAGCATCTTGATCTCGCGGTGGACTTCGCGCAGATGCCGGACGGCGTGCACGATGTCGCCGGTGCCCGCCTCCCCTTTCGTGCGGATCATCGCGGCGCCTTCCCCGATTCGACGGAGCGCTTCGCCGAGGTTGCGGCAGCCGCAGACGAACGGAACCGTGAAATCGTGCTTGTAGACGTGGTTCTCCTCGTCGGCGGGCGTGAGCACCTCGGACTCGTCGATGAAGTCGACCTTCAACGCTTCGAGCACGCGCGCTTCCGCGAGGTGTCCGATGCGGCACTTGGCCATCACCGGGATGGAGACCGATTCCTGGATCTCGCGGATCTTCGAGACCGGCGACATGCGCGCCACTCCCCCGTCGCGCCGGATGTCCGCCGGCACGCGCTCGAGCGCCATGACGGCCGCGGCGCCGGCGTCTTCGGCGATCTTCGCCTGATCCGCGTTGACGACGTCCATGATGACGCCGCCCTTGAGCATCTCCGCCAACCCGACCTTCAAACGAAACGCTTCGTTGCTATTCACCTTCGGTCCTCCATTTGATGAGGCAGACAGCAGGAAGCAGGAGGCAGGACCGCGGTCCGCTTCCTCTTCCCTGCCTCCGGCCTCCCTCCTCCTGCATCCTGACTCACACCACCGGCGCGGCCAGCGCGGCACGCGACCGCGATCTCGTTTGCACGTCCCGAACCGCCTGCGCGAGCGCCGCGATGCCCCGCTCGATGTCGTTGCGCTCGACGCGCGAGACCGACAGGCGCACGTTGCTCCGATCCTCTCCGCGCG